>QFCE01000154.1_pt1 | contig 189305 bp, 157 predicted proteins | sample 5346091 | NCBI WGS metagenome assembly QFCE01 (sample SAMN09062252, study PRJNA434731) | Human gut metagenome, whole genome shotgun sequencing project. | isolation source: stool timepoint A chromium assembly | host: Homo sapiens | collected 2015
CTGCCGGACCCTCGCCGACTTCCTCGGGCGAACCTGTGCGACAAAACTATATTGTTATTTGGACGCCCATGCGGGCGTCTTTTTGTTTTTGTGCGCCCTTAACCGTGAAATGGGAGCGGCTTCTTTCTTTGAAAATATAAGGACGCGTATAATGTTTTCTGGAAAACTGGCGTCGATGACAGAGCCGAAGGGCTCGTCAGGAAAGGGAGGTTTCCCTTGAGTTCAGAGACCCCTGAAGATAAGAAGCGCGTTGAGGAGGCGCTGAAGGATTCGGCGAAGCTGAAGGAGTTGGTGGAGGCTCTTTCCGATGGGAGCCGCCGCGGCCGCCAGCAGGCAGCGAAGGTCATTGCGGGCGTGGCTGCTGAGAATCCTGAAATACTCGTGCCTTTCGCGTCCGATCTCGTCGACGCATTGGAGCGCCCTGAGGCTCAGACGCGTTGGGAATGTCTTGATGCGCTGACTTACGTCGTGCCCTTCGACTCTCGGCCCTGCGACAAGGCCATCCCCGGCGCCGAGGCGGCCCTGTTCGACGAGGACAGCGGTCCTTTGCGTTTGGCCGCTATGCGCTTTCTGTGCAAGCTGGGTGCGACGACCGAGAAACGCTCGGAAAAAGTATGGCCTCTCATCGACGAGGGCATCCAGTGCTATCACGGGGATTTGGAATTCCAGGATATGCTTCTGGCGGTCATCGACTTCTCCCAGGGGAAGCTGGACGGGTCTGTGAAAAGCGCCCTGGCCGATCGTATGCGCTTCGATGCCGAGAACGGCAAGGGCATGCTCAAGCGCCGTGCCGCTCAGATCATCGAAAATGTAGCTTAGTTCCAAGGAGATTGACACATGAGCTTTGAAGCTTCTTTGAAGGTGGGCGATGGGGCCTACACCTATTACCCGGTGAGCGAGATAGAGGGGGCGGCGCAGCTGCCTTACTCCCTTACCGTGCTTTTGGAGAATGCGCTGCGCTGCGGGCGCACGCCCGAAGAGGCCCAGGCCATGGCCGAGCGCATCGTAACTGCTGGCTTGGCGGGCCAGACGGGCGAGGAAGTGGAGTTCTCGCCGGCGCGCGTGTTGTTCCAGGACTTCACGGGTGTGCCGGTGTTCGTCGATTTCGCCGTCATGCGCGAGGCCTGCGCCGATCTGGGCGGCGATCCGAAGAAGATTAATCCCCAAGTGCCGTGCGATTTGGTCATCGACCATTCGGTCATCGCGGATGTGGCCGGGTGCGACGGCTGCATGGATGAGAACATGAAGCTGGAATTCAAGCGCAATGGCGAGCGCTACGACTTTTTGAAGTGGGCCCAGGAGTCCTTCGAGAACGTGCGCATCGTGCCGCCGGGACAGGGCATCTGCCACCAGCTGAACATCGAGAAGTTCGCCAGCGTGGTCATGGAGTCTCCCGCCGGCCTTACCGGCGCCGATGGCACGCCCGTGGTGTACTTCGACACGCTTGTGGGTACCGACTCCCATACGCCCACGGCCAACGGCATCGGTGTGCTCGGCTGGGGCGTGGGCGGCATCGAGGCGGAGGCGGCCGCGCTGGGCCAACCCATCACGACGCTTGTGCCCCGCGTCATTGGCGTGAAGCTGACGGGCGACTTGTCCGAAGGCGTGTCGGCCATGGACGTGTCGCTGACGTTCGCACAAATGCTGCGCGAACGCGGTGTGGTGGGCTGCTTTGTGGAATGCTTCGGCCCCGGCGTGGCGGCGCTTTCCGCCACCCAGCGCGCCTGCATCTCGAATATGACCCCGGAGTACGGCTGCACCTGCACGCTGTTCCCGGTGGACGACCGCACCCTGGACTACCTGCGCCTCACAGGCCGCAGCGCCGAGCAGGTGGCCCTGGTTGAGGCCTACGCGAAGGCCCAGGGCTACTGGAATGATCCCGAGGCGGCGCCGCGCACCTATGCCGAGGTGATCGAGCTCGATCTTTCCACGGTTCAACCTTCTCTGGCGGGCCCCTCGCGCCCCCACGATCGCATTCCGCTCGCCAAGGCCGGCGAGCGCTTCCGCGCCATCTGCGCCGAGCGCGGCCTCGACGATGCGACGGTGCATGTGGAAGTTGACGGCGAGGACTACGAGCTGACCCACGGAGCCATTGCCATCGCCGCCGTGACGAGCTGCACCACGGCCACCGACCAGGCCATGATGCTGGCCACGGGCCTCATGGCGCGCAACGCCGCCGAGCGCGGGCTTGCGCCGGCACCCTGGGTGAAAACCATCTTGGCTCCCGGCAGTCGCGCCACCGAGCTTCTGCTCGAGCGGGCGGGGCTCACCGAGCCTTTGCGCCAGTTGGGCTTTTTCACCTGCGGTTTCGGCTGCATGAGCTGCATTGGCAACTCGGGTCCCCTGTCCGACGCCATGCATGCCGTGGCCGACGACATCGAGCTGGCCAGTGTTCTGTCGGGCAACCGCAACTTCGAGGGCCGCATTTCGCCGGACGTGTCGCAGAACTACCTGATGCAGCCGGCCAACGTCATCGCCTACGCCATTGCCGGCACCATGGACATCGATCTGGAGAAGGATCCCCTTGGCGCGGACGCTGAGGGCAATCCCGTGTTCTACGCTGACATCGTGCCCGCCGCCGACGAGGTGGCCGCTCTTGTGGACGAGTTCGTGACGGCCGACTTGTACGAGCAGGGTGCCGCAAACATGTTCGAGGGCGACGCCGCGTGGCAGGCCCTGGGCGCCGAGCCGAGCGATACCTTCGCTTGGGACGACGGCTCTACCTACGTGCGCCGGCCGCCCTATTTCGACGGCATGGCCCGCGAGGTTGCGGGCCAGGATGCCATCGAGGGCGCCCGCGTGCTCGGCAACTTCGGCGACTTCATCACGACTGATCATATCTCGCCGGCCGGCGCCATCGCGCCGGACATGCCGGCGGCCGAGTACCTGGAGGTCCATGGCGTGGTCCCGGCCGACTTCAACACCTACGGCAGCCGTCGCGGCAACCACGAGGTGATGATGCGCGGCACCTTCGCGAACGTGAAGTTGCAGAACAAGCTGGCGGACGGCCGCAAGGGCGGCTGGACCCGCGACTTTACCACCGGCGAGATCACGCCTCTGTATTATGCTGCCGAGAACTACGCCGCCTCCGACACGCCGGCGGCGGTGCTCGCGGGCAAGATGTACGGAAGTGGCTCGTCCCGAGACTGGGCGGCCAAGGGCCCGATGCTGCTCGGCGTGCGCGTGGCCATCGCGGAGAGCTTCGAGCGCATCCATCGTTCCAACCTCATCGGCATGGGCATCCTGCCGCTGCAGTTCATCGAGGGGCAAAACGCGGAGACGCTGGGCCTCGACGGCTCCGAGACCATCACGGTGACGCCCATCGACTTCTCGGCGGGGCTGCCGAGCCCGGCTGTCGTGAAGGTGACGGCCGAGAAGCCCGATGGAAGCGCCGTGACCTTCGATGCCACCGTGCGCATCGACACGCCCACGGAGGGCCGCTACTACGAAAACGGCGGCATCCTCCAATACGTTCTTCGCGATCTGATCTAGAGAATCGTCGCGGGCGGCGGAGGGGAGGCCCCAATCCGCCGCCCGCTGATCGCTTTATCCTGCTCCGAACGCGGCAAAAGAAACAGCGAAGATGACGCACATAGTCGGGTACCATCCCGATATCGCTGCTGCTGAAGTGGAATCTGCTTCTTAACAGCCGCGTTCTCCGCAGGGCGATCAGGGGTCGGCGGATTGGGGCCTCCCCTCCGCTGGACAGAATCAGGACTCTTTGTTTTCTTAATCTATCTTCTTATCAAACGTGACAAGATAAAAGTATCTTGTCACGTTGAGCGCCAAGACAATTCATTGCCCGCATTGAGCGACGAAGATGAGCTGTCCTCGGAAGAGAGAGCTGTTCTGGCTACCTTCAAGCCGGGCTTGGAGCTGACGAGTGCGAATCTAGAAGAGACGTTGGGCTTGTCTCGGTCTACGGTGGTGCGTCTGATTTCAGCTTTGGCCGAGAAGGGCGCTCTTATGCGCGTGGGAAGGGGACCAGCTACACGGTATCGCTTGACGTAGGCAAATCGGGTGTTCTGACGGAACCCATGATAGTGCAGCTGCTAGAGGTATCGGCACAAGGAAAGCGCTGGACGTATGCGAATTGCTCACCAATTGGGCGCTTTGCTGACGCTTATGATGGCGCAGCTACTCGATGAGCCTCTCTCGCTCTCCGTAAAACGTGCGGAAAAGATAGCGTGTGCGGGGAATTTGCGGTACGATTATGGGCACGTGATTTTGACCCCTAGGAGCAACGAAACGACTATGGAAGACTTCCGCAACGAATATTGCATGCATACCGCCACCTGCGGGCAGCTGCGTGCGACTGATGTGAACCAAGAGGTGACTTTGTGCGGTTGGGCGTGGCACACTCGCGACCACGGCGGCCTCATCTTCATCGACCTGCGCGACCGTGATGGCTATACTCAGGTGGTGGTCGATCCCGATTGCGTGAGCGAGGAGGACTTCCATGCGGCCGAGCACTTGGGCCGCGAGTACGTGCTGAAGGTGTCCGGGCGCGTGCGCGAGCGTGCACCGGAGGCGATCAACCCGAATATGATCACGGGCGAGATCGAGGTTTTGGCCAATGCGGTACAGGTGCTGAACACGTCGGTGACGCCGCCCTTCTCCATTGAGGATGGCATCGAGACCGATGAGATCACGCGCATGAAGTGGCGCTACCTGGACATCCGCCGCCCGGAGATGCTCGCCAACCTGAAGCTGCGCCACACGGTGACCCAGGCCATGCGCCGGGCCCTCGACGAGCGCGGTTTCCTGGAGATCGAGACCCCGATTCTGGCGAACTCCACGCCCGAGGGCGCCCGCGACTACATCGTGCCGTCGCGGCCGAACCCGGGCAAGTTCTACGCTCTGCCCCAGAGCCCCCAGCAGTTCAAGCAGATGCTCATGTGCGCCGGCGTGGAGCGCTACTACCAGATCGCCCGGTGCTTCCGCGACGAGGACCTGCGCGCCGATCGCCAGCCCGAGTTCACCCAGGTAGATATCGAGATGTCCTTCGTCGAGGGCGACGATGTGTGCGACATGATGGAAGGCGTCATGGCCGAGACCTTGAAGGCCGTGGGCGTGACCGACGTCGCCTTCCCGCTGCAGAAGATGCAGTACGCCGACGCCATGCGCCTGTACGGCTGCGATCGCCCCGACGTGCGCTTCGGCATGCTGCTCCACGACATCACCGACATCGTGAAGGACACCGGCTTCAAGGTGTTCGCGAGCGTGGCTCAGTCCGGCGGTGTGGTGAAGGCCATCAACGTCAAGGGTGCCGGCGACTGGTCCCGCGGCGAGGTGGAGAAGCTCGCCAGCATCGCCGAGGCCAACGGCGCCAAGGGCATGGCCTGGGTGGCGTTCACCACCGATGGCCAGGAGAAGAGCCCCATCAAGAAGTTCTTCACCGACGAGGAGTGGGCGGCCCTGAAGGCCGAGATGGAAGTGGAGCCCGGCGACCTTCTGCTGTTCGCGGCCGATAAGCCCGAGATCGCCAACGCGGTGCTCTCCGCCCTGCGCCTGCACATGGCCGACGCCATGAACATCCCCCGCGAGGGCCACGCGCTGCTGTGGGTCGTGAACTTCCCCATGTTCCGCTACGACGAGGACGAGAAGAAGTACGCTGCCGAGCACCATCCCTTCACCCATGTGTTGAAGGAGGATCTGGACAAGATCGAGAGCGATCCGCTGGCCTGCGGCAGCTACTCCTACGACTTGGTCATGGACGGCTTCGAGGTGGGCGGCGGCACCATCCGCATCCACAACGCCGAGGAGCAGCGCCGCATCCTGCGCGTCGTGGGGCTGACCGATGATGAGATCGACGAGAAGTTCGGCCATCTCATCCGCGCGCTGGAGCTGGGCGCCCCGCCGCACGGCGGCATCGCGCTGGGCTTGGATCGCCTCGTGATGCTTCTGGCCCGCAAGGACTCCATCCGCGACGTCATCGCCTTCCCGAAGACGAGCAGCGCGAGCGACCCCATGACGGGCGCTCCGAGTGCCGTCACCGGCCGCCAGCTGAAGGACGTGAGCCTGCGCATCCTGTAAGCTTTGGTTATTGGCCTCTGCGAGGGCGCCCGCGTTGCGGGCGCCCTTTCTCGTTCTAGGCCACCAGGGCGCGGAGGCTTTCGATGGCTTCGGGGGTGAGATGCAGGCCCTCGCGCAGGTAGGTGGCGAAGCTGCCGTAGAGGCGGTCGATCTCGTCGAAGTAGGCGCGCAGGTAGGCCGGGCGGGCTTCCAGAAACGACATCAGGATGGCGCGCTCGTGGTCGGTCATGCCGCCGTCGAGGTGCGCGGCCTCCTTCGCGATGAGGTCGGCGTGGTCGGTGTTCACCCGCAGGTAGTCCTCCATGATGGCGTCCTCGTCGGCGCCGGTGGCGCGCAGCAAGGTGGCGCATAGCACTCCGGTGCGGTCCTTGCCGTTCACGCAGTGGATGAGCGCGGGGCGTCCCTCGGCGGCCATGGAGCGCAGGGCCTGACCCACCAGCGGATACTCGCGCACGTAGCGGCGGTAGTTCGCGGCCATGCGCTCCTCCGGCTCGCCGTAGCGCTCGATGACGCCGGCGATGAGGCGCTTGTCGGAATCCTTGCGGCGATGCTCAGTGGAGGGCTCCAGGGCCACGGTGCGCATGCCCACGATGTAGGGCTCCGGGTGCGCCGCCACCTCGGAGGCCGTGCGCAAGTCGTAAATGGTGGCGATGCCGAGGGCGCCCGAGAGGAAGGCCGCCTCCTCACCGGTGAGGTTCGCGAGCTCCCGCGAGCGGAAGATGCGCGCGTCCTTGAACGAGCCGCCCACGGCCCGGATACGCGCATCCCCGTAAGTGCCCCCGGCGGGCAGCGCCTCGAAGGCGAAGCCGGCTACCAGGGTGGAGGGCTCGCCGTCCTCGGTCACGGGCCGCACCTTCAGGAGATAGCGCCCGGGGGTTTCCGGCGTGTAGACGAACCGCCAGTTCACGCCGCGGCTCTTGTCCACGGCGGCGGTGGGGTAGGCCGTCCAGGAGGCGCCGTCGTCCAGCGAGAACTCCATGGCGCAGATCGTGCGGTCGAAGTCGTCCACATAGCCGGCGAACTCGATGGGCTGCCCGGCATAGTAGGGTGGCCGCGTGTGTGGGGCGAGAGGATTATCGGGAGCGTCGGCCACGGGTCCTCCTACACCAAGTCGCCGCGGATTTCCAGCAGGGTGCGGGCGAGGTGGGCGAAGGCCTGCTCGCCGGCGGCCGAGTCGGGCGCATTGGTCATGATGGTTATGAGGTAGTCGCGACCGTTGATCGTGACGATGCCCGAATCGCACACGGCGTCGTCGTCTTGGCCGTCGATCCAGCCGGCTTTGTTGCGCACGGTGATGTTCGTGCCGATAGACGCGACGGTCTTGTCCTCTTCAATGAGCGTCTGACCGCCCTCCGCGTCTTCGGCGAGCACGGAGCCGTCGCCTTCGGAGCCGTCGGCGGGCGTGCTCTCCTCGGAGCCCTCCTCGTCGCTTCCGTCGTCTTCCACGCCCTCCTCGCCGCCGGAACCCTCTTCCGGCAGGTAGTCGGTGTGCCCTGCGCTCGTGGTGCCCAGGGCGCCGTTGCGCAGGAATGAGACTTCGGTTTTGCCGAAGGTGTCGGAGAGCCACTGGGCTGCCGAGGTATCGGCAGTCGTCAGGTACTCGTAGATCTTCAACCACATGAGGGCCGACTGGCGTGCCGTGTAGGTGGGGAAGTACGTGTCGTTCACCAGCGCCGTATCGACGCCGGCCTCGGCCAGCCATGCTTCCATGCCGTCGTTTCCGTAGGTGCGGCGCAGCTTCCCGTAGGAGGAATTGTCCGACCATACAATGGTGTTTTCCACCTGAGTGAGGCGCGAAGATGAGGCGCGGTCGATGTCGTTGGGGAACTCCTTGTTCACCACATAGGCGCAATAGGGGCCCTTGAACGAGCTGGCGCCGTAGATGGGCACGTCCACGTTGCCGGCAATGCCGCGTCCCGTGCCCAGATCCATGATGAGGTAGCTGGCTTCATAGCCGTTGTTGTCGTAGTAGGAGAGCGCGTTGTTCAAGCTCACGAGGGAACGGTCGGAGAGCACGGGCGCGGCGGCCTGTTCGCCGGCGTCGTTGGTTGCGTTGCCGAGGGCGAAGGCGAAGGGGGCCTTCTGCCCGGCGAGGTTGGTAAGGTCGTCGCGGGTCGGCGTGTAGGCGGGCAGCTGGGCCAGCTCCGGCTCGACGGGGCGGGCGAGGCTCACCTGGGTAGCGACGTTCTGCGCGAAGTAGGAGGCGTTGCCGCCCACGGCGTTGGCGCTGGCGACGCCGACATGCTTGCTGCCGTCTTTGGCGGCGGCCGATGCGAAAGGACCGATGTGGAAAAGCGCCATGGCGAAGATGACGGCCAGCGCGATGACGATGAGCGCCATGGCCGCCCGTGCGAGGTTGAAACCGCCAGTCGGGGCGAGGGTGTGCATCTGGGGGGCGAATGCGGCGCCTGCGCGAGGGGCGTGGCTGCCGCGGCCAGAGGGAGCGCCGTTGCGCGAACGCCCCTGGGCGCTGCGATTGCCGGCGGGCGCTTGATTGCCGCGGGGCCTCTCGCCGCGTGCAGAGCGCTCGTCGCCCGAGTGCCGGCGTCCCGACTCGGGTTCGCGACGCCGGTCGCGACTTGAGGGGTACTCGTCGCGCAGGGGATTATGCCGGGTGCTGCGCGGGCGATTGTCGGAGGAAGAAGACGAACGGGTGGCACCAGTGGAGCGGCCGTCGAAGCGGCCCGTGGAAAGAGAGAGGCCGCCTTGGGAGCGTCTGGGTTCGTCGTCGTAGCGGCTGTAATCGGATCGGGCCATGACATCCTCGGGACTGATGTGTTTGAGTTACGTTTAAGGGTCGAAAGAATAGTAGCAATTCCCCCGGTTTTTGCGAAGACCTTACGAAGATCTTAACAAGGATCGCGTAGTGAAAATGCCCGCAGACGGTCTTTGGCGGGCGCCCTATGGACTTTTAGTTGCCGGAGGGGAGCGCCGTCGCCAGTCGTGCGCGCTTCCCCTATACTTAGGCCTTACGAGTTCGAGTGCCTCGAATGGGTATGGGCGGCGACATGTTCCGAACCTGGTCAGGTCCGGGAGGAAGCAGCCATAAGGGACCGCTGACGAGCGCCCATACCTATTCGGGGCACTTTTGCGCGAAGGGCGCACCGCGGTGCCAACGTAAAATTACCGTGGCGCTTTTGCGCAGGGCCTCGTTGCCGTGACCTCTGAAAATACAATGGGGCCGGCGGCGCGCCGCCTTCTACGTTATTCTGCAGATTGGAGACTCGGTGGGCATCATCGACTTTTTCATCAACCTTTTGAAAGACCCGCGCGGCTTCATCGCCGGCTGGATCATCGCTTTGGGCCCGGTGTGGGTGTACACGCCGCTGTTCCTTATCGTGTTCGTGGAGACGGGGCTCGTGTTCTTCCCGTTTCTGCCGGGCGACTCGCTCCTGTTCGCGGCCGGCGTGTTCTCCGCCGACGGCGGCGGCCTGAACGTGTGGGCCACGCTCATCGTGTTCTGGGCGGCGGCCATTCTGGGCAACACCTCGAACTATTGGATCGCGCGCCTGTTCGGTAGCCGCATCATCGATTCGGGGAAGGTGAAGGCGCTCACGCCCGAGCGCATGGCCAAGCTCGATCACTTCTTCGAGCGCTATGGCGGGCTCACGATCATCATCACGCGGTTCATGCCGTTTTTCCGCACCTTCGCGCCGTTCATCGCCGGTACCGGACACATGAACTTCGGGAAGTTCACGTTCTTCAACGCCGTCGGCGGCATCTCCTGGGTGAGCCTGTTCGTGCTGGTGGGATACTTCTTTGGCGGCATTCCGCTGGTGCAGGAGCACTTCGAGGTGATCGTGCTGGGCATTGTGGCCGTGTCCGTGGCGCCGGCGTTCATCGGTGTCATCAAGGCTGCTCTCACGAGCCGTCGCGCCAAAGAGGGCGATCCGGTTGCCCAGGCGGCCGAGCGCGTGAACGAGGCTGAGTACGAGCGCGAGTTGACCGAGGAGCGTGTGATGCGCGCCGAGGCCGAGGCGAAGGCGGAGGCGCGGCGCCGGGTGGCGGCCGAGCAGACCGTGCGGCCGGCCGAGGGCGCGCAGGCACCGGCTTCCGAGACCGAGGAGAAAGGCGGGGAGTAGGCCATGGCCGAGGCACTCTATCGCAAATACCGACCGCAGATCTTCGAGGACGTGGTCGGTCAGGAGCACATCGAGCGCACCATTAAAAACGCCATCGCCCAGGACAAGGTGAGCCACGCCTACCTGTTCACGGGCCCGCGCGGCACCGGTAAGACCACCACGGCGCGCCTTCTGGCCAAGGCGCTTTTGTGCGAGAAGGGGCCGACCGCCGAGCCCGACGGCACCTGCGAGGATTGCGAGATGATCGCCGCCGGCGAGCACCCGGACGTCTACGAGCTGGACGCCGCGAGCCGCACCGGCGTGGAGAACGTCCGCGAGGAGATCATCGGCCGCGTGCAGTTCGCGCCGACCCGCGGGCGCTACAAGGTGTACATCATCGACGAGGTGCACATGCTCTCGACGGCCGCCTTCAACGCGCTTCTGAAGACGTTGGAGGAGCCGCCGAGCCACGTGGTGTTCATCCTGGCCACCACCGATCCGCAGAAGGTGCCCGAGACCATTCACTCGCGCTGCCAGCGCTTCGATTTCCGCCGCATCTCCACCGAGGCCATGGTGTCGCGGCTGGGTGCCATTTGCACCGCCGAGAACGTGGAGTTCGAGGGGGAGGCGCTCGAGCTCATCGCGCACCGGGCCGAGGGCGGCATGCGCAACGCGCTCACCTCGCTGGAGCAGCTCATCGCCTTCGGCGACGGTGCGGTGACCATGGAAGTGGCCGAGCGGATGCTGGGAGCCGTGGACTCCACGGATTTGGCCGACATTGTGCGGACGATAGGCGCCCGCGATGCGGCGGCGTGCTTCCGCTGGGTGGCCGAGTACGTGGAAACCGGCGCCGACATGGCCCAGTTCGTGGCGAATCTGGCCGAGCACATGCGCAACATGTACGTCATGGCCGTGGCGGGACCTGAGGTGGTGCTCGACGTGTCCGAGGCGACGCGCCGCGAGCTTTCCGAGGAGCTGCCGCTGTTCGGCGTCGACCGCCTGGCGCGACTTCTGGGCGTGCTGGGGGATGTAGTCGGCGAGCTGAAGACGTCCACGAACCCGCGGCTTACCTTCGAGATCGCGCTGACGCGCATGGTGCGCCCCGATGCCGATGTGACGCTGGAGGCTCTGGCCGAGCGTGTGGAAACCCTGGAGCGTCAGCTGGCCGGCGCCTCTGTCGTGGCTGCCGCGGCGCCCGCGTCCGCAGGCGTGCCGGTGGCTGCTCCTGCGCCTGTGTCTGCCGCTGCTCCGGCGGCGGTCGTTCCGGCGGCGGTTGCCCCTGCGTCTGCGGCAACCGCCCCGGCTGCTGTTGCCCCTGCAGGAGCGAACCCGGCTGCGGTTGCCCCTGCTGGAGCGAGCTCCGTAGGGGGCGACCTTGGTCGCCCCTCGGCTCCGGCTGGATCAGCGTCGTGCGACAGCCCGTCCGCCTCGCTCGCGGAGGGCAGACCAAGGTCTGCCCCTACGGAAGAGGTTGCCCCGGCGGCAGCCCCTGCCGCGGCGACTCCGGCCGCAGTTGCCCCCGCCCCGTCTACGGCATGCACCCCGGTTCCCGCACCATCCGTTCCGGCGGTCGCGGGCTCCCTGTCGCCCGAGATTGTCGCCACGCTTTCGAACATGGCATCGCTGCAGCGTCTCTGGGCCGGTGTTCTCGCCTCGCTGAAGAAGTCCAAGGCGGCCTACGGCGTGCTGTTCATGAACACCAAGGCGGTCTTCGATGCGGCGGCGGGCGCGCTTCTCATCGAGTTCCCCGCCGAGAACGACTTCGCCTTCCGCGCCGTGCAGAAACCCGACGTGCAGGCCGAGCTCGCCCAGGCTCTGCGCCGCGAAGCCCACGGGGACATTCCCTTCGAGCTGCGCAAGGGCGGCGCCTCGGCTCCGATGGCCTCTGCTCCCGCCGCGGCTTCCGCATTTAACGTACCCGCACCGGCCTCTCAATCGGTACCTGCCCCGTCCGCTGCTTCGGCGAGTCCGATGTCCGGCGCGCCTTCTAGCGTGAACGCGCCCGCGGTTCCCGCTTCCGCTGCTGCGTCGCCGGCCCCCGCGCCCGATGACGATCGGCCGCCCTACGACGACTACGTCCCCTACGACGATGCGGATATCCCCTTCGAGGACCCCTTCGCCTCCCGGGGCGCCTCGCCCCAGGGCGCAGCGACCTCCCCGGCGCCGAGCGTCTCCGCAAATGCCTCTCCCGCCGCCTCTTCCGAAGTGCCCCCGTGGGAGGAGGCGCCCCAGGTGCCGGCGCCGTCTGGTGCGACACCTCAAGCGCCTGCGTCCGCTCCTGCCCCCTCGCCGGCCCCTTCGATGGCAGCACCGTCCGCCTCCGCGCTTCCCCCCGAGCCCGATGCCGTGTCCGGGCCTTCCCCGAATCCCGTAGAGGAGCCCGACCTCGCCGCCTCGCTTGCCTTCGGCTTCGGCGACGGCGTCAACTTCGAGGAAGTCGTCTAGGCGAGATCGGGCGAGATGCCCTAGAATACGTTAGCAGTCGGGCGCGACCCGCGAACCAGCAAAGGAGACCCTTTCATGGACATGAAGAAAATGATGAAGCAAGCTCAGAAGATGCAGCGCGATGCTGCCGCGGCTCAGCAGGAGATTGCTGCCATGACCTTCGAGGCCTCGGCTGGCGGCGGCATGGTGAAGGCCACGGCCACCGGCGAGATGGCCATCACCGACATCACCATCGACCCCGCTGCCGTGGATCCCGAGGACGTGGAGATGCTGCAGGACATGGTCGTCGCCGCCGTGAACGAGGCGCTGCGCGCCGCCAGCGAGGCGGCCAACGCCCGCATGAACGCCGTCATGGGCGGCATGAAGATCCCTGGCCTGATGTAGCCGCGCCCTAAGGCGACATTCGTGCAAGCGGCACCTTCCATCCAAAAGCTCCTCGATGAGCTGGAGCGTTTGCCCGGCGTGGGGCCGAAGTCGGCCCAGCGCATGGCCTATTGGATCCTGAACACCGACGCGGCCGAGGCGCTGCGTCTGGCCGACGCCATCCGCGAGGTGAAGGCGGGCGTGCACTTCTGTGCCCGCTGCTTCAACTATGCCGAGGGCGACCTGTGCGAGATCTGCGCCAGTGCCAAGCGCGACGACTCGGTCATCTGCGTGGTGAGCGAGCCCCGCGACATCCCGCCCATCGAGCGCACGGCCGTGTTCAACGGCGTCTACCATGTGCTCGGCGGCGTGCTGGCACCCATGGAGGGTGTCGGCCCCGGCGACTTGCGCATCGCCGAGCTGATGGCGCGCCTCGGTCGCGAGGACGTGACCGAGGTGGTGCTCGCCATGAACCCCAACATTGAAGGGGAGACCACCGCCGCCTACCTCGCGCGGCTCATCAAGCCCTTGGGCGTGAAGGTGACGCGCCCGGCCAGCGGGCTTCCCGTCGGCGGCGACTTGGAATTCGCCGACGAGGTCACCTTGGGCCGCGCCCTGGAAGGGCGATTGCCGCTGTAGGCTTTCAGACTGCGAAAAAAGAAGGGCCGTTGCGAAAAGCATCTCGCAACGGCCCTTCTTTATGGGTTGAAAAAGCCAGGTTACTTGCAGCAGGCGGGAACCTCGTGCTTGACGCGGTCGTGCTCCTCGGCGCGCTTGGCGTCGTTGAAGCGGTCGAGCGTACCCACCAGGTAACCGGTGATGCGGCGGATGCGGTCGAACTTCACCGGTGCGAGCCCGTAGTGGATGCCCACGTCCTCGCCATCGACATCCAGCGTCAGCGACTCCAGCTGACCATGGGGGTACTTGTCGTAGGCGCGCTTGATGTAGGCCTTGATCTCGTCGTCGGATACGGGGGTATCGCTGGCTTGGGCGTAGTTCACGGCCACCTTCACGCCGTCGATCATCTTGTTCTCCATGGTGGGCTCCTTGTCGTTTGCGGTTCGGTTAATGCCTCGCAGGTTCACTATATCTAGTTAGCGAAACGGAATTCTAACACAATATGTAGCCCTTCAAGGTCATGTTCTCGAGATGTAGCAAAAACCTCGCGAAAGGGGGAGGAGCCACGAGGAGAGGGGTTCCCGCAGTTTAGCGCTCCCAGAAGTCGGCAGCCAGCTCGGCGCGGTTGGCGTGGCCGGTCTTCTTCAGGATGTTGTGCATGTGCACCTTCACGGTGCCGGCGGAAAGCGTCAGCGCGCTTGCGATGTTCTGGTTGTCCTTCCCCATGAGCGCGTGGCGCAATACCTCCTCCTCGCGTTTGGAGAGGTCGTAGGTGCGGCTATACAAAGGCAGCAGACGATCGATGGACTCCGCGAGCAAAGGATCGTCGCCTTCGGGCAGCTCGCGGGCTCGCAGCTGCAGGGACACCGACGCGCCCCGCAGAACCGCTAGGCCGTAGCAGATGAACAGGAGGTTCTCCATGGGGCTGCGCTCGGCGAGGACCCACATGCCGCGGGGAATGCTGCCGGGATCGAAGATCAGCTGGACGTACACGTTCTCCAGAATGATGCCGCAGGTAAGGCCGATGGCCCAGAAGAACGCGGTGCGGTGGCTCTTCATGATGGAGCGTCGCTCGGGGTCGGGGGAGTGCGTGTACCACCAGGCGAGCAGGGCGTAGCAGAGCAGCTGGAGCACAGCGCGCAGGTTGTAGTAGACGAACTCCCTCCATTGTGGGTTCTCGATGAGCTGATAGGCGGCCAGCGACAGCGCGGCCCACAGTGCCACGGGCGCAAAGCGAACAACGGGGCGTTCTTCCCGGCAGTAGCGGCAGGCGGCCAGCCACAGAAAGAGGAACGCGCCGCCGCCGGTGATGATGGAGGTGTAAGGGTGTCCCACATCGTAGAACGAGGCGGCTTCGAACACGGCATCGGGGGTGATGAAATTGTCTTTAAAGACGAGGGAGACATCGAAGAAGTAGAACGTGAACCCGAGCGTGGCGTACAAGAACGTGCGACGATGCGACACGTAGAAGGCCGACAGGCTCGTGGCCGCCACGATGGTGTAGAAGAACATGATGAGAAGCGTGTAGTAGAACAGCAGGGTCATTGGTGCTCCTCGAAAGCAGATGCGGCGGCAGGACTCGCTCGGCGTGGTTTGCCAGCTTGGCGGTAGTGTAGCGAATCGCGGCGGGGGCCGTCGAGCCGCTATGGCGCTTTGTTGACGGATCGGCAACGTCGATGTTCCCACCTGCGGTTTAGTCCGTGTATAGATGGAGGTCTTCGCAATATCTCCAAGTTATACCCGTTGTGCACCACCGGCCTCCCCGTCTTATGCCTTGGCCGCGCACGGCGTGCGCCCCTACACTCGAGCCATCGTAACCTCCCAGGGCTCGTGATCGAAGGCAGTGGCGCCGGCAGCGATTCCGATGGCGGCCCATGGGAGGATCCCGCGGCGTTTCGCCCCGATTCAGACAGGAGATCATCATGGCCGAGACAACCATGGAAGCCGTTCCCATCCCGACCGCCGAGCCCGAAAAGGAAAGGAAGAAGCGCAAGTTCTCCTTCCCTTCGGCGTTCACGATTCTGTTCATCGTGACCATCATTGCCGTCATCTGCACGTGGTTCGTGCCGGCCGGCCAATACTCGAAGCTGCTCTACGATGCCGAGAGCGGCAAGCTGGAGATGACCACGCCGACCGGCGAGGTGTCCCAGCTTGACGCCACCCAGCAGACGCTCGACGACTTGGGCGTGAAGATCGGCATCGACCAGTTCACGAGCGGCGCCATCACCAAGGCGGTGTCTATTCCCGGCACCTATGAAGGGCTCGATCCGCATCCGGTGTCGCTTGCCGACATTCCCTACTCCATGGTCTGGGGCGTGATCGACGGCATCGACGTCATGGTGTTCATCCTGTGCCTGGGCGGTCTTATCGGCGTCGTGAAAGTGACCGGAGCCTTCGAAAGCGGCCTTTCCGCCCTCACGAAGAAGACCAAGGGCCGCGAGTTTCTGCTCGTGTTCGGCGTGTCGGTGTTCATGATCTTCGGCGGCACCATGTGCGGCCTGGAGGAGGAGGCCGTGGCCTTCTACCCGATTCTCGCGCCGATCTTCATCGCGCTGGGCTACGACTCCATTGTGGTCGTGGGCGCTATCTTCATGGCCGGCTCCATCGGCACGACGTTCTCCACGGTGAACCCGTTCTCGGCCGTCATCGCATCGAATGCGGCCGGCACCGTGTTCACCGAGGGCATCGCCGTGCGCGCCTTCGCTCTCGTCGTGGGCGCCATTGTGTTTCTGCTGTACCTGCATTGGTATGCCAAGAAGGTGAAGGCCGACCCGAAATTCAGCTACTCCTACGAGGATCGCGAGAAGTTCAATGCCCAGTGGGAGCTGGATGAAAGCGGCGCAGCAGCCCGGGAGTTCAGCCTGCGCAAGAAGATCGTGCTCGTCATCTTCGTAGCCGCCTTCATCATCATGATCGTGGGCGTCATGAACCTCGGTTGGTGGTTCCCGCAGATGGCCGCCGAATTCGTGACGCTGTCCATCCTGGTTATGTTCATCGGAGGCACGGGCAAGGACGGCGTGGGGGAGGCGAAAATGGTGGACGCCTTCGGTGCCGGCGCCTCCAGCCTGGTGCCCGTGGCCCTCATCATCGGCCTGGCCCGCGGCGTGAACCACGTGCTCACCGAGGGCATGATCAGCGATACCATGCTGAATGCGGCCTCGAATCTGGTGGCCGGCATGAGCGGCCCCCTGTTCGTGGTGTGCCTGCTGCTCATCTTCTTCGTGCTCGGCTTCGTGGTGCCCTCCTCCAGCGGCCTGGCCGTGCTGGCGATGCCTATCTTCGCGCCTTTGGCCGACACCGTGGGCATTCCCCGCTGGATCATTGTGGCGGCCTACCAGTTCGGCCAGTACGCCATGCTCTACATCGCGCCTACAGGCCTGGTGATGGCGACGCTGCAGATGCTTGACATGAAGATGTCCCACTGGTTCAGGTTCGTCTGGCCCATGATGGTGTTCACCTTGGTGTTCGGCGCCATCCTTTTGAGCATCTGCTCCGTGGTGTTCGCGGTGTAGCGACTTTTCCCGATAGGTCGGGCGGCCTTGCCGGCGCCGCTTCGGCCCTTATCAAGAGAGGGCGACCCTTTCGCGGGGGCGCCCTCTTGCGTACTGTAGCGCGAAACGCTCCTAGGCATGACAAAGGACTCTGTCGGTCATGGGCGATTTTCTTTGAGCTTTCCAAGCATGCCAAACTGCCAAGAGCTCTTCGCGGACCTCGAGCGTTTCGCGAGCGATAAACGAGTTGGGCCTGGGCTGACCCTCTTGGGTGTATCTGGCTGTTTTGGCGTGGACGGTTACACGGTGTCTTCCCGATAATAACGAGAAACAAGAACGAGACGTTCGGGAATGCAGTCTTGACGTACTTGCAATACTTGAATAAATATAAATAGTTAAATTCTTATATCTGAGTTTCTGGTAAGCTTCGTAACAAAAGGATCAATGACGAAGGTGGTGCGTTATGAAGAAGACCGGTTTCGGCTTGGAGCACGGCGATGTTCCCGCAGGGCTCTTCGTGGAGGACGCCAAGGTCGATGTGGGCCATGGGGGTATAGCCGCCCTGTGGCGGGACTACCGGAACGCGCGTTGGGCCATAACCGAGGCGATAGGCAGATCCTCGAACATCGAGGCGGAGGTGTCCGAGCTGGTGGTTGAGCAGCTTCACGGCGGATACCGGCTCAAAGAGTCGTCGAAGTCTACGGATGTGGTGACGCCGGAGGGCTTGAGGATCCAGGTGAAGTCGCGGGTTCTGAGGCAGGGCGACGTCACGAAGCTCGGAACGATCCGATCGTGGGACTTCGACATCCTGGTCATCGTCCTATTCTCCGAGGATGGCGAGGTCTCCTTTGCCGGGGAGATAAGCTCCGAGGCGGCAAGGGAGCACGCGCACTGGGAAGAGCGGGTAAGTGGCTATTCGATTTCGACTACCAAGGCGCTCAGGTTCGATTCCAGGATGAGGGATCGAACTGGGGAGTACCAGCGCATCGTCGACTCTCTGTAACGGGACAAATTAAGCGGCTGACAAGAGCGGAGGCGTAAAACTGAAAGGGTGCTTTCGGTTGGGAGGTTGCGGGGCGCGCTGGGAGAGGTCGGGTTCACCCGGTTGCCTTGGCGTGGGCGGGCGCGTGGTGCCTTCCCGATAAAAAGGAGCCTAGAACGAAAACGTGTGGGAGTTGCCGAAGAGGGTCGCGCAGGCAGGCGTGCCCTCTATCTTGCGCGCACGCGACTCGAGGTAACCGGGTTCGCCGCTGATGCCCATGCGAACAGTGAGCACTCCGTGGCCAGGGGCGAAGGTGTAGGAGATGGGGAGCTGGTAATTCGTGAGGCGGTCGATGTCCGCTGCTCTTCCATAGATCAGGGTGTTGGCGATGTCGTCTCTGATGCGCGAATCGACTTTTTGGGCGGGTGCTCCCTCATTGCCGGGCATACGTCTGCGTTTTCCTCCGGTAGTGGCCCGCGATGTTGGGTGCTCTCTGGGCCGTTTTGTGGTTGGAGCCGATACTACCTCGAAAGTTGCCGAGGGACAAGGAGCGGGCTATGGAGGGTGTTTCGGAGGGCGGGTTCCAGGTGTCGGCGCGGGTGTGCGCCGAGTGGGCGCCTTTTCCGCTCAAAAGGAAGCGCTGACGGCGGCTGACGAGGATTAGAACCGGCCCTTCGCGCAAGCGGCAAGGAACCTTAGCCGAGAGCTAAGTATGGCAGGGTGGGACGCTCGCTAGACATCCCACCCTTTTCGATACAAGGAGCAAAAGATGAAGAGAATCAGAAAGGCAGCGAGGGTCACAAGTGTGATCGTAGCCGCCATACTCACGACGCTCATCGTCACCGTTCTCTGCGTACCAGAAAAGGATCGTATTGCGCTGACTGAGGCGTTGGATAGTTTGAGCGACCGAGAGGAGTTCGAAAGCCAGATCGATTGAGACAGCCTTCTCTCAGGGGTCATCGCATGGGTGGAGGTGCCAGGTACGGGAATCGACGAGCCTATCGTGCAGGCATCGCCCGATTCCCCGAACGCATGCTTCCACAGAGGTGTATTCGGGGAGGGATTGTACGGGACGCCCTACATAGACAGCGAATGCTCGATAGGCTCCAGGCTCTTTATGATCTACGGCCACCACATGTTCGACGGTTCAGTGTTTGCCGACTTCGCGAGTTTCATAGATAAGCAATTTGCGAGCGAGCATGATGAGATAATCGTCTACCGCGCGATGATGAGGCGCTCCATCTTCAACCTGTCGCGGTAGATGTTGTCAATACCAGCCGCGAGAGCTTGGTCATCGATCGAGAGGCGACATTCGGAGGCGCAATCAGCAGCTCGGACCTAAGGCTAGCTGAGCCACCCGATGATGGGTAGCTCTTCATGTTCACAACTTGCTCTTATCAGGATAGAAACTCCAGGGCAGTGGTTCATGCGATCTATTTTTCGTCAGATGAGTCGCTTTGGTCGTTTCCGCGAATGTAATGGATCCCGCGTTCGTCGATCAGCAAGGCATCGGCTTGGTTGTAGATGAAGTTAAGATCGCTAAGGTTGTTTAGTCGATTGCCAGCTACGTCCTCTATAGGATTGTCGCGTTTGACATATTCCTCGTAACTGGATCTCTTCTCACGTCTCTGGCGCTTTGCCTCGTCCCGCATGTTAGTCACGAACACTCGTGGCGCGTTTCGACCGATAGTTTGACCGAGTTTTACTAGCGGATTCAACGAAGCTCCCGTTGCGGGTTCGGCAGCGGGAATTGCGAGGGGCTTCCCGGACAGCTTTCCGATCTTGTCGATCAGCTGGTCTTGTATCCCATTACGCAAATCAGTGAATTCACTAAGCTTCTGATTGATGGACTCGGCTTCTTTGCGTATCTGGGACTCCGTATAGCTTTGGCTGTATTGCATCTTCGTCTGCTCGGCAGCCATGAGGAAGATGAAGGCGTCTCGTGCGGCTTTATCGCGTTGCGCGAACTCGCACATTTTCGATTTCAACTCCTCGTCCTTGAGCTTGCCCGATTTGCGAAGCGATCTATCCATATCCTGAAGCTGTTTGACCTGGAATAGCCAAGCTTCGCGAGCCTCCTTGCGTATCGCCTCGATCTGATTTCTAACTGCTTGATGTTCTACGGAATCATCTGAAATGGTCATGTAGTTTTCGGTGTATTCCTTCAGCAACTCCATGCACGCCTCGATCTTGGACTCGCGCTCCAAACGCATCTCCTCCTGGATAGCTGCGATGCCCCCTGCAACATCCTCAAGCTGCTTGTTGATCTCAACCATATACATTTGGCCGACAACCATCGCAGCCCCTTGGAGTGCCAGATTGCCAACAGCGGCTGGCTGCAGTTTAGCCTGCTTGATAGCCGCTTGGGACTGGAACTTGTTGTCTTTTAGAATGCTCAAGGTTTTGAAATCCTCAAGGCCGGGCGTTTTTCTGTTCAAGAGGTCCGCCCAACTTGCACCTTTCGGAAAACGCACGATCGCTTGTCCGTATTGCGCTCCGGCATCGACCGCAGCCCCTATTGCAGGAATTATGGCGTCTAGGAAGGAGTAATCTGATACGGCGGCGTTGTTGTAGCTCTTATGCTCAAGTAGGTCGAAGTCGGTCAGCCCATCGCTGGCTACCACAACGATTTCGTCGTCGTTATAATGCAAAAGATCCTTTCCCGCATCGGGGTCCTCGCTCTCATCGCGGTCTTCTCCGAAAGGCCAAAACTTCATTGAGAACTCCTTGAATCTTGCCTAGATAGAGTAAAAGGGAAGCATTTCATAGTCTACCTGAGCTTCTTCGATACCCACAGTCGCATTGCAGCTAATGCCGCTCTTTTTCCAATTACGACATCCGAAAAACGGCTTTCCATCGCTGTTCCTCGTCCGCCTAATTATCCAGCCTCCGCATTGGGGGGCATCTAATCTTGTCTTCCAAGATATCTATGTGACCGTAAGTCTTTTTAAGAAAATGGATGGTTCATCGGCGAGGAAGATGCCCTCGGTGCCGCGCGGAGTGTAGCGCAGGGCTAGCGCGGCCTTCGAAGAACAGTTCGACAAGCCGTTTCGTGCAGGTGAGGTCATCGTAGTAGCTGGCCCGGAGATCGTAGAGCAGCGGCGACAGGGACGCCGTGCTCAGGGCTACGGGATGGCCTAAGGTCTGGAGCGCTATGACGTGGAGGCCCCCATGCTCGGCGCAGGTCTCGCCGATCCACAAGGCTGCCTTCCGAGTGCCGAAGGGGGCGGTGAATCTTCGCCGTGCGACGGGAGGCCTACTCGTCCGAGTCGTCTCTCGGTTTCTCTTCGTGCAGGTAATGTACTTCGACCTTGATTTCTACGGAGTCGTATCCGTTTTCGGCGAGCGATTTTGCGATGGTGTTGCAATCGGCGATGGCCTGAAGGGCCTCGCCGCGGTCGATATCCGGCATCTGGGAATAACGTGCTGCAACCGCATGCATGCTGATATTAATGGCAGCGTCGATAACAGGGGGCTCGACGCTCAGCCAGCCAGAATCGATGGCTTTCGACAGAAGCTCGTCGACGCTATGGGTCTTGCTGGGAACGATTCCATTCTGGATGAATACGTTCTTCACCATCTTTTCTGCTGCTTGCTGCGAATGGAAGGCGATGGCCTCGGTGTAGGGATCGATTTCCTTCGCCAGATTCTCGACAACGAGCACATCGCGGTGGGCGGCGTACATGAAGCCGGTGTATTCCGTATCAGCCATAAATCTTCACCCCTTCACGAGCGACGATGTATTCGGGTGTCGAGAGGTCGTGCGAGCGTTGCACAAAGGTGTCGGCGCTTGAGCAGAGCACGTCCTTGGGACGCTTCATCCAGAGAAGCGCCTTGCGAACCAAAGCGCCGTAGGCCAGGGGTCTCTTAGCGGCGTCTTTCGTGACGACGTAGAGGTCGATGTCGCTATCGGGCGTTTGCTCGCCGCGGGCGTAGGAGCCGAACACATAGATGGCGTCGGTGGGCACGGTGCTTACGATGCTGCCCACAATATCGTCGAGATGATCGATGGGAAGTTGTTTCGCATTGGGGTTCACGGTGCCTCCTTCCGATGGCTAGGTATGCGGCGTCGCCTGATGGGCGTGATTTGCCTGGCTCCGTCTGATTATACCTTCAACGAAAAGTCCCCAGACATGACAAAGGGCCCTGTCCCCTCCAAAAACAGAGCCCTCATCGTTCGAAGCTTGTGGGCTTCGGCGTAAATCGGTGATTATTATAGCAACCCTCACAGAAAATGCAAAACGTCACCGAAAACTGTTACTTTTGCTCGCGCTTCTTGGCCTTCATGTACTTGGCGCCGAAGGCGCAGATGTCGGTGGCGCCGAAGCCGATGAGTAGCATCGAGAAGCCGGCCTTCAGCACTTGAGCCGAGGTAGCGCCGGCGCTTGCGAAGCCGGCGGCGCCGTTCATCTGATAGGTGTCGAACAGGGAGCCGACGTCGTCGGGCGTGTAGTAGGCGAGCATGCACAGGCCGAAGACGATAATGACGGCGCCGACGATCATGCCGCAAATGCGGAAGGCCTGCTCGGGATCAATCGTCTTGTGCGTCTTCTGGACGGCGGCCGCAGTGGCGGCTGCCGCTGCGTGAGGCGAGGCGGTGGGGGCGGCGCCGGGTGCCGCAGCCGCAGTAGGAACCTGCGGCGCCGCCGCTGCTTGTTGGGGCGCCCCGTAGGTCGCCTGGTAGGCGGCTTGATGGGTCGCAACCGGATTCTGCGGCATAACGGCAGGCTCGTTGGTGACGGCGGGTTCGTCGGGGTTCAGCTCCTGGGATTGCAGTACCTCGCCGAGCATCTCGCTCGCATCGCCCGCAGCGGCGGTCTCAACGTCGCCAAGGGTGCGAGCGGGCTCGCCATAGGCGAGAGATTCCCGCTCGAGCTCGCGGCCTTCGGGGCCGTAGCCGGCGGTGACGCCAGGGGTTTGGTTGGTGTTCTCGGTCATGGGAAAGCTCCTCTCAGAGAAAGGGTTCTTGATTGAACGCAAACCAGCATAGAAGCGGCCCGCCCCGAAATCGGAGCGGGCCGCTAAGCGTATGGCGACCGTAAAGTTGCCGCCACCGTTTCGGAAACGGTGGCTGGCGAGTCGGTTCCTTCTACCAGCTGAGCAGTTCGTAGCCGTCCTCGGTGATGACAAGCTGGACTTCCCATTGGGCTGTGAGCGAGCGATCGGCGGTACGGACCGTCCAGCCGTTGGGGTCGGTCATGTCGATCTCCTGGGCGCCGGCGTTGATCATGGGCTCGATGGTGAAGCAGAGCCCCGGCACGAGAATGGGGCCGGTGCCCGCCTCCGTGACGAAGCTCACGAAAGGATCCTCGTGGAACTCCAGGCCGATGCCGTGGCCGCCGAACTCGCGCACGACCGTGTAGCCGTGCTCCCGGGCGTAAGCGTTCACGGCGGCGCCGATATCTCCCAGATGCCCCCACGGCTTGATGGCGTCCAGCCCCACCTGCACGGCCTCCTTCGTGACGCGCACGAGATCGGCCGCCTCCGGCGACACCTCGCCGATGCAGAACATACGAGAGGAATCCGAGAAGAAGTCGTCCTTGATGGTGGAGCAGTCGATGTTGACGATGTCTCCCTCGACGAGCATCTCGTCCGAAGAGGGGATGCCGTGGCAGACCACCTCGTTGACCGAGGTGCACACCGACTCCGGGAAGCCCTCGTAATCGAGCGGCGCGGGAATGGCGCCGTGCTCCACGGTGTAGTCGTGCACCCACTGGTCAATCTGCTCAGTGGTAATGCCCGGCGCGATGCGCTCGGCCACGTAATCCAGCACGCCGATGTTCACCTCGGCGCTGCGCTTGATGCCCTCGATCTCGGCCGGGGTCTTCAGCAAATCGCGCGGCGGCACTTCCTCGCCGGCCTCGGCGAGCTCCTCTAGGCGCTCGTCGAAATCGAGGTGGCATTTCTTGTACTTCTTGCCACTGCCGCACCAGCACTCGTCGTTGCGTCCAGGACTTTGAAGGCCGTCATACATGGGGGCTCGCTCCTTTATCGTGTGCGCCCGCGGGCGCCTTGATGTTCGCGTTCCCATGGTACTACAAGTTCGCCGAAGCGAACCTGCTGGTTTGCTTCGGCGGGTTCATTGCGAGACGGGATGAAGGGCTTGCGCGACTCTACCGATCGGTTGCGGGTATCTCCAGGGCGCGGTAGAGGCGGTCGGGCACGAGGCTCACCAAATCGTCGGTCCAGCGCGCGAGGTTGGTGGGCTCGTCGGAGCGGAACCAGTCGTTCATGACCTCGCATTCCAGCTTCGAGAATATCTCTACGATGAAGCGCAGGTTGTCGTTCACTTCGACGTGGCGGTAGTTCTCCAGGGTGTCGAACAAGACGCTCTTGCGGTTCTCGGGCATGATGGTCTGCCCGAAGGGCGTGTTGATCGAGTATTGGATGGACTCGCGGAAGAAATCGCGCTCTTGGGCGATGAGGCGCAGATGGTGGTAGTACCCCGTCTTCCAGTCGATGGTGCGGCCGATTTCGTTTAAGTAGAACTGGCGGCAGAAGATGGAGTACCACCAGGGAATGTCGTACTTGCTCTCGAAGTGCCGGTAGAAAGTCTGTCGCGAGATGCCGGCATTGTGGCAGATCTCGCCTACGGTAATCTGATCGAGAGATTTGTTCACTGCATGGAGAATTCTCATCTTGGTGCTCAAATCGGGAGAAGTGAAAATGCTCTCGCCCGCCATCAGATCAGTAATCATGGCTTTCGCCCCTTTGTTCTAGCCCTTGAAAAACGCCCTCGAAAGCCTGCAGTGGCCCCTATTATAACACCTGATGAAAGCCGTATTATTGACGCTGCGTCCATAAGAGGGAGCCCCTGTGGGCGACAGCGTCTCGCCTTTGCTCGGATTATGGTACATTCTCTCGCTTTTGTCTCCTATTTCAAACAAAATATCCCTGACATTCTGTTGCGAGGAACAGGGTGGGGTAAACGACCTTTGCGGTCATCGTTGTGCGTCCGCATAATCTTAGTCACGGGAGATAGCGCTCACTCCAGCACTTCAATGCTTTGGGAACGAAGAAAGAGGACTCCTATGAACGAACGAGCAAAATACAAGCTCATCGGATTCATCATGATGTTCGCCTCCTCCTCGCTGATGGGCGGCATCGGGGCATTCACGCGCTTTATCGACGCTCCGGGCGACTTTGTGTCGTTTTGGCGTAATTTCGCAGGGCTTATCGCACTATCGATCATTTTCCTGTTTATCGGGGGATTCAAGAAGGTGAAAACCACGCGCTTCTCGGGCACGATGCTTCTCTCCGGCATCTTCCTCGGGTTGCTGTCGGGCCTGTACTGTCTGTCTACTCAGTACACGACGCTGGCCAACGCGTCGTTCCTCATCTACACCGGTCCCATCTATTCCACGGTTCTCGCGGCGATCTTCCTCAAAGAGAAGATCGACTGGAAAGGAATCTTGTGCATCGTGGCTGTGGTGGTGGGCATGCTGTTCATCGTGGGCATCGTGACCCCGGAGGGCCTGACCCTCGATCTTGACCCCGCCTACACCTTCGGCAACGCCATCGCCCTGGCCTCCGGCGTGGCCTACGGCCTGTACCTGTTCTTCTCCCGCTATCGGGAGGATTGCGACTCCAACGTGCGCTCCTGGTGGAACTTCCTGTTCGCATCGCTGGCCATTCTCGTGCTCCTGCTGTGGCACAACTTCTTCCTGCAGCCGCTTTCCTACACCGAGAAGGTGGGCGGCGTCACTCAGTTCGATGCGGCCGGCCAGATCATCACGCACCCCTGGAGCCTGTTCACCATGCCGCTCGTTCGTGGCTCTGGCTCATCGCGGCGGCGCTCATCACCGGCTTCGGCGCGTTCTATCTGCTCACCCATGCCACTAAGCGCCTGAAGGCCGGCGAGCTGGCCGCCATCTCCTACCAGGAGACCATCATGGCGTCGCTTCTGGGCCTGTGCCTGTTCGGGGAGACCATGACCGCCTTCCAGCTTATCGGCGGCGCGCTCATCGTCATCGGCGGCGTGAGCCAGATCGTCTTCACCACCAAGGCCGCCAACGAGGTAGAGGGGGACGCGGCCGTGAACGGCGAAGTGTCCCTGGCCGCCCAGGTGGGCGCTGGCGGAGCCGGCCTCATCGACGCCACGCCCGACGGCATGGATCCGCGCATGGCGACCAAGGCCGACGGTGCCGACGCGGCGGCGCACCGGTACGACTGCGAGCACGCGAAGCTGGCGTGCGACTAGCGCGACGGCAGGTCGCGCGGCGCTGGCGACTCTTTTGATCCAGCGCCTACAGCATCCCATCCCATCCAGTGGTTTTTGCGGGCCCCGTCCCCGGGGCGGGGCCCCTTACGGTTTCGCTTAGGAGGATCTCATGAAGAACACGGTGTACATGGAAGAAATGGATGCGTTCACCTATCGGGACAAGCTCGCCCAGGAAGCGGTTATGTTCATCCCCGTCGGCGCCCTGGAGCAGCATGGCAGCCACATGGCCATGTGCGTGGACGCCGCGCTCACCAAGGCCATGGCCGGCGCCACGGCCGAGGCGCTGGTGGCCGACACCGAGGGGGCGGTGGAAGGCGTGGTGTGCGCCCCGATCAACTTCGGCTATCGCTCCCAGCAGCGCAGCGGCGGCGGCTTCCACCTGTCGGGCACCACATCGCTGGCCGGCTCGACGCTCATCTCGCTGGCGCGGGATATCTGCTACAACCTCATCGAGGACGGCGCCCGCAAGATCGTGTTCATGAACGGCCACTACGAGAACTACCAGTTCATCTTCGAAGGGGCCCAGCTGGCTTTGGAGAAAGCCCGTACCGATGGCATCTCCGATGTGAAGATACAGCTTCTGTCCTACTGGGATTTCGTGGACGATGCCACCATCGACGCGCTGTACCCCGATGGGTTCACCGGCTGGGATTTGGAGCATGCCGGCGTGATGGAGACCTCGCTCATGCTGCTGTTCCACCCCGATCTCGTGGACATGGATCGCATCGATGCGGGGGTCTACTGCGACCTGCCCGCCGTCCTGCCGAACTACGATGTGCTGCCGGTGGTGCCCGGCTACACGCCTCCTTCCGGCTGCCTGTCGCATCCCGGGGAGTCCACCCGCGAGAAGGGGGTCATCCTGCGCGATGTGGCCGTGCGCAACATGGTCACCGCCATCGAGAACGAGTTCTACCGTCCGGGTGATTTCCATGAGAACTAGCGACATCGCCCCTTCGGGCTCTGCGGCCGCCCCGGCGCTGGATGCCGATGTTCCGATCGCCCCTGCGGCCGGCGCCGCCTCGAAGGGTGCCCTGGGACGCGTGGCTCTCTCCTCGTTCCTCGGCAATTTTATCGAGTGGTTCGATTACGCCACCTACACCTACTTCGCCATCACTATCGGCGCCGTGTTCTTCCCGGAATCGGGGGTGAATTCGACGCTCATGGCGTTCGCCGTCTTCGCGCTGTCCTTCATCTTCCGGCCTTTGGGCGCGGTGTTCTGGGGGAACATGGGCGACAAGAAGGGCCGCAAGTGGTCGCTTTCCATTTCCATCTTCCTCATGTCCGGTGCGGCATTCCTCATCGGGTGCCTGCCCTCCTTCGCCGCCATCGGCATCGCTTCGCCCGTTCTGCTGCTCGTGCTTCGTAGCGTGCAGGGGTTCTCGGCAGCGGGGGAGTACTCGGGCGCGGCGGTGTTTCTCGCCGAGTACGCGCCGGCCGATAAGCGGGGCCGTTACTGCTCGCTCGTGCCGGCCTCCACGGCTACAGGCCTGTTCGTCGGTTCGACGGTGGCCCTCGTGCTGAAGAGCGTCCTGCCTGAGGCTGCGCTCATCGAATGGGGCTGGCGCATTCCGTTCCTCATGGCCGGTCCTTTGGGGTACATCGCCCATTTCATCCGCACGCGTTTGGAGGACTCGCCGGCGTTCCATGAGATGGAGCACGAGAAAAAGGAGGTCGATCGTCCCAGTCGCCTCGTGTTCAAGAAGTACCGGCGGCGCCTTTTGTCTTCCATCGCCGCCACCATGGTCAACTCTGTCGGCTTCTACCTGGTGCTCACCTACCTGCCCACGTATCTGACGAGCTATACGACCATGGGTGCCTCCGAGGCCCAGCTGGCCACCGACATCGCGCTGGTTACGTACATCTTCATCATTTTCGGCGCCGGGCGCCTGTCGGATAGGGTGGGGCGGCGACGCATGCTGCTGGGCGCCTGCGCGACGTTTATCGTGCTTTCCATTCCCTGTTTCCTCATGTTGGGGACGGCGTCGCTGCCCATTGTCATTGTCGCCGAGCTGATCATGTGCGTGACGCTGTCGCTCAACGACGCGAACATCGCCTGCTATCAGGCGGAGATGTTCCCCACGGAAGTGCGCTACACCGGTGCGGCTTTGGGTTCGAACATTGCCTATGTGGTGTTCGGCGGCACGGCGTCGTTTGTGGCCACGGCGCTCATCGACGTCACAGGCAACGGGCTCATGCCAGCTTTTTACATGATGGCCATCAGCGCGGTGGCCGGCGTTATCCTGTTCTTCACAGCTCACGATTATAATGGCATACCCCTGGACGAGATCAGGTAGCTGGTTGGTTGACGCTGGCTCGTGCCCCTTCTTTCGGGCCAGCTCCCTCTGAGGTGCCAGCTACCGCCTCGTTCCGGCGGATCGGCCGCTTGCCCGGCGGCCGCCTTTCGAAGGCCCCGCAGCCTGCCCTGGCTGCGGGGCCTTCCGTCACCTGCGACGACGTGCTACCCTACAGGGCGGCAGGCGTTAAGCCGGGCGCGGCCCGGCATCATGAGCGGGAGCGGAGGTGGAAGCGTGGCGAAGGTGAGCCCGGGAGTCTACAAAAAAGTGCTGCGTGTGCGCGAAGCCTACCCCTTCGATATCGCCTGTTTGCTCATGCGCTTCTTCGGCAGCATGCTGAACATCGGCGTAGTCACGATGATCACGCTGTCGGGTTACTCCTTTCTCACAGCAGGGCTGTCCTCATCGCTCATCGCGCTGTCCATCTTCGTGGTGACGCCCCGGGTGTCGAAACGCATCGACGAGCGCGGCCAGTCGGCCGTGGTGCCCAAGGCCGCGGCCGTATCGCTTCTGGGCCTTGCTGTTCTGATTGCGAACGTGGCGCTGCGCGGGCCGGTATGGCCCCTGTTCGTAGGAGCGCTGCTGGTGGGGTTCTTCCCGAGTCCCCAGGCCATGGCCCGCGCCCGGTGGACCTACCTCATCCGCTCCGGTCGTTTGGGGGAGGCGGCTCCCGACTTGCGCACCATGTTCTCCTACGAGAGCGTGCTCGACGACATGGCGTTCATCTTCAGCCCGTCCATCTCCATCGCGCTCGCCGCTGCCATCGCCCCGGTGGCGGGTATGGTGTGCGGCGGCGTCGCCTTTGCCGTCGGGGCCGTGCTTCTGTGCACGGCCAAGAGCACCGAGCCGCATCCCGGTTGGTCGCAGGCTGGGGCTGCGGGGAACGATGCCGATATCGTCGATGTCGCTGATGCCGCCGATGCCGTCGCCGATGTGGCGGGAGACGGTGCGGCCGCTTCGAAGGGCGCGCTCGCCGAGGGGGCGGCTGCCGTCGCTTCGGCAGCGTCCGTGCCTTCGAAGAGCCTGCTTGCCACCTCCGCAGCGGTGCGCGTGCTGTTCGTGATCTACGCCTTCGCCGGGTCGTTCCTCGGCCTGTTCGATACTGCCACAGTGTCGCTTTCCGAGGACTTGAACAGCCCCGATTTCGCCGGCGCGGTTCTTATGGCCTCGGGCGCGGTGTCCATGACGGCGGGCTTTCTGTTCGGCATGGTGCGTCTGCGGGCGCCCCTGCCCAAGCAGCTCGTGGTGGCCGCCTGTGCCGTCGGCCTGTCCTTCGGCACCATGTTCCTCATCGATTCGGCGCCCACGCTGATGGCGGTGGCGCTTCTGGGAGCGTGCACCTATGCGCCGCTGCTCATTGTGGCCAACGGGGTCTGCGAGCGCGCCGTGCCCGACGCGCGCCTCACCGAGGCCATCACGTGGCTCAATGCCGGCTATACCTGCGGGGCCGCCTTCGGGCCCACCGTGGCCGGCGCCCTCATCGACACCTTCGGTACCATGGCCTCCTTCAAGGTGGGCACGCTTCTGTGCCTGGGCATGCCGCTTACGGCCATACTCTGCTATCGCGTGGTGAAAGCGAGCATCCTTCCCGCCTACACGGTGGTGGAAGAGCGCGAGATGTAGGCGGTCGCTCTCTTGGGGCCCTTCAAGCTTACTTAACCCTTGCGGAATTAGATGACAATTTTCCCACTGATCCGGTGTCAAAAGGGGAATGATGGCACAATAGCCCCAACGTCATTCGAGTCGGAGCGCCTCTGGTTTGCGCGGCGTCTCGCGTACCGCAAGGTGCAGGCATTTCGACTCCGGAAAGAGGAGGTTCCCATGGATCCGATGAACTACACGCCCCCGGTGCAACCTGCGCCCGCGCCTTCGCCCGCCTACACCACCAGCTGCCTGAAGGCCGCCTGGGAAGACGTGAAGGCGACGCCGAACTACATAAGCCGGCTGTTGGTGCTCGGCCTCATCATGTGCGTGCCGATTCTGAACTTCGTCGTGGCCGGCTACCTTCTGTTCTGGTCCCGCGAGGTGCCCTTCGGCGGCCGCAGCCTCTTGCCCCAGAAAATCGTGACGGGCAAGAACTTCGAATACGGCTTCTACGCCTTCGTGCTGACGCTGGTGGTGGGCCTGATTGGTGGCATCATCGGCGGCATCTTCGGCTGGATTCCCTTCATCGGCTGGGTCGTCTCCATCGCCGTTTCCCTGGCCACCTATGTGGCCGGCATCATCATGCAGATGCGCATGATCATGGGGCAGAGCCTGGGCGATGGCTTCAATGTGAAGGACATCTGGGAGAAGGCGCGCCGCAACTGGGGCCAGCTGTTCGCGGTGACGCTCATTCCCATGGCCATCGTCATCGGCATCTCGCTCGTGCTGAGCATTGTGGTGTTCTCGATCATGTTCCTCTGCATCATGGGTGCGGCTCCGACCATCGCCGCCATAGGCGGTGCGGCCGATCCCTCCTTCGCGCAGATCATGTCGCTCATCGCCGCTTTGGCCGGCCCGATGATTTTCTGCACGCTCATCCTGTACGTGGTGCTGTCGGTGGCGGAAACCTTCGCCGAGGCCGTGGCCATCCGCGGCGTGGCCCACTGGGTCGCCCGCTACGCCCCCGAGTGGACGACGCTTTCCGCTCCGCGCTACTAATAAACTACAGGCAGAACAAAAACGGCTGGCAGAGGGCCGGGCCGCACATGAGGCAGCAGCACAGCGAGCTGGGGTCCACGCAGCCGCCGAAGCCGCGGCTCTCGCTCTCCTGCTGATAGGTGCGGGCGCGGGCGCCGATGACGGCCTCGGCCTGGCGGTAGTCGCCGTTGGTGGGGTCTGCCTTGCGGGCGGTGCGGATCTGATCCACGGCGGCCACGGTGTTGCCGGCGCCGTAGTTGGCCAGCGCCGCTAAATAGTGCCAGCGGGCCGTGCGCTCCTTGATGGGCAGGGCCGCGAGCACCGTGAGGGCCGCTTTGTAGTTGCCGCCGTCGATGAACAGCACCGCCTGGCGCAGCTCGGCCGAATCGGTGGCCGACACCTCCGGCCGCGGCACCGAGGAGGCCTGGTTCCAGGTGTTGAACAAGTCCTCCCAGTTGATTTCCACCCACTGGTACTGGTACCCGCCGCCGGGCGCACCCCCACCGTAGGGATTGCCGGGGCCGGAACCGCCGAAGGGGTTGCCGCCCGGCGTGCCGTAGCCGGTGTAGGTGGGGTTGTAGGGCGACCGATAGCGTCGGGCGTCCTCGCGGGCGTACTTCTCCGGGTTCGTGATGCGGTCGTAGGCCTCGTTGATCTTCTTCAGGCGCTCTTCGGCCTCGGGGTCGTCCGGGTTCAAGTCCGGGTGGTTCTCCCGCGCCTTCTTGCGATAGGCCTTCTTTATCTCGTCGGACGTGGCCGTGCGGGGAACGCCGAGGATGTCGTACGGGTCTTCAGTCACGAAAATCTCCTAGGATGAGCGATGGGCGGCATCGGGGTGGATGCTCATCGATTCGAAGCGGTTTTCCATCCACTGGTTGTCGAACTGCTCGGCGCAGAACTGCTCGAGCGCGTTGTCGGGCGCCGCACCTGCCAAGCGCGAGTACCAGCAGTCGAGGGCCACCAGCGTCATGGCGCCGTCGAAGATCATGAGCGCCGCGCACAGTGCCGTAATCGAGTAGCGCCAGCGCCACGGGATGAGGTTCACCGTGTGCAAAAGCGCCGGCAGGGCCAGCTTCACCCACACCACGCCAAGGGCCCCCCACATGCACATGAACATGAAGTTGGTGCGACCGTTGATGTTGAGAAAGGTGCCGGTATAGTCCCAGGCGATGGCGCCGAAGGCGTATTCCATGAACCAGCTGACGAAGTACTCGAAGGCGCCCCCGATGACGGCGCTGATGAGGAACACCACGGGGATGGGCGCGTTGTGGAAGCGGTTGAGCGCCAGCGTCATGAGCACGGCGCCGAAGCCGTAAATGGGGGAGAAGGGCCCCCACAGAAGGCCGGCGCGATCCTCGTAGTGGCCGAAGTCGACCACGAGCACGTGGTAGATGGACTCGATGACCACCCCGGCCACCGAGGCGATGACGAAGATCCAGAACAGGTTGAAGAAGTCCAGTTCGATATAGCCGCGGCCGGTCTTGTCCAGGCCGAGGGTGCCGTCCTCGGCCTCTTCGCGCGTTTGCATGAGTCGCAGCCGCCGTTGCAGCTCGCGCTCGTCGGACAGCGACGGATCCACCCAGACGTGGGCCGCGATGAGGATGAGGGCGCAGGCGCCGAGGAACCACAGGCCCGGGTTCACGCCGAACAGCAGCAGATCGGCGGAGAAGGCGACGACGAGCCCTATAGCCACGGCCTCGGCGATGAGGCGGGCGCGCCGGCGGTTGCCGCGCAGGAGGCGGAAGCCGAGAACACCGGAGGCCAGGGCGCAGAAGCAGGCGGACAGCGCGAGCGTGACGTACAGGATGATGGTGAGCAGCGAGTCGTCGGTGTAGGTTTTCTCGACGAAGACGGTTCCCATTTGGGCGAGCGTGTGGATCACTTCGGGCACGACGGCCACGCCCCCGGCCATGAGCAGGGCGCCGAACACGCGAAGCACCAGGGGAGTGCGCTCGCTTTTGCTGCCGTCTCCGATGCCGGGCGAGGGCTGCAAGGGGGTTTGTTGAAGAACCGTCGGATCCATGGGCCTATGGTATCATGACCCCCATCTTCAGGCGGCAAGCCCACAACAAGCCCGCAAGCTTGAGGGGCGTCCGTCGCATTGCCCGCAGGGCAGCAGGCTGAAAGGAGCGCTGGTGGCAGTCGAGCAGACAAGCACCATTTCATGGTATCTGCGCATGTTCTCGTACCTGCTGATGATTTGCGGCCTGTTCGGACTCGCCGTGGGCGGCGTGGTGATCTACGGGGCTCTCGCCGACGGGGCGGCCGCCGCGACGGGGCTTCCGCTTTCCGCCCTTGTGCTCGGCGTTGCCGCTGCGGTGGCCAACGGCATTACCATTGCGGCGGGGGTTCTCGGGCGCGCGGCCTCGCGCAACCCGGGGCGCGCGGCGGCCCTGCGCAGCCTCGCTTTGGCCGGCGTGGTCGCCCCGGTGTTCGGGTTGGGGCTGTGCTATGCCACGGGCGGCCAGCTTCCCACGTCGCTCATCTTCAACCTGTTGCTCATGGCGATTTGCGTCGTCATCGCCGGCAACCTGGGGAAATCGGCCCAATAGTTCGCCCGCTGCCCTAGCCGACACAGGGTCAAATACAGTATACTGCGACCCTAGGGCCGCACGGTGTTGGCCCTGCTGTCTCAGGAGGAATTATGACTGAACTCGATCCGCGCAACAGCGCTTCTCCGGCCGATTCTGCCCCCGACGAGGGTCTTTCTCCCCGTGCGGCCGCCGAGGCCAAGAAGGCCGCTGCCGCGAAAGCCGCCGCTGCAGCGTTCATCCAGAGTGCCGGGGACGATTACGGCGACGTCGAGGCCGCTCAGCCCCGCGATGTGAAGAAGGGGCAGCGCACGGCCGTCATCGTCGGTCTTATCATCTGCGTGCTCGTGGGCGCCGGCGTGCTCACCTACCTGTTCACCTCCGGCTTCTTCAACGAGCAGCCGGTCGCCGAGGAGACCCAGCGGGTGCCGCTGTCCGACGCCCGCGTCATCGCCGCCTTCGACGAGGTGGCCATGGACGCACCGGACATCTCGCAGTACGCCTATGTCTCCCAGGACGCGCTCATCGGCCCGAAGTTCAGCGACATCGTGCTGAACGAGCCCACGAACTTGGGCACGCCGGGCAACCAGATCGTCACCTGCGAGGCGACGGCCACGGCCACCTTCAAGAACAAGGGCGTCGAGATCAACGTGCCCGTGACGCTGCCCTTCGAGTACTCCAACGCCGGCGAGACGTGGGTTCCCGGCGATTTAGTGGTGGGAGAGGCGACGGCGGTACCTTTGGCCAGCGCCAGCGCCAACGACATCTTGGCCAATCTGAACGACATCCTTGCGACCAACGATCCCACCTACGGGGAAGCCATGGTTGATGCCGCTATCGTGAAGACCGCCTCCGATCTCACCATCGACGGCGGCCCTATCACCGTCGATCTTTCGAAGACCGTGGAAAGCGAGGGCGACGGTGTGAAGACGAGCGAGCTGCGCACGTCGACGGTGACGCTGAACGTGGCGTGGTCCAACACCGAGGGCTGGCTTGTCACGGTGGCCGATGCGGGGCAGATCGACACGCAGACAAACCAGATTCCCGTCGCTCCTGCCGAGGGCGCGGACTCGCCGGCCTCGGTGGATCCGGCCAACACCGACCCTGAGAACATCGGCAACGTCAAGTTCGGCGACTCGGTGTCGCTGTCGGGCACGCTTCAGGCGGTGGAAGACGCTGCGGGTCTTTCCTCCGGCAACAACTACACCAACAGCGGCACGACGGACAACGCCAACGGCAGCGTGCAGCTGGTGCTGAAGCTTACCCGCCCGCTGGACATGAACCTGAACGGCACCCAGTACCGGCTGACCACCATCGCCGTGGCCACCTCGGGCCTCGACGACAACGGCAAAAGTCTCATTGGCCGCAAGGCCGATGTGAAGGGTCCTCTGGAGGAGTCGTTCGCCACGTCCTGGTCCCCCGCCGGCGTGAAGGCCCCCGAAATTCACGTGGAGTAGCAGTCGGCCCCTACGGAGGGGCCGGGAGCAACGGACGGCATTTCGAAATGTGCAGACAGCGCCCCTTGGACGGAGGTTCAAGGGGCGCTGTGCTATGATTGCCGGTACTGCTTATTCGCGCCGGGCCGCTGGGTCGGCGCCTCGACACCTGAGGAGGTTGCCCGTGCCCCAAACGACAGATTGGGCTGATGTGCAGGTAGTGGGCATTCCCCGCGCGCTTTTGTTCTATCGCTTCGGCGTGCTGTGGGCCACGTTCTTCGAATCCATCGGGCGCACCGTGGTGGTGAGCGATCCGACGGACAAGGCCATCGCCGATGAGGGCGACCGGCTCTCCGTGGACGAGTGCTGCCTGGCCTCGAAGGTGTTCGTCGGGCATGTGGAAAGCCTCGTGGGGCGTTGCGACGCCGTCTTCGTTCCCTGCTACCCGACGAGCGACCATCGCAGCGGGTTCTGCACGAAGTTCCAGTCGGCCACCGATATGGTGCGCAACACCTTCCGCGACGACAAGCTGCGCGTCATCTCCTGCGAGGTGCAAAACGCCCGGAAGGCGAAGGACGTGCGCCGCGCCTTATGCGATATGGCCGCCCGCATGGGCGTCGCCCCCAAGGACGCCCGCACTGCCTTCAAGGCCGCCTGGGACGCTCAGCGCGCCCATGACGAGGCGCTGGCCTCCGCCCAGGAGCGCACGCTGCGCCGCCTGGTCGACGAGCGCCGCGCTGCCGATGCCGCCGCCGTGGCCGGGGACGATGCGGTTGTGCGCCCGCTTGGCATCCTGGTGGTGGCCCATCCCTACATCTCCCACGATCCGTACCTCTCCGGCGCGGTCATCGATTCTCTCGAGGAGATGGGTGCCACGGTCGTCTACGCCGACGCCATGGATCACGAGCGCGCGTACAAGAAGAGCTTCGAGTTCTCCGGCACCATGCCGTGGCTCATCAACCGCGAGCTCATCGGCTCTATCCTCCTGGCGCAGGACAGCATCGACGGCATCGTGCTCATCAGCGCCTTCCCCTGCGGCCCCGATTCCATGACCGACGATGCCATCATGCGCTGCATCCAGGGCACGCCCATTCTGAACCTGATGATTGACGCGCAGTCCGGCACCGCCGGCGTGGAGACCCGCGTGGAAAGCTTCGTCGATATCCTGCGCTTCCAGCAGAAGGGAGGCTATGTCCATGAGTAAGCCCCAGGCCCTCATCGAGCAGGTGCGCTCCTCGGTGGCCGTGGAGTTGGAGCGGCGCCACGCCCCGACGCTTTTGGCCGACCGCAAGGCCGCCAAAGCCGCCAAGCACAAGGCGAAGCACCACAAGTACACCAAGGCGGCGTTCTTCCGCTACTGCTACTACGATCCGGCGTTCAAGTTCTTCTGCGAGCAGGTGCTCGACGTGGACTACCTGCCCCTGCCCGAGGCCACCCGCGCCGCCAGCGAGGTGGGCGTCCAGAACTCGAGCGATTACGTGTGCACGCCCTTCAAGCACATCCTGGGCGATTTCGCCGAGGCGCTCGATTTGGGCGCCGACATTCTCATCCAGTTCGGCGGCCCGTGCCGGCTGGGCTACTACGGCGAGCTGCAGGAGTCCATCTTGCGGGATATGGGCTACGAGTTCATCATGATGAACTTCGCTCGGGGCATCGAGCTGGGGTACATCGGCTGGGCCAAGGAAGTGCTGAAGACGGTGAACCCGAACATCGACGTTCCCCATGGCGTGGTGAAGCTGAAGGCCGTGGCGAAGATGATCGAGCATTTGGATTCCCTGCGCGACTTCTACCTGGCCAACGCCGGCTTCGAGGTAGAGCGCGGAGCCTTTGACGCCGCCTGGGTCTCAGCGATGGACGCCATGCGCACCTGCCTGGACGAGCGCGACATCAACGAGGCCTACCGCGAGGCCATGGCCTCCTTCCGCGCCATCCCCCTCGCAAAGCCCGCCGATCCCATCCGCATCGGCATCGTCGGCGAGATGTTCACGGCCATCGATGAGCGCAGCAATTTGGGGCTCGACCACAAGCTCGTCGCCATGGGCGTGGAAGTGCACCGCATGCTGAACTTCACGAACCGCTACCTTCGCTACAACGAGCCGAACCTGCGGGTGGGGGCGAAAGACTACCTGACCTACGACATGGGGCCCACCTCCACGCTCACCGTGGCGGCGGCGAAGAAGTACGCCGCTGGGGGCTTCGACGGCCTCATCCACGCGAAGAGCGCCGGGTGCACGCCGGAGATCGACTGCATCCCGGTGCTGCAGAAGGTGAGCGAGGACTATTCGGTGCCCGTGTTGTACCTCACCTACGACTCCCAGACCTCCGACACGGGCCTGGACACGCGCCTTGAGGCGTTCTACGACATGCTTTCCATGAAGAAGGAGAAGAGCAAATGACAAAGGGCTATCTCGGCATCGATATCGGCTCCATTTCCACGAAGGGCGTGATCATCGACGAGAACCGCGCCATTATCGCGCGGTCGTATCTGTGGACCGAGGGCAACCCGACCGAGGCGTCGAAGAGCGTCGTGCGCGAGCTGGAGCGCCAGGTGGAAGGCGCGGGGGTGGAGATCGTCGGCGCCGGCACGACGGGCAGCGCGCGGCGTCTCGTGGGGGCCATGCTGGGGGCTTCCGTGATCAAGAACGAGATCACCGCCCATGCCGTGGGCACCACTCATCTGCACCCGGACGTGCGCACTATTCTGGAGATCGGCGGCCAGGATTCCAAGATCATCTGCGTGTCCGACGGCATCGCGGTGGACTACGCCATGAACACGCTGTGCGCGGCGGGCACCGGCTCGTTTCTGTCGTCTCAGGCGCACCGCTTGGGCGTGGAGGTGGAGGAGTTCGGCGACATAGCGCTCACTTCCACCAAGCCGGCCAACATCGCCGCCCGCTGCACCGTGTTCGCCGAGAGCGATCTCGTGCACAAGATCCAGGTGGGCTACGCGCGCGAGGACATCATCGCGGGGCTCTGCAACGCGGTGGCGTCGAACTACCTGAACAACGTGGGCAAGGGCAAGAAGATCGCCGCGCCCGTGGTGTTCCAGGGCGGCGTGAGCAAGAACGCCGGGGTGGTGCACGCCTTCGAGGAGCCGCTGGGGATGCCCGTGGCGGTGGACCCGGACGGGCACCTCATGGGAGCTTTCGGCGTGGCCCTTTTGGCTGCCGACGCGGGGCCGATTCGGGGCGCCGAGTCCGGCCCGTTCGCGGGAGGCACCTTCGATTTCGAGGCCATGCTCGACTTCGATTTCAAGACCCGCGAGCTCGAGTGCCAGAGGTGCGCTAACCACTGCGAGGTCATCTGCGTCTACCGCGACAAGGACATCATCGATTCTTGGGGCAACCGCTGCGACAAGGGCGCCGTGAAGACCACAGCGTAGGGACTCTTTCGCCGTGGTGCAGGAGATTTTGTTGATGGCATGGGGCTGCTTTGGCGGCCCCTTTTTTCGTACGGCAACATTGCCCGTCGACGCTTAGCGATAAAAGCGAGGTTCGATCACGACAAGCGACAGCTCGTCCTGCGCTCCCTTCAGCGTGGCTTTGGTGAGAAGGGCGAGCCCTTTATAGAAAGGATGCTCGGCGCAGACTTCCAGAAGGCCCAGATAATGGGGGGCCCAAGGGAGAAGATGCTCAGACAAGTACTCTTCTACCAGCTCGGGGCGTTCTTCAGTCAAAGTGGCGAGCAGCGAGAGCATAAGGCCGATATGGTCGTCAGGCATGCGGTCGTCTGCGAGGCGAGCGATGCCGTGTTGGCGCATCCAGCTCCGCAGACGCAGTGTGCTTTCCCCGAAGATGACTTGCTCCCGGTCGGTATAGACGGAGCCCCAAGGCGGCGCCGGTTTTTGCGCAGGGCCGATGAACAGTCTTCGGTACTCGTCCACAAGCTTGTCTTCGGCGCAGAAAGCCCCGTCAGCTTCGGTGGCGCGGCTCGCTTTCAGCCCCGCAACGATAAGATCGAGGCCTTCTTGCGCCTCGGTTTTGTCGGCCAAAGGCCATTCTGCCGTAGCCTCGTCGGCGTTAAGCAAGCTCAATGCTTCGAAAAGCGCTCCTGCGCTACCAGTGCGTGGATCCTGCAGAAACAGGGGAGATAGTGTGGCGCCTGCAAATGACAGGCTGTTCAGGACATCTACGGATGGGGTCAAGGAAAGCCTCCTGAGCAAGTCAGTGATTTCGGCGGGCTAGAATCCGACGGTCATATGCAGATTGTAGAACACAATGCGTGTTGCAAAGACGGCGGCGAAGGCGAGGATGGCGGCGGCGATACGCAGGATGAGGCGCGCACACTCGGTTGCTCGGGGTCGCAGGGCCCAGCCGTCGAGGAGGAGCGCGCCAGCCCCGACGAGGGCGAAGATGCCGATGACAAGAGGGTAGCCCGGCGCAAGCGAGGCTGCGGATATCTCATTGTTGGCGATTGAGGCCAGATAGGCGTTCTGGGCGAGCATGGAGACGACGCCGGCAGCAAGGCTCGCCGCCCCCAGGCCCACAAGGAGAAAGCTCCATCGTGATAGGGGTACTTTCGCAGCGGCAAGAAACAGCTGGCTTAGCACGGTCCCCTCGAATAAGCCCGTGAGCAAAAGGTTCGCCGGTGAATAAGGTGTGTTCCAGGTGGGCACGGTGCGCACGGCGTAGGCTTGGGAGGTGCACGCTAGCAGGGCGATTCCTGCAAGGCAAGCGACGAGCAGCCATGGCTTCGCAGCAGCATCGGGAAAGTTCACCTTGAAGGCGACCATCCAATAGGATCCAGCCAGGAACAAGAACATCACGGCGGCCAGCACCTCGTTGGAAAGCGGAGAGGTTCCCACGCCTGAGAACACGTGAAGCGCGTTGGCCGGCGTACCCAGATGCGTTGCCGAGGCGATGAAGCCAACGAGCGCAACGGCGAAAGGCAGCGCGATCATGCGGTCGATGCGAACCGCGCGCTCGTGGTCGATAGCAAATAGGCGCGCCAGAGCCATGATGATGAAAGCTACGACGCCTGCAGGGGCCAAGGCGGTGAACAGCGCAAGGGAAAGATTGTCGAGGCCGCTTGTCATAAGCCGATTTCCTTGCGGTTGACCAGCGCGCCCTTGCGACCTTGGGCAGCAGCGGGGCAGGGCCGGATGAATAAATTGGGCCCGGTCTCCGTTTCCGAAGGCAAAGGAAGGATGTCGCCGCGCACCTCGTCCCACCATTCGGCATGGCGCTCGAAGATGTCGCCCTTCTCCCCGAAATCCAAAGCGCGCAAGGGGCAGGCCTCCACGCAGATAGGGGCCTGCCCCGCGGCCAGACGCTCGCGGCAGCCATCGCACTTGCTCGAGCGCTTGAGCTCTTTATCGATGACGGGCGCATGGTAGGGGCAGGCCATGGTACAGTAGCCGCAACCGATGCATTTGGTGATGTCGGGCCAGATAAGCCCCGTCTCATCGCGATGCATGGCCCCTGTGGGGCATACCTGGGTGCAGGCGGGGCTGGCGCAATGGTTGCAGGCCAGAGAAATGTGATAGGCGAAGGCGTCTTGGGAAACGGTTCCGTCCTCTGCTACGTTCCAGTCGCCGCCCTCGTAGTCGAGCACGCGGCGAAATCCTTCGTCGGGCCCATGGTCGTGGTAGTCCTTGCAGGCCATGACGCAGGTCCTGCATCCAGTGCAGCGCGCGTTATCGAAGAAAAATCCCTTCGGCATGGTCTCCAAGTCCCTTCAAACGGCGTAGCTCGGGCGAATCCGTGCTACGCCTCAATCATATCGGAAGCGGGCCGCCGCCTATGAGGGAGGGGTCGCGGCGGCCCTGAATGCTCCTTAGGCGTTTTCCACTTCCTTCGGATTCGCGATGGCGCCGGTGGTGTCACCGCAGTCTTTGGCGGCCGGGCAGGCCAGAATGGCCACAGAGGGCTTCGTCGCATCCGGAGGAGCCATGGGGGCAATGCCGTCCACGGTGCCGGGGTGCGTCGCTCGCAGCTTTTCGATGTCCCCGAACTCGAGGGCCCGAAGCGGACAGGCGTCCACGCAGATCGGCATCTTGCCCTCGGCCACGCGGGAGGCGCAGCCGTCGCATTTCGCGGATTTCATGGTCTCGGTGTCCACTACGGGCACCTCGTAGGGACAGCTTTTCACGCAAGTGCCGCAGCCAATGCACTTCTCCTCGTCGCGGGACACGAGCCCGGTATCGGCATCCTTTTCCAAGGCGCCTTGGGGGCAATTGGCCACGCAGGCCGGCATTGCACAGTGGTTGCAGGCCATGGACACGTGGTAGGCCCAGCTCGTCGGCTCAAAGGTACCGTCACCGTTGTCTTTCCAATCGCCACCCTCGTAGTCGAACACGCGGCGGAAAGCGTAGTTGGCGGGCAGGTCGTTGTAGTCTTTGCAGGCCATCTCGCAGGTGCGGCAGCCGGTGCAGCGGGTGCTGTCGAAATAGAATCCGTACTGAGTCATCTTCGTACCTCCCTTAGGCCTTCGCAATCTGGACGATCATGGAGTGAGTGCCGTTGCCCTTGGCCATCGGCGTTGGTTTGTACTGCGTGAGCGTGTTCACGCAGCCGCCCTCGTCCACCTTGTCGCCATTCATGTTGGCCTTGTGCCAGGCGCCCTGCGGAATCATTACAGTTCCGGGGATGACGCGGGGCGTCACCTTCGCCTCGATGCGAATCTCGCCAACCGGACTTGTCACGGCAATCAGGTCGCCGTCTTCAATTGAGCGGCTCTCGGCATCAGCGGGGTTTACCCACAGCTGCTGACGGGCCACGGCTTCAAGCTCGGGGATGAAGCCGAACGATGAATGGGTGCGGCTCTTGTGATGGAAACCGCAGCAGTAGAGGGGGAATTCCTCGGTGACGGAACCGTATCCGTGAAATCCTGCTTGGAAGACAGGGATGGGGTAAATTACCTCGCCCTCTTCAAGATCCCAGGTACGTGACATCTCGTCCAGCGCTTCGGAGAAGATCTCGATTTTTCCGGAGGGGGTGCCCAGTGGGTTGGCGGAGGGATCGTTGCGGAACGCCTCGAAGGCGATGTAGGGTTCAACGGGTCGCTTGTATACGCCCTGCTCGAGCATTTCCTCCCAGGTCGGCATGGAGCCATCTTCTTCGGCCCCCTGCTCATAGAGGAACTTTACCCATTCGTCATGAGTGCGGCCTTCGGTGAACGCATCACGCACGCCGAACTTATCGGCAATGTCGGCCATGACGTCATAGCTCGAGCGACACTCGCCGGGTGCTTCTTGAGCGGGAGTACCCAGAACTACGCCCGAGTACCATTCGGTGTATCCCTGGGTCTGCAGGTTCATTTGTTCTGAGCGCATGGCATCGGGCAGCAGAATGTCAGCGTATTTCGCCGAGTCGGTCATGACCGTGTCCCAGACGAGGATGAACTCGCATTTCGATTCGTCGACGAGAATCTCATGGGTCATGTTGATATCGCCATGCTGGTTGGTCAGACAGTTGCCGGCGTAGTTCCAGATGAACTTGATATCGGTACCAAGTTCATCGCCTCCGACAAGACCGGAATTTGTGGCGGTCATGGTATGGCCGTGATCCACGGCGTTAACCCACTGATAAGCGGGAATGGAAAGCGTGACGGGGTTTTCGCCTGCTGGCAAGCCGGGAACGAGACTTGTGAGCGCCATGGATTCACGCTCCCCGTTGTTGGTGCCCGGAAGTCCCCACTTGCCTAGGAGGAGCGGCAGCATGTAAATAGAGCGGCAGGCGTCCTCGCCATTTGTGTGGCGCTGGGGGCCCCATCCCTGGGTGATGAAGGGTGCCTTAGCAGCAGCGATGGTGTTGGCTAGTTCGCGGATGCTGGAGGCAGGAATCTGAGTGATGGGGGCGGCCCACTCGGGCGTCTTCTCCACCATGTCCCAGCCAGTGCCCATAATGTAATCCTTGTAGGATTTGTTCTGACCTTTGGCGGATTCGGGCATGGTGTCCTCGTCGTAGCCGAGGCAGTAAGTATCGAGGGATTCCTTGTCCACTTTGCCTTCGACGATCCATTCATGAGCGATGGCCGCGCAGAGGGCCGCGTCGGTACCAGGGCGAATGGGAAGCCATTCGTCAGGGTGGCCGGAGACCGTCTCGTTCATGCGCGGGTCGATAGAGATAATTTTGCCGCCGCGGTTCTGAATGGCTTCGCGAAGGCGGGCGAAATCCCATGAGGCATTGGCACCGCCCATGCGAGTTTCGGCGGGGCTGTTGCCGAACATGACGATGAGATCAGAATGCTCGGTTGCCTCAGTCAGAGAAGAGCCGTCGAGCGACGTACCGTACATGTAGGGCGCGACGGCCTCGATCATGTGGGCCGAATAGTCATAGGAACGGTTTAGGTAGCCGCCGAGCAGGTTGAGCAATCGGGCGGTGGGGTTGCCTGTTTTCGAGTACATGCCTGTGGCATAGTTGACGTAGATGGCCTCATTGCCATAGGTGTCGATGACGCGTTTCAGCTCGCTGGCGATGGTGTCGATAGCCTCGTCCCAGGTAATCTGCTCGAACTTTCCTTCGCCGCGTTTGCCCGCACGCTTCATGGGGTACAGCAGACGGTCGGGGCTGTTGAGCCAGCGTCGCATGGAGCGGCCGCGTAGACAGGCGCGGGCCTGCAAGTCGGTATCTCCTGTGTTATCGGTCTCCATGTAGAGCACTTTGCCATCGCGGGAGTGCCACTGGAAGACGCAGTTGCCGCCGCAGTTGACGTTGCACTGACTCCAGTGGATCTCGTCGGGCGCAGTCTCCTCTCCGGTGGCGGCCATGGGCTCCTCCCCGGCTCCGGTGCCAGATTGGGGTGCGCATCCGAAGAGTGCGGTACCCGCGGCTCCCGTGGCAGCCAGGCCCGCGAGCGAGCCTTTGACGAAGGTGCGGCGCGACAGGGTGGATTGGGTTTCAGTCATAGTCCCTCCTCTAGTTGAATTGCCTTCTCGCCGCTTTCAAAAGTACCGGAAAAGGGGAAGTGCCGAATCACACGACAAGTGTGATTTAAGGACAAAACCCCAGTTCGCGCGTTTTCGGGTGATACCGAAGTGCGGTCATTTGCCTAACAGGCGCATCCTCCTATGCTACCATGCGTGCCACCGAGATAAGAGAGGAGGTCAAGCTATGGCGACCGAGAGTGCCAGCGCAATCGGCCATGCGTCAAGTTGGGGCTATGCTTGTTTCCTCACGGTGAATGCCACCTCGGTATGGGGCGGCATCTTCCCGTTTCTTCCCCTTGAGTTTCAGACGGTGGAAGTGACTCTCACGTTCTTTTTGACTCAGGCTGTGGCTTTTGGCGGCGCCTTCCTGGCGAGTATGCTGGGATCGTATTTCTTTCCCTACGGTGCTCGGCGCATGCTCGTCTCGCTTTCCGCTGTCCTGCTATTCCTTGGGTCGGTCTGTCTGATTACGGCCATGTACGTGGCATCGGCTGCCATTGCATTTGTGGGAGCTGGCGGGGTGCTTCTCGGAATCGGGTGCGCCGGCATGTTCATGCTCTGGCAGCGGTATTTTGCTTCCCTCGATGCGAGAACCGGCAATTTCCGCCTTATTGTGGGCACGGCTATCGCTCCCTTCATCTACCTTGCCCTGTATTTAGTGCCCATTGCGCTAACGGCTTTTCTCGTCCCCCTGATCTTCGTGCCTCTGTGCGGTCTGTGCGTGGCACTTTCGGTGCGCGAGATGAACTTCGAGCAGCCCATGTTCGAGGACGTCCCGCGTCAGCACCCGCGCGTCTACCGTCAAGTGGTGGCCGACTATTGGCGCAGTGCTTTATGCGTGGGGTCGCTTGCTCTGGTAGCCGGCGTCATTCGCGGAATCGCTCTGCTACATGAGGAAATTAGCTCGCTTGTCAACAGCGCGTCCATGCTTGGTTCGTTTATTGCGGCTGCGGTGCTTTTAGTCCTGTGGCACCGCATGAGCTTTCGCTTCGGCCTCATCTCTGTGTTCCGCGTGGTATATCCGCTGCTCACGCTGGGATTTCTTCTCATGCCGTTTTGTGGCTTGGTGTATCTGAACGCCTTCGCGGCGGTCGCCTACATGGTCTTTTCCCTTGTGCAGATGCTCATGATGATGCAGTGCGCCCAGGTCTCCCGCGATCGTGGTATCAATCCTGTGTTCATCTACGGGTTCTTTGGGGCTATCGTCTATATTTTGCAAAGCGTCGGCTTCCTTTTTGGCTGGGCGAGCGAATTGACGGTGCCCGCGGGCTCCCAGTGGTTGTATTTCGTGGCGCTTATCTCTAGCTGCGGACTGGGGATCACGCTCCTGGTCTCTACGGGAACCCTTTTCAGGCCGATGGTGTCGAAAGGCACCGTAACCGCCGACCCCATCGAGTTCTATTCTCTTGCCGCCGTGCCCGCCGTGTCAGTGGGGAGAGGAAGCGGCTCGGTCTTTGGCGAGGATACTCGAAAGGCGAACTGCGGCTTAGGAGCGGAACTGGGCAGAGCGTCAGCGGAGTCTTTGGAGGATGGCGATTCCCGCGTAAGATCTACTGCCGACGATAAACCGGCCACGCCAGCCAAACGTCGTCGACGTCGGCCTTCGGCTTCGGAGGACGCCGGTGCCATTCGCGACCGGCTTTCCAAGCAGTGCCTGGTACTGCAGGAACGCCACGGTCTTTCCATGCGCGAGACAGAGGTGATGGAGCTCATCGCCCGCGGCAACTCCATGGCGGCCATCGCCGAGCGGCTTGTTATCAGCGAGAATACTGTGCGTACTCACGCTAAGCATATTTACACCAAATTGGACATTCATCGCCGCCAAGAGCTTCTCGATATGCTGCGCGAATTGGGGGATTAGCCATCTTTGCAGTATTGCAAAGATGGCAGGAGCCTCCTCGCCGCTTACCGAGCGGCCTCTTTTCTTTTTTTCGCCGAAACCATAGCATCAGAACATTCACTTTTTTGCGGATGAGATGCGAGAGCGAGGTTGATGCGGTATGGCGCTAGGTGTTGGAAGAAAAGAACTCGTGATGGTGGGCGTGCTTTTGGTAGGCGTGCTTTTGGCCGTGCTGAACCAGACGCTGCTGTCGCCGGCGCTGCCGGCCATCATGGGCGATTTGCAGGTGGACGCCACTACGGTGCAGTGGCTCACGTCGGGCTACTCGCTGGTAGAGGCCGTCGTCATTCCGCTGTCGGCCTACCTCATCGGGCGCTTTACCACCCGCCAGCTGTTCATCTCGGCCTTTGCGCTGTTCACGGCGGGCAGCCTGGCTGCGGCCATCGCGCCGAATTTCTGGGTGTTGCTGCTCGGCCGCGTGCTGCAGGCGGCGTGCACTGGTATGTCCATGCCCATGGTGTTCACGGTGATTCTGCTCGTGTTCCCTCGCGAGAAGCGCGGCACGGCCATGGGGGTCATCGGGCTCATCATCGGCTTCGCCCCAGCTGTGGGCCCCTCGGTCGCGGGCCTTCTGGTTGATTCCGTGGGCTGGCGCGCCCTGTTCGCCATTGTGACGGTGCTGTCAGTGGTGGTGATCGTGCTGGCCGTGGCGGTGCTGAAGAACTACGGCAACTTCGCCCGTGCCCCCTTCGATAAGCTGTCGGTAGTGCTTTCCACCGTGGGTCTGGTGTGCGTGCTCTACGGGCTTTCTACCTTCGCCTCTTCGAGCAATATGGCGGTTACGGTGGGCCTCATCGCTGTGGGCCTGGTGCTGTGCGCCCTGTACGTGCGCCGCCAGCTGACGCTGCCCGAGCCCATGCTGCAGGTGGGCATCCTGCGCACGCGCAAGTACGCTACGGCCGTCATTATCATCGTCATCGTGCAGGCGGCGCTCATGGGCACGGGCATCATCACGCCGCTCTACATTCAGGGCGTGCTCGGGTTTTCGGCCACCATGTCAGGCGTTGCCATGCTGCCCGGTGCGCTCATCGGCGCGTTCATGGGCCTGGTGTCGGGTCGCTTGTTCGATCGCTTCGGCGTGCGCCGCGTGGTGATCCCCGGCGTCATTGTGGCCGTGCTGGGGGCGTCGGGTCTGGCGCGGCTGGGCATCGACAGCAGCTTCATCAACCTGACGATCACCTACACGGTGCTGGTGGTGGGCCTGCAGTTCACCATGACGCCGCTGAACACCTGGGGCGTGAACTCGCTCGACAACAGCGTGATCCAGCACGCCCAGGGCGTGTCGAACACGCTGAACCAGGTGGCGGCATCGCTTGGCACGGCGGTGCTCGTGTCCATCTCGGCGCTGGCTCCCATGGTGGCGCCCGAGGCGGCTCCGCTGGAGCAGTCCTATCTGGGCGATCGTATGGCTTTCACGACCACCTTCGCGCTGATGTGCGTGGCGGCGCTCGTTATCGTGTTCTTCGTGCGCGACAAGGCGAAGATGCCCGGCGCGGCGGCGGCGACGGCGGCCGAGCGCGGCGAGGAGCCAGTGGACTACGCCGCCGGCTTCGACGGCGTGACCGTGGACGGCACCCTGGGCGAGACGTGGGGCGCAAGCCGCACCTACACGGCGGCCGAGGTGATGAACCGCGAGCCGGTGTGCGCGGCCGACACCGCCACCATGGCCGAGGTCATCCGTCTTATGGATGCCAATCAGACGAGCGGCTTTCCCGTGGTGAGCGCCTCCGGCGATCTCGTGGGCTTCGTGTCTGACGGCGACGTGGCGAGCTACCTCGGCAAGACCGAGATCGCTCTTGTCGATTCCACGCTGCTGAACGGCTACCGCTACATCGACGACGAGGACGCCGCCACACGTCTTCGGGAACTCATGGGCCTCAACGTCATGGCCGTGGCCACGCGCCGCGTGATTTCCGTGGAGGCCACGACGCCGGTAGATGAGGTGTGCGCCCTGTTCGCCGCCAAGCGCATCAAGAAGGTGCCGGTGGTGCAAAACGGCAAGCTCGTCGGTGCCTTGTCCCGCCGCAACATCATGCGCTCCCTCGTAGAGGCCATCGACCTTTTGGAGAAATAGGTCCCCAGCGATAACCTCACCCACAATTTCCCGTCTGAACGGGCATCTCATAGGGCCATCACCAACCATGGGTGATGGCCCTTCTTGGAGCTATTTCACCAACGAGCCCCGGGTTTTTCATCAATTGCGGACGTTTCGGCCCCGCGCCCCTTCTCGGTAGAGTGCTCCCATCGCCGAAGAGAGCGAGGAGAGACGATGGAGAACTACGAAGCGGTGCGCAAGGCCCTTCTGGGCAATCGCGCGAACACCTTGGCGCTGCTCGGCTGCCTGCGCGAGACCTTGGAGGAGAGGCCCTTCCGCGAGGCGGAAGACGCGCTTGCGGGGTCGCGGGCCATGGCCCTCACCACGCAGACGCCCCATGCGCTCTACGCCATGCTGTTGAAGTGCGGGGCGGTGGAGGCCATCGAGGTGCCTGAAGAGCAAGGCGCCCATGCCGGCAGCCTGCCCTCCGATGGCGCCGGGAGCGCCGGCGCTGCCGATGCCGCGGACGTCGATGGCGGCGCGGACGTCGCGGTGGCTGATTCCCCCTCCGCCGAACTTCCCGATCAGCCCGTGGACTATCTGCTGCATACCACTGAAGCGGGCCGCGCGGCCCTGGATGAGTTCGAGCCCACCAAGCGCTTCAGCGAGCTTCTGGCCGTCGAGCCCGACGGTTACGGCGATGCCTACGGGCGCGTGCTCGCCCTCTGCGAGGCCGGGGCCTCCAAGGCCGCCATAGAGGAGGCCCTGGCGGGGCATCCGGCCCTGAGCTTCCCCAAGCAGATCTATTCCGGCTATTTCATCTCCAAGTTGGAGACCGTAGACGGTATCTCATGGGACGGCGCCTGGCGCACGACGGAAGCGGGCCAGTGCATGCGCGCACTGCTGGCCTAGCGCCGTCACGCCACCTGTTCCAGGGACATGCAAGCCAATCGAGAGGAAAGAAGGAGAAGGCTTATGAGTCGAGCCACTATGACGCGTCGCGGATTCCTGAAATCCACGGCGGCCATGGGAGCGGTGACGGCACTGGGCATCAGTGCGGCCGACAGCCTCACGGCAGTTGATCCGGCCCATGCCGACGAGGCGTCGGACGTGAAGATCATCAAGACGTCCTGCCGCGCGTGCATCGCCAGCTGCGCGGTGCTGGCCCATGTGCGGGACGGCCGCGTCGTGAAGATCGAGGGAAATCCGGAAAGCCCCATGTCCCAGGGCGGCGTGTGCGCCAAGGGCCTTGCCGGCATCCAGGCGCTCTATCACCCGAACCGCAACAAGTACCCCATGCGCCGCGTGGGCGAGCGAGGAACCAACCAGTGGGAGCGCATCTCGTGGGAGGAGGCGCTCACCGAGGTCGCGACCAAGATCAACGAAGTGTCCGACAAGTACGGCTCCGAGGCCATCTCCGTTTCCACGGGCGGTGGCGGAAACCCGCACTTCTCGAACGTGAAGCGCTTCGGCGAGGCCATCAACACCCCCAATGTGTGGGAGCCGGGCTGCTCTCAGTGCTACCTGCCCCGCATGGGCGCCTCGCTTCTGGCCTACGGCGCCGGCAAGCCCAACAACCTGTCGTTCTCCGACTCCAACGGCTGGGACTACTACTACACCGACAGTCCGGTGACCTCGCTCGTGCTCTGGGGCACCGACCCGTCCAACTCCTCGGTGGCCACCGGCGGCCGCGCCCTGGCCGAGCTGCGCAACCGCCCCGAGGGCCTGCGCACCGTGGTCATCGACCCCCGCTACACCCTGGACGCCGCCAAGGCCGACGTGTGGCTGCCCATCCGCCCCGGCACCGATGCGGCCCTGCTGCTCACCTGGACCCGCTGGATCCTCGAGAACGAGAAGTACGACGCGGACTTCTGCCGCACCTGGACGAACATGCCCTACCTCATCAACCCCGAGACGCGCCTCACGCTGAAGGCGACCGAGGCGGGTCTGCCCGGCACCGATGCCGACTACGTGGTGTGGGATCCCGAGAAGAACGCTCCGGTGGTCGTGGAGTTCCCCATGAACGAGGGACTCTCCCCGGCGCTGTTCGGCACCTACGAGGTCAACGGCATGCAGTGCGCCACGGGCGGCCAGCTTCTGAAGGAATCCTGCGAGGAATGGACGCTGGAGAAGGGCGCCGAGGTCTGCTGGCTCGATCCCGAGCAGATCGAGCGCGCCCTTGAGATCTACACCGATCCGAACGGCCAGTCCGGCATTATGCAGGGCGTGTGCATCGACCAGTATGTGCAGTCCCAGCAGTGCGCCCTGGGTGCCCTGAACCTCGAGTTCCTCATGGGCAATGTGGAGAAGCCCGGCACCATGCTGCAGAAGTTCGCGCCGGCCCCCTGCAAGGACCAGCTGGGCAACACGCCCCGCCTGCTCTCCAAGGAGAAGGTCATGAAGCGCTGCGGCACCATCGAGCACAAGGGCATCTTGTGCTGGGACATGGCGCACATCCCCTCGGTGTTCAAGGCCATGAAGGACGGCGACCCCTACCAGATCCACATGTGGATCGAGCGCTCCGGCAACAAGCACGTGGTGCTCGGCAACTCCTCCTGCCTCGATGAGATCGTGCCGAACCTCGACTACATCGTGCAGTGCTTCATGTACCCGACGGCGTTCTCGGTGCTCTGCGCCGACCTGCTTCTGCCCACCACCGAGTGGCTGGAGACGAACCTCACCATTCCGCAGCTGAACACCATCGTCATGCGCCAGGCGGTCACGCACTTGTTCGAGACCGTGGAAGAGGGCATCATCTGGACCCAGATCGCGCAGAAGTGCGCGGAGCTCGGCAACACCCACTGCCCCAAGGCCTTCGACGAGGTGGCCTGCATGACCACGCCGTTCTACAAGAACGAGTACGAAAAGCAGCTGCAGCATCTGAACAAGCTGGATATGACCTGGGACGAGGCCTGCGAGAAGGGCGTCATCGAGTGGGCCACGCCCGAGGAGTACCGCACCTACCAGACCTACCTCGCCGACGACGAGGAGAATCCCGGCAAGCCCAAGGGCTTCGGCACGCCGTCGAAGAAGCTGGAAGTGTACTGCGAGTCCAACATCATCTTGGGCCGCACCGGTGCCCCGTGGTCCCAGTGCGCCGAGGAGGCGCCGCTCGTGCTGCCGCCGGCCAGCGCCGACTACGAGCCTCTGTGCTACTACGTGGAGCCGGCCGAGTCGCCCCTGACCGACACCGAGTACCCGCTCGTGCTCACCGAGGGCCGACTGCCCATGTACCACCACGGCACCCTGCGCAACATTCCCTATCTGCGCGAGATCTACCCGGTGCCGGAGATGTGGATCCACCCCGAGGACGCCGAGAAGTACGGCATCGCCGACGGCCAGTGGGTGAACATCGAGAGCCGCCGCGGCAAGACCCACGGCAAGGCCCGCGTCACCACCGCCATCGCCAAGGGCGTCGTGTACCAGGAGCGCTTCTGGGCTCCCGAGCTGCTGGATTCCGACGACCCGGCCCAGGCCTACAAGGTGATGAACATCAACGTGCTCACCAAGAACGACCCGCCCTACAACCCCGAGTACGGCACCTACACCCTGCGCGGCTTCCAGGTGAAGGTAAGTCCGAGCGACGACGAGATCCTGAAGAGCGTGTGGATCGAACCCGAGCAGTTCCAGCCCTGGATGCCCGCTCCCAGCGACAAGACCGAGGATGTGTTTGACTATGGCGCGTAATTGCATTGTTGTGAACCTGGACCGCTGCACCGGATGCTTCGGGTGCGAGGTGGCATGCAAGATGGAGAATGGCGTCGCCTTGGGCGAGCGCTGGTCGAAGGTGTTCACCGTGGGCCCGGTGGGGGAGTATCCCGACATGACCCGCTACGCGCTGCCGACCATGTGCCAGCAGTGCGAGAACGCCCCGTGCGTGTCGGTGTGCCCCACGGGCGCCAGCTACCGCGACGGGAACAACGTCGTGTTGGTGGACAAGGAGAAGTGCATCGGCTGCAAGTACTGCATGATGGCCTGCCCCTACGGCGTGCGCTCGTGGAACGCGGCTGAGAAGTGCGCCGAGAAGTGCACGCTGTGCGGGCATCTCACCTCCCAGGACAAGCTGCCTGCCTGCGTGAAGAGCTGCGCGGCCGGCGCCCGCTTCTATGGCGATTTGGACGACCCTGACTCCGACGCCTCCAAGGAGCTGGCCAAGTATTCCGAAGGCGACATCCACACCCTGCAGGACGTGGGCAACCACCCTGCGACCCGTTACATCATGACGAGCATGATCGGCCAATGGCAGGATCGCATCGCGCCGGCCGATCATCCGCATACGGCTGCCTACCCGGTGGCCGAGTAAGGAGCACCCATGGAAATTCAATGGTCCCTCGTTCTGTTCACCGCCCTGTCGGGGGCGGGGGCGTGGCTTGTCGCCTGCGCCGGCCTCGACGCCTTTAAGGGCCTGGCCAAGAAAACGGTTGTGCCGGCGGTCGTCACGGGCATCGTCCTCATCATCGTGGGCGGCATCGCCTCGGCGACCCATCTGTCCCACGTCGATCGCATCATGGCCGTGCTGGCGCACCCGGCTCCGGGCATTTTCCTGGAGGCCGTGCTCCTCGGCATCGACGTCGTGGTTGCCGTCGCGTTCCTCGTGCTGTATCGGCGCGGCGCCTCCGAAGGGGTGCTCAAGGGCCTCGGTGTCGTCGCCGTGGCCATGGCCGCCGTCTTCAGTTATGCGTGCGGTTCCTCCTACATGATGTCCTCGCAGCTGGCCTGGAACACTGTTGCGCTGCCCTTGGGCTACCTGGGCACGGCGCTCGCTGCGGGCACGGCCCTGTGGTACCTCCTGTGCGCCGCCCGTAGGGAAGAGGGCGCTGCCCTGTCCTTCGCGGCCACCGAGACGCTCGTCGGCGCGGCCGCGGCGTTGGTGACCTCCCTGGCCTACGGCCTTCTGGCCGGCATCGTGGGCGGGGACTCCGCGATCTTGTTCTGGGTCGGCGTCGTTGTCTGCGGCGGCGTTGTGCCCGCGGCCTGCGGCGTGGCCGGCATGAAGAAGACCGAGGGCGCGCTGTCTTTGGCCATCGTGGCCGTCGTCGGCGCGTTCATCGGGGCGGTCGCCTACCGCGTGCTCATGTGGACCGCGTCCATCGCGCTGATGTCGCTGTTCGGTGTGAGCATCTAGCCTCACTGTTCCCGCCGCCCGGTCTTCCCCTCCCGGCCGGGCGGCCCTTCCCAAGGAGTTGCCCTATGGACCAGACCAACCGCATCGCCCTCGACGGGGCTGCCATCCAGGAAATGCGCGAGGCCAATGAGACGCGCGCCGCCTTCTGCCGATTCCTTGCCAGCTTGTACCTGTACGAGCTCACCGACGAGCAGATCGAGGCATTCGCCCATATCGAGATTGCCGGCGATGGCACGGCCATCGACGAGGGGCTGCGCGCCATCAAGGAGTATCTTCGCCATCGCCACGGCGGCACCCGCCAGGAGCTGGCCGTCGACTACGCGCGCGTGTTCCTCGGCGCCGGCAGCTACGACCGCATTCTGGCGCCGCCCTACGAGTCGGTGTTCACGAGCGAGGAGCGCATCCTCATGCAGGATGCCCGCGACGGCGCGGTGACCTACTACCGGCGGGGCGGCCTCGATCTGCCTGCCGACAACACGACCCCCGAAGACCATCTCGGCTTCGAGCTGCAGTTCGCCGCAGTCCTCGCGGACCGCGCGAACGAGGCCCTTGACGGGGATGACGCGGTGTCGCTGGCGGACGCGGTGTCGCTGGCCCGCAGCTTCTTCGTGCACCATCAGCAGAACTGGCTGCCGGCTCTGTGCGAGGCCGTGGACGAGTTCGCCGAGACCGATTTCTACCGCGGCGTCGCCCAGATGACGCGCGGGTACGTGGAGTCGGAGGCGGCCTTCTTCGACGAGGTCGCCGCGGCGCTCTCCCTCGGTGCCGCAGTGGATGAGATTCGCCCGGCCTGGGATGGCGCCTACGAGGGCACTCCATCCGCCGCGGAAGGCGCGGTGGCGTCATGACCGCCATGACGCGCCGCAGCTTCGTCGGCCTGGCAGCGGTCTGCGCCGTGGGCGCGGGCGTGGGCGGGGCCGGCGTGGCCTTTGCGGGGGAGGGCGAGCTGTTGCGTCCGCCGGGCGGCCAGGACGAGCGCGCCCTTGCGGCCGCCTGCCTCAAGTGCGATCGCTGCCGCAGCGCTTGCCCCACGGGAGCAGTGGCCGTGGCCTCGGTGGGCGACGGCTTTCTGCGGGCGCGCACGCCGGTGCTCGACTTCCACAAGGGCTACTGCGATTTTTGCGGCAAGTGCATCGAGGTGTGCCCCACCGGCGCGCTGAGATCCTTCGACGAGACGGCCGAGAAGCTGGGCGTGGCGGTGGTGCAGAAGGACCGCTGCCTGTCCTATTTCCAGGGCTGCACGGTCTGCGAGGACTCCTGCGCCTTCGACGCGCTGGCCTTCGTCGACGGCCATCCGGTGGTGGACGGCGACGCGTGCAACGGCTGCGGCCAGTGCGAGTTCGAGTGCACGGCGCTCGTGTACGGGACCTTTGCCGGCGGTACGCGGCGGGGCATCGTGGTGGTGCCTCCCGAGGCAGCCGGCCAGCTCGGGCGCACGGTGGTGGAAGACGGCAGCGAGATGGGGGTGTAGGCCCATGAAGTTGAAGACGAAGCGCACTATAGCCGCCGTCGGCCTTTTGGGCCTGGTCGGCGTGGGACTCGCCGTGCATACGGGCACGGGAACGCCGTCGGCCTGGGGCATTGGCGACATCGCCGCCATCTGCCCGTTGGGGGCCGTTGAGGCTGCCATCGCCTCGCGCACCATCGTGCCGCCGCTGCTGATTGGCCTGGTCATCGTTGCGGTTCTCGTGGCCCTGGCGGGTCGTGCCTTCTGCGCTTGGGGCTGTCCCGTGCCCTTGCTGCGCCGGGTCTTCGGCATCAAGGAGCGGAAGGCCGACAAGCCGACGCCGGCCGAGCGCGACGGGGCCAACGACTCGCGCAACTGGGTGCTCGGGGCCACGGTGCTCACCACGGCCGCCTTCGGGTTCCCGGTGTTCTGCCTCATCTGCCCCGTGGGCCTTTCCGTGGCCACCTTCATCGCCCTTTGGCGCCTGCTCCAGTTCAGCGAGGCGACGCTGTCGCTCGTGGTGTTCCCCGTCATCCTCGTGGCGGAGATCGTGCTCTTGCGAAAATGGTGCCACCGCTTCTGCCCCCTGGGCGCCTTGCTGGGCCTCATGGCGCGGTTGAACCGCACGTTCCGTCCGACGGTGGCCGCCGAGTCCTGCCTGCATTGCTCGGGCGCCAGCTGCTCGCGGTGCGCCGACGTGTGCCCCGAGGGGATTGACCTGCATCATCCCGAAGCGTCGGTTTCCCTGGCGGAGTGCACCAAGTGCGGCGAGTGCAGGGACGCCTGCCCGGCCCATGCCATCAGCTTCCCGCTCTTGGCACGCACGGAGAAGGCCGGGCTGCCCGTCGCCTCGGCGGCGCAAGAGGCCGATGAGGATGCCGTGGGCGCTGAGGGCTAGGAGAGGGGCGGAGGGAGCCGATTCAGCCGCCGTGAGAATTCGAACAGGGGGAATGTTGTGCCAATAGCCGAGGGTATACAATATGAGCCGTGGAACGAATGGGACGGCGACGCCCGTTCTTCAGTTGACAGTGCGGCCTTGGGGACGGCGGGCCGCCGATTATGGGGGAAGCGCATGCTCAAGCGGTTCGGTGATAATCAGGAGGCGTTCGCGCCCAACAGCGAGTTGGCGCCGACCCGCCTCGGCATGACCATAGAGGAGCAGTGGCCCGCCCTTAAGCTGGTGGGCTTCGGCTTTTACTACGCGTGGATCTGGGTGTCGTACAACAGCAACGTGCTCGTGTTCCCCTCCGCCGCCTCCGACTTGCCCCCTGACACCATTTCCCTCACCTATCTGGTCTCGACGCTTGCCCTGGGCGTCGCCCTCGTCCTGCTCTCGCTCGTGCGTCCTCTCACGCGGCGGCTCGTGGGCAGCAACCTGCTCCTCATTGCGGTGGCGGTGGTGGTGGGCGCGGCCACGGTGGGCACCTACGCATCGTCCAGCCTGGGCGCCGATGCGAACCTCTACCTTATCGTGAGCGCTGCACTGACCGGCGCGGGCACGTCGGTCATCGTGCTGAGGTTCGGCGTCGTCTACTCGAAGGCGCCGGCGCGCGAGGCTGCCATGTACACGGCGGCGTCCTTCGTGTTCGCCGCCATGATCTACTTCATGGCCGTGGGGCTGCCTGATCCGGTGGGCATGGTGTTCACGGCCCTTCTCCCCGTTCTGGCCGTGGTCTCCACGCTGACTAATCCCGAATGGTCGGATGAGGGCGAGGGCGGACGCCCCGAGGGCCCGGTTCCCCTGCGAAGGTTCTTCGTGAGGCTGCTCGTGGCCGTGGCGGTCTTCTCCGTCGTGGTGGGCGTCTCGCGCGGGTTTTCCGTGCCCCATTCCTCCATCAGCTCGCTGAACGCCGACGGCGCGCTCATCATCTTCAGCACCGCGGTAGTGGCCGGGGTGCTGTTCGTGGTGGTGGGACTGCTGCGTCGCCAGTTCGATGTGAGCCGCCTGTACTATCCCATCATCATTGCCGTGGCAGCCGGCATTCTCGTGACGCCCCTCTTGGGCGGAACGGGTTTCGGCAGCCAGTTCATTACGGTGGCCTACAACTGCTTCGTGCTGGTGATCTGGTGTCTGCTGGCCTATGTGGCCTACTCGTCGCGGCTTTCCCCGATATTGGTGTTCGGCTTGGGCCGCGGGGCCTCGGCTTTGGGGACGACCTTCGGTTGGCTGGCGGGTTTGGAAATCGTGCGCAGCCAGGGCGACGGCAGCTTGTCCTTGGAGGTTATCTCGGTGGCCATGGTCTTCGCGCTTTTGGTAGTCTCCATGCTGGTGCTGAACGACCGCCTGATCGGCGACGCGCTGCGTCCGGAAGAGCGACTCCGCGGCGATGCCGCGGAGATACCGGCGCAAGGTGCGGGGTCGGCAGGGGAGACGGCGCTCGCCGACCGGCGAGGCGCCGAGGACCGCGGGAGCGCGGTAGCGGATGGCGAGGGCGCTTGGGATGGCGGAGTCGGTCGCGGAGGGGCCGGCGAGATGGGCGAAGTCGGCGAGATGGGCGGGGCTGGTGCCTCCCTTGCCGACGGCAGCCCGGGAGATGCCGCGATGGGGGAGCGGCGCCCCGGCCCTTACCGCATGCGCTGCGATGCGGTGGCCGAGCGCTACGGGCTCTCGCCCCGGGAGCGCGACGTGTTCGATCTTCTCGTGCGCGGCCGCTCCATCGACTACATCGCCCAGAACCTCACCATCTCCTTCAACACGGCGAAGTCCCACATTCGCCATATCTACGTGAAAGCCGACGTCCACTCTCGCCAGGAGCTCATCGACCTCATCGACCGCGAGCGCTAGATGCTGGGCCTTAGGGAGCTTGCGATTAGATCCCCTATGCCCTTGACCGTCTCCCATCGAATATGTTATACGTATAACATATTCGATGGGAGGTTGTTATGGCAGAAAGTGTTCTTGTGAGTGCGCGGGTTCCGCAGGCGAAGAAAGATGCTTCGAAGGGCGTGCTGGCCTCTCTGGGGGCGAACACGTCCGATCTTATCAACAGTGCCTTCGACTATCTTCTCGAGAGACGGGAGCTGCCGACGACTGCTCCTGCTTCTCGGCCGAGTCGGGAGGAGTTGGATGCCTTTCTGGCCGCTTCGACACTCGATGTCGATTGGAGGGGAGAGGCGCCCGATGGCGATTATCGCTCCCTCGTGAGGGATGGAAAGCGAGGGCGCTATGAATCTCTTGCTTGATACCAATGTGCTCATCGACTACCTGGGCCGCAAGGAGCCGTTTTTCCTCTCAGCTCAGAAAGTAGTCATCGCCGGATTCTTTGGTGATGCTCGGCTGTGGGTTCCTTCCCAGTCTGTCGTCGATGCCTTCTACGTCCTGAGCCGCTATGTTGATTCGGCGCGGCTGCAGGCGGCGATCCTGAAAGCTCTCACAGTGATTGAGCCGGTAGATCTTACGGGCGCCTCCCTTGAGAGAGCGGCGCGTCTCGGCTGGGACGACTTCGAGGATTGCCTGATTGCCCTTGCTGCCGAGAGGGTGGGGGCCGACTATCTCATCACTCGCGACGCCAAGGGATTCGCACGCTCAACGGTTCCGGCGGTGTCCCCGGATGCGTGGCTTAACGTCATGCGCGAAGAGCACAGCCTCGACTACGATGAGGTTCAGCTTTAGGGCGTAGCACTGCGCTGGAGCCGATCATGATGGCGTATAATGGCGCGAAAGACGATGCGGGAAAGGAGGCGCGGCGATGGCTGAGGCGGCGGGCGTGTTCGAAGACGGCGTGTTCCGGAAAGGCGACGTGCGCCTGTCCGACCGGGCGGGCAACAAGATACTGCCCATCGGCAACGATCGCTTCGCCAGCGTGGCCGAGACCTCGGTGTTCATCGACAAGACGATGCTCATCGCCGACGTGCTCGACAAGGGTCCGGCGGTTACGCTGTTCTGCCGGCCGCGTCGGTTCGGCAAGTCGCTCAATCTCTCCATGCTGCAGCGCTTCTTCGAGATCCCCGTCGGGGTCGATGAGGGAAAGAGCTATGCCGATCTGTTCGAGGGGCTGGCCATATGGGACGCCCGCGATGGGCACTACCGGGCCCATCAGGGCGCTTATCCGGTTGTGCGGTTCACGCTCAACAACTTGAAGAGCGTGAGTTATCCTGATTTCATCAGCTGGTTCTCCGATGCGGTGGCTGAGGAGTGTAACCGACACGACTATCTCCTAGAGAGCGATCGACTGAGCGAGTTCGACAAGGACGCATTCGGCCAACTTGCCTCAGGTCGTGCCGAGATAGGTCAGCTGGGACGCTCGCTACTAAGGCTGACGATACTTTTGCAGCAACACTATGGGCAGTCGGTGGTCGTGCTCATCGACGAGTACGATGCGCCCGTAATGGCTGCCCATGAGAGCGGCTGCTACGATGAGGTGGTGTCGTTCCTCAAGCGCTGGCTTACGGGTGCCCTCAAGAGCAACGATGCGCTGGCCTTCGCCGTACTGACGGGCGTGCAGCGCATATCCAAGGAGTCGATCTTCTCCGACCTGAACAACTTGCAAGTCGATACGCCTCTGAACGTCGCCTCCGATGAGCGCTTCGGGTTCACACAAGCAGAAGTAGAGGCGCTTGCCGAGTATGTGGGAAGCGCGAGCAGTGTGTCTCAGGCGCGCGAGTGGTACGACGGTTACCGCTTCGGCGACGTCGACGTATATAATCCGTGGAGCGTTCTCAATTACTTCGGTAACGGTTGCGCGCCCGATGTCTATTGGGGCAACACGTCATCGAACTCGGTGCTGGGCGGTCTTGTTTCGGGCGCCGATGATAAGATGCTGAAGCGTCTCTACGCGCTTGCGGAGCCCGACGGCGCCGTGCGAGCGCCCCTGGATACCCGCGTCGTGTTCTCCGACTTGGCGGTGGCACCGCAGGCGGTATGGTCGATGCTGTACCTTGCCGGGTATCTCACGACTGACGATACGGCCCTGCCGGGCGATGTCGACCGCCTGCGTCCTCTGCGCATACCCAATCGCGAGGTCGCCAAGCTCTATGCCTCTGAGATCACCGGTCGCTTCGCCCAGGTTGCCGGCGGCCGCGACGCGCTCGACGACCTGCACAGAGCGCTCGTGTCGGGCGATGCCGTTGCTTTCGCCGAGGAATTGGAAAGCGTGCTTTTGAATTGCGCGAGCTTCCACGACCTTGTTTCCGAGAACAGCTATCACATGCTCATGATGGGCCTTCTGTTCAACGTGCCCGGCTATAGCGCCCCCGTCTCGAATCGCGAAGCGGGGCGCGGACGCTTCGACGTGCAGCTGACTCCGGCGGATCCCGCTCGCAACCCGCTGATCACTTTTGAGCTGAAGCATGCCGAGCAGCCGACCGATTTGGAACTGGTGGCACGCCAAGCGCTGGCGCAAATTGACGAGCGCGCCTACGACGCCGCCGCGGAAGCGGCCGGCTCGATCCGCTACGGCATCGCCTTCGCCGGCAAATCAGCGGCCGTAGCCTGTGAAGTCGTTTGAAGAGCTGCCTGCTGATTAGGGAGGAGCTGCGGCAATGCAGAAAATGGCGCAAAGTTCCCTTTTCGAACTCGGCGATGTGATTGTGACGGAGCCGGCTGAGGGCGTTTACGGTGTCGCAGTGGTGTTGCGGCTTCATGAGCCCGAGGAAGGGTTTCTCCCCATGTGCGATATTGGGGTGACGCCGTTTGCTTTCGATCACTGTCCCCATATGGATGAAATAGACTTCAGGCGGCCGGATCTATTTCGACGTTTCAGGAAACTTGATTATTGCGAGAAAGACGATTCGTACGAAGGCACCGTTGAGCGGATAACGGTGGGTACTTATACCCGTCGAAACAAGGCGGGATTCAAGGTTATTGGGCGCATCGATCCGAAGTACGATCTAGAAAAACCGCTGCCGAAGGCCATAGGTCTTTGCGGAGACGTGTCTCGGATGTTGGGGATGGAGATCGCTTTTTCTGATAGGTCTAAAGTGTTTCCAGAAGGTCTATGGGACGATGCTCGGGCGCAGGCTTTTTCGGCCTCCTATCGCTCGCGCATGGATGACTTGATGGTAGACTGGAACGGGGGCGTCGACGAAAGAAACGTCAAACGTATTGCGGCGCGCGAGGGATGCTCCCTCGCCGATGCCCGACGAATTGATATTGCTCAGTACAGCAGGGCTCGATCTTCGCGATTTGCGCAAATGGCCCAATGTGTTTTCGATAATGTCATTCGCCTGAGCGACCCCTTCAAGTTCTGTTCCTATCGTATTATCTTCTGCTGCGAGCAAAGTGTCGAAGAGTGCAGAGCCCCGCTTCTTTGCGATAAAATCCTTGAGGTTTGGGTGCCGTTCAATCCATTCAGCGTATTTCCTCTTCCTAACCACGAGCGTAAAGTGGCGATATTGGACATGGTGCTGTCGGGGTTGGAAATACTGGAGAGCGTCGGATACCCTGTGCGATTTGTTCAAGAGGGATGCCGCAGGTTCGCGGAGGCGGGATTGCCTGATGATGTGATTTGGCTACAAAAAATGTCGCGGAAGAGAAAACGCGCTCAGGTGAAGGTGCATTATACGACCGATGATCTGGTCGTTAATTTGTCGGTGTTTAGCAAAGATGGAGCGCTTTTGAAAAGCGAGAACGTGGTAACTGGCCTGCCTCGGGCCTCCTGGGGACTTCCGTACGAATACGTGGGGTCCCTGAAGTGGAAAGGCGAGTCAGCGGTGGTCCTGAGCGCAAGATCGGGCTTCTCGTACGAGATGGCTCTGGATGAGGCTGAGATCAAGGTTCGCTAGTTGAAATGATTCTTGCGGGCTTCGCGCTGGGCATCGATGGCGAACTTGATGAAGTGATATTGCACACACTGTGTGCAATATTGTCCAATGAGACGAAGAGGGTTGGCAAAGTTTCAGCTTTAAATATTGCAACAGGCTGTTGCAAATGTCTTGTGAGTGCGTGAAACGAGCTACTCTATCAAAATGAGGTTTTAATTTTGATAGAGTATGTCTATACTTTTCCTATCAAAATGAAAACCTAATTTTGATAGGAACAGCTATGGAGCTCATCGACTTCTCGATATATCCTGCGAGCGACGTGCAATACGGCGGCTCGGAGCGCAAGGAAGCGATTCTGGTGCCGAACGGCGGTGGTCGCCCCTGCGAATATATGCTGAAGTTCCGCAAGCGCACCCCCTTCGGCATGCGGAACAACCATCTTTCGGAATATCTGGGCTCGCGCATCTTCGAGGTCTTGGGGTATCCAACCCAGAAGGTGTTTCTCGGATTGCGCCACGGTGAGGAAGTAGTTGCCTGCAAGAGCTTCGTGGCCGATGGGAAGCAGTTCGTCCCCTTCAACGATGTGGGGGAGAGCACCCTGGACGAGGACAAGGAATCCTACCAGTACGACTACGAGGACATCATGCGCATGCTGCGCGACAACTCAAAGCTCACCGACGTTGCCGAAACGATCTCGATGTTCTGGGAGATGTTCATCGTGGACGCCCTGCTGGGCAATTTCGATCGCCACGGCATGAACTGGGGCTTCATCAAGCGGGACAATGCGTATGCGCTGGCGCCCGTTTTCGACAACGGATCCTGCCTCTTCCCCAATATGACCGACGAGGACGAGATGGCTTCCATTGTGACATCTCCCGAGGAGACGGCCAAGCGCGTGTACGGATTCCCTCTGTCGCAGATTAAGCTGCGGGGAAGGAAGAGCTCCTATTACGAGGTGATAAACAGCCTCGCTTTCCCCGAGTGCAACCGCGCCCTCGAGGAGGTCATGGGCCGTATTCAGCTGGAACGTATCGAGGCGCTTGTGGGCGAAATGCCAATCAGCGAGTGTCATCGTGCGTTCTATCGTCACATGATTCAAGCTCGCTACCATGGCATCCTGGAATCGTCCTGGGCTTCGCTCGGAAGGAGGTTTCTGTGAGAGAGTCGGTTACTGCCGCCCAGCTCTGCCTTGACGGTCGCGGCGGCTTTACCTACGTGGTGGCGCTGATGCGCTACATCATGAGGGAGGACGAAACCTTCCGCTACGAGCTGGAACCGAACTACGAGGTGATCGACCTGCTGGATTCCTCGGATTTCCAGGGTATTCCCGGGTTCGATTTGTCGGTGCGCAAGACGTGCTACGAGCGCGATAACCGCACGCCCACCCTTATTGCCGACCGCGCGCCCATGGCCAATCGTGAGGACCTTTGGTCGTTGCTGGATGAATGCGGGATGGACTATTGGGATCCCCTCGAATGGCTCGTCCGCTCCCCCCGGCGCTATATCGGCGACAAGCTGTACTTCCGCGCAGTGCCCGAAGGTGCCCCTGGTGTCCTGGGGATGGAGGAGGCTGTTGCGTCTGCGGCGAACTCGCCCCAGGCCGTTGGCTCGGTACTTGCTGCCCTGTGCGCCGGCGATGCCGTGGAATGCGAGGGCGAGCCCTTGGGCGGCGCCGAGCGGAAGGTTCTCTACGAGAGCTTCATGCTGCTGCATGAGAAGGCGTCACGGGGGAGGCGGGCCGAGACGAGAGGCGGAGGGCCTGCGGCTCGCCCGGGGCGCCGACGGAAGCCCGTCGACGAGCTGATGCTCCGCGAGGCCATTGCCCGTTACCGCGCCCACGAGTGGACCGCTGCGAAGGCGGCCGAGAGCATCGGGGTAGGCGAGGCCACCTTCTACCGTCGCATAGCCGAGTGGGAACAGCAGGAAGGCTGATGCTTTCAGGGTCTCGTCCGATCAAACTTAAAGAAAACTTGATAGGTATTGACTTAGGTTTCCTTCTGCGTAGAATGTGGTGTTAGCACTCAGTAAGGGAGACTGCTAACGCTTTTGTCGCCGCCGGTCAACGACTGACGTACAGACCGAACGCACCGCGAGACACCGCCGGCGCGCGACCTACACTGGGGCAGTTATGTGTCTTCCGCCTCTAGGAAAGAAGGACAAAACCTATGCGCAAGTTCAAGACAGAGAGCAAAAAGCTGCTCGACCTCATGATCAACTCCATTTACACCAATCGCGAGATCTTCCTGCGCGAGCTTATCTCCAACGCGTCGGACGCGGTGGACAAGCTGTACTTTCGCAGCCTCACCGACCCGTCTGTGGCCGTGGGCCGCGACGACTTGGCCATCACGGTGGGCTACAACAGCGACGAGCGCACGGTCACAGTGTCCGACAACGGCATCGGCATGACCAAGGACGAGCTGGACAAGAACCTCGGCACCATTGCCCATTCCGACTCTTTCGAATTCAAGGCCGCCCAGGCCGAGGCTGCTGCCGAAAGCGAGCCCGGCGAGGCGAAGGGACTCGACGACCTCACCGATGTGGACATCATCGGCCAGTTCGGCGTCGGCTTCTACTCCGCCTTCATGGTGGGCAAGAAGGTGCGCGTCGTCTCCCGCGCCATCGGAAGCGGCGAGGCCTGGGCCTGGGAGTCCGACGGCATCGACGGCTACGACATCAAGCCGGCCGAGCGCGCCGAGCATGGCACCGACGTCATCGTGTACCTGAAGGACGACACCGCCGACGAGTCCTTCGGCACCTTCGCCAGCGAGCACGGGCTCACGCAGCTCATCAAGCGCTACAGCAACTACGTGCGCTATCCTATCAAGATGGAAGTGACGAAGAGCCGCAAGGTGGAGGCCCCCGAGCCGGCCGAGGGCGACCAGCCGGCCGCGCCGCAGTGGGAGAGCTACACCGAGGTGGAGACCATCAACTCCATGATCCCAATTTGGAAGCGCAAGAAGTCCGAGGTCTCCCAGGAGGAGTACGACGAGTTCTACAAGACCGACTTCCACGACTTCGAAAACCCGGCCCGCACCATCTCCGTGCATGCTGAGGGGTCGCTGAACTACGATGCGCTTATGTTCGTGCCGAGCCGCGCGCCGTGGGACATGTACTCGAAGGACTACAAGCGCGGGCTCGCCCTGTACTCCTCCAACGTGCTCATCATGGACAAGTGCGAGGAGCTTCTGCCCGACTACTTCGGCTTCGTGCGCGGCGTGGTTGATTCCTCCGACCTCACGCTGAACATCTCCCGCGAGACGCTGCAGCACAACGGCCAACTGCGCGCCATTGCCCGGCGTCTCGAGAAGAAGATCAAGGCCGACCTGGCGAATATGCGCGACGACGATCGTGAGGCCTACGAGGAGTTCTTCAAGCAGTTCGGCCGTACGCTGAAGTTCGGTATCTACCAGAGCTACGGCATGGCGAAGGACACGCTTGCCGACCTGCTTCTGTTCTACTCCGCTAAGCAGCAGAAGATGATCACCCTGGACGAGTATCTGGCCGATGCGCCGGCCGGAGCCGACTCCATCTTCTTCGCGGCAGGCGACTCGCTGGAGCGCCTGGCCGCCATGCCGCTCGTGACCACGGTTTTGGCCAAGGGCTACGACGTGCTGCTGTGCGACCAGGACGTGGACGAGTTCTGCATGATGGCCATGGGCACCTACGGCGAGCACGCGGTGGACGGCGACGAGGAGAACAAGCAGCCCTACTTCATCAAGAACGTGGGCTCCGAGGACCTGGGCCTTACCACCGATGAGGAGAAGAAGGAGGCCGAGGAGGCCACCGAGTCCAATGCCGAGCTGTTCGGCATTATGCAGGAGGCGCTTGACGGCAAGGTGGAGCGCGTCGTCGTTTCCACCCGCCTCACCGATGCGCCGGCCGTGGTCACGAGCGAGGGCGGCATGTCGCTGGCCATGGTGCAGGTGCTGAAGAGCCAGCCTGGTGCTGAGGGACTGCCCGATTTGCACCTCGTGCTGGAGATGAACGCCAAGCACCCGGTGTTCGAGGCCCTGCGCGCGGCCCATGAGGCCGGCGACGATGACAAGGTGCGCACCTACGCCGGCATCCTGTTCGACCAGGCGCTCCTCGTGGAAGGCGTCATGCCCGACAACCCGCTCGCCTTCGCCCAGGCCGTGAGCGAGCTGATGAAGTAGCGAGGTCGATGCTCGGCGCCGCTGAACTGAAACAACTCGAGACTCCCTCCTCTCTCTTGGAAAGGATCGCCTTCGCGCGATCCTTTCCCGGTTTCGGAGCAAGAATTTCGAGTTGTTAGATGTCGAGGGTTCGGCTTGCGGAGTACCTTAGCGCCGCACCATCCGAACAAGGCTCCATTTTAGCGAATAACGTTGATTTTATCGGGCATTGGGCAGGTAAGGCGAAGGAAATGGGTCGAAGGCGCTTTCCGAATGTCTAACAACTCGAAATTTCGATCTTTTGCCGGAGGGCAGATTGTTTTACGCGCCTTTCAAGCAGAAGCAAGAATCCCCACGAGGCGCTCATCAGAAGCAGGCCCGCCCCGTCAAAGGTGATGAACAGGTCGATGCTGCTGGCGAGGAGATCGTGGCCGACGGGCAGGGTGGCGCGGATGAGCGACTCGCCGACTAGCCCCACGATTTGCTGAGCCAGCACGACGCCGGCCAGGGCGCGATGGCGGCATGGTTGCCAGATGACCGGCGGGTAGGTGCAGTTCCACATGAGGAAGGCGATGCCGATGCCCTGGGTGGCCACGCGGCCCGGAACGCCGGCGAGCTCGTAGGCGCCCATGTAGGCTTCAGGTGTGAGCGCGAACCCCAGGGCGCACTGCACGTTCACGACGAACACGAAGGCGAAACAGAGGCGCACGACCCAGGTAGCCACGGTGACCCTTCGCGGCACTTTTTGCAGACTTGCGCTGTCCTTGCCGATCTTCCTGTTTGTCGCGCTCTGGTCGGTGGGGTCGCTGTTCAGCTGCGAATCGTTTTGGGCGATGGGGGCGCTTGCTTTCCCTGTGTTGTCTTGAACGGGGGCCGCGGAACGGGGATTGAAGGATCTCATTGTGCCCTACCTCCCTAGCTGGCTCAGCTGCCGGAAGGCGTAGAAGGCCACGGCGCTGGAAGCGGCCACGTTCAGGGAGTCGACGCCGTGGGCCATGGGGATGCGCACGGTGTAATCGCACCGCGCAATGGTGGCGGGGGAGAGCCCCTCGCCCTCGGTGCCGAACAGCAGCGCCAGCTTTGCCGGCGCGCCGCTGGCGGCCTCGCACTCGGCCAGGCGCGCGTTCAGCTCGTCGGGGGTCATCGAGTCGTCGGAGAGCGCCATGGCGGCGCAGGTGAAGCCGTGCTCGTGCAGCTCAGCGATGCCCTCATCGCTCCAGGTGCCGCAGCCGGGGCGGTTCGGTACGTCTGCGTCGCCGATGCGGGTCCACGGCACTTGGAAAACCGTGCCCATGGAAACGCGCACGGCCCGGCGGTACAGCGGGTCGTAGCAGGCGGGGCTGACGAGTACGGCGTCTACTCCGAGGGCGGCCGCGCTGCGGAAGATGGCCCCCACGTTCGTGTGGTTCGTGATGTCCTCCAGCACCGCTACCAGGCGCGCCTCGCGCAGCACGTCGGCAACGGGCGGAAGCGCGGGGCGTCGGAAGGCCCCCAGGGCGCCGCGCGTCAGCTCGAAGCCGGTGAGCCGCTCGAGCTCGTCATGGGGCGCCACGAACACCGGCAGCCCCTCGCCGCTGGTCTGCTCGCTCGTGCGCTTTTCCATTCGCTCGATAAGCGGCGCCATGGAGGGCAGCCACTTCTCTTCCATGAGAAGCGAGATCGGTTCCATACCGCCTTCGAAGGCCCGCTCGATCACCTTTTGCGACTCGGCGATGAATAGCGCCCGCTCCGGCTCCAGCTTGCTGCGCAGCTGCGCCTCGGTCAGCCGCGCGAACGCATCGAGCTGCGGATCGTCCAACGTGTCTACATAGATAAGGGGCATAGATACCTCCAAAAAAAGAAAAGCCAACTAAATTATAGTTGGCGAGAACGCGCTGGTGGCGCGAAAGTCAGCGAGAGCCCGACAGGTGCCTGCAATTGCCTCGCCTTTTGCCCAAGCGTACTTTGGTACGCGCCGAGGCAAAAACAAGAGACAAGGGCAGGTGCCTGTCGGGCTCGCAGCGTCGAGTAGTTCGTTCGACCCGTCAGGGCGAACGAAACTAAGAAAGGGCGGCCTTCAGGGCGGCCATCTGGTTGGAGCCGAGACCCTGCAGACGACGCTCGGCCGGAATGCCCAGCTCCTCCATGAGCTTCTCGGTCTTCACCTTGCCGAAGCCGGGCAGGGCGTTCACGAAAGCCTTGACCTTCATGCGGCCGATGATCGGGTCGTCGATCTGATCGAGAACCTCGGCCGGGGTGGTGAGACCCATGGCGAGCTTGTTGGTGATCTCGGAGCGCTTGGCGCGAACGACGCGAGCCTTCTCGAGGGCGGCGGCGCGCTGCTCAGGGGTCATGGTAGGTGCGGGCATATCACTTCTCTTTCTCTAGTCGGTGCCCTTCTAACAGGGCCTTCACTCGAAGAACGCTGGTACCAGAAGGCTTCGGTACCAGCGTTTCTCCGTTTTTAGCTACACGATCATAATAGAAAACCGCAGGTTGTACACCCCTTTTCCCGCTAATGTCGCGTTTTTGCAGAAAAATGTGCGCTTTTAAGGCTCCGAAATGGGGATTTGATGACGAAATAGCTCGAATGCGGCTGCTCGGGCTTCTTGAGAAACTGCGAAAAAGCGGAGGGAAGGCGCTGCTCGAAGACGTCGGAGGAGCGCGCGAAAGCAGGAGCGCTATAATGCTGCGGAAAACCGCAATCGAAGGGAGCAACACTGTGACTGAGAAGCTGGTAGCCGAGGTGCAGCCGACCGAGCACCCGGCCTTCAACGAGTTTGTGGCCACCATCGAGGCGCTGCGCTCGCCGGACGGGTGCCCCTGGGACAAGGAGCAGACCCACAAGAGCATCTCCGGCAACATGGTGGAAGAGGCTTATGAGGCCGTGGACGCCATCGAGGCCGATGACGTGGCGCATATGCGCGAGGAGCTCGGCGACGTGCTGCTTCAGGTGGTGCTGCAGTCGCAAATTGCCGCGGATGCCAGCGAGTTCACCATCGACGACGTGTGCCGCGACGTGAACGCGAAGATCGTGCGGCGACATCCCCATGTGTTCGGTGACGTGGTGGCCGGCGACGCCAACGAGGTGCTGGACGTGTGGGATCAGATAAAGATGGCCGAGAAGGAGTCCGCCGATGCCGCGGCCGACGTGCCCCAGGGGCTGCTCGACGGCGTGCCGAAGAGCTTCCCGGCGTTGAAGCAGGCGCAGAAGATCTCGCGGAAGGCGGCCTCGGCCGGTTTCGAGTGGGAAACGGTGGACGACGTGTGGGCCAAGGTGGACGAGGAGGTCGCCGAGCTTAAGGCCGCCTACGCCGCCGCGCCGAAGTCCGCGAACGGCAAGGTGGATGCCGCGGCCGACCCTGCGGCTGTCGCAGCGGTGGAGCTGGAGATGGGAGACGTGCTGTTTTCCCTGGTGAACGTGGCCCGCAAGATGGGCGTCCAGGCTGAGGAGGCCCTGCGCGCCACTTGCGGCAAGTTCCGCGCTCGTTGGGCCTTCATGGAAGGTGCGGCCGCCGGCCAGGGGCGTCGCGTGGAAGACCTCTCCATGGAGGAGATGGAAGAGCTCTGGCAGCTTTCGAAAGTGCTGGAAGGCTAGACTAAGCCGCGGGCTCTCCCTGGGCCACAGCGGCCTTCATCTCGTCGAAAAGGACGCGGCCGTGGGGGCTTTCGACGAATTCGTCTCGAAACACGGCGATGAAGTCCGTCGAGAAATCCATATCGTCGAGGTCGAACAGACGCAATCCAGGGCGTCGGTCGAGTCCGAAGCGGGGCACAAGGGTGTCGGGCGCAACGCCGATGGCGCATCCGAAATCGTGGGCGAAGTACTCGGCGTGATCGCGGAAGGGCATTGTCTTGAGCGTGATGCGGGCGCCGTTCGCGGCAAAGCGGTCGGCTACCCCGTCGCGCTCGTAGCTCTGGTGGACATCGGGGGGCAGGAGCAGGACGGCGCCATCGAGGTCGGCGGCGCGAATAGTATCGCGTCCGAGCAATGGATTATCCTCGGTCATAAACAGGTGAGTGGTCTCAGCGTTCAGCACGAACCCTGGATGTTCTTTCGTGAGAAGCCGATGCCCTGCCTCGCTGAAGCTCTTGCAGCCCACGACGACGATGTCGTTCTTCCGCTCATCCAGCGCGTCTACGGTGGCCAAGGGGCCGTTGTCGGTGACGATATCAATTTTGCCCTCGGGCCATTTTTCGACGATGCGGTGCCGTGCGCGCAGAAGAGGCGCTTCAAGCCAGGGAAGGTTTGTGGCCGACACGGTAACGGTGAGCAGGTTGTCAGAAAGATCCCGGTATTCGCCGACAACTTCGTCCCATTGCCCCAGCAAATCGGAGGCTGTGCCGAGGAACCGCCTCCCAAGCGGCGTCAGCGTGGGCTTTCCATGACCGCGCTCGACGAGCTTGCAGCCCAGTTCATCCTCCAGCTCTGCCAAATGCTCGCTGAGAGTGGGGCGCGTGGTATAAAGCCGCTTGGCCGCTGCAGAAAAGTTCAATTCCTCGGCAATGACGAGGAATTCCTTCAGATAGCGTGTGTTCACGGCGCGTTCCTTCCAAACATGACGGCGAGACATCCAGTGTCCCACTCAAACAGCTTGCTGTAAAGATTACTTTACACGTGCGTTGCCAACCTGAACAGAGGCGCAAAGGAAACCGACGGCGCTCGCAATTAACCTCCCTCATTCCCGGCAGGGGCGCCCCTATGATGGAGGGGCGACGAAACCTGAAGGAAAGGGGAGACCTATGAACATCGATCGCAGGACGTTTTTCAAGGGGGCGCTGCTCGGAGGAACGGCTGCCGCAGCGGGACTTGCCGGCTGTGCTCCGAAAGCCGAGATGGCCGACACTGGCGGAAGCGATGCTCGCGACAAGGAACGAGAGGCATTCGAGGCTGCCGCTGCCCCCATCGAGCCGGCTAGTGTTCCCGAGAGCTGGGACGAGGAGGCCGAGGTCATCGTGGTCGGTTCCGGTGCCGCGGGCATCAACGCCGCCATCCGTCTGGGCCAAGCGGGCTACCAGGTGCTTGTGCTAGAGCGCAACATGGAGTTGAACGGCAACTCGAAGCACTCGTCGGTGTTCTCGAACATGGGTGGTCACAAGGCGGCTGAAGAGCGCAAATTCGCCTATCCGGAGTACCCCTACGACGTGGATCGCATCCTGGAGTACGTCATGAGCTGCCAGCAGCAGACCGGCGACCCCGATCTCATGCGCGCTATGCTGGTGGAAGGCCCGAAGTGCATCGACTGGATGAACGAGAAGGCCGGCGCCAAGTGGGTGCCCATGAACCCGAGCCCCGCCGGCGCGGGCATGCTGGAGTGGGAGGGCATGTCCACGCCCACCAACGGCATCAACGTGAACCTGATCCCCCTGCAGCTGCTGACCGAGCAGGCGCAGAAGGACGGGGCCGAGGTGCGCGCCAACAGCAACGTGGACACGCTCGTCTTCGACGGTGAGGCCGTCGTGGGCGTGAAGGTTACCGACGAGGAGGGCGAGAAGTTCATCCATGCTACCAACTGCGTCATCCTGTGCGCTGGCGGCATGGAGGTGAACCGCGCCATGATGGCCAAGTACTCCGCCACGACTCTTCAGGGTATCGCGAATATCGCCACGCCGCCCAACGGCACCGGCGAGTGCATCCGCATGGGGCAGGGCGTAGGGGCCGATCTGGCCGGATACGATTCCACCGGCGCCTTCGACGGCGGCGTGTGGTGGCGCGACTATGACGAGTTCGATACTGAGATGGACTGCCATATCAACAAGGATGGCAACCAGGTAGTGCGCCAGCCCTGGTTGCGCATCAACCGCGACGGCAACCGCGTCCCCTACATCGGCACGAGCGCCCGCGTCTATCCCTATGTGAACGACGCGTCGCCCTCCTCCGAGGGACTTTGCGAGACAGCTGCCATCGAGATGAGCCAGCCCGGCGGCAAGACCTATTGCATCTTCGATTCGAAGTACGAGCAGCTCATGCTGGACAACTACTTCGGCCAGGTGATTTGTCGCAAGGGCAAGATCCTCGCTGACGACGACCCCTTCTACGATCGCGTACCGGAGTACCTGCGCGACTGGCACACTGGGTTCAACGACATGGTGGAGGCCGGCGTCATTCGCAAGTGCGACACCATCGAGGAGCTGGAGGCGGCGCTCGGCCTGCGCGAGGGCGTTCTCGTGGACAACGTGGAGAAATGGAACGCTGCCTGCGCGGCGGGCGAGGACTACGCTGCCACCTACAAATATCCGAAGGAGTGGCTGCTTGCTTTAGATGAGCCGCCCTACTATGGAGCCATCGTTGGCGGCCATGTGTTCGGCTCGAAGTGCGGTTTGAAGGTGAACCCCGACATGCAGGTCATCAGCACCGAGGGTGCGCCCATTCCGGGTCTGTACGCCGCCTGGCATACTGCCGGCGGGTCGGCGGGCGAGGGCAACCCTGCAGGCAAGCCTCTCACTGGCGTGTTCGCTGATCTAGGCTTGGCCTTCGTGGGCGGCTACATGGCCGCGGGCGGCGTCATGAAGAAGGACGGACGCGCCGATGCCTAATCACTGAAGGGAAACTGGCGGCGGGACGTTCTCCTTCCTCCCCCCGCGTTCCGTCGCCTTTCCATATGTCGAATTGGAGCGAGCCTGCTTGCGCGGGCTCGCTCCTCAGTTGGCGCGCCCAGCGGAAGGCGCAGTGCCGATCACAGAAGGCCGGCCGGGATGACGAGCGTGTTGCCATCAAGGGCACCGAACTTTTCCGCTGCGCATATGATGGCGCCGCGGCCGCGAGGAATCGCGCTTTTGTCGAGCACGCTGAAGGAGCGCGTCATGGAAAGGTTGGGCGAGGCGGTCTTCTTAATCTCGATGGGGTGCACCTCGCCGTCGCATTCGATGACGATGTCTATCTCCTTGGCATTGCGGTCGCGGTAGTAGTACAGCGGCGGCTCCACGCCCGTATTCAGGTAGCTCTTGTATATTTCCGACACGACGAAGTTCTCCATGAAGGCGCCTGCCATGGCGCCGGCTTCCATGGTCTCGGGGCTCGTCCAACGGGTCAGGTGCGCCATGAGTCCGCAGTCATGGCAGTAGAGCTTCGGGGCTTTCACGGTGCGTTTGAGCTGGTTGTTAGAGTAGGGATGCAGGTAGAAGATGATACCCGACCGCTCTAGCGCCGAAAGCCACGTCTTCGCCTTTTCCTGGCGTATGCCCACATCCTCGGCTATGGCCGCCACGTTGAGCATCTGCGCACAGCGGGCGGCGACGGCGCGCATGAAGTCGGCGTATTGCAGCGCGTCCACATTGCCGAGCAGCCGCCGTACGTCGCGCTCGATATAGGTGCGGATATAGCTCTCGTAGAATACCGGGAGACTCGAGTACTTCCCCGAAAGGACACCTGGCATCGAGCCGGTGACCATAGCGGAGAACAGCTCCGTCACCGAGCGCGGGCGAGTTTCAGCTTCGCGCTGCTTCCAGAAATCAATGTCGAAAGAGAAGGCACCGGGGACGAGGCCCAGGAATTCAACCTGAGTCAGCGACGAGAGAGGGAGAACGGCCGCGCGGCCCGCAAGCGATTCGCCGGCCAGTTCCATAAGCTTGAACTGCTGCGAGCCCGTGAGCCAGAAAGAGCCGGGAGGCGCCCCGCGATCGACCATCATCTTGATTTCGCTGAAAAGCTCCGGCGCATACTGTACTTCGTCCACCATTACGGGTGGCCGATGAACTTGGAAGAACATTGCAGGATCGGTGGCTGCCAGCTGGCGGTCGGTGAGGTTGTCCAGGGTGACAACCTCGATAGGTTCGTGGCGCTTTTCAAGCACGTGCTCGAGCATCGTCGATTTGCCCACTTGGCGAGGACCGGTAATGAGGATGACCGAGAACTCGTCGGCTATGCTGCCGATGAGTGGCTCCATGGAGCGATCGATATAGCGCATGAGTCCTCCTGTTTAGGCTAAAATACAGATTGAGCGTATTTTAGCCTAAAAGGTGCTTTATGAGAAATATGGGCCGCGCAGAAATCGAATACGGCGCAACTGCACGGTTTGTTTTCTGGCGGATGTGACGATTCGGACAGCGCGCCTCCTAGCGTTCGTACACCTTCTTGCCGGCGACGTAGGTGGCTTGCACCTTTGCTTGCTGGATGTCCTCGGGGGCCAGCTCGAAGGGGTTCGGGTCCAGCACGACGATATCGGCGAACATGCCCGGGGCCAGCTGCCCTAGCTCGCCCTCGCGCTGGGCGGCGGCGGCACTGCCGGCGGTGTAGGCGCGCAGGGCCTCGGCCAGGGTGATGCGCTCCTCGGGCAGCCAGCCCTCAAGGGGCTCGTGGGTGTCGGCGTCGCGGCGGGTGACGGCGGTGTAGACGGCATCGATGGGGTCGATGTCGGTAACGGGGGAGTCGGTGCCGAAGGCCAGGGTGGCGCCGGAGTCGAGCAGCGTGCGGAAAGGCCACATATAAGGGACGCGCTCGGGCCCCAAATCGCGCTCCGGGCCACCGGGATCCAGGGTGATGTGGCGGGGCTGCACGCTGGCGATGACGTCTGCCCGCGCAAGTCGCGCGATGTCGTCGGGTTGGAAGTTCTCCAAATGCTCGATGGTGTGATGGGCGGGGGCGGCGACGGGGTGCGCTTCGAAGATGTCGAGGCAGCGGTGGATGGCCTCATCGCCGATGGCGTGGATGCGCACGGACGATCCCTCGTCCGCGGCCGGGGCCACGAGCGCCTCCATCACTTCGGCGCCCACGGTGGGGCGCCCGCAGTCGCCCTCGAAGCGAGCGTTGGTGTAGGGGTCGTGAACCCAGGCGGTGTGCTGGCTGGAAACGCCATCGAAGAACTGCTTGAAGCCCCGAGCCGAAAGGAGGGGGCCCGTGTGGGCGGCTTGCAGGTCGGCCAGACGGCTGCGGTCTTCCAAGAGCGTGGGGAACATGGACACGCGCACGGTGAGCTCGCCGGCCTCTTCCAAGGCGTCGAACAGGTCGTCCCGCACGAAATCGAGGCCGGGCATGGCCATGAGCGACACGTCGCACACCCCCGTGATGCCGTGCTCGTTCAAGTACCGCTCGAAGGAGCGGTAGGCGTCCAGCAGCTCCTCGCGCGAGAACTCCGCCACGATGCGCGGCATGAGCTCCATGGCCGCTGCCTCGCGCACGATGCCCGTAAGGCGCCCGTCGGCATCTTTGTCATAGCTGCCACCGGCGGGCGGCTCGCTCTCCTCCGTGATGCCCAGGCGTTCCAGCGCGCAGCTGTTCAGCCACAGCGTGTGGGCGTCCCCGGAGTACATGGCCACGGGACGTGTGGGGTAGGCCGCATCCAGTGACGCGCGGCTCGGCATGCCGGCGGGATTCCACAGGTAGTCGCGCCAGCCTTGGGTAAGCAGCCATGAGTCGGCAGGACGCCGGGCAGCCAGAGGCGCCAGCCGCGCCACGGCATCGGCCTCGTTTTCGCCCACGAAGCGCTCGGCCAGAGGGGAGAGGTACAGCGCGGAATGGAAGTAATGAAGGTGGGCGTCGTGAAAGCCCGGCATGATAAGGGCGTCGCCGTAATCGATGACTTCAGTAGCGTCGCCGCGCAGAGCTTCAGGTATGGTTTCGAGGGGGCCGGCCCATAGAATGCGGTCGTCTCCGATGGCCACGGCTCCCGGTGCGGGCTCATCGTCGGCGCCCGTGAACAAGGCGGTGGTAACGAGGATTCGATCGGCGGGGCAGGAAGTTGCCATGGTGCGTCTCCTTCCGAAGGCGAGCGACGGAGCGGCCGGCCGACCCGTGAAGGGCAGCCTTGTTTTCAGGTGCAGTATACGCCATGAAATAAAATTGTTCATCTGCACTACGAAATTTGTAGTTGTGGACTGGAAAAAGATGAAAGCAAGAGCTTTGAGATGATGCATGCTCTGCTAGTTGACAAGTTGAATCATAATGTCAATAAGAGTACATAAGAGGTGAACCAATTTGGAAACACGCAATTTAACTGGTGAAATAATTAAAAGAGATCGTCTTCTAAGCTTGAGCGAACTCAAGAGGATGGCAGCGCTATCTTATGCATTCATGAAATTTGATTGAATCCCTAAACGATTGGAACTTTTTTATTGCATGTGAACAAAAATGATGATACTTTAGGGCCATCGACGAATTGTGACCTCGGCTGTAACTGTTAAGGCGCCGAAAACGAAACACCGTCGATGCGCGAGGAAGGTATCCGATGCAGAAGCTTCGGGTCGCACGCTTGACCTGGGGCGAAGGAGGCGTAGCAAGGGGCGTTTACTAAGGGTGTAAGGTTGGCAGAGGGTTGGTAATGACAAGTTAAACCCTCATCTAATACCGCTTTACCTCTTCCCCCTGGCTCGGATTCTGAGACATTGGGTGCATCCATCGCGCCGACCGCGATGGGCTGAGGGCTGAAACGCGCCCGCAGCTTCTCAACTATGATGGCGGACCTCAAAACCGCCGGATTGGAGAGTCACATGCAAGGAGTAAACGTCAAGAGCGAAATCGGCAACCTCAAGAAGGTCATCCTTCACCGCCCCGGCGACGAGCTGCTGAACCTCACCCCCAATACGCTTGAGGAGCTCTTGTTCGACGACATCCCGTTCCTCCCGGTGGCCCAGGAGGAGCACGACGCCTTTGCGAACATTCTTCGCGGCGAGGGTGTCGAGGTCGTGTACCTGGAGGACCTCATGGCCGAGGTTCTGGACGCCAAGCCCGAGCTGCGCCAGCAGTTCCTCGATCAGTGGATCTACGAGGCCGGCATCCGCACCGACATGTACCACGACATCATCACCGACTACATCAACTCCAATTATGCGGGCACCAAGGACATGGTCATGAAGACCATGGCCGGCATCAACCTGCAGGAGCTGCCCCAGAAGGACACCCACCTGCTGGTGGACATGGTGTCCGACCGCTGCAAGCTGGTCTGCGCCCCGATGCCGAACCTGTACTTCACCCGCGACCCGTTCGCGATGATCGGCAACGGCGTGTCCATCAACCGCATGTACTCGGTGACGCGCAACCGCGAGACCATCTACGGCGACTACATCTTCAAGTATCATCCGGACTTCGCCGGCACGCCGACCTACTACGATCGCAACGACACCTTCCACATCGAGGGCGGCGACATCCTGAACATCAACGAGCACGTGCTGGCTATCGGCATCTCCCAGCGCACCGAGCCCGATGCCATCGACGCCATCGCCCACAACGTGTTCAACGATGAGACCTCGACCATCGACACGATTCTGGCCTTCAACATCCCGTCCTCCCGCGCCTTCATGCACCTGGACACGGTGTTCACCCAGATCGACTACGACAAGTTCACCATCCATCCCGGCATCATGGGCCCGCTCACCGTGTTCGAGATCACCCCGGACGGCAAGGGCGGCACCAAGATCCGCGAGCGCAACGAGGATCTCGAGAAGGTGCTCTCCGAGTACGTCGGCCAGCCGTGAAGCTCATCCCTGCGGCGGCGGCGACCGCATCGCGGCCGAGCGCGAGCAGTGGAACGACGGCTCCAACACCTCTGCGTCCGCCCCGGCACCGTGGTGGTGTACCAGCGCAACAACGTCACCAACGACGTGCTGTACAAGCAGGGCATCAACTGCCTGGAGATGCCCTCGGCCGAGCTCTCCCGCGGCCGTGGCGGCCCGCGCTGCATGTCCATGCCGGCCTGGCGCGAGGCCTGTAAGCCGCAAGGCGCCCGCTCCGCCAAGGAGCGCTCTTCGTCCGTCTTTTCCGGCCCAGTCTAGCCAGCCAGCGCTGGGCCGTAAAAGAGGCGCGGGTTCCCCGGTTCTCGCCCGCGCGATACAAATGTCTCTTTCAAGGGAAAGGAAACAGAACATGCCTATCAATCTCAGCGGTCGTCCGTTCCTCCGCCTGCTCGACTTCTCCACCGAGGAGATCGAGTACCTGCTGAAGCTCTCCAAGAACTTCAAGGATCTCAAGCGCACCGGCACCCCGCACCGCTACCTCGAGGGCAAGAACATCGTGCTGCTGTTCCAGAAGACCTCCACGCGCACCCGCTGCGCCTTCGAGGTCGGCGCCATGGATCTCGGCATGGGCGTGACCTACCTTGATCCCGGTTCCTCCCAGATGGGCAAGAAGGAGTCCATCGAGGACACCGCCCGCGTGCTCGGCCGCTTCTACGACGGCATCGAGTTCCGCGGCTTCGCCCAGACCGACGTCGAGGACCTGGCCGAGAACGCCGGCGTGCCCGTGTGGAACGGTCTGACCACCGAGTGGCACCCCACCCAGATGCTCGCCGACATCCTCACCGTGCAGGAGAACTTCAACTACGACATCAAGGGCAAGACCCTCGTGTTCATGGGCGACGCCGCCAACAACGTGGCCCGCTCGCTGATGGTCGTGTGCTCCAAGCTCGGCATGAACTTCGTGGCCTGCGGCCCGAAGGAGAACATGCCCGACGCCGAGCTCGTGAAGACCTGCGAGGCCATCGCCGCCGAGAACGGCTGCACCGTGAAGTGCACCGACGACGTGAAGGACGCCTGCACCGGCGCCGACGTCATCTACACCGACGTGTGGGTGTCCATGGGCGAGCCCGACGAGGTGTGGGCCGAGCGCATCAAGCATCTCGAGAAGTTCCGCGTGACCAAGGAAGTCATGGCCATGGCCAACGAGGGCGCCATCTTCCTGCACTGCCTGCCGGCCTTCCACGACACCAACACCACCATCGGCGCCGACATCGCCGAGCGCTTCGGCGTCACCGAGATGGAGGTCGAGGACGAGGTGTTCGAGTCCCGCGCTTCCAAGGTGTTCGATGAGGCCGAGAACCGCATGCACACCATCAAGGCCGTCATGTACGCCACCCTCTGCGGCTAATCTGCCCAGAACATGCTTTATCGGGGCGAGTGAGAGCGCTCGCCCCTGCTGAAAGTAGTGGGTGGGGACAAGCGCTCCGCCCCTACGATTTGACAACGGAATGCTTCTGCGCGGCGTCGTCATCGCCCTGAAACCTAGAATCACATCCGTTGCATGTTTTGTTCCGTTTGGAACCGCAGTCTCGTCTCTCTTACATGCAACCTAGAAGCGAGATTGGCTGGTTCACCGAAAGATTGAGGTGAAATCTATGGCTTATGAAAAGGGCAACGGCAAGACCGCTGTCATCGCCCTGGGCGGCAACGCCCTCGGCAACACCCCGCAGGAGCAGCTCGAGCTCGTGCAGAACACCGCCAAGCACATCGTGGACATGATCCAGGACGGCACCAACGTCGTCGTCTCCCACGGCAACGGCCCGCAGGTCGGCATGATCAACAACGCCTTCGCCTACGCGGCGGCCAACGACGACAAGACCCCGGACATGCCCTTCCCCGAGGCCGGCGCCATGTCCCAGGGCTACATCGGCTACCAGCTGTCCCAGGCCATCCTGAACGACCTGAAGTCCCGCGACATCATGCGCTCGACCGCCTGCATCGTGACCCAGACCGTCGTCGACGAGGACGACCCGGCGTTCCAGAACCCCACCAAGCCCGTGGGCGCGTTCATGGACGAGGAGACCGCCAAGGCCAAGGCCGAGGCCATGGGCATCGCCGAGGCGCTGGACGCGGCCGTGAACCGCATTCTTGTTCGCGCCGGTGTCAGTCTGACGCCGTCGCTAGTGGTCGCCCTGGTGGACGGGGGAGCGGTCAAGGCCATTTCCGAAGGGTACGACGTGCGCGAGATCGCGCGCATGCTGCTGGATTCCGCCGTCGCGCTCGGCTAGCGCGGCATCTTCCGCTCGGCAAGAACAGCGTCTCGCGCTCAGCTACGGCAGCAACTCCGCTCGGCTAGAGCAGCATCCCTATTTCTTGATGACCGAAGCACTTGCACAAAAAGGCCTTAACCCAGTGATTGACGAGATGACAATGATTTTTTGGGAAATTGAAAACTTTCTTCGGTAAAAGGGTTTTGTGCACGTGCAAAAAATGATATAGTGCCCCTAGTCTCAAAAGAGACGGAAGAGTGCCTATGAGATAGGAGCACATGTTATGGCAAAGATCGTCAGCTCTTGGAACGACTGGGATCCGCTGAAGCGCGTCATCGTCGGCCGCTGCGACAACTCCGTCATCCCGCCGGAGGAGCCCGCCACTTCTGAGAAGGTGCCGGTTGACTCCGAGATGCGCGGCATGTGGGGCCTGCGTCCCTCCGACACCGTGGCTCGCGGCAACGAGTGCCTCGAGAACCTCGTGAAGATCCTCGAGGACCGCGGCGTCGTCGTCGACCGCCCGACCCCGCTGCAGTGGAACCAGGCCATCGGCACGCCGGACTTCCGCAACGACTCCATGATGACCTGCATGCCTCCGCGCGACATCCTGCTGACCATCGGCAACGAGATCATGGCCGCCGCCAACTCCTTCCGCTGCCGCTACTATGAGTATCTCGCCTACTGGCCGCTCATGGAGGAGTACTTCGAGCAGGATCCCGACTTCAAGTGGACCCAGGCCCCCCGCCCGCGCCTGACCGACCGCTCCTACAAGCACAACTACTACGACGAGAAGATCTCCCTGGAGGAGCGTCTCGAGCGTACGGCTGCTAAGGACTTCGTGACCACCGAGGTCGAGCCGATGTGGGACGCCGCCGACGTGATGCGCATGGGCAAGGACCTGTTCATCCAGCACGGCCTGACCACCAACCGCGCCGCCATGGACTGGTTCCAGCGCTACTACCCCGAGTACCGCGTGCACGCCGTGAACTTCCCCGGCGACCCCTACCCGATCCACATCGACGCGACCTTCGTGCCGCTGCGCCCGGGCCTGATCATCAACAACCCGCACCGCCCGCTGCCCGAGCCGCAGCGCGCCATCTTCGAGGCCAACGACTGGCAGATCGTCGAGGCCGCCCAGCCCGCGCACACCGAGCCGCCGGCGCTGTGCTACTCCTCCGTGTGGCTGTCCATGAACTGCCTGGTCCTCGACCCGAAGACCGTCATCGTGGAGGCCTCCGAGGTCTACCAGCAGGAGCAGATGGACAAGCTGGGCATGAACGTCATCCCCTGCGACCTGCGCGACGCCTACCCGTTCGGCGGCGGCCTGCACTGCTCCACCGCCGACGTCTACCGCGAGGGCGAGTGCCTCGACTACTTCCCGAACCGCGTCGAGGATCCCACCCTCGTGCGCCCCGAGATGTGGAAGTAAATCCCACTCGCAGCTCACGCGATGCGTTTGCGAAAGGAGTCCGCTTCGGCGGGCTCCTTTTTTGCGCGCTTGTCGCTGGAAGTTGAATCAAGCTCCCTGCTCTATTGGCCATGATTCCAGGTCACGACTGAAAAAGAGGATTTGTGCGACTAACTATTTCGCCATTCCCGTCTGCATAAAATGATTCCTATGGTAAGGTAAACACTTAAGTCAGGGCCTTATTGAAAGGAGAAGCCATGACCGGAACTTTCACAACAGAGGGCTTGGGGTTGGGTGATTACTATGGCATCTAGCACCAACGAAGCGGTACAGCCGGCAACGACGTACGCTGAAGCGACCGAAGCAGAGAAGCACGCCGTTCTGCGCAAGGTGACGGGGTCTTCCTTCCTCGGTAACTTCATCGAATGGTTCGACTACGCGAGCTACTCCTATTTGGCGACCGTTATCGCCATGGTGTTCTTCCCGGCGGAAGATCGTGCCGTGGCCGTGATGAGCACCTTCGGCGTGTTCGCGCTCTCGTTCCTCGTGCGTCCCATCGGCGCGATTTTCTGGGGCAACATGGGCGACAAGAAGGGTCGCAAATGGGCGCTTTCGGTGTCCATCTTGCTGATGAGCGGCGCGACCTTCCTGATCGGCTGCTTGCCCGGCTATGCTGTCATCGGCGTGGGAGCCCCGCTTCTGCTTCTGCTGCTGCGCATGGTGCAGTCGTTCTCGGCGGCGGGCGAATATGCTGGCGCTGCCACCTTTATCGCGGAGTACGCGCCGCATAACCATCGCGGGTTCTACTGCTCGATGGTGCCGGCCTCCACGGCAACAGGCCTGCTCGTGGGCTCGCTTCTGGCCACGTTCATGTTTACGGTTTGGGGCGCCGATTCGTCCTTCGTCGTCGACTGGGGCTGGCGCATCCCGTTCTGGCTGGCGCTTCCCTTGGGCTACATCACCCACTACATCCGTACCCATCTGGAGGATTCCCCGGTGTACGCCCAGATGCAGGAGCGCATGAAGGAAATGGGCGAGAAGGTGGAGCATCCCATTCGCACGCTGTTCACCAAGCATCTCAGGGTGCTGCTCATCTCGTTCGGCGCCTGCGTGCTGAACGCCGTGGGCTTCTACGCGGTGCTCACGTATCTTCCGAACTACTTGGAGACGACGTTGAACTACCCGCCGAGCGACGCGTCGACGATCACCACCATCGTGCTCGTCGTCTACATCGCCTTCATCTTCCTGTCTGGCCGCATCTCCGACAAGGTGGGCCGCAAGAAGATGCTCATCGGAGCCTGTGTGGGCTTCATCTTGTTCACGGTGCCGGCATTCATGCTGCTCGGCACGATGAACTTCTGGGTCATTCTGATCGTCGAGCTGTTCATGTGCCTGTTGCTCACCATCAACGATGGCACCCTGGCCAGCTACCTCACCGAGACGTTCCCGACCGACGTGCGCTACTCCGGCTTCGCCCTTTCGTTTAACCTGGCGAACGCCATCTTCGGCGGCTCGGCCTCGTTCATCTCGTTCTGGTTGATCGACCTTACGGGCAACGCCATTGCGCCGGCCTGGTACATGGTGGCCATCGCGGTCGTCGCGTTCATCGCCATGTGCATGACCCACGATCATTCCGGCAAGAAGCTGGACGACGTGAAGTAAGCTTGTGCTGCCTTGCAGCGACAAACGAAGGGCCTCCCGCGGGAGGCCCTTTTTGCGCTATCGGTTCTGGAAGTTGGCCAACGTGTGGCGGTTAGCTTTCGGCAGACGCTTTCACGCCGTTAAGCTCATTGGACTCTCTCATGGAGAGCCACCCTTCAGGCACCTCGGCCTGGGCGTGGCACTGAGTGCAGTACATGACCGAAGCGCGATGGGCCTTGTGACAGGTGGTGCATTCCAGCTCTTCGTGATGGGCCCAATGGGGGTTATAGGTGCCCATGTCAGCGGTCTTCTCATACAGATCGTCGCGGGTGAGGTTGTGGCAGGCCTCGTTCAGGCACAGCTCGTCGGCGTCGCGGCCCGATGCCTTCGTCAGCTCGCTGGCGGTACGCTCGACGAGCGGGAAGTTGTAGTTGCCGGCGACCCAGGCTGCGCCCTCGCCGATCTGCTCGCTGAGCGTGGGCACGTGGCAGTCCATGCAGTCGTTGCCGAGCTTGCCGTGATAGGCGGCGAGCATGGTGTGCGGATCGGCCACCTCGTTGCCCCACTTGTCGGTGGCGGGGCTGTTTAGGTCGGATTCGTAGGTGGCCAAGTAGTTGTCCATGGGGGTGTGGCAGATGGCGCCGCAGAAGCTGGGCTGCTCGTGCCAGACCCACATGCCGACCCCAGCCACCACGAGGATGGCCGCCACCACGGCCACCACCACGGCGGTGCGCCGTCCATGGCGCTGGGGGGCAGGGGAGGCGCCGGCGGCCTCGGGTGTGCCGGCGATAACGGGGTCGTGCTCGGTGGCCGAGGCCGTCGTGGGGTTCTTCTCTTCGCTCATGGTAATCGCTCCTTTCAGCAGGTGGGCTAGGGGCTAGGCGAGGTCGCCGGCCAGCAGACGGGCCACATGACGGCCCTCGGTGCAGGTGCGGCCGCAAGCGCAGGCCACGATGTACTCGGGGTAGTTGTCGGAGTAGAAGCAGCCAGACACGTCGCCGGCGGCATAGAGTCCCTCGATCACCGAGCCGTCAGCGGTGAGCACCTGCATGTCCTCGTTGATGCGCAGGCCGTCCAAGGTAGTAAGCAACGCACCCCCGAACCAGCAGCCGTAGAAGGGCGGCTCGATAATCTTCGAGAGGCGGTGGGGCTCCTTGCCGTAGTCGGTATCGACGCCCGACTCCACGATGTCGTTGTAGTGAGCGATGGTGTCCATGAGGCGCTGTTTCGCTTCGCCTTCAAAGCCGAGCAGCACGGCCAGCTCGTCCAGGCTGTCGGCCTTCTGCATGAGACCTGTGCCGCCATCCATGGCGATGAAGTCGTCGAGCGGCATGCCCATCTGCATGAAGGCGGTGGTGTAGGCGGCGCAGCCCGTGGTGCCGAAGCGCAGGATGTCGTCTACGGCGTTGCCGTCGAAGATCTGGCACCATACGCCGCCGGGCTGGTAGCTGGCCGCATTGCACAGGGTGTCATAGGGCAGGCTTTCGTTCACGAAGCGCTCGCCCTTGCGGTTCACCTTCAGGAAGGGCTGGCTGCCGATGTTGAGCTGGTAGTGGGTGGCGGGGAAGTGCTCGCGCCCATCGGCGTCGGTCACATAGCCGCAGTCCACGCCGGCGGGCACGGCGCCGCGATCGAAGATGACTGGCGCGCCGTTCACGTCCTTTATGCCACCGGCCCAAAGCCCTGCCCGCAGGCCGTAACCGTCGCAGCGCGGCGAGTAGCTAGCGGCGGTACAGCAGGCAGGGACGAGCGGCAAGTTCGCGCGGATCATCTCGGGGTTGGCTGCGTAGCCGCCGGTGGCCAGCAGCGTGCCCTTGGCGGCGTTTACGCGCACGAGGCCCTCGGGCGTGGCGAACACGGCGCCGGTGACGCGGTTGCCGTCGTGGTCGAGCTTCACGAGATCGTAGTTGTAGCTGATCTCATGCCCGGCCTCCTGGATGTGCCACTCCAGGATGTCGTTGCGCATGGGGTATTCGTAAGTGGGGTTGAAGAAGTGCTCGATGGTGGGGGCGAAGTAGTAGGTGCCGCCAGCGGGATGATCGGCCTCCATGGGGGTGACGCCGAGGGTCTTTCCGTTGGCCTCCATGATGGGGGTGATCCACTCGATCATCTCCTTGCCCTCGCGAAGCCAGGTCTTGATGACGCGCTGGTCCACGCGGCCCGAAGCATAGCGCGTCAGCTCGTTGAGCACCTTCATCTCATCGACTGAATCGGCCACTTCCAGGGCGTACTTGGAGTTGATGGCGCCCACGTACTCGCGGGTGTCGCCCACGCTCGTGCCCTTCTCAGCTACGATGAAGTCGAGGCCGAGGTCGCTCGCGGTGCCGGCGGCCATCATACCGGCGTTGCCGGCGCCGATGACGAGGAAGTCGGTGTCGCGGGTGGCCACAATGTCGGCATCGGCCACAGCGGGCTCTTCGCCGAGCCAGTAGGTGTGGGCCTCTTGCGAGGCGGTTTCGGGATGCGGGGTTTCCTGGGGGCGCGGCGCGCAGCCGGCAAGCGCCCCGGCGGCAAGCGCCCCGGCCCCGGCCAGCATGCCGGCCTGCAGAAAGCCGCGGCGGGAAAGTCCGGATGAATCGGTCATGGTGAACCCTCCTTCGTTCGGGGCCGGTCCCGCGACGGGCGCCGACCGCATGGTGGATGTCTCTCCGGCTACTACCTTAGAGCTCAAGCATCGATGGCGCCCCACATCGTCGGGGCGGTTTTTCGCAATTCGTCGGAAAAGCTGCAGGGTGGGACATCCCACATTCAGAATGTGGGGCGCAGATGGGGCTTCCGTGGTAGGATGGGCCGGCCAGATTAGCGCGCGCGACAAAGAGGGGTGCTATGGTAGACGAGGTGCGGCCGGCAGGCGAGGCGGGGGTTTCCTCTGCAAGATCGGGCGAGAACGCCCGAATGGCGGCTTCAGTGCGGGTGGCCGCGGCCATCGCCTGTGCCCTGTTCAGCTTCCTGGCTACCAATGGCAGCATTTACCCGGGCTTGGTGTCCATTGATCCGTGGGTGCGCGAATGGGCGACCCTGTTCGGGGTCGTGGTGCTCGCGGCCCTCGTGGTCGTGGCGCGCCATCGCCCCGGATGTCTGCATCCGCGCTTGTTCAACGGCATCGCCCTGGTGTCGGTGACGGGCTATCTTGTGCTGGACAGCTGCGGCTTCGCCTGGGCGAGCCCCGGTCTACTGCTGGCCGGCTCGTTGCTGGATTCCCTTGCCGAGGCGTGGCTGTTCGTGCTGGCCTATGTGGCCTTCGCGCAGTTGGAGGCGGCGCGGCGGCCCGTGGTGGCCATGACGGCGTGCCTGTGCGCCTACCTGCTGCAGCCCTGGGCGAGCGCGCTTGGGCCGACGGCCGCCGTGGCGGCCAACGCCGGCTGCTTCGCGGTGCTCTTCCTCTGCGTGCGGCCGCTTGTCGCCCGTCCGCTGCAGGAGGCCGCGCGTTCTGAGCCGCAGGCCGAGATGGCCGTGGCGAATCCCCAGTCGTTTCTGCCGACGGGCCATTTGCTGTTCGTGACCATCTTCGTGTTCAGCATCGCCCAAGGTCTCGTGATAGCGCTGCCCGGCCCCTTCAACGACGCGCCGGCCCTGCCGGTGGCCTTCATACCGCTCGCGGTGATTCTCGTGATGTACCTGGCGCGGGGGCGCATGCCCAACGCCGACGGCCTGTTTGCCCTGTGCGCTTTGCTCATCATCGCCGGCATGTTTCTGCAGCCGAGCGATCGGGTGGTGTCGGGGGGTGTTGCCTCGGCTTCGAACACGCTCATTGACGCCGGGGCCTCCTGTTTCAACCTGCTGCTTGTCCTGCTCGTGGGAAGCATCGCCGGGCGCAACCGTGTGACGGCGCTGCCCACGGCGGCGCTCATGCTGGCGTTGTACTGGTCGGGGGTGGGCGTCGGTGCTGTGCTTGGCAACAGCGCCATGACGCTGCTCGGCTGGACCGAGGAGGCGCTCGTGTGGACGAGCTTCGCGAGCGCCATGGTGTTCGTGGCGTTCTGCTTCGTCGTTTTGAAGAATGTGAGCTTCGTCGAGGCTATCGGGGCCATCCGGTCGCCGGAGCCTCTGCGACCTCCGGTCGTGATGGAGGTGCGTGGGCGCCGCGATGGAGCTTGCGGCGAAGGTGCGGAAGCGACACGACCTGGTAGGGAGATGCCGTCCGGGATGTTTGCTGGGGTGGCCTCGACCGAGGAGAAGTGCGCAGCGGTGGGCGCCGAGTATGGACTCACGCCGAGGGAGGGAGAGGTGTTTGCGCTTTTGGCCCAGGGACGCACGGTGGGTGTCATTCGTGAGAAGCTCGTCATATCGCTGAACACGGCTCGCTTTCACACCAAGAATATCTACGTGAAGTTGGGGGTTCATTCTCAACAGGAGCTTATAGACGTTGTCGAGGGCTTTAAGCTCTGACAAGTGTCAAGACGCAAGAAACCCCGCTGCGTTTCAAGGGCTTTCGCAGCGGGGTTCTCACCTCAGAGAGTTCTGCGGAGGGCAGCCGCAGGGGATTTGGGCGGTTAGCGCCCTGGAATTAGCGGATGATGACGGGCCAGTCTCCCATAATGGGCCTCCTCTGGTCGTTTGCGTATTCGCTGATTTCACTATAAAGTCCCGTTCTTCAATTATCAATATCTAAATTTCTGATAATAACTTTGGTATAAAATAATAATAACATTCTCAGTTATAACTATCTTTAAGATCAACTTTTGATAATAGGAGACTCCGAAGCTGATAGAATGAAAGAGGGAGAACTCAAGGAAAGGCGGCGCGATGGCGGGGAAGTCTGCGATGCGGGGAAAGACGGAGGCGGTGCCTCGGTCGACGAAGGCGACAAAGCGGCTCTCTGTGGACGAACTGGTGGCCTTTATGAGCCTGCCCATATTCTACGAGCTGCGCACGGCGGTGGACGTGGGCATCCTGCTCTTTGACGACTTGGACGAATACGATCTTCCCGAGGGCTACTCGAAGGAGGATATCTGGCGCATCCTGCTCGCTGTGCGCAAGCAGGCCGCCGTGTTCGTCCCCGAGGATCCGGAGCGCACGGCCGACATGTGGATGGTGACCACGAGCTCGCTGTCCTTCAACACCGAGATGCTGGAGGTGCGCTCGAAGGAGGACTCCTCGCTGGCGCGATCGCTTAGGGATATGCAAGGCTCTCCTTTCGTGACGCGCTTTATCGAGTGCACGCTGATGCGCGGCCTGGCGGACGAGGGCATCGCGATGGACGAGGAGCGGGTGCACGAGCTGTTCGCGGGCGCGCCGCCACTGACGTCCCTCGATCAGCTGGTGGCCAACTACTTCCGCCTGTCGAGCGATTGCGACAGCTTGGCGCGGCGCGCGGTGACCCACGGGCTCATCGAGACGCTGTACTACGAGCTTTCCGAAGGGGTCGATTTGTCCGAGCTGCCCGAGCGGGTGCTCGCGCCGTTGGATCCGCGCTTGGCGCCTCCGGAATCCCAGGTGCTGATGGATCTGGTGTGCCAGCGAGCTTGTGCCGCAGGGGACGACATGCGCTTTGGCCCTGTGCTGCGGCTGCTCAACATCAGCTGGTTCTTCCGCTACTTCAACGTGCTGCCGCGCCTGAACGTGCTCGTGGGACTGCTTTTGCGGAATATTCTGGCGTTGAAGTGGGGTTTTCCCGTTCTCAGCTGGATACCGGAGGGTTTCGATCCGACCTTGGCGGAGGCGCCGGTGGATGCGGCCCGCTACGAGGCGGTGTTCGAGTCGTGGTCGACCGACTACGGTTTCGGCTTCGACTTCACGCCCTATTTTGAGCTGAACGTGCGCCTGTACCTGCGCGAGCTGGAGGGGCTGGCGGCTTCCATCACTTATCTCGAGCAGCTCAACGAGCAGATCGAGCGTATTCTCGAGTCCCACATCAACGCGCGGCAGAAATCCATTCTCGCGGCGTTGTGCCGCGAGCCGGGCGCTCTTCTGCGCATCGCGCCGCATCAGCGCAGCTTCCGCATCGCCTATGGCACTGCCCGGGCCGATTTTCTGGGGCTTGAGCGCGAGGGGTATTTGGTGCGGGAGCAGGAGGGGCGCGCCTTCGCCTTCCGAGCCCATCCCGATTTGCAGGAGAAGATCGTCCAGCTGGGGGTCGCTGTGGTCGGCTCGGCGGAGGCGAGCTCGGGAGAGGGCTCCGTTGTAGTATCCTGAGGGGGAACGAAAGAGCCGACGGAATTTAGGGCCGATGGGGCCAGTCCGCGCGGCGGCTGGCGAGGGCGTGCGAAAGGACTGCCATGATCAACGAGAAGATGTACGGGCTGGGCGACGAGCCGAGCGCTATTCGCGAGCTGTTCGCCTACGGGATGGCCCGCAAGGCCGAGATCGGTGCCGAGAACGTGTTCGACTTCTCGATCGGCAACCCCTCGGTGCCGGCACCCGGCTTGGTGCGTGAAACCATGTTGAAGCTTCTGGATATGGATCCGGTGACCCTTCATGCCTATTCGCCAGCGGCGGGCCTGCCCGAGGTGAAGGGGGCCATTGCGGCGTATCTGTCCGAGCGCTACGGCACGACGGCCACGCCGGGTCACTTGTACCTGACGGCCGGCGCCGCGGCGGCTTTGGCTTCATCCATTGCCGCTGTGACCCATCCGGGTGATGAGGTGGTCGTGGTGTCGCCGTACTTCCCCGAATACCGCACGTGGATCGAGGCGGCCGGCTGCACCATCGTGGAGGTGCCGGCGGCGGTTCCGAGCTTCCAGCCCGACATCGAGGCGCTGCGCGCGGCCATCGGCCCGAAGACGAGCGCCGTGATCATCAACACGCCGAACAACCCGGTGGGCGCCGTGTACACCCGCGAGAGCCTTGAGGCCCTGGGGGCCATGCTGCGCGAGCGCGAGGAAGCGCTGGGACGGCCCTTGTACCTGATCAGCGACGAGCCCTACCGCGAGATCACCTACGGCATCGAGGTGCCCTGGGTGCCGTCGATCTACGCGCGGACCATTGTGTGCTACTCCTATTCCAAGGCGCTCTCGCTTCCCGGCGAGCGCATTGGGTGGGTGTACGTGTCCGATGCCGCCGATGACGGCGATGCGGTGGCGGTGGCCGTGGCGGGCGCGGGTCGCGCGCTCGGTTACGTGTGCGCGCCGGTGCTGCTGCAGCGCGTGGCGGCTCGCTGCGTGGGGGAGCCGTCGGACGTGGCCGCCTACGCGGAGAACCGCCGTCTGCTGACTGAGGGGCTTTCCGCGCTGGGCTACGAGTACGTGGAGCCGGACGGCGCCTTCTACCTGTGGGTGCGCGCCCTGGAAGAGGACGCCCAGGCGTTTTCCGATCGTGCCAAGGAATACGAGCTGCTCATCGTTCCCTCGGACAGCTTCGGCGTCGGCGGCTGGGTGCGCCTGTCCTACTGCATCGCCCGCGACACCATCGAACGCTCGATGCCCGCATTCAAAGCCCTGAAGGAGAGCTACGAAGCCAAATTGAGTTCGTAGCCATAGCGCGCCCTCGTTTTCTCAGATTTATCCAAGCCGACCGCTTTAGGAATTTGGTTGGTGCGCTTCTCGTCATTTTCCAAAGAAAGTGGCTCTACTTACGCTTGCGGTGAGCGAGCCAGAAGAAGCCGGCGCTGGCGACGATGAGACCGGCGAGGGTCGCCACGCGGCCTACGCTGGGGTCTTTGTAGCCGATGGCGAAGACACCGAGGCAGAAGGCGGCCATGATGGCGCAGAGAATGCCGAGCCAGCGCAGGTAACGTTGCTTCTCTTCCATGAGGGCGTCCTAGCTTCCGTAAGAATTGAGGTACTCGAGGATTTCCTGGCGCGAGTGCATGCCGCACTTGCTGTAGATGCGCTTGATGTGGCTGTGCGCGGTGGCGGGGGTGATGAACAGCTCTTCGGCCACTTTCTTCTGTGTGTGACCCAGCGCGTAAAGGGTGAGCACGTCCATCTCGCGGCTGGTGAGCAGGAAGTGCTCGCCCATGCGCTCAACGTTGCGGCGCATGGAATCGGACAGCTCGCCCATGGTGGACGGGGAAGGGGCAAGGGAAGACTCCAGGGCAGAGGAGGGCGAAGAGCCGAGAGGCGACGGCATTGTCGCCGAGGGGGAAGGCGAGGGCGTGGAACCGGGGGAGGCTGAGGCGGGGTCGATCTGGAAAAGCTGCTCCCGGATAGCGGCGCACTCCTCGTTGCAGCGGATGCACTGGCGCGCCTCGGCGGCCTTCAAAGCCTCGGAGGCTGTTTGCTGGGCGGTGGCCTCGCGTCTCGCGGCGTTGAATACGACGCTCTGTAGCGTTTGCTCAGCTTCCGCCAGCGCCGCCGCCGACTCGGCCGCATCGGCTTCGGCCTGGCGCATGACTCGCTCGTTCTCGGCCTCCAGGCGATCGGCTTCCGCAGACGATTCTCCGCGCTCGGCGTGCATGAACTGCACGAGAACCACTTGGGTGGAAATGAGGACAAGAGCCCCGAGAAGCGAGTTGATGAGCAGATCGTTGCCGGCCAACGGGTAGGTGAAGTACAGCAGCATGCGGGCGAGGGAGCGTGAGCCGAAGCAGATTACCCAGCCGCCCATGGCGTAAACATAGGGGTCGCGGGTTCCGAAGCTGGTGAAGGCGATGATGACGTACCAGCAGTAGGCGCAGATGACGATGTTCAGCGTGTTGACGGCCACGGCCCCGATCTCCCAGTGGTAGGGGAAGGCGCCGAACAGGACGAGGCTGAGGGAGGCCAAAAGCGCCATGGTGATAAACGCGTCCACGGTCATGACGCGTTCGCGGCGGCGCACGACGAGAAGCATGAGCAGGGCGCATATCAGCATGGCGCACAAGGCGTAGGCCAGCCGCGAGCTCCAGGTGAAGGGGATGGGCAAGCCGTCGGGATAGCCGCGGAGAAAGCCGTCGACGAATCCCAGAAGCGCCATACCGACCGCGCAGGCGGCGAGGAATCGGGAGTCCTGGATGTTGCTGCGGGCGAACGTGAAGAAGGTGCGGGCCCGACGGTGCGGCCGCTCCGTGGGATGCTCGGCGCGCAGGCCGGCCGGGCCGAGGAAGGCGAACTGGGCCACGATGAGCGCCATGCCGATGATGTTCTGCGCTCGGGTGGGCAGAAACGAAAGTAGGTAAACGATGCCGACGCTGATGAAGAAAGCCGAGAACACGAACAGGGCGGCCGTCACTTCGTCGGTGCCGCGCAGGCAGCGCAGCCAGTAGAACATGCACAGCGACAGGGCCAGGGTGCTTGCAATGCTGAGGGCAAAAGCCGTGGCCACAAGGGCTTGATCGGCGCTGTCGAGCAGGGAGAGGGCCATGGAGGCTCCAGCAGCGACGATGATGCTCCCTACCATGATCCATTGCACGGCGGTAGCGCCGAGCTCGCGGCGAGATCGCGAGAAGATGAGCAGCGCCACGATGAAGAGCGCGCAGGTGACGAACATGGAGCCGTCGGTGAAGATGCCGTCGTCGGTGGAGGCGTAGCTGCCGTAGCACGCCACGATGAGAGCTGTGCGTGCGCAGATGATGCCTGCGAGCATGGGCCAGAATGCCTTTGCGCAACTCAAAAGTCCGCTCACGACAACGCTCATGAATCCCCCTTTCGCCCGATGCATGTTCCATCATGGCTTTCCCGCGATTCCCCATCATAGCTCTTTTTCGGGCTTGTGCGCGGGGAATCTTGGCTGCGGCGCATCTGCCGAGAGAGCCGTTACGTTTCCGCAATCTGACATCGCCTGAAAGAGGGGAGGGGCATTGAGGGGGTTCTGGTAATCTTGCAAGTGAACAATCGAAGAAGAGGAGGAGCCCATGAGCGAGGGTCGCGATATCTACCACGAGCCGAAGCAGAAAGTGCTGCTGCGCACGGCCGATGTGTACCAAACCGAAGTGGACGACGAAGTGGCCGGATACTCGGACAAGCTTTTGGCCATTGTGGCTGACTACCACAACGGCGGTCGCCCCGAGGGGATGAACGCCCAGGCGATGGTCGGCAAGTCGAAGCGCGGCGAGGTGGCGTTCCGCTTGTTCGGACGCATCAATCCCGAGACGCGCGTCATCGAGGCCGCCGGCTTCAAGACGCGCGGATGCCTGGCGATGACGGGGTGCGCGAGCGCCACCTGCTCGATGATCGAGGGGCGCACTTTCGACGAGGCGCTGGCGCTCACCATTGAGGATGTGCGGGAGGCCGTGGGTGGCGTTCCCGCCGGGAAGGCGAACACACTGACGTTCTCCGTGGAAGCGGTGCGGGCGCTCATCGGCGACTTCCTTGCGCGGGAGGGGGCCGGTCTGGCCGAGCTTGATGCGGTGGTGCCCTGCGACTCCTACAGCGTCGCCTGCCTGATGTGCGAGCATTGCTCGCTGCGCGACACCCGCACCGACCTGCTCGTGGCTGCCATGGACGGTGAGTAGCCGTGCGCGAGGAAGACGAGATCCGCGCTGCGGTGATTGAGTTGGCCCGCGCCCAGGCGGCCGGCGAGGACATCGCCGACGCGCTGCCTCATGGCGAGGCTCTGGCCACTGCGGGTGCAGCGGCCGATGGTGAGGTCGCAGATGACGCCCTCGACCCCGAGCAGGCGCGTCGGGAGGCCATCCTGGCAGTGCTTGACGTGGTGCGCGCGGCCTCGCGGGAAAGCCTCCTATCGTGTCCCTGCGAATGGGAGGCTGCCGGTCTGGTGCCCCCGTCGATGATGCCCGAAGACTTGGAAATGGCCGTCTACGATGCGCTTATGGAGTTCGGCGACCCCAACGGTTCGCGCGAGGCGGCCGGTGTTGGGGGCCCTGACGCCGGAGCCGCCCCTCGCCGCGCCGCCAATAAGCACGTGAAGTCCGCCTTCTCCTCCTCCAACGGTCGCCCCGTAGGCGCATCCCCCTTCAAGCACAAGAAACCTCGAGCCGATGATCCGGCCATGGGGGACGTCCAAGGGGCTGGCGGGTGCCCTGATCGAGCGAGTTCCGCAGCGACTGGAACAGCCCAGTGGGCTGTTCCACCAAGCGAGGACTGTCTGAGCGAATCAGGGCACCCGCCAGCCCCGCCCCAGGAGACTTCCAACCAGATTCCCGAGGAAGACCCGCATCCCGAGTTCGCGCACATCCGCCTGCTCATGGGTGCCGAGAGCTACTACCTCTACGACGATTCGGCCATGACCGACGCCTACGCCCGCTGGGCGTTCCTCGCCGCTGAGGACGACCCCGTGGCCACCTTCATCGAATGCGTGCGCGAGGAGTCGTCGGTCTACCCCCGCCCCATGGCGCGGGAGAGCTTGGCCAACGACCCGTTTCGCATGAAGGCCGAAGCGGTGGAGGCGGCCTTCGCTGAGGCCCGCGCGCAGGGTCGCGCCGACGACATCGAGCGCGTGGAGGCTTCCAACGGCGACGTCTACTTCTATTCCACGACGTATTTGACTCCTCGCCGCGCCCAGGCCCTCGCCGAGTGGGACGCCGTCGAGCGCATTCGCAACGTGTAAGACTTGCCTGCCCAAGTCTCGGCGGTTCAGTCTGTGAGCTGCGCTGTCGAAACCGTAGCTCGACCCGTATTTTTGTCGCGCTTTTCAGATGAGTTGGACATTTTTGTGGGTCGGGCTGCGGTGTTTTAGGCGACTAACTTTCCAAAAGAACAAGAAATACCTGTTCAGGGCATCGGGCTTGTTGTTCGGGCGAAGACGACCCGCAGCCCGAGAGGCAAAAATGTCGTAGGCGCTCTTCTCTGATGGCAAAAACACGCCTCGTGCTACGGGTGCGTGCAAAAAAGGAGCCCCCGCAACCGGTTTGCGGGGGCTCCTTTCACGAAGGGGGAGCTCCTTCGGAGCTCGCGTTAGAAGGGGTCGGCTATCAGGTGAGGTGATGCCGCATGGGGGGCGACCGAGGTCGCCCCCCATGGATCAGCCTTCAGCGCAGATTGGTTTTGCTCTGCGCATCTCCCTAGGCGTCGGGAAGCAGGCCGAGGGCGGCGAGGTCTTCCTTCACGTCGGGCATGTCGTAGTAGTCCAGGCACTCGGCCGTCGGGCAACCCAGCTCGGGATCCCAGCCAAAGCATTCGTACATCATGGTGAGGGCCGTTTGGAAATCCTCTTTGTCCATCTTGTTGGTGCCTTCGGTGAACACTTCGATGTCCGGATCCATGGTGAAGGGCCACTCGGTAACGACGTCGTGCACGTTGCGGAAGTCATTGGTACCCATTTGCCCGTTGGCACCCACCATGCCGCGCGCGGTGTTGGCTCGCTGTAGCGTGGTGATTTTCGCACCCATCTTGTACAGGTCTTCCGTCGTCACGTCTTCGCCGGTGACGGCCTTCATGAATTTGGCCTCCAGATCCAGGTCGCCGCGATAGTCGCGAGCCTTCGTGGGGCTCATCGTCATGGGCCATACCCAGTTGCACAGCGTGAGCGAGTCGTGCAGCACGTCAGTGACGATAGACCACCAGGCGAAGTTCGCTTTATACTCATTCATGGGGGTGTAGTTCTTGTCCGGATCGATGGCGCTCGCGTCGCCCCACACTTCGGCCGCGATCTGCTGCTTCAGCTCGAAAGGCAAGCCGCAGCCCTGGAAGTTCACGGCAGAGTGGATCATGTCGTCGCGGTTGAAGACCATGTTGTAGAGCAGGCCCACCTGACCGAAGCACTCATGGGCATGGTGCACCGGCCAGCCGCGCACGTTGATGAGCGTGGAAGCGGGGGTGTTCCACCAGTCTGGATCGTTCCAACGCTCGGTCCAGACGATGGGGCCGTGGCCGATGTAGGCGATCTCCGAGTCGTTGGCGGCGATCTTCGCCAGAAGGGGCGGCACCATGGAGGGGTCGTTATTCTTGAAGCCCTCCCAATTGATTTCCGCGTACTCCTCGGGGGGCAGCACCTTCTGGAGCAGGCCCGTAGCATAGCAGTGGGCGATGTCGCGGTAGATCTGCCCGTAGTTGCACCACAGGCCCAAATCGTCCATGGTGGAGCCGAATACCTGATCCCAGATGAGGGCGTCTTCACTGCCGGCTTCAACGGAAGTGTTGTCGCCTAAAATCTTGATCATGTAGTTGGTGAACGGGAAGTTCGGCACGCAGGTGTTGCCCGTGATCTCGTAGCCGCCGTTGGCCGCCGAGGCCGGCACACGCAAGTCGGAGTAGCAATGGATGGGGCAACTGTGGCAGCCGTCCATCTTGATGGTGTACTTCTCGGCTTCTGGGCCTTCGTCTTTGAAGGCTTTCATGCAGCGGTAGCCCACGGTGTTGATCTCGCCGGGCTTCGGCTCGCCGGTGTCGATGGGGCCGCCTTCGGCCAGCGCCCAGGTCAGTCCCTTCTGGGCCGTCCAGCGGCTGCCCTTGTCGAAATACTCGGCCCACTCCTGCTGGGTGGAAGGTACGACGTGGTTGTTGTTGGAGCCGACGATCTCGCGCAGCATGTAGTCGGACAGGTCGGCCACCTCTTGCGGGTCGGCCACGTAGATGGGCTGGCTACCGCGCACGACGAGCGCCTTCAATTTCTTCGAGCCCATGACGGCGGCGGCTCCAGCGCCGGCGGAATGGTTGCGGGAATTGATGATGCAGGCATAGGGCAGCAGGTTCTCGCCGGCAGGGCCGATGGTGGCCACGCAGAAGTCGGTGCCCTCCTTGCGCGAGAGCGCCTCGGTGGTGGCGCGGGTGCCCTGGCCCCACACTTGATCGGCGGGCTTGATCTCAATGTCGTCATCGTCGATCTTCAGGTAAACCGGTTCGTCGGAAGCGCCCTCGATGACGATGGCATCCCAGCCGGCCTTCTTGATGGCCGCACCGATCATGCCGCCGGTGTGGGCGTCAACAACTTGATGATCGGTGGTATAGGTGGAAAGAGAGGCGATGGTGGTGCGGCCCGCCAGGGGGACACCGGTGGCGGTCAGAGGGCCGACGGCGAACACGATCTTGTTCTCTGGGGAGAGCGGATCGGTGCCGGCGGGCACTTCGTCGTACATGATCTTGTTGGCTATTCCCATGCCGCCCAAATACTCTTTATAAGGGTCGGTGGGCGAGACAGAAACGGTTTTGTCGGTCAGGTTGACGCGGAGGATCTTACCGGTCCAGCCATAGGACTTGTTGGGATCCAATTTTGAATCAGCCATGATGAAGCTCCAAATCTCTTCGTGTACTCATGTTGCGTGGTACTAGGTCGTCGATCTGGAGTAATCGTCGCGTACGAGTATAAGGGAGGGCAATTTTGTCCCCCTCCCCTCAATGAGGGGATCTTTTTCAACGGAAACATGACGGCTCCTCTACGGTCGGGTGAGGAGAAATCAAACGTTCGGTAATCCCCCTCAAAGAGGGTACACAGCTTCTTCATTCATGACTATGATGCCCTCTGTTGCGTGGCGTCGCGATCTTGAGTTCTCTCTGAGACAAGCATGAAGTTACAAGGGGGAGTTCAAATGTCTGACACCCAGAAAAATGAAACCGTGGCCACCGAGCAGCCGCCCGCGGCCCCGGTGTCCGCTACCGAGCCCGGCTCTGCGCCGGCCTCCGAGAAGAAGCAGCCCTTCTTTACCCGTCGCACCGTGCTCGCCATGACCGGTTGCGGCGTTGCCGGCCTGGTGGTCGGCGGCGTGCTCGCCTCCTGGGGCGTGACCACCGCCTCCATTGCCTCGGGCCGCATCGAGCTGCGCACCACTCCTACGAAAATGATCGTCACCGACCGCGCTCGCTGCTCCGGCTGCCAGCGCTGCGAGATGATGTGCACCCTGAAGAACGACGGCGCGACCCAGCAGTCCATCGCCCGCGTGCGCGTGTGGGACAACTACAATTTCGGTTCCGGCGTCGATACCAACGACGGCATCTTCGGCAACTGCCAGTTCACGGTCGCCTCCTGCAAGCAGTGCGTCGATCCGCAGTGCGCCAAGTACTGCCCCGTCCATGCCATCCACTCCGATGAGGAGACCGGCGCTCGCGTTGTCGACGAGGACGTGTGCATCGGCTGTGGCATGTGCTCTGCCGCCTGCCCTTGGAACATGCCCCACATCAACGCCCAGACCGGCACGTCGACCAAGTGCATCTCCTGCGGTCGCTGTGCCGAGCAGTGCCCCAACGGCGCCATCAAGTTCATCGATTGGGAGGATATTGCCCAGAAGGCCATCGACGAGGGCGTGGTTTCCACGGTCACCATCGTCGAGGCTTAAACGATAGAGAGAAGGACCATTATGTCAGGACACGCTTTAACACGGCGCAGCTTTTTAGTTGGAAGCGCCGGGGTGGCTGCCGTGGCCGCCGGCGCGGGCCTTGTGAGCTTGTCGGTTCGCGGCGAAGCCGATGCTGATGCCGAGACGGATAAGCGAACCGAAGTGGTGCACTCGCTGTGCAATTCCTGCTCGAGCAAGTGCGGTTATTACGCCTACGTCGTAGACGGCGAGCTCACGAAGCTCATTGGGGATGAGGCCCATCCGAACGCGCAGGGCAAGTTGTGCGCGCGCGGGTACGGCTATTCCCAGATCGCCTATTCGCCCGATCGACTCACCGACCCGATGAAGAAGAACGAAAACGGCGAATTCGAAGTAATAGGATGGGATCAGGCGCTCAGCGAGATCGGCCAGAAGGTGAACGATATCATCGCGCAGTACGGCCCCGAGGCGCTTGCCATGGTGCAGGATCCGCGCCCGTCGGGCAAGTACTACACGAAGCGCTTCATGAACGCGCTCGGCAGCCCCAACGTGTACACGCACGGCGCCGCCTGCAACCTCTCCAAGGAGTCCGGGTTCACGCAGGCCATCGGGGCGGCCAACTTCGAATCGGATGTGGCCAACTCGAAGATGACGATGTTCATCGGCCGCAGCTATGCCGACGCCATCCGGCCCAGCTCGGTGGCCGCGCTGCAGCAGGCGCACGAGAACGGCGCGCACATCGTGCTGGTGGATCCGCGCCTGAACAACAGCATCGCTTTCGCTGACGAGTGGGTGCCCATCAACCCTGGCACCGACCTGGCGCTCATCTTGGCCATGTCCAACGTGCTTATTAATCGCGATCTCTACGATGCCGAGTACGTGGCGGCCAACAGTGTCGGATTCGACGAGTGGGCGAGCGCCATTGCGGGCTACACGCCGGAATGGGCCGAGGGCATCACGGGCATTCCCGCTGCCGATATCGAACGGCTGGCGCTCGAGTTCGCCGAGGCGGCCCCTGCGGCCTCCATCGAGCCGAGCTGGCGCGGTGCCTTCGGGTGCTCGTACGCGAACTCGGGCGAGACGGCGCGAGCGCTCTGCCTGTTCAACACGCTTCTGGGCTGCTGGAACCAGCCCGGCGGGGCGCTGTTCCTCCCCAGCGTGAAGGCGGGCGATCTCGATCCGGCGAAGTTCCCCGAGGTGCCGAAGGTCGAGGCGAAGATGTGGGGCGCCGAGGAGTACCCGCTGGCGCTCTCTTCCATGGGCACCAACCTCTACGTCGCCGAGATGGCGAAGGAGGGCAAGGTCAAGGGCCTGTTCTTCTACAACTCGAACATGGCGGCCGGCTATTCCAACCCCGCCCAGCTGGCAGAGGACTTCGCGAACCTCGATCTGATGGTCGTCGTCGACGTGCAGATGTCGGAAACCGCGATGCTGGCCGACTACGTGCTGCCCGAGTGCAGCTACCTGGAGCGTCGCGAGCTGCCCGAGTTCGTGGGCGGACGCGTGCCGGTTGTTTCCCTGCGCGATCAGGTGCTCGAGGTGATTCACCCCAACACGCGTCCGGTGGACGTGATTTTCACGCAGCTGGCCGAGGCGTGCGGCGTGGGGCAGTACTTCCCGTTCACCGTTGACGAGCTGGCCGACGCGCAGCTGCGCAGCGTGGGCACGAGCCTCGATGAGCTGCGCCAGGTCGGCACGATCTCGTTCCCCGAGAAGGCCTATGCCTACGGCAAGGTTCCCGAGTGGAAGACCCCGACGGGCAAGATTCAGTTCACGAGCGAGGCGTGCGAGGCGGCTGGATTGTCCGCGTGCCCGGTGTGGGTCGAGCCCCAGGTGATGCCGAACGAGACCGTCGGCGAGTTCCGCCTCATCGGCGGCAAGCAGGCCATCCACACGCATACGCAGACCGCCAACTGCGAGCCTTTGATGGACATCACGAAGTCCTACGGCCTCGACCGCATCTGGATCAACGCTGAGGTGGCCGAGCGTCTGGGCATCGCGGATGGTGACGAGGTCATTCTGTCGAACACGATGGCCGAGGGCCCCATCAAGGTGAAGGTGACCGAGCGCATTAACCCGACGGCCATCTACATGCCCTCGCACTATGGCTGCAAGTCTCCCGATCAGCGCACGGCCTATGGGGTTGGCTTGAACTTCATGGACTTCGTTCCCTTCCACATGGAACCGGCCTATGGCTCGGCCATGACGCAGGAGACGTTGGTTTCCGTGCAGAAAGTAGGTGAATGATGGCACGCTACGGAATGCTCATCAATACCAAGAAGTGCATCGGCTGCTATGCCTGCCGCACGGCTTGCCAGCGCCAGAACGACCTGCTTCCCGATGAGTCGTTCATCCGCTTTGAAGAGCGTGAAGTGGGCAAGTACCCCAACGTGACCGTGGAACACATCCCGCTGCAGTGCATGCACTGCGAGGACGCGCCGTGCGCGAGCGTGTGCCCCACCGGAGCCGCGCACATGGGCTCCGACGGCATCGTCGAAGTGGATCACGGCCGGTGCATCGGTTGTCTGTACTGCATGGCTGCCTGCCCCTATCAGGTGCGCACGCGCAATTCGAAGACGGGCGAGGTGGACAAGTGCCGCTTCTGCACGCTTTCTTCCTATGAGAACGGCACGAAGATGTGCTCGTGCGTCGATGCCTGCCTGACCGGTGCTCGCATCTTCGGGGATCTGGACGATTCCGATAGCGAGATTTCCAAGGAAATCGCGCGCACGGGTGCGGCCCCCATCGCCGGCGATCTGACCCGCGCCAAGATCTATTACGTGAGGTGATTGACATGATCTACGAACCCATCTGGGGCGCCATCATCGCGTGGTACCTCTTCCTGGCCGGCTTGGGCGGCGGCGCGTTCGCAACGGCAGTGTTCGTCCGCTACCGCCATCCGGATTGCAAGCGCCTCATGCGCGTCGGACGCCTTATCGCGCCGATCGTGGTTATCATCGGTCTGTGCTTGTTGATGTTCGACGCTGCCGCGGGCTTTGCTCATCCGCTGCGCTTCGCGCTTCTGCTTACGAACTTCGGATCGGTAATGACCTGGGGCGTGGTGTTTCTGGCGGTGTTCGTGGTCGTCGCGCTCATCGTGCTGGTGCTTGATTTGATGAAGCGCGAGGTGCCGATGTGGCTCGATTGCGTGGGGCTCGTCATGGGCCTGTGCGTCGCCATTTACACCGGCTGCCTGCTCGGCGTGTGCCAGGGATTCCCCCTGTGGAACAGCGCGCTTCTGCCGATTCTGTTCCTCGTGTCCGCCGTGTCCACCGGCATGGCCGCGGTGCTGCTCGTCGGCGTGTTCTACGCGCCTGACGAGTTCAACGAGGTCGTCGTCATGAAGAAGTTCCACTTCTGGCTGCCCGTCATCGAGTTCGTGCTGGTTGCCGCGCTGCTGTTCATCACGGCGTTCAACCCCAGCCCCGCTGGCTGGGAGAGCGTGATGTCGCTGGTGGCGGGCAATTGGGCCGTCGCGTTCTGGTTGCTGTTCGTCATCGTGGGCCTGGTGCTCCCGACGATTTTGGAGTGCTGGATGCTGTGGCTGGCCAAGCACGAGTTCGAGACCTCGCGCACGGGCCAGATGATCAGCGCGCTGTCGGATGCGGGCGTGCTCGTCGGCGGCTTCATGCTGCGTCTGCTCATCGTGAGCGCGGCGGTGCCGATCACGATTGTTCAGCCCTGGATGCTGTAAGTTCTTGCGATACCCACTCCTTGCAAAAGGCGGCCTTAGGGCCGCCTTTCTTGTGGGACGGCTCGGCATTTTTGTTTCGCGGTTTCGGAGAGGGCAGGTTTCGGAGAGGGCGGCTGCGGAAGGGTGCAGTTGCGGAAAAGGAGCGGAGCGGCTTCAGGCCTGGACGTGGTACGTTTCGACGAGCCACTCTTCGAGGCAGAGACCGCTTTCCGCTATGTCGGAGGCGGCCTCTTTGCCGACGTAGCGGTAGTGCCAGGGCTCGTAGCCGATGCCGGTTGTGGCGCTTTTGTCCGTGGGGTAGCGCAGGATGAAGCCGTACTCGGTGCAGTGGGCCATGAGCCACTGCTGGGTGGCCGTGGATTCCTGGCCTTCGTCCAGTTCCAGGTAGTCAGCGTCCACGATGTCGACGGCGAGACCGGTTTGGTGCTCGCTGGCGCCCGGTGGGGCAACCCAGAATGCGGCGGCCTCCTCGGCTTCGGTGCCTTCCAGATGCTCCTCGCGCTCGGCTCGCTCGATGCGGTTTTCGAAGAGATTCTCCTGGTAGTCGTAGGTGCGGAAAGAGGAGCAGATGATGGGATGTGTGCCGGCGGCTTCGGCAGCCGTGAGCATGGCTGTGAGATCTTCGACGATGCGGGCATCCACTCGGTGGTTGACGTGGGGCTCCACCCAGCTTGCGTCGGGCAACTCGGCCAGATTGCTAGGCGCGAAGTCGGCGGCGAGGGGATGGTCGCGGTTCACGAGGCGCAGGTTCCAGGGTAGGTCTTCAAGCGTCGTCGGAGGCATTTCGGTATTGGTCGCGGCTGCTGACTCGGTCTCGGGAGAGGTCGTGGCGGCCGCTGCTGTCTCTGTGTTGGGTGAGGCGATCGTGCCGTTAAGCGGCGTTTCGGGTTGGGTCAGGGTACCGGATTCGGAAGGTACAGGCTGGGCGTGGGCGGCCGACCTGCGGGAGGAGAAATAGGCACCGTCGCCGACGACGAGCACGGCGGCCAATCCGCCGGCGAGCGCGATGAACTCGCGACGGTCGAGCGCGAATGGCGCGTTCGTCATGGGGCCTCCTCCTTCCTGGGTTCGGTGTTTCGTTTGGCTTGCCTTCGGCTGCTGCGTTGTCGCTTGGGGCTCGGTTCGCTTTTGGGGCGGCCGGCTCCGGCGACGTGTGATTGCCGCTGGAATGCGCCAGTTGCGACTGGCGAGCCGATGGGGGGCTCCCATGGTAGCGCTTGGGTTGCGCGCCGCGTGACAGCATTTGCAAAAAGACGCACACCTTACGCTTTCTTAATTGGAGTGTTCAGGGTTCCGCAAGCGGGAAGGCGCAGGCGCTATAATAACGGCCATGAAAAAGCCAACAGAGAAAACGAAAGAGACGATTGCGCAGGGCGATGCGGGCGATGCTCCCGACGGCGTGACTGATCGCGCAATCGAGGCGAGGGAGCAAGTCTTAGCGGCGGCTGCCGACGAAGACTCTGCAGAAGGCGAGGAGGGCGCTGAATCTCGCGTGCGCTTATCGAAGACGAACCGCTACGATTTCGGGGTTGTGTCGGCGGCCACTCACAAATCGATGCAGGGCAACAAGCGGCGCGACACGAAGCCGGAGGTGCTCGTGCGCCGCATGCTGCGCGAGATGGGCTTTCCCGGCTACCGCTGCGATTGGAGGAAAGCGCCCGGGCGTCCGGACGTGGCGTTCGTGGGGCGCAAGCTCGCCATCGAGATCCGCGGCTGCTTCTGGCATCGGTGTCCCGTGTGCAGCCTGTCGGTGCCCAAGAAGAACCTCGATTACTGGGAGGCTAAGTTCGCCCGCAACGTCGAGCGCGACGAGCAAAACCTGGCGGCGCTAGAGGCGGCCGGCTGGAAGGTGCTCGTGCTGTGGGAACACCAACTGAAGAAGAAAGAGCTGCCCGCCACGCGCCGCCTTCTCTACGAATTCGTGCGCCGCGAGGACGACCCCGACTACGATGAGGCTTTTCCGGTTTGCGAGGGGGAGTGAGCATAGCACTAGCTCGCTAATGTTCCAAGTTCAGAAAAGTGTGAACATGAGGTTAATTCCGGTTCAGAAAAATGCGAGAACAGGGTCTGAGTAAGCTCAGAAAAACAATATAGCCTGGTGGATTGCACAATCCTAAAGCACTTCCTATCCACTGAACAGATCGTCGTGGCCACCGGTTCTCTGAAAGTACGCCTGATCGTCGGTCTGCGCCCAAACAAGCAACCAGTCGCCAGCGTTTGCGACATGGCATTCCATGCTTCCCGACCACTCGCCTTTGAGCCGATGCATATTATGCCGGCGAACAAGTTCTGATCGGCTATCTGGGGTATCGGCGACCACCAATTCCACGACTTCTTTCAGAGGATCTAGCGCTACGTGCTTCTTCTTAAGGCGCTTAACGTCTTTCTGGAAGCGCGGGGTGTAATTGGCTCTCAGCACCGCTATGCTCCCATCGCCTCGAACATTTCTGATACGGTGGCGTAGCCCGGATCTCCCGATGCGATGAGTTCTTTCGTTTCCCTTATTGCCTCGCGAGACTCGAGATTAGGCGTTGGATATTCAAGCGTGAGGGGAATGCGCTGCTCGCGTACGATCTGACGGTAGAACGCGCGCGTGACTGATGAGAGATCGAAGCCGAAATCTTCCACGATGTTAGCTGCGGCGCGCTTGGTATCTTCGTCGACTCTCACCGTTACAGAAGCAGTTGCCATAGGACCGACCTCCTTTACTAATAGTAAGACGATTATATGCTTTTGTCTTGCATTGTTCAAGGATCTGCATCTGCTGACTGTGTTTGATGGGCTTGATATACTGCGAAATTGCCTGGCGCATCGTTGAGCGCTTCCGAGAATTTCGTAAATCACTATAGCCATTCACCAAACTTGAGTTACTCATATTTCTGGAAAATTATATTTCATAGTTCGGAGTTGCTCGTGATAATGAGCAATTATTACATCGCATTGATACGCGAGAGGATTCCAAATCACTCCCAATGGACGTCGATAACCAGCATTTCTCAATGTCCTTCTTCGCAGGGCTAACCGTGTCATATCAGTTATGACATGTTGTGCCTCCCTGCGCCGTTCCAAGAGCCCTAGAACATCTAATCGAATCTTGGGATTCACGACCTAATGAAAAATTTTTCGAAAAAGAGCCGCCCATAGGGTGCGCTCTTCGCGTTATGCGTAATAGGAGGTGAGGTTCAGGAATGTCGCACGGCGAAACACAGCAAGACAATGAAGATTACAGCAAAGCGAACCGAGCTACTACTAAAACAGAGACATCTATTTTGGTGGAAAAGTTCGTGGAAGACCATTACGACGAGGTGTTCCGCTATTACGCAAGGCGCCTTCCAAGCAAAGAGGATGCCCAGGATGCAACATAGGAAGTATTCCTCCGCCTTGGAATGACATTAGAATACATCTAACGTCACCTTGCAGAGAGGCTGGCATCGAAGCCCAATTACTTTCGAACGAATAAGGCAACTGTAATGACATTAGATGTGTTCTAATGTCATGCGGGCTTTCCGATTACCAGGCTCCTGATTCTGATGATATAGACGCAAACAATAGCAAGATTGAGGCCATATGGCGAAAGGACGATAGCCTCATAATCGATGAACATAATGGCAGTCCTGCCAGCAGTTTGCGCGATTTGCTTCAGACAACAGCGGCAGAGGCTATTTCTCGGCCACAGGCGGAATAAACTCCTCTATCGCACGTCTTAGTTTTGGGTGGTGTATGACGAAGTGTATTGATGGTACAAGCTCTTTCGACACCATAGCCCACCTGCCTTCGTGAATGCTGATCTGTAGGTTCCTGAACGTCTGTGAAGAAGTTTTCTCTACCTGATACCGAGGATGATCCGCTGCGAAACGGTCGGTATCCTCCAGGTGCGCAAGGTACTGCTCGTACGTGTACGCGACGCCCTTCTCGCAGAATACGTTCGAAAGGTCGAGGTTCAACGGATAGACCTCGAACTCCTCTCTGGTAAGCAGCGGTATCTCGACATGGATCTCGCTAGTCTCAAGAATATGCACGACGCGCCGACGAGCCGAAGAGGCGGCATCGGCAATGCCGGCCGCCTCTTCTCCATCGAATCCAGACCTTGCAAGCATCTCCACCAGAAGGGACGCATCGATGGTGTAGAGCGGCAGCGAAGAGAGGATGCTCCTGCGCTTCCCGATTGCTTCTGAATCGACCTGCAAAAAAGCGTTGAACTCGTTCTTGTTGTCGATGCGGTAGATATCCATCAAGGGTCGCGCAGCGCTCAGCAGCTCCTGGGCTCGCGCCGTATAGTACCCCAACTCCTTCCTCGATTTGGTCAAATAGTATCTTCCCTCGGCATGGTGGCCCACAATGGCCTCACCGCAAAGGGCAGCGGCTCCGGAAACCTTCAGAAGATGCAGAAAAACGTTATTCGACGGCTCTTTGAGATAGAACGGAGAAATCTGGCCCGTCATGTACATGGGGATCCAGCTCTCAAGTCCCAGCATCATATCCTCGAAGGACCGGTTCAAGTCATGGATCTGATTCAGGTGAAGCCCCTTTTTCAGCATCATGGCCATGCCGAACATCCACTTCTTCGGGAATTCCGGATCCTTCGCCATCTCTCCCATGGGCATGTCGCTGTACATGATCACCGGCTCGGTTGATTTGGAGATCACGGTGGCCTTCAGGAAATCAAGTTCGCTTTCCATCATCTGGTCGAGACCGAAGTACGTCTTCGATGTGGGCATTTGGAACGGCACGGAAGGAACTTTCAGTTCGTCGAAGTGGATGGCCTTGATGTAGTCGTTCAGGTTGAACTCGTCGAGCTTGAACAGGAAATCCGACACGGGATGATCCCTATGGTCGCGATCGTCGAACAGCCACTCCATCAGCTTTTCGTACCGAACGGAGCTTTCCGCTAGCTCCTCTTCAGTGCAACCTAGCAGATGCGCCAGCACGGCTCTATCGCGAGCAGAGTCCCATTCTCGCGCCACGTACTCCGCCACCGACGATGCGAACTTTTCGGGATCCGATGGACGGCGCGAGCCATTGCGAAAGCGGAACACGGTCGAGGCATCGTAGTTTATATGGCGACAGAGCTTGCTGATGCCCACATCGAGCGTTGCAAGGAGGAGGTCGAAGTTCTCGAGGAGCCGATCGGCGTCGCGGGGGCGAAGGTCGGATGACTGCATGAACTGCTCACGCACTGATTCCGCGGTTATATCGCCAAGCTGCTTCTGCCGTGCCAGCTCGGCGATCGCAGAGCAGAGATTCTCAAAGGCGTCGGATTCCGTATCGGGGAGCCTCGACCCCGTACGATATCGACTCAGAGTGGCGGCGGATACTCCCGACTGCTCGCTCACCTCTTTCGCCATGCAGTCGATCTGCTCGATATATGCATTCAGTTGTTCGTGAAACTTCATTTCGCGCTTTCTCGTTGCTTGCAGGTTGCAATGACTATGGTACTCAGGAAATGCGCCCCCTAGCGTACGATTTCCGTTTTGGCAATTGCCGAACCTGGCAACTCTATTGTGCCTCGTTCCTCGATTTCGGAGAATGAACGGGATCCCTCACCAAGAGAAAGATAGAAACCGCCATGCCCAGAAAAGACAAGACAGCAAAATCTCCTTTTGCAAAAGCTTGTGCCGTCGCACTCTCCTTGGCACTGGTTGTGACCATGTGTCCCATCGTCGGATTTGCCGAAGATTCAAGTCGGGTGGACGCAGTCGCGAGCGAAGACGCTCAGGCGGCACTGCTCCCTGTGAGCGATTCTGAAGTCGATGTGCCCGATGATGCGCTTTCAGTCTCCAGCAACATATTGCTTGATGGCGCATCCGAGGATGATACGGACAGCATCGCTGGTGGTGGCGCATCCGTTTCCGACGAAGAGGTTCCGGATGAGGATGCTTCGAACCAGTCTACTGTCTCTTCGGATGATGCTGATGTGGCAGAAGGCGCCGAAGATAGCCAGCCAGTCACAGAAGCGTCCGTAGAACCAGGCCCCAACCCGTTTGCGAGCGGCGTGGATGCCCAGAACCTTGCCACGCTGGACAACTATGAATGCGAAAACTACCCCGAGTTGGACAAGTCGCTCCTATGGAAGACGTCCGCCTCTTGCTCCGGTAAGAAGATGTGGGTAGGAACGCTCGTGCAGGACAACGGCTACTGGAACGATCCGGGCTGGTCGTTCGATTGCGGCTGGCAAGCGCCGGACCCACTGCATGATGCCGAAGTGTATGCCTATCTCAACAAGGGCTATGAGCATACGGTCGATGGGCAAACCCGCGACGTGGTCATGCTCTATGGGGACGGCGGCCTTGAATCGATGGACATAGCAGCTGTGCTCGACGGAAGCTACGACGTCTATATCCCTATGTTTGCATTCAACTACCAACATCTTAAAAGTGTCACATTCCCCAGCTTCGTCAAGGAGATCGAAGAGGGCGCCTTCACGGCAGGTAGGAAAGGTGACCTTACCTCCGTTGCATTTGAGACTTCCCCAGACGGCAGCGGCATAGAGTGCCTCTACGATGCATTTACCGACTGCACAGGGCTTTCCTCGCAGGAGCTTATCGTGTTGCCGTCATCTCTCAAGTACCTCTACTCGGCATTCTGCTCATGCGGTGCCGTCAAATTGCGCATCGACAACCCGGATGTGTGCCTCGCGCGCAATGGTGTCTATGACGCAGACAGCTTATACGCACCCTGCGATGATGGATCCACTGTCTATGCCTACAAGAAGCGCACAGACGGAACGGAGTCAGACCCCTGGAAGCTCTCACAGCTAGAGAAAGGAAAAGGAATCAATTGGGTTTGGCTCGACGACGACGTCAATACCGTGAAGGTCACGGGTAAACTCGACCTTCCCGAGGGTGTCGCGACAACCGACGTGAAGGTTATCGTGCAGCAGGGTGATTCCACCTATCAAGCAAACGTTGCGGATGACGGCGCCTTCACGGCAGAAGGCTTAAAACCTGCTGTAGAAACGCTCATCACCATAACGATGCCAGGGTATTACGACAAGGAGCTGCTGCGTCCCGCTGGACAGATGACGGGCGATTGGGACGCGGGCACGATAACCGGTTTTTCGAAACTGGCGGTTCAGCGGGTCTATCCCATAAGCCTGCGATGCAAAACGGGAAGCAGCGATACCGGCGGCAATCCCGAATATGCTCCCGTATCCAATTGGAACAGCCTTTCGTTTACGTTGAAGCGCAACGGCGCAGAGCTCAAGCCAGGGAAAAACCTGACGGGTGAGAGCGCCACCGACGATTACTTGGTGCAGCGCGGTCAACTCATCTTGTCCGAATCGCTCGCCAACGATCCTGCCGCCCTCGCCGAGCTTTCCCTTGAAGTGACCCCTGCAGAGTCGCTCGCTCTTTCCCCTGCAACTGCAACTTTCAACGAAGAAGCGGGAGAGTTCGCCGCCGTCCTTCCGCGCTGGGGCAGTGCGACCATCTCGCTCAACGCCGCCTTCGAAGGGACGAGCCGCGTGCTGGTGTTCGACGGCACTGCAAGCAATGCCCGGTGCATCCAGGATGGTTATGCGCAAGTGTATTGGCCTGACGGCCAAGAGAATCCCGCCTGGCATTTCGATACCGGCAAACTGAAGGCAGGCGATTACACGATAGTGGCATTCAAGCCCTCACTGAATGTAAGCGCCTCTCACCTAGGCGTGATCAAGCGACTCGCGTTTCCCTATGCCAGTGAGGACATTCGCATCGAAGACGAAGCTACCAGCGCACTTGCGCTTAGCGTTCCCGATTTCAAGGCGGAGGATGCCCTGGCATCGATCGGCGTGAAGTCCGTCACTGCGAAGATGCCTCAAAGCTCCGTTGTCGTCGACTGCGAAGCAATCTTTCAGATCAGCTACGAATTCGACCGATCCATGGATGCGACCCTCACGTTTGACATTCCCCGAAACGATTACAGCGACGCATCAGCCGCGTTGGATACGGGCGAGACCCTCGAATGCACATCGAGAGAAGGCGCTCTTTCCGTGAAGATCCCTTCTGGTGCCACCTCCGGGGTGATATCCATCGCATTGACACCGACGAAGGAACGGGTATATTCGATGCCATTCTCCCTTTCGGCTTCTGGGGCCACGGTGCCTGCGGGCAATCTTTCGTTCGCATCCCTTGGGATGAGCGTTGAGGTGCCGTCCGGCTATGTGGGCCAGAAGGGCAATAACGCCATCGTCTATGCAAGTCCGGGCGCAACCGCACAGCTTTCCATCAACGGGCAAAACGTCGGCGAATCGGTTACCACGAACAGCAAGGGCAAAGCAACGGTAGGCTTCGACCTGCCGGAAGGCCTAACGGATTCCCTTCTTTACGGAGACCGTGTGAAGGTGGATGCAACTGCTACCACAGAAGGAGCCACTTTCTCTTCCTATGCGGACTGCACCTACCGACCCCAGGCACAGATCTGGTCGTTTAAGGTGACGAATGAAGGCCGGACGCAGGATCTCATCGCCGACGGCAAGGAGAGCGACAAATGCCTGACCATCCATCACCAGCTTGCCCGGAAATCGTGCGCTTACTGGACGTTCGATGTCACCGTGAAGAAAGCAGGCAACGAGATCAACGCCGGCGACACCTTATGGATGTATGCGGTCATGCAGGACGACAGGACGGTCGCCATCCCGCTTACAAAGAAATCAAGCGACGAGCAATATACGCGCTTTGTCGGCGAGTACGTGGACGAAACTTATCTGCAGCTGCTGGCAGACAATCCCGACTCGGGGTCTTTCAGTATCTCCGAATTGGATGCCGAGGAGCTCTTCATCCCGCAGACCTATACGTTCAACAACTTCGCCTTGGCCTATGCGTCGAACGTGGACGACGAGGACTTCAAGGAGCGCATCAAGAAGCGCGCCGAACAGGAAGCCAAGGACAGATACCTCTACTTGGAGAATCTGTTCGGAGACACGTCGTCCAGCGGCAGCGAGCTGAGCAAAACCTGCGAAGGAATAGATGCGTCCTTACAGGCGTTCGAAAATGAGATAAAGCAGCGTGTCAAAGAAGGCACGCTCACCGAAGCGGAGGCGCAGGCTTCACTGGCTGAGATTGAGGCGCAGCGCGCGGATATCAGCCTAGACAGCCTCCGTGCACCCATAGATGCGGACGACACCTGGATTGCTGCGATCGACGACCCCGACTTCACGGGAGAAGACCCGGATATCGGCGAGTACTCGATTCCGACTGATGCGGAGATAGATGGGTGGTATGCGGGTCAGGATGCCGCAACGATCAAGGAAGTGAAGGATTTCTTCCACAGGATGAAGGAGTCCATAGACAACAACTATGCGTGCGGAAAGCTGACGAACCGCTCCATACGAAACAGCCTGGATGCCATGGGAACGAGCGCGGGCATCGGCAAGGTGAGCGCATCGGGCTCACCGTCGGCCCTGATGGACAACTGCCTTCAGGACAAGCTAGGCGGCGTCGTCAAGGTTTCCGAAGGCGACAGCGCAAAGGGCGTCCAAGTCCAGACCTTGGAAGACGGCCGCCTCGAAGCCGAGCTCTACGTCACCGACTCGCAGAAGAACAGTGCTGACGGCAAGACGGAAGGCGTCTACACGGGCTATTCGTGCTTGGTGACGGAAAGCGCACCCCAAGGAGCTACGGATCCGAACGCAAAGAAGCAGAACACCTACAAGGTCGATTTCTCAGAACATAAGGAGAAAGATGACCATATGCGCTCCGCCAAGGTGGATGCACTCAAAGCCGCCGGGTTGGATGGTTTTGGTATGGGGATTGACATGGTGAGCGGCGTGATCGACGAGGGCGCAAAGAGTGTGCTCGACAACGTGCTTGCGCGCCGCATCCTCAAGGACGTTCCGCCTGAGAGGATCACGCCCATGGTGAAAGCCTGGGCGAAGAGCCAGATGTGGGCTAAGGAGACAGAAGAGGTGGCCAATGAAATCTCAAAGTGCACGAATGTCAATCAGGTTCTGGGCGGCGTCGGCGTCATCGGAAGTGGTGTGGGGTTGAGATTCGCCATGGACTCATGGTTAGACAACATGGATGCCTTAGGCGTCCTTGAAGCCGACATCGAATCCATAAACCAATGGATTCTCTATTACAAGAAGCGCAACCCTTGCGATGGAGCATGCCAGAACTGCCTCAAGGCGCTCTACGCCGAACGCGATGCGGCCGAGAAGTACCGAGAGCTCATGGAGAACGAGGACGACCATAACTACACCGATGTAATGACCGGTTATTGGAACACGGTGGGATCGACGATCATCCTTGTCGCAACCATGGGGAGCAGCTCTGTAGTGACGGAGGGGGCTAGCACTGCTGGCGGCGTGGTGAGCAAGGCCTCGTTGGCGATCGATGCAGGATCCACCTCGATTCACCTGCTGCGCGCGCACTACCTCGACAAGGCAAAGAACGCCTATGAGCAGGCAACCGCTTACAGGAAGAGCGTTTGCAAGGAAGTTCCTAAGAAGAACAATGGCAGCGACGATGTCAGGAACATCATCGACTGGGACAAGTTCTACGGCATCGGGTCAAATGTGATCATCGACCCGTCGGGCATCGTATATGAGGCGCTGGATAGTAATCCCGTAGAAGGTGCCAAGGCGACCATCTATGTTGCAGACGATGCAAACGGCCGCAATGCACGGAAATGGAATGCCGAAGACTACGAGCAGGAGGGCACGCTGACCACGGGCGCAGACGGAGCCTTCCAATGGGATACGCCAACCGGCTTCTATCAGGTGAGGGTCGCCAAAGAAGGGTATGACGTAGCAAGGACGGACTGGCTTTCGGTGCTCCCCATCCGAACCGGGCTGAAGGTAGGTTTGAAGTCAACGCAGGCACCAAGCGTTGTAGCTGCGAATGCCTGCCCCGAATATATAGAGCTGGAATTCAGCCAATACATGAAAGCCGATGAGGGAGCAGGAACGAGCGCCCTCGTGGATGGCGAGAGAGCCCGTCTTGAATGGGTCGACTCGAAAGACGCCAGCGAGGCCGACGGAGGAGGAGCGCTTGCCAAGGTCCTGCGCATCTACCCGCAAGAACCCTTGTCCGAAGGAGCAAGTGTTTCGGTGAAGCTGAACGGTGCGAAGAGCTATACGGAGTGTTCGTTGGGCGATCTGTTCGGGTCATGGTCGAAGACGCTCACCGTCGAGAAACGTCCGGCGCAGCTCGTTGCGAACTATGAGAATGCCGTCGTCTTGCAAAGCGATGCTCCTGAACCTGTCCAAGTTGTGGCCTACGTGCGCTATTCGGACGGCACCCCTGTGGCGAACCAGCCGGTGACGGCACAGGTGGATGCGCCCAGCATCGCGGCGCTCGACGGTATCAGCGCCTTGGACGCTTCTGGCGAGGGCATCGCAACTGGCATGACGGATTCCGAGGGCAAGACATCGTTCTCGCTCTATGGTGACCTTCCCGGAATGACGGCGCTCACCCTTGCGGCAACTGGCACGTCGCTTTCCAAGGAGCTGGCGATTCGCACCACTTCTGATGCAGCGCAACCCGTGCGGCCCACCGCAACCATCGGAACGAACACGTTCGATGCGTTGGCTCCAAAAGAGAACAGCGTGACGGTACCGAAAGGTTCGAAGCTAACCCTGACAACCACCACCGAAGGAGCGACCATCTACTACACCACCGACGACACCTGCCCCTGCGATGCAAACGGGACGCGACGCGTTTACACCGGACCTATCAGTGTTACGGGAGATACGAAGTATCGAATCGCCGCATATAAAGAGGGGATGCCTTTTGATGAATACAGCGAGAGATTGAATCTTGCCGTGAGCGTAACCGATGACGGACGCGATCCGTCAGGTGGTGGCGAGCAGGGAGGCGGAGACAACGGTGGAACCAATCAGGGCAATAGCGGAAGCATGAACGGTGGCCAAGGGAATAACGGTGGTTCGGATGCACCTGAGGCATCAGGAGGTAACCAGGAAATCAATTCGGGTCAGACAGATAACGCGAACTCCGTCACTGATACTGATAAGCCTGCTAGCTCTTTAGGCTTTTTGGCAGAAACAAGTGACAGCTTAGGCTTGCCTGTGCGTATTGCTCTGATTCTCTTTTGCGCTTCTGCTATAGGACTGGCTTCTTTGCTGCTCTATGTCGGTCGCAGAAGATTCAATAGTCGCAGATAAGTACGTTAGAGAGATTGGGCGCCAATAGGCTGTGTGGGTTAGCGATACCCATGCAGCCTATTGGATATAAAAGATGCGCATCGCGAAATGACGCCTACTGGCAGAAATTGTTTCATGCTCTGCCGGCATCTAAGCAACTGTGGCTGATAAACGGACAAATCGTCTATCAGGGCTTGACAGCAATATCAAGCGCATCCTTAATGACCCCTGCCTAACGTCTATTCCCAACGACCGCCGACAACCCTCGTTTCCCAATGTCCCTCTTTCTTATGGCTAACCGTGTTGTAGCCGGTGACTATCTGACGGATTTCACTATGATGCCCAGATCCTTCACCGGCCTTCATGTGTTCTTTCGCATGGGCGGAGGTGTTGCCGGTGATGTCGGTCCCGCAGATGTTACAGTCAAATCATGATTTGAATTCTCTGAGCAGGGGTCTTGCACAATGTTGGGTTTGCGCGCACCAACAAATACAAGCGTTGTTGCAAATAGTCTCAAGTTGTTGCATACTGATGAGACTTCTTGAAACTATTTGCGGGGGTGGGCTATGGGCGTGTACGATTTCGATCTGGAGAGCTATATTGGTCTCGCCCGACGTCTTGGCACCGACACCGAGCGGGTAGAGGTGAAAGCGGCTTCTCAGGGGCTTCCGAAAAGCATGGCGGAGACGCTGAGCGCGTTTTCGAACACGTCGGGTGGCGTGGTGATTCTGGGGCTCGCGGAGCGAGCGGGGTTCCAAGGTGTTCCGGGCTTCAAGGCGCGTGCTGTGGCCGACGCGCTTGCCCAGATGTGCGGCGAGAAGATGGAGCCGCCCGTGCGGGCGTCAGTCGAGATTGTCGAGTTCGAAGGATCGCCTGTGGTGGTGGCCACGGTGCCCGAACTGCCGCCCGAGCTTAAGCCCTGCTTCGTCAAGTCGCGCGCAATGCATGACGGCTCCTATGTGCGTGTGGGGGATGGTGATCGGAGGCTGAGCCCCTACGAGGTGGACCGCCTGCTGGAGGGGCGTCGGCCGCCGCGATACGATCGCGAAGTGGTCGAAGGGGCTGCGATGGGCGACTTTGACGAAGAGCTTCTGGAGGGCTTCATGCGCCGACAGCGGGCCGATTCGCCGCGAGCGTTCAAGGGCATGAACGACGAGGAGCTGCTTGAGGCGCTCTGCGTGACGGCTCGTGACGGGGAGGGGATCGTGCGACCCACATTGGCGGGACTTATGGCGCTCGGGCGCTTTCCGCAGCGTTATTTCCCGCGGGCCTGCCTTTCGTTTACGGTGATCCCGGGGACGTCGAAGGCCGATGTGAGCGCCGAGGGGCTGCGTTTTCTCGATTCTCGCGAGATCGTCGGGCCCATCCCCGTGATGATATCGGAGCTGATGGTGGCGCTGCGACGCAACGTGCGCGTCTCGTCGAAAGTGGAGGGCGCGTTTCGCATCGATAAACCCGAGTATCCCGAGACGGCCGTGCGCGAGGCAGTGGCCAACGCGCTCATGCACCGCGATTACTCGCCGGACGGGTGCGCCTCCCAGGTTCAGGTGACTATGTACGACGACCGCATTGAGATATTGAGTCCAGGCGGTTTGTGCCGGGCTATGACGGTCGACCGTTTGGGGGAACTTGGCGTTTCCTTCCCGCGCAACCAGACGCTGGCCAACATCCTGCGCGCCACCTCTTATGCCGAGGGGTTTGCCGAGGTGGGCAGTGTGGTGGAGAACAAGGGCACGGGTTACTTCCAGATTCGGGCCAGCTTGCGCGAGGCGAATATGCCGGAACCGGTAGCCATTGACCACATCACCGCTTTCGAGGTGGCGCTGTACAAGGCCGGCGCTGGCGCGGAGGCAGGGCGGTTCGGGTTCGGGCTCGGAGAGCGCGCGGGGGGTGGCGGCCGCAGTGGTGTTCGGCTGCCTGAGGGCGCTGCGGGCGGGAAGATCGTGCGATCCGTCACGGAGTGGTCAGACGAAACAGGTCGCTTTCATACCATTCATGTGCTGGCGCCGGGTACGGTGGAGTGCGACATCGTCGACTTCTTGGAAGAGGCGCCCGCACCGGTGAGCTCGCGGATTCTTATGGACGCGTTGGGCAAGTCGAAGGCGACGATTAGCCGCGCGCTCAATCGGCTGATGGACAAGTCTCTTGTGGAACGGCTGGGGCCGTCGCGCGGCCCGGGCGCCGTCTATCGGTTGGTTCAGTAGGCGCGCTTCAAAGGCGCGAGGAACGCTTCGTAGAGGCGGTTGTCGTCGTCGAGTTCGGGGTGGAAGGCGGCGGCGATCTGATTGCGGTGGCGCACGGCCACCGGTGCGTCGTTCAGGGTGACGAGGGGCTCGACGCCAGAACCGAGGGCTTCGATGCGCGGGGCGCGAATAAAGGTGAGAGGAACAGCTCCTTCTTCCCAGCGACCCTCGGCGTGGAAGCTGCCGAGTTGGCGGCCGTAGGCGTTGCGGCGCACAGTGACGGGCAGGGTGCGGAAATGGTCGGCCAAAAGGATGAGGCCGGCGCAGGTGCCGAGGGCGGGGAGGCCCTCGGCGATGCGTTGGCGCAGCGGTTCGAACATTCCCAGGTCATGCAGCAGCTTCGCCTGTACGGTGGACTCGCCGCCGGGGAGCACCAGGCCGTCGAAGGGACGGGCGAGGTCGGCGGCCTGGCGCAGCTCGATGGTGGTGCAGCCGAGGGATTGCAGGCGCTGCTCGTGCTCGATGAAAGCGCCTTGCAGGGCGAGAACGGCGATGGTTGGGGACATGGGTTCTACTGCCCCCGCTCTTCCATGATGATCTGGATCTCCTGCTCGTTGATGCCCACCATGGCCTCGCCGAGGTCTTCGGACAAGGCGGCGAGCATCTCAGGATCGTTGAAGTTCGTGGTGGCCTTTACGATGGCCTCGGCGCGTCGGGCCGGGTCGCCCGACTTGAAGATACCGCTGCCCACGAAGACGCCCTCGGCGCCCAGCTGCATCATAAGGGCCGCGTCGGCCGGGGTGGCGATGCCGCCGGCGGCAAAGTTCACGACGGGCAGCTTGCCGGCCTCGTGCACCTCGCGCAGCAGCTCCACCGGCACTTGCAGCTCCTTCGCCGCTTCGAACAGCTCATCGTCGCGCAGGTTCTGGATGCGGCGGATCTCGGCGTTCATCCGGCGCATGTGGCGCACGGCCTGCACGACGTCGCCGGTGCCCGGCTCGCCCTTGGTGCGGATCATCGTGGCGCCCTCGGCAATGCGGCGCAGGGCCTCGCCGAGGTCGCGGGCGCCGCAGACGAAGGGGACGACGAAGACGGTCTTGTCGATGTGGTAGGTGTCGTCGGCCGGCGAGAGCACTTCGGATTCGTCGATGTAGTCGATGTCGATGGCCTGGAGGATCTGTGCCTCGGCGAAGTGCCCGATGCGGCATTTCGCCATGACGGGGATGGAAACGGCCGCCTGGATGCCCTTGATCATGGCCGGGTCGCTCATGCGGGACACGCCGCCGGCCGCGCGGATATCGGCGGGGATGCGCTCGAGCGCCATAACGGCCGCGGCTCCGGCGGCCTCGGCGATGCGGGCCTGCTCGGGGGTGGTGACGTCCATGATGACGCCGCCTTTCAGCATTTGGGCGAGCTGGCGGTTGAGGGCTACGCGCTCAGCAGAGGTGATGGGAGTAGCGGGGTTGCCGGCCTGGTTAGCGGCGGGGGCGGTTTCGGTCACGAGGACTCCTTCCTTTTGCAAAAGATATGAGCGGAAGGGTAAGGGATAATTGAGCTTAGTGTTATATTCAATTTGGGAAGTTTTAATAAGGTCAGTTGGAAGTGGCCTCGGATTCGCAAAGAGCCGACGAGCTGACGATCTGGCAGAAGACCAGGTAGTCGTAAAGGAGCAGCTCGTTCAAAGCGTGCTGCAGGAGGAGGAAGGGAAAGCGATGCTCACGTATGTGCTAAATCGCGGAGGGGAGACGAGCCTGTACGAGCAGCTTTACCGGGCGCTTCGAGCCGACATCGAGTCGGGTGCTCTTTCGGCCGGCGCGCGTCTCCCTTCCAAGCGGGCGTTCGCGAAGCATTTGGGAGTGAGCGTCGTCACCGTAGAGGGGGCCTTAGACCAGCTGGTGGCCGAGGGCTATGTGCGCGCCGTGCCCCGCAGCGGCTTCTATGTGCAGGAAATCGGCCCGAATTTGGCAAGTTTTTCGAGGGTTTCGACGCGTGAAACCGTGAAATCGCCTTCCAAAGCCGATTTCGAGGGCAAAAGCGCGCTCGGCGTAGCCAAAATGGGGGTTTCGGGAAACGATGACGTCGAAACCCTCGAAAAACTTGCCACAAAAGACGAGTCCTTTTGTATAGCTTGTGGCAAAGGGGATGTTTCGGGGGCGCGTGGGGGGTTCCAGGGCGAAGCGAGCCTCTGCGGGAATGCGACGAAAATCCGGAGCAACGCGTGCATCGGGGATGACAGGGCCGAATGCGGGGCATCTTGGAACGGCCAGAACGATGCCGGATGTGGGGCATCTTGGTGCGGCCAGAATGGCGCCGGACGCAAATGGCTCGCCGATTTCACGGGGGCGACGGCGCCGGAAGGGGTGTTTCCCTACGCGGCGTGGGCACGGACGCTGCGGCGCGTGTTGGCCGACGAGAGCGAGCGCACGGTGCTGGAGGCGTCGGGGCCTCAGGGATCGTCTCGGTTGCGGGCGGCCATTGCGGCGCATCTGCGGGGCTTTCGCGGCATGGAGGTGCATCCCGACCAGATCGTGATCGGTTCCGGTGCCCAGTCGCTTTATGGCTTGCTCGTGCAGCTGCTCGGTCGTAATCTGGCGTACGGCGTGGAAGACCCCGGCTATCCGCGGCTTACGCGCATCTACGAGTCGAACGACGTGGCGGTGCGGCCGATCGCTCTCGATGGGGAAGGGCCGGTCTTGGAGGCGCTCGAGCGTGCCCGCATCGACGTGCTGCACTGCACGCCGTCGCACCAGTTTCCCACCGGTATCACGGTGCCGGTGTCGCGCCGGCGCTCGTTGTTGGAATGGGCCCAGAGTGGGGTTGCCGCGCCCGAGGACGGTGCAGCGGCTAGGGAGATTCGCGGTCGGAGCGTGAAAGCTTTCAGTGCCCGGTCGCGCTACCTCATCGAAGATGACTTCGACTGCGAGTTCCGCATGGCGGGGCGTCCCGTACCTCCACTCGCGGCCCTCGATGGGGCTGGGCGGGTCATTTACGCGAACACGTTCTCGAAGACGCTCGGGGGTGCTTTCCGCATTGGCTACATGGCGCTGCCCGAGGCGCTGGCCGAACGGTTCCGCGACCGGCTTGGCTTTTACGCCTGCACGGTGGGTGCATTGGAGCAGCTGACGTTGGCGCGGTTCATGGAGTCGGGGGACTACGAGCGCCATGTCAATCGCCAGCGGACGCGTTACCGGCGGCGGCTGAGCGCGCTGATTGACGTACTAGCGGCGTCTTCGGCCGGCGATCATTTGCACTTTGCCAATGCGGGTGCCGGGCTGCACTTTCTCATGGAGGTTAGGGGTGTCGAAGGAGACGAGAGAGATAGTGCGACTTTCGAGGAGCGCGTGGCCCGGCGCGCTGCGATTCGGGGTGTGCGCCTGGCGCCTTTGGGCCGTTATCGGTTCACGGGTTGCGAGGCGGGAGCTCCTGGGCGCAGCTCGAACGAAACGGTAGGCTGCCGGTGCGAGGCTCGCGAAGTCGAGGGTGCCCGAAGGGTATGCGACGAGGTGCGGTCTGGGTGCAGCGAGGGGAGGGGTCGGCGCCGTCCCGCCTTCGTGATGAGCTTCTCTTCCTTGGAAGAAGAGACGATCCCGGAGGTAGCCGGGATCGTCTCGGAGGCGGTTATGGTCGAGCTTGCCGCCCGTGTCTAGCCGATGACGTCGCCGTTGACGGCGAAGGTGACCACTTCGAAGGGGATGTCCTTGCCCGACTGGGCGCAGGCCTCGGAGGCGGCGCGCTCGAGGCCGCCGCAGCAGGGCACCTCCATGCGGGCGACGGTGACCGAGGTGATGTCGTTGGCGGCGATGATGGCGGCGAGCTTGTCGGTGTAGGAGCCCTCGTCCAGCTTGGGGCAGCCGATGATGGTGACGTTGCCGCTCATGAAGCGCTCGTGGAAGCTGGCGCAGGCAAACGCGGTGCAGTCGGCGGCGATAAGCAGCCCGCGGCCCTGGTAGTAGGGGGCCTGCACCGGTACGAGCTTGATCTGGCACGGCCACTGGGCCAGGCGGTTCGGCAGGGCGGCGGCCACGGCGGAAAGCGCGTCGGTGGCGCCGGCAGCGGCCGGAGCGGCGGCGCGGCCGGCCGGCGTGGGGGCCGGTGCCGAGGCGCCGTTCAGGGAGCGGCTGCGGGAACCGGGGCATCCGCCCTGGTGCGCAGGCGACGGCGCCGGCTTCGGAGCGTCGTCGATGAGGGCGCGGGCGGCCGAGCCGGGACAGCCGCTGCGGTGCTCGGCCGCGGCCGGAACGCTGCCAGCCGTCGCGCCGCCGTTGCGGGCGGCCAGGTGTGCCGCCACGGCAGCCTCGTCGTAGGGAGCGGCTTCCCGCTCGACGAAGGAGATGGCGTCGGTGGGGCAGGCCGGCAGGCAGTCGCCCAGCCCGTCGCAATAGTCGTCGCGTACCAGGTGCGCCTTGCCGTCGACCATGGCGATGGCGCCCTCGTGGCACGCGTCGACGCACAGGCCGCAGCCGGTGCACTTGTCCTCGTCGATGTGAATAATCTTGCGGAGCATGGAACCTCTTTCGCTTCGTGTCGTATTTCGGGCAGCATCATAGCGGGCCAACGCAAAAGCGCAAGGGCCTCCATGGAGATGATGGAAAGTTGTGGACGAACCCCTACTCGGTCAGCAGTGCCTCCACCTTCTCGACCTTGGTGTGCAGGGTGTCGCTGTGCCCCGGGCGGATGTCGGCCTTCAGGATCACCTCGGTGCGGATGCCCTGATCGGCGAGGATCATGGTCGCGTCGCGTACGACGGCCATGACCTCGTCCCAGCCGCCCTCGATCTCGGTGAACATGGAGGTGGTGCGGTGGGGCAGGCCGGAGTCGCGGATGACGCGGACGGCCTCGGCCACATAGGGCGCGAGCTCGTCTCCCACGCCAAAGGGCGCGATGGCAACGGCAACAAGCGTGTTCATAGGAATCTCCTTTTGCTTCTCGGCTTATGCGGCTGATGTGCTGGTGAGTTCCAGGGGCGCTTCGGCCACTTCCTCGGCGGTGAGGTTGTAGAGGGCGTCGAGGAAGGCGACTTGGAAGCTGCCGGAGCCGTTGCAGGTTTCGGCAGCGCGCAGGCCGGCCAGGTTGTAGGCGGCCGTTGCGGCGAGCGCCGCCACGAAGGGATCGGCCACGCAGGCGTAGACCGCGCACACGCCCCCCAGCGAGCAGCCGGAGCCGGTGATGCAGGTCATGAGGGGCGATCCGCCGGAAAGGCGCGCCACCTGGGCGCCGTCGGTGACAAGGTCGGTAGTGCCGGAGACGGCCACGGCCCCTCCCGTGAAGCGGGCGCACGCCACGGCGGCGCGCTCGGCGGCGTCCACAGAGTCGGTACTGTCCACTCCGCGGGGACCGTCGCCGGAAGCGTCTTCGGCCGCGTCGTTCCCGAGTCCCCACAGCTCGGCCACGGCGATGATCTCCGAGGCGTTACCGCGCAGGATAGCGGGGGGATTCTCGCGCGCGGCCTCGATGAGCTGGGTGCGCAGGCTGCCGATGCCGATGCCCACCGGATCGAGCACCCAAGGCTTGCCCGCCCCCGCGCAGGCGCGCGCCGTGGCGGGAACCGTTTGCTCGTAGACGGGCAGCAAGGTTCCCAGGTTGATATAGATGGCCCCTCCCAGGGCGGCGACGCATTCGCCCTCGTCGGGCAAATATACCATGGCCGCCGAGCCGCCGACGGCGAGCTGGGCGTTGGCGACGAAGTTCTGGGTCACGGTGTTGGTGATGGAAGGTGCGAGCGGGTTCGTCTCGCGCACCTCGTGCACGGCACGGGCCATGAGTGCTCGCAGTTCCGCTTCAGTGCGGGCGGTGGGATTGGTGGAAGGTTCGATCACGACGATTCCTTTCCGGAAGCCGGAGTACTGGCTGCGAGTTGCGCCAAAAAAGGCGCTCCCCGCAGGAAGCGCCCCTTGTGCTTGGTGAGCATGCTCCCTACGACAGTGTTAGCTGACAGGTTCGAAGGGTTGGGCAAGCGCCCTCTCAACCGCATCGACGAGGCTGCCATAGGCTTTCGGCTCGCTTCGCCGGGGCGGTACCCCTGCATGCTTTCAGCTTAGCACGTTTGTCACCGCGCTCGGATAGCGCTGTTTCACCTGCTGCTTGAAAGGCAGAGAAAGGAGGGAAAGCGGGCGAGGGCGCGCTGTGCTATGATGCGCCCCATGACTTTCGGAAATGACAGAGGAACGGCCGCGACGCCCGAGGCGGCTAGTGTGATGGCGGCGATGTCGGGGGGCGTCGATAGCTCCGTGTGCGCGCTGCTTTTGCAGGAAGCGGGCTTTGACGTGCGCGGCGCGACGATGGTGCTGCGCGGCGGCGAGGTTTTAGGCGCCGCCGGGGAAGGCGAGGGGTCGACGTGTGGGTCGACGCGCGATGTGGAAGATGCGCGGGCGGTGTGCCGGCGTCTCGACATTCTCCACGATGCCTTCGATCTGCGCGATCGTTTCGATGCGGCGGTGGTGCGCCCCTTCTGCGACGCCTATCTGGCCGGCCGCACGCCCAACCCCTGCATCGACTGCAACCGGTTCCTGAAGTTCGAGGCGTTGCAAAAGCGCCGTCGTGAGATGGGGCTCGATTACGTGGCCACGGGTCATTACGCTCGCCGTCGTTGGGATGCGGCCACGGAACGCTGGCAGCTTTTGCGGGCGAGCGACCCCGCCAAGGATCAAAGCTACGTACTGTACCACCTCACCCAGGACACGCTCGCCCACATGCTGTTCCCCTTAGGCGAGCTGACCAAAGACGAGGTGCGCGAGATGGCCCGCGCTCACGGCTTCGTCACGGCGGAGAAGCCCGAGAGTCAGGATATCTGCTTCGTGCCCGATGGCGACTACGCGGGGTTCATCGAAGGGCACTGTGGCGCGGGTGCCGCTTTCGAGCTGGGGGAGATCGTGAACCGGGAAGGACGCGTTCTCGGGGAGCATGCGGGGCTCATCCGCTACACCATTGGACAGCGCAAGGGCATCGGCGTGGCGGCTCGCGAGCCGCTGTACGTGCTGGGGAAGGACGCGTCCGCCAACCGGCTCGTCGTCGGCTTCAAAGACGAACTGCTCAGCTCAGGAGTGGTGGCTTGCGATGTGAATCTCATCAGCGGAGGCGTTTTGGAAGGCCCGCGCAAGGTGCAGGTGAAGACTCACTACCGCCAGCGACCGGTGCTGGCAACAGCCGAGCAGACCGGCCCCGACGAGCTGACGGTCACCTTCGAAGAACCTCAACGCGCCGCCGCCCCCGGCCAGGCCGCCGTCCTCTACGAAGGCGACGTCGTCCTCGGCGGCGGCACCATCGCGAGGACCTTCTAGGCCGCCCGGGAGGGAACAGAGGCAGGGGGATGCTGCCCGCGCTGCTTCGGCCTACAGCCCGGCGAGGCCGATTTGGTAGCCTTCTACGAACAGGCTCAACTTCTCGATGTAGCTGGTGGCAAGGGGGGAGAGCTGCCGCTCGTTGTGAACGATGTAGCCCACGCGCATGAGCTCCTTGGTCTGCAGGGGCACGCTGGCGATGCCGGTGTACATCTCGCTGGAGAGCACGCCGGTGGAGATGGTGTAGCCGTCGTGATGGGCGAGCAAGTTCGACAAGGTGCCGCGGTCGCTCACGGAGATGCACTTCTTGTGCGGCAGCTCGGCCAAGGGTTCCTCGGAATAGAAGAACGAGTTGTTCGCGCCCTGTTCGAAGGCGTAGCGGGGGTAGTCCTCCAAATCCTCTACGGTCACCTCGGTGCGCGAGGCTAGGGAGTGCTTGTCGCTGACGAACACGTGGGGCTGGGCGGTGAACAGCAGGTTGAAGGAGAGGTTCGCGTCGGAAAGGGCGTGCCCGATGACGCTCTCGTTGAACGTGGAGAGGTGCAGCACGCCCAGATCGCTGCGGAAGTCGCGCACGTCCTCGATGACCTCGGAGGTGCGGGTCTCGCGCAGGCTGAAGTTGTAGCCGGCACCCTCGTACTCCTCGGCCAGTTCCAGGAACGCCTCCACGACGAACGCGTAGTGCTGGGAGGTGATGGAGAGCTTTTGTGCCGCTTCGCCGCCGCGGCCGGAGTAGCGCTGCTCCATGAGATCGGCCTGCTCCACCACTTGGCGCGCGTAACCCAATAGCTCGATGCCGTCGCTCGTGAGTGTGATGCCGCGGTTGGAACGCTCGAAGATGGTGACGCCGGTTTCGCGCTCGATGTCGCGCACGGCCACCGACAGGCTCGACTGGGACACGTACAGCGTGTGCGCCGCCGCGGAGATGGAGCCGTGGTTCGCGATGGCGATGAGGTAGCGAAGTTGCTGCAGGGTCATGGGAAGCTCCTATGGCGGGTTGGAATTCAAGTCTAGGGAACTGCTAGGTATTATACGGCCGCCGAGCGGCGATGGAAGGGGGAACTTGGCGGTTCGCGACGGTTTTCTCGGCCGCGTCGCCATCGGAAACCGCTATGGCGCGGGGCGTTGACGAAGCGGAGGCAACCAGTAGGATGGGGGCAACACCCGTTACGAGCGCACCAATTCGACCAAGGGAGAGCGCTGAGGGAGCGCGGGGTGTTCTGACCGAGCGAGTTCCGCAGATGGTATTGAAGGCGCGGTGATGCGGGGAGACGTAATGCCCGCTGCGCCTTCGATACCAGCGAGGACTGTCTGAGCGAATCAGAATTCCCCGCGCTCCCGCCCCGCGGTGCGTTTCAACCAGAAAGGACCTGCCATGACCATCCACAAGAACGTCACCGAGCTGATCGGGCATACGCCGTTGGTGGAGCTGACCAACTACGAGCGCGCCCACGAGCTGCCCGCCACGCTCATCGGGAAGGTGGAGTCGTTCAACCCCACCGGCTCGGTGAAGGACCGCGCCGCCCAATCGATGATCGACGCCGCCGTGGAGGCCGGGGTCCTCGATGACGAGACGGTCATCATCGAGCCTACCTCCGGCAATACCGGCATCGGCCTTTCGGCCATCGCCGCCGTGCGGGGCAACCGCATCATCATCGTCATGCCCGAGACCATGTCCGTGGAGCGACGCAACCTCATGCGCGCCTACGGGGCGGAGCTCGTGCTCACCGAGGGCGCTAAGGGCATGAAGGGCGCCATCGAGGAGGCCGAGCGGCTGGCGGCGGAGATTCCGAACTCGTTCATTCCCTCGCAGTTCTCCAACCCGGCGAATCCGGCCGTGCACGAGCGTACCACTGGCCCGGAGATCTGGGAGGACACCGATGGCGTGGTGGACATCCTCGTGGCCGGCGTGGGCACCGGCGGCACGCTTTCGGGCACCGGGGCCTATCTGAAGGCGCAGAACCCGGCCATCCAGGTGGTGGCCGTGGAACCGGCCGGATCCCCCGTGCTCTCCGAGGGCCGCGCCGGCGCCCACAAGATTCAGGGCATCGGCGCCGGGTTCGTGCCCGAGACGCTGGACACCGCTATCTACGACGAGGTCATCGCCATCGAAGACGAGGAGGCCTTCGAGGCCGGGCGCGAGCTGGCTGCCCATGACGGACTGCTCGTGGGCATCTCCTCGGGCGCGGCCGTGGCGGCGGCGGCGAAGTTGGCGCGCCGACCCGAAAACGTGGGCAAGAACATCGTCGTCATCCTGCCCGACACGGGCGAGCGCTACCTTTCCACTGCCATGTTCGATTTCTCGTAAGCCTTCCACGTTTCTCTTTCGTTACAAATTCGTGGGCTCATCGACAGCTTCGGGGGCGCTGGGCAACGGCCGTGGTAGCATACGGAAAGCACCTTTTCGACCGACAGAAGAAAGCAGCACATGGCAACCTCGGCGCCCTCCATATTCCCCGCTTTAGCCCAGCTCGACATCGGCGACGTTCTCGCTCATATGCCAGGCGGCTTTTTCGTCTACCATGCTGATGGCGACGAGGCGGTGGTCTACGTCAACGAGGCCTGCCTGCGCATCTTCGGCTGCGCTGACGAGGAGCAGTTCGTCGCGCTGACGGGCGGCACCTTCCCCGGCATGGTGCACCCCGAGGACATCGAGGCCGTGGAACACTCCATCAGCCGTCAGATTCAGGCCGACCGGTACTCCATGGACTACGTGGAGTACCGCATCATCCGCCGCGACGGCTCGGTGCGTTGGATAGAGGACTACGGCCATCACGTCACGTTGGACGCGGGCGAGTTCTTCTACGTGTTCATCAACGACGCCACGGACAAGCTGCGCGAGCGGGCCGACGAGCTGGAGGCGGTGAACGCCCAGCTGCGCGAGGCCTATGCCCGCGAACTCGAGCACCGTACCATGCTGCGCAACGCCCTTTCCGAGGCCGAGGCCGCCAACGTGGCGAAAAACACGTTCCTCTCGAACATGTCCCACGACATCCGCACGCCGCTGAACGCCGTGGTGGGCTACGCGTCGCTCATCTCGGCCCATGGCGGCGAGGCCGAGCGGGTGCGCGCCTACAGCGACAAAGTGCTGGCCGCTTCCGAGCAGCTGCTCGACGTGGTGAACGAGACGCTGGAGATCAGCCGCATGGAAGCGGGCCATGTGCAGCTGGCCGAGGCGGAATGCTCGCTTTCCGAGCTGGTTCTGCAGGCGCGCATGGACATGGTGGATCTGGCGGACCGCGCCGACGTCACCCTGGCCTGCGACATTGAGCCTCTGGCCCACGATCGCGTGCTCGTGGATGCCGTGCGCCTGTCCCACGTGCTCACCCAGCTGGTGGACAACGCCATCAAGTACTCGCCGGCTGGCAGCACCGTGCGCATCAGCGTGGCCGAGAACGCCGGCGCGCCCCAGGGCTTTGCCAGCTTCCGCTTCGTCGTGGCCGATAAGGGCGTAGGGATGGAGCCCGCGTTCATGGAGCGCATGTTCATGCCCTTCGAACGGGAGAGCAACACCACGGCTTCGGGCGTTCAGGGCACGGGACTCGGGCTCACCATCGTGCGCAACGTGCTCGATCTTATGGAAGGCGAGCTCGCCGTGGAAAGCGCGCCGGGGGAGGGCTCCACTTTCACCGTGGACATCACCTTCCGCCAGGCTCCCGCCGACGTGGCCGCCGAAGCGCCGCGTCCGAGCCGCGGGCGGGGCCCGGTGCACCGCATTCTGCTCGTGGAGGACAACGAGCTCAACCGCGAGATCGCCTGCTGTCTTCTGGACGACGCGGGCTATGCGGTGGACACGGCGGAAAACGGCGAGGTGGCCGTGGGGATGATCGAGGAGGCCGATGCGCACGCCTACGACTTGGTGCTCATGGACATCCAGATGCCGGTCATGGACGGCTATGCCGCCACCCGCGCCATTCGCGCGCTGCCCGACCCGCTGCGCGCATCGCTGCCCATCATCGCCGTGAGCGCCAACGCGTTTTCCGAGGACCGCAAGCGCTCCCTGGAAAGCGGCATGGACGCGCACCTTCCCAAGCCGCTCGACGTTCACCGTCTTCAGTCCCTCATCGAGAAGGTCGTGCATTAGACGATTCTAGTAGCTGTCGGCGATGCCTCTTAGGTAGTCGGCGTACTGGCGGGCCAGGGTGCTGGGGGCCTCTAGGCGCACGGCGGTGCCGAACTGGGCGAGCCAGCCGAAGAACACGGGGCTGGCGGCCACGGTGACGTGCACGCGGGCATGGGTCGCATCCACCGGCGCGCTTTCCACGTCCTTGCCGAAGCGGTCGATAATGGCGCTCATGACCGATTCCTCCACCAGCAGCGTCGCCGGCGTCGTCTCGCCGCCGAACATGGAGAACGTGCGAGAAGTGTAGGCCGCCGCATCGAAGGTGGCGATGCGCTCGTTGCGCACGGCCGCCTCGTCGGTGATGCGCAGCCCCTGCATGCGATCGACGCGGTAACTGGGGAAGGAGTCGTGCTTTTCGTTGTAGGCGATGAGGTAGTAGCACCCCTCGGAGTAAATGAGGCACACCGGCGTCTCGCAGTAGATGCGGCCGCCCCCTTGGGGCTGCGGGCGCTTGTTCACGTCGTGCTTCACGTAGCGGAAGGCCACCTGCCGGTGGCGGCGGATGGCCTCGTGCAAGGTGTCCACGTGGTGGAACACCGATTCGTTCTGCATCTTGATGCGGCCTTCCACGTGCACGTTCTTGGAAAGCGCGGCGGCCTGGTGGCAGGAGCCCAGAGACGCCAGCCCTTCGGTGAGGCGATGGGCCATGCGAACCGTGAGAAAGCGCGAGGACTGCACGGCGTCGGTGAGCAGCATGAGCTCGGCGGCGGTGAAGGTGTGCGAGACGAGGGCGTAGCTGACCGGGTACGTGGGAAGCTTCGCGATGTCGAGACCGAAGTCGCGAAGGGCGTCCAAGTCGCGGTACACCGATTTGCGCTCGGCCTCGATGCCCGCCTCGGCCAGCCCGGCGATGATTTCGGGGCAGGTGAGGCCGTGGCTCTCGTCGGTGCGCTCGTAGAGCATCTTGGCGAGGTTGAGCAGCTTCAGTTTCTGGCTCTCGCCCGCCATCGTGCGCCCCTTTCCCCATGATCGCCTACGTTGGCTGATCGTCTTCGTAATCGTGGTCGATGACGACATTGTAGGTGTAATCGGGATATTTTTCCTTCAGATGGGCGATTATTTTGTCGCGGATGGCGTCGTCGTCGGCCTTAAAGCCTATGACCAAATCGAAGTAGACGGTCGAGGTTTTCTCGTCCACGTAGAAGCCGTGCACCTGCAGGATCGCCGGGTCGCTTTTCGCGAGGGCGTCGAGGTCGGCATGCAGAGGGGCGAACGCACCGGTCGTGTTGGCGGCGTAGATGCCCACGGTGGCGAGGATGCCGAACTTCTCGGTGAGCCCTTCGCTGATCTGGCGGGTGAGGGCGTGGATGTCGCGGGCGCACATATCGTCGGGCACTTCGATGTGCACCGAGCCCAAAATCTCGTTGGGGCCGAAGTTGTCCAGCACCACGTCGTAGGTGCCGCGCACGTCGGGGAAACTGTTGGCGTAGGCAGTGATGTCGTCGACGAGCTTTTTGTCCTCGGGGCCGCCGATGAGCGGGGAGAGCGCGTCGCCGAGCACCTCGAAGCCGGCTTTCAGCACCACGAGCGAGATGATGAGGCCCACGGCGCCGTCGATGTTCAGGTTCCAGAAGTTCTGGGCCGCCGCTACCACCAGCGTGCCGGCCGAGAGCACCGCGTCATAGTTGGAATCGATGCCCGAGGCGATGAGGGCCTCGGAGTTCGTTTTGTCGCCGAAGCGCTTGAACATGATGCCGATGGCGATCTTCGCGAGGATGGCCACCACGATGACGGTGATAGTAATGGCCGAGTAGCTGGGGGTGCCGGGGTGGATGATCTTGTCGATGGACTCGCGCAGGGAGATGAAGCCGGCCACCAGGATAATGATGGCGATGACGACACTGGTGAGGTATTCCACGCGACCGTAGCCGAAGGGGTGGTGGCGGTCGGGCCGGCGCCCGGCGAGCTTGGTGCCCACGATGGTGACGATGGAGGACAAGGCGTCGGTGGCGTTGTTGACGCCGTCCAAGATGATGGCGATGGAATGGGACATGAACCCGACGGCCATCTTGAAGGCGACGAGCAGCGCATTGCCGATAATGCCGTAGATGCTCGCCTTGACGATTTCCCTCTCGCGGTTCATGACTCTCACCCCTGATGGTTTGCGCTTGTGCCTCTTGGGTCGGCGCGCCTCGCTGTATTATGGGCGCCGTTGCTACTGGTGCGGCCGTTGTTGTGGCTGCTGCGCTGGCGCCGATGCCGCCGCTGGTGCCGCCACCGGCGCGGCTGTTGACGCCGCCACTGGTGCCGTTGGCGCGGGCGCGCGTTGTCTCATGGGTCGATTATAGGTCTCTCTCCAGGTGGGCAAGTCCCCGCCCCGTAGCCTTTCCGAAGCAGTTCGGTAACTATCCTGCTCGCCGCCGCCGATTGCGGGCGCTTTGGCAGAGAAGATGGGAAGGCAAGCAGACGGCGTTGACCGCCTGCGGTTGCGCACCCATCCGTAGCCTGAGACGGTTTTCTGCCATCGCCGTTTCCCGTTTGCGACATTTTGGGCCCTCGGGCTATGCTGCTTTGGCAAAAACCCACGTCTGGCTACGGGTTTTTGCCCCTTTTTGAGTTTCGACCCGCAGCCAGAGGGGGCTTTTTGTCGGGAAGGCTGCGGTGGCCTGGCAAAAACCCCTCTCGTGCTACGGGTTAGCGAACGGTGCTCTGCGGGTGGATGGGGTATATGCGCCGATTTGGGGCAAGAGGAGATCGGTTCGAGAAAGAAAGGGAAAGAGAAAGGGAAAGAGAAAGAGAAAGAAAGAGAGAGAAAAAAAGAGAGAAGATCGTTCCAAGAAAGAGAAGGCCCTCCGGCTATAGAGTGGGAGGGCCTTCGTGGCGGGTGATGGCGGCAGCGATGTGGCTTGCCCGCGAGTCGAAGTTAGGCGGTGGGCTTGTCGTTGTCGGCGTCGTCGGTCGCAGTGTCGGCGGCTGCGGTGTCGGCGTCGGAGGAGATCTCCTCGACGACGGCTACGCCGGCCTGGGCGTCTTCGATGTAGTTGTCAGGCAGGACGATGGCCGGCTCGGCTGCGGCCTCGGCGGCTTCCTCGGGAGTCTCGGCCGGGGCGAAGGTGTCCTCCTCGACCGTTTCCACCACGGCGGCGGGGACGGGCTCGGCGACCGTCTCCTCCGCGACGGCAGCTACGGGTTCGTCTGCTGCGGGCTCGGCCGCGACGACCTGTTCGGTGGCGACGACTTCTGCCGCAGGGGCCGTAGCGGCCGTGGCGGGCATCACTGCGCCGGCAACGGCCTCGGCGGCCACGGCAGCGGCCACGGGAACAGCGGCGGCCGGAGCGGCAGGCTGCTGGGGCGCAGCGGCTGCGGGCTGCACGGGCTGCTGCGGGGCTACCGGTGCGACAGGCGCAGCGGCCGGCGCGTAGCCGTAGGGAGCCGCGGGCGCCGGCGCGGCGGCGTACAGGGCGCGATCCTTGTTGGCGAACACGGCCACGATGATGCAGAGCACGAGCGACACCCAGCAGCAGGAGAGAAGGCTCACCACGGCGGCGACGATGTTCCAGATCATGATGCCGCGCAGTTTGTCGGGCTTGGCCGCGCCGCGCACGCCGAGGATGCCGGCGATGAGAATGAGCACGGCGCAGACGATCACGAGGAAGACGAGGAAGCCCAGCATGCCGAGCAGCACTGACACGTCATCGGTGGTGAAATAGAGGCCGTCGTCGGTGTAGAAGTAGTCGTAGCCGGAGCCGGAAATGGCGGCGCCGCCGACGCCGAGGCCTGCCCAAGCGATGAGCATGCCGAAAATGCCGAGGGCTGCGAGCACGATATTGGCAATGCTCATGCCCTTGATGGCCTTCGCATGGTTGGTGTTCATGGTGTCTCTCCTTGAATCGATGCGGTCAATGCGATGGTGACCAGTATAGCGGCGAATTGTTGAGTCGCGTCATCGGCGATCAATTGTGGAGCGTTTGTTGACAAGCGTCAGCAAACGGCGCGCGGGCTCGACTGAGCGCCGGTTCCGTGGTGCGCTTCGGCTAGTCGCGACTCTCGGCATCGAGCATCCGCTTGATGCGCTCGACGGCCTCGCGCGTGTCGTCCGCGTCGCCGAAGGCGGTCAGGCGGATGTAGCCCTCGCCGGCCGGCCCGAACCCGGCGCCGGGGGTGGTGATGACGTTGGCCTCTTCCAGAAGGCGGTTGAAAAAGTCCCAGGAGCCGGTGCCGTTAGGGGTGCGGCACCACACGTACGGGCTGTTGTCGGCGCCGTACACCTCAAGGCCGGCCGCCGCCAGGCCCTCCTTTATCGTGCGGGCGTTGGCGCGGTAGAAGTCGATCGTCTCGTCCACCTGGGCCGCCCCCTCCGGAGTGTAGATGGCCGCCGCGCCCCGCTGGATGACGTAGGAGGCGCCGTTGAACTTGGTGGTCTGGCGGCGGTTCCACATGGCGTTTAAGCTCTGCCCCTCGCGTACCAGGTCACGCGGCACCACGGTGTAGCCGCAGCGGGCCCCGGTGAAGCCGGCGGTCTTCGAGAAGCTGCGGAACTCGATGGCGCACGTCTTCGCGCCGGGAATTTCGTAGATGGAGTGGGGGATGGCGGGGTCGGCGATGAAGCGCTCGTAGGCGGCGTCGAAGAGGATGACGGCATCCGTGGCGTTGGCGTAATCGACCCATCTTTGCAGGGCCTCGCGGGAAAGCACCGTGCCCGTGGGGTTGTTCGGCGAGCAGAGGTAGATGAGGTCGACGGGCGCGTCGGGCAGGGCTGGCGTGAAGTCGTTCTCGGCGGTAGTGGGCATGTAGACGATGTTCGTCCAGCGCTCGGTGTCCGTGTCGTAGTCGCCGGCGCGGCCGGCCATGGCGTTGGTGTCCACGTAAACGGGGTAGACCGGGTCGCACACGGCCACGACGTTGTCCTCGGCGAAGATGTCGCCGATGTTGCCGCAGTCGCTTTTGGCGCCGTCCGAGATGAAGATCTCGTCGGGGTCGATGGCGATGTTGCGGGCGGCGAAGTCGTGCTCGGCGATGGCGTCGCGCAAAAAGGCGTAGCCCTGCTCGGGGCCGTAGCCGTGGAAGGTCTCGGCGGCGGCGAGGTCGTCTACGGCGGCGTGCATGGCGGCGACGACGGCCGGGGCGAGCGGGCGGGTGACGTCGCCGATGCCCATCTTGATGAGGCGCGCGTCGGGGTTCGCTTCCTGGTAGGCGGCGGTGCGCCGGGCGATTTCCGAGAACAGGTAGCTGCCGGGCAGCTTCTCGTAGTTGCGATTGATGCGGGCCATGGGGCCTCCTTCATGGTGCGGTTTTCTGATGCGCTTAGGTTAGGGGGCGAATGTTTCCAATGGGAAAAGACGAGGATAAACCTCATCAATGGGCAGATCAGCGCCGCAATCGTGGACAATTTGTGGGCATCTCGCCTACGGCGCGCGCTCGGGGTTTTTGAGCGTCCGCACGACGGTCTCTTGTGTGAAAATGAAGGTTCTAAGAGACAGGGTGTGAATAGGCTTGCGCTAGCAGGACGCGGGCCTGTGCGAAGGAGACGTTCGTCCATGAAATTGACGCGGAGAGGCTTTCTGGCCGGCGCCGGAGCCGTGGCGGCGGGAAGCGCGGCATGGGGTTTGGATCCGAATCGAGCCTGGGCCGACGAAGAGGTCGCCGAAGAGCCCGCCGGCACCGACGAGGCGCCGGCCGAAGAGCCTGCGGCCCCTGCGGGGCCGGTCGTCGTCTGCGAGGAGTGTCCGGGCGCCTGCACACTGGTGCTCGAGGTGGAGGACGGGCGGGTGGCGGCGGTGCGCGGCGACGGCGCGAATCCGTTCTCTGAAGGGCGGCTCTGCCTGCGCGCTCAGGCGCTGACCGACTTGTGGAAGGCGCCCGAAGGGGCGACCGAGGACGGCGCCGGTGGCGATGGTGGCAATGGCGCGGGCGGCAACGACGCCGCGAGCGAAGGCGCGACGACGGCCAGTCCGGGGCGCTTGACCTCGCCGCGGGTGCGTCGCGCCGGGTCGGATGCATGGGAGGACATCTCCTGGGATCGCGCACTGGATGAGATCGCCAACTTGGTGAAGGACACGCGGGACGCCACCTTCGAAGAGAGCATCGAGGGCGTGGAGGCCGACGATGAGGCGCAGGGCGAGACGGACTTCGACGAATGGGACTGGAGCGACCGCGGCGGCTACGGCGACGATGGCTACGGCGACAACGACTACGGCGCCCGGAAGCGTCCCCGCGGCGTGCCGGTCATGTGCACTCGGGCCATCGGCAGCTTCGGCGGCGCGCGCCTTGTGGCTGAGGAGCAGTTCCTGCTCGCCAAGGCGCTGCGATCCTGGGGCGTGGTGAACATCGACTCCGAAGCGGCTTTCGGTCGGCGTGCCTTCGCAGCCGGTGTCGCCGCGACCCTCGGCATCGCCGAGCCCGACGGGCTCTGGAGCGATATCGCGAACACGGGCTGCCTGCTCACTCTGGGTGCCGATGTTGCCACAAGCCAGCCGCTCTCCCTTCGCTGGATCGAGCGTGCCCGGGATGCGGGCGCGCTTTGGATCGCCGTGGATCCGCTGCGCTCGGCCTCGGCCGAGATGGCCGACATCCACGTGCCCATCCGCCCCGGCACCGACATCGCGTTTCTCGGGGGGCTGGCCAAATACGCCATGGACAATTCCCTCTGGCAGCCCGGGGACGTGCTGAATTTCACCAACGCCGCCTACCTCCTGGGCCCCGCCTTCTCCTTCGACGCGTCAAGCGGCGCCTTCTTCGGCTGGGATCCCATGACCGGCACCTACGACAAGACCAGTTGGGGCTATCAGACCGACGGCTTCGACACGTGGAACATGCGCTTCGACGGCGAGTTCTCCTGGGTGCGCGGTGAGGGCGTCCCTGCCTGGGCCGTGCCGTCCCAGCCGCGCTGCGAGCGCAATATCACGCTGCAGGACCCGGCTTGCGCCTGGGTGCGCCTGCAGGAGTTTCTCGCCCGCTACGACTTGGACACGGTGGCCACCGTCTGCGGCGTGGAGCGGTCGCTGCTCGAGCGCGCCTACGGGGCCTTCGCGGCCACGGGCGCGGTGGAGGGGGCGGGCAAGGTGCTGGCCGGGCCCGGTCTCGTGCAGCACGGCACGGGGGCCCAGGCGGCGCGCGCGGCCGCTGTGGTGCAGCTGCTGCTCGGCAACATCGGCGTGCCCGGGGGCGGCATCTCCTACCTGGGGGGCGCTGCGAATGAGGGGCTGGCCGATGCCATGGGGCTTTCGCCGGACATGTTCTGCGGCGATCTTCCCTGGCCCACCGAGGGCGAGACGACGCTCCAGGCGTGGCTCGAGGCCCACACCGAGCCGGCCGGCGCGGGTTCACTGCGGCCCCGTGCCCTGGTGTCGGCCCTGCGTGAGTGGTGGGGCGAGGAGGCGGCCTTCGACAACGACTACGGCTACGATTGGCTGCCCAAGGCACCGGCTGGCGGTGCGTCGTTCAGCGAGGCGCTGTGCACAGGCTTGCTGCAGGGGTGTTTCCTGTGGGGCGCCGATCTGGTGGGGAGCGCGTCTTCGGGCGTTACGGCCGACGACGTGGGGCGCCTAGCGTGGCTCGTCGTGACCGACGGCTCGCCGAACCTCACGGCTACGTTTTGGGAACGGGTGGAGGATCCTTCCCAGCAGCAGACGACGGTGTTCCAGCTGCCAAGCGTCCTCGGCTTCGAGAAGGCCGGCATCCGGGCGAGCGGCGGCCGCCTTCTGCAGCATGCTGAGGCGGCGGTTGAGCCGGCGGCCGAGAGCCGCACGGACGCTGCCATCATCGGCGATATGTGGGAGCGCGTGTTCAACCTGTACGACACCAAGGGCGGTGCGGCGACGGATCCGATCCTTAAGGCCCGGTGGGACTACGTGACATCCGACAGCATCGATCTGGTGAAGGTGGCCTGGGCGATGAACGGCTATGTCGTCGAGGACAGCGACTGGGACGGCGGCGAGCTGGTGCTTTTGGAAGGTGCCGACGGGCTGCGCGCCGACGGCTCGACGGCCTGCGGCGCGGCTTTCCTGGCGGGGCTGTGGTCGAACGGCGCCAGTGCGGCTGATGCGGCCGAGCAACCCGTGGGACGTCGCGACGGTGCCGACGAGAGCGGTCTGGGGCTTTTCCCCGGCTGGGGCTTCACGTGGCCCGGCAACGTGCGGGTGCGCGGCAACCGGGCGAGCGCGAACTTGGCGGGCCAGCCCTGGGTGCGCGAGCGCAATCTCCTTACTTGGGAGGGGGAGAGCTGGGCCTGCATCGATGCGCCCGACTTCCCGATTCTGCGCGACGGACGATGGCTCGAGCCGGACAACCAGGCCTTCCCCGGTACCTGGGAACAGGTGGGGCTTTTGGTGTCCGACCGGTTGGGCGACGGGCCTGTGCCCGAGCACTACGAACCGTTGGAGTCCCCGTTGAACAATCGCCTGAACGGGGCTTACGCCTCTCCGGTGCTGCTGGCGGCCGCCGCGAAGGCACCCGGTGCCGCAGGCGACGACGGGGCGGTGGATGCCGCCGTGGCCGATGCGCTGGCGCCGGACTACTCCTCTATGCAGGCGGATCGCGCGGCCTATCCCATTGCGGCGGTCATCAACGGCTCGGACGGCCGCGACGGCGCTCGGCGCGCCCTGAGCGAGACGCTGGCTGCCGCGGAGCCCGGCTGCTTCGTGGAAATGTCGGCGAGTTTGGCTCGCATTCGCGGCCTGGCCACGGGGAAGTGGGCCCGCGTGTTCAACGAGCGCGGATCCGCGGAGGCGCCGGTGCTCGTCACCGACCGTATCCGTCCCTTCCAATGCGAAGGCAACGAGGGCCACTATGTGTGCTTGAACGGCATGGCCCTCGGCAGCGAGGACGCCGCGGCGGCCATGTGGGGCGTTTTGGCCCCTGCGGCGGAAAGCCCCGTGGGGGCGGCCCGCGATGTCAAGGGTTTCCTGGTCGATATCGAGAAGGCTTAGGGGGAGCATCATGGCTGTCAAGGCAATTCTTTTCGACAGCAGTCGGTGCTCTGCCTGCCAGGCGTGCGTCGCTGCCTGCAAGGGCCGCTTCGGCCTCGGGCCTGCGTCGTCGTCGGAGGATATGGCGGCGCGCGCGTTCGGGCGGGCGGCCGTGCTGGACGAGGAGGCGCCGCTTGCCGTGGCGCGCTTCGAGCGCACGCTGGCCGACGGCGGCACCGTGTGGGAGGCGGCCCGCGCCGGCTGCGTGCACTGCGCCGAGGCGCCTTGCGCGGAAGTGTGCCCCACCGGGGCGCTGGCGGTGAGCGGCGAGACGGGTTTCGTGTCTCTGGACGCGGCCCGCTGCGTGGGCTGCCACTTGTGCGCTATGGTGTGTCCCGCCGACGCTCCCCGCCATCGGGGAGAGCGCGGCGAACTCTGCCTGTGCGACGGGTGCGGGGCCGAGGTGGCCGAAGGTTCCGTGCCGGCCTGCGTCGCCGCCTGCCCGCTGGACGCTCTGGCCTTCGACGACCGCGATGCCGTGGTGTCCCGGGCCAACGAGCGGGCGGCGGTGCTGCGCGAGCGCGGCTGGGCCAACGCTTCAGTGCTCGGTGTGAGCGAGCAGGGTGGTCACCATGTAGTGCAGGTGATGAAGTACGGCGTGGGCGGCTCCATGCACGAGGCGCTGGCGTCTACCGGCGAGGTGGAATGGCTCGATGCCGTAAAGGCGGCCGGTCCTGCGTCCGTGGGCGTCCTCGGCCTTGCCGCTGCGGGCGCCGTAGCGGGCTTGGTTTCTGAGTCCCGCAAGCAGCGCACTGCCGAGGCGGAGGCGGCTGCTGCCTCGATGGCCACGTTCAACCCCCTGCTTGACAACGAGAGTGTCGAAGGCGGGGAGGGTGCCGATGGCGATGCGCGTGAGGTCGTGGAAGAGAGCGCTCTTCAGGCCGCTCTGCGCCGTCGCAATGCCCTGCGCACCAAAAAGGGCGCCACGCCTGGTGCTGCCGCTGCGGCCGCGTTGGCCGCGGTGCCCGTGGAGGAGTACCACTGGTACAACGCCGAGACGACGGATGACGACGAGGCGGAGGATGTCGAGCCGCGCCTCGTGAGTTGCGGTCGTGCGCGCTTCGGCATGAAGGACTACGGCGTTGCGGACGGCTGGGGCGAGGACTTTGCCGGCGATGCGGACGACGCTGACGAGATTCTCGTGGTGGACGAGCTGAGCGACACCGGCGAGCTGTACGACGTGGAGGAGTTCAACCGCCTTCTGGCCGAAGACGCCGCCCTTGCCGCGGAGGGCGGGGAGGCCGACGACGCCGAAGAGCCCGGCGATCCCGAGCCGGCCGATGAGCTCGAGGCGATAGACGATTCCGAGCCAGTTGACGACACTGGGGAAGAAGAGTCGGCTACAGAGCGTTCATGACGAATCGTGCATCTTTAGACTGAAAAGATATACGCTCTATGCTACAATGCGAAACTACGAGGGACGGAACCGAACCGTCCCCCGCAGGGTGTCAAGCCCGCTTGGCCTGGTCAGGATCGGCGGGCTTTTTTTGCGCCCTTATGGACGCGAAAACCCACCTGATCGTTTCCCAGACGACTGCGGACGCGACGCCCGCAAGCACTGAGGTGAAAAACTCCCTCATCGGTTTCACCTCCTTCCCATGGCTCGGAGGTGTGTGCTTGTACGGGATTGACCCGCGCCCTGGCTCTCGCATCGAGGGACAGGGCGCGACTATCCCGTGGTATCCTACTTCCTGCGCAGCTGTTCTAGCTTGGCCTTGAGTTCGTTGTAGTGGCGCCGCTCCTCAGAGGTCCAGGGGCCGAAGAGGATGGTGCGCAAAGCTTCCTCGGCGCTATCGCCGGCCCCTTCGCGAGGGAACAAGCACGTTTGACTTCGGTCGTAGAGGGCGATCTCGTCGAACATTCCGCTTGCTTCCAGGACGCCGAGGTTGGAGACGATCTGGTCGATGATCTTGTTGTGGTGCGCCGGATCGGTGGCTCGGGGCGTGGTGCCGGCCACGCGCATCTCCTCGTAGCGTATCTGGCAGCTGACGAGCGATATCTTCGGCTTTACGGCCATGAGCGCGAGGGACACCCCGTAACCGCGCTGGCGCAGCAGCTCCGCCGTTTTCAGGGGCACCTCTGCCGTGCGCAACGTGCTCTCGATGACGAGGTTGTACCCGATGCGCGAAAGCGAGTCGATAAGCGCCTCGGTCATGCGTCCTGCCCATGGCGCAGTATAGTTAACGGCCTCGTCTCCGTAGATGCGCTGAAGCTCCAAGAAACGGGGGTGGAACTTTCGATAGTCGTCCCCGTTGATGCTGATGCCATTGCCGTCCAGTCGGCGATGGATGATCTTGTGGAGCGTGGTTTTCCCTGCCCCGCTCTGGCCCCCGAGCAAAAAAGCCTGAGGTGGCGATTCAAGGGTAGGGCGATAGGCGCTCAGGAGATTCCAGCGCAGCTCTTCGAACTTTTCGCTGAACTCTCTTTCGGTGTATTTGTCTTCATCGCCCATGATTAGGCCGCCTTTGCGAGCTGGGTCGAAAGAAATTGCTGAAAGCCTTTCAGTTGCCCTCGTATCTCATCGATAGCATGTTGGTTGGCCGCTGAGTCCGAGAGAATTTCGGGCACAAGGCGAGCGATCTGTTGCTCGATGTCGTCGTAGATTATCGTTAGCTCGTCATTTCCCTTGAGCTTTGCCTCGGCGCGTGCTCTGGAGATCTGCGCCATGATGTCCCAGGCGGATTCGTTCAACACCTCCTGCTGCAACGTTATCTCGTAGATTTCCGTCGTGTCCATGACGTCTCCTCCCTCGTCAAAGGTCACTTCCGCGTAGACGATCTTCTCGACCGATGCGCGCTGCTTGGGGGTAAGCGCGTCGCCGTCGCGCTCGAGGCAGCCGGCCATGAACGCGGGAATCATGGTGGCGCGAATGAGGTTGGCGTTGGCCTTGGTGGGGGCGATACCCTTCTCGTAGCGAGTGATGCTGGCCTCGCCGATGCCGAGTAGCCGCGCAAAGGCCTGTTGGGAGAGCCCGTAGTGCTTCCGGATCTCCTTAATTTGCTGGGACATGTCGTGTTCTCTCATGATTATCCAATCTATAGATTGCCTAATAGGGGTATTATATCAGTTAGATTAGGACATATTCGACATGAATTCGAGAAAATGATAGAGAAAAACTCAGCAACATATCAATCAAAAGATAGAAAGAGGGCGATCCCTGTGAGACCGCCCTCTTCGATGGGGGAATATGATAAGTGCGCCCTCGTCGGCCCCAGGGCCACTGTCGGCGCCTAGTCGCGGGTTAGTTTGCGGTGGAGGCGGTGGGGCTTGGCGGCTTCCTTGCCGAGGCGTGCCTCGCGGTCGGCCTGGTAGGCCTCGAAGTTGCCCTCGAAGAAGTGCCAGCGGCCCGGGTTCTCGTCGTCGCCTTCCCAGGCCAGAATATGGGTGGCGATGCGGTCGAGGAACATGCGGTCGTGGCTGACCACGACCGAGCAGCCGGGGAAGTCGAGCAGCGCCGCCTCCAGGCTGGAGAGGGTCTCCACGTCCAGGTCGTTGGTGGGCTCGTCCAGAAGGAGCAGGTTGCCGCCCTCCTTCAGGGTGAGCGCCAGGTTCAGCCGGTTGCGCTCGCCGCCGGAGAGCACGCCTGCGGGCTTCTGCTGGTCGGCTCCCTTGAAGCCGAAGGCGGCCACGTAGGCGCGGGAGGGCACTTCGGTCTCGCCGACCATCATGTAGTCGGTGCCCCCGGACACCACTTCCCACAGCTTCTTGTCCGGGTCGATGCCCGCGCGGTTCTGGTCGACGTAGGCGATCTTCACCGTCTCGCCGATTTCCAGCTCGCCGCCGTCGAGCGGTTCAAGGCCCACGATGGTCTTGAACAGGGTGGTCTTGCCAACGCCGTTGGGACCGATCACGCCCACGATGCCGTTGCGAGGCAGCTCGAAGGACAGGTCGTCGATGAGCACGCGGCCGTCGAACTCCTTGTGCAGGTTCTTCGCGACGAGCACCTTCGAGCCCAAACGCGGGCCAGCGGGAATCTGAATTTCCGCGAAGTCGAGCTTCTTCGCCTTGCCGGCCTCGGCCACCATGGCGTCGTAGTTGGCCAGACGGGCCTTCGACTTCGCCTGGCGGGCCTTCGGTGAGCTGCGCACCCATTCCAGCTCGCGCTCCATGCGGCGGGCAAGCTTGGCCTGGGCCTGGCCTTGGGCGGCCATGCGGGCGGCCTTGGTCTCCAGGTAAGTGGAGTAGTTGCCCTTGTAGGGGAAGAGCTGCCCGCGGTCCACCTCGCAGATCCACTCGGCGGCGTGATCGAGGAAGTAGCGGTCATGGGTGACGGCGAGCACGGCGCCAGGGTAGGTCTTCAGGTGCTGTTCGAGCCAGAGCACCGATTCGGCGTCCAGGTGGTTGGTGGGCTCGTCGAGGAGCAGCAGGTCGGGCTGCTCCAGAAGCAGGCGGCACAGCGCCACGCGACGGCGCTCGCCGCCGGAAAGGATGCTCACGGGCGCGTCCGGGTCGGGGCACTGCAGCGCGTCCATGGCCTGGGAGAGCTGGGAGTCGAGGTCCCACCCGTTGGCGGCGTCGATCTCGTCCTGCAGTTTGCCCATCTCGTCCATGAGCGCGTCGAAGTCGGCGTCGGGCGCGGCCATCTCCTCGCCGATCTGGTTGAAGCGCTCCACTTTGGCCAGCACATCGGCGAAGGCCATCTGAATGTTCTCGAGGACGGTCTTGTCCTCTTCAAGCGGCGGCTCTTGCAGAAGAATGCCCACGGTGTAGCCGGGCGTCAGGCGCGCCTCGCCGTTGGAAACCTCCTCGAGGCCGGCCATGACCTTCAGCAGGGTTGACTTTCCCATGCCGTTGGGCCCCACGACGCCGATCTTCGCGCCGGGGTAGAACGACAGCGTAACGTCGTCCAGAATAACCTTGTCGCCCACCGCCTTGCGGGCCTTGTACATTTGGTAGATGAACTCTGCCATGATGCTCCTGTTCCCTCTGCTCGGTTCCTCGGTTCGCAGCGCGAGGCGCGTACGGGAAGGCCGTTGCTCCGAGCGAGCCGTCCAATGCTTGGGCGGTATTTTCCCAGAAGTAACCGACGGGTGCTATGGCGCCTTCGCGATACTGGAAGAAAACCGCGACTTGTGGCTTAGGGCGATGGGGGTTGCTGTGAGATAATATGCACCGTATCTTTTAAACAATCGGTCTCCTTGCAAAGGCTTTCCCCATGACCCAGTCTCCCATTCGTGTCCTTTTCGTCTGCCACGGCAACATCTGCCGATCGACTATGGCCGAGTTCGTGTTGAAGGACATGGTGGCGCGGCGGGGGCTTACCGAGCAGTTCCACATCGAGTCGGCGGCGACGAGCACCGAGGAGATCGGCAACCCGGTGCATCCGGGCACGGCGGTGGTGCTGCGCGAGCATGGTATCGGCGGCTTCGAAGGCAAGCGCGCCCGCCAGCTGCGCCGCGCCGATTACGACGCCTTCGACTTCATCATTGGCATGGACACGGCCAATATTCGCAACATGAACTGGATCCTCGGCGGCGACCCGGACGGCAAGGTGCTCAAACTCTTGGAATTCGCCGGCACCAGCCGCAGCGTCGACGACCCCTGGTACACGGGTGATTTCGAGACTACCTACGCCGACGTGCGCGACGGCTGCGAGGGGCTGCTGGCGTATTTGGGGATGTAGTCTCGCCGAGGGACGAGAGGGCGTCGGCCTTATTTCTTTAGCAGATGCCGGATGGCAGCGATTGGGTGGCGCGTGATCATGCGCGGACCGGCGTAACGCATGATGGCGCGGATCTGCTCGCGCTGGGCGGGGGCGTAGCAGTGGTTGCCGCATTCCTCGCAGCTTGTTTTGTGGGCCATGGACCGACAGCGCTCGGTGCGCAGGACGCAGTAGTCGTCGATGGCCTTGCACGCGGGGCAGAGCGCCTCGCCGGCATGGCTGGTCTCGGTGCGTGCGGTCGCCTCGTGGTTGCCGGCGCAATAAATCGCCACCATGTTCGAGATGGTGCGCTTCTCGCGCTCGCGGCGGCGAGCGACTTTGGGGGTGTCAGGTATTCTTGCCATGGTGCGCACTTTAGCAGATTTCCCGCTGATGTGCCGTTCTTGTTAGCTCCTTCAAACTTTCGCCAAAAGAGCGAGCAGCCGCAAAATGACGATGTTGACGTCACAAGCGTCATTTTGCGGCTGCATTTCTCTCAAACGGGGCTGTTTTGGTCTCCGGTCAGTCACGAATTGACGCTTGTTACGGGAAGACCGTGAATTCGCGGCTGGAAAACGGTGGGGACGAGGGTGCGTCTGGGCTAGAGGCGCTGCAAAATGAGGTAGCGGTTGAGGTTGCCCTGCTTGCCGTCGGCGGAGAAGCGGGCGACCTCACGCAAGGGGAGGGAGGCGGTGGACGCGCAGCTGCTGGCAGAAGGTGCGCTGGGGTTGCGGATGGGGGCGAGGAGGGCATCGATTTCCTTCTCGGGCGTATGGTGGCAGAAGCGGTAGACGCCCTCTGCGTGCTGCCAACCGAGGAGAAAGTCGTTTTCTTGGAAGGTGGGCAAGCCGTGGGCGACGCGGCCCTCGGCAGTGGCCGCGGCGGCCTTGGCGGCCAAGCGCGCATCGTTCAGGAACTGCCAGAACGACACGATGGCGAAGCCGCCGGGCCTCAGGGAACTAAGGAGCCCTTCGAGAACCCGGGCCCGCAGGGCGCCTGTCGGCAGGTGGTGCATGAGTCCGAAGGCGACAGCGAGGTCGCAGGAGTTGCGCGGGAGACGATCGGCGAAGGTGCCGTCGAGGAGGGATTCCACGATGTCGAGGGCGCGGAGATCTACGGTGGTCTTTTCGGGGAGGTTCGTGCCCTGTCCTGAAGCATCCCCTCCTTTCGTTTTGGAAGCAGCAGAGGAGCTGCTAGGGCTGTGCGGAAAGGCGGCAGATAGGGCGCCGATTGCGGGAGATGCCAGATCGGGGCAGTTGTCGAGGGCGGTGATGCGCAGGGGGGCGTTCGTGTGTTCGGCGAGGAAGCGCTCGAAGCGGAGGTTGCCGCAGCCAAGGTCGAGGATGGTGAGGGGCGCCCCGGAATCGCCGGCACTGTCATCGGGGACGCGGGCGGCGTGGCTGGGGAAGGGGCCTTGCACGGCATCGTGGGCCGTGATGAGCTCCCAAGCCTTCTCCCAGCCATGCCAAGGGGCTTGTCTCGTGGCCGAGAACGAGGCGGCCTCGCGGGCGTAGAAGTCGCTCGTGAGGGCGTTCAGCTTGCGGATGACCTGGGGGGAGTAGGCGCCGGGTTGCGAGGCGCTCTGCGTGGTCGTTGCTCCAGATGCGGAAACGCGTTGCTCGTCGGCGATGCTCATGGCAGCGGCCGCTTCTGATAGAGCCCGGCGTCCTTAAAGCCGAGGTTGCGGTAGTAGACGCGGGCGCCCACGGCGCTGATGACGTTAATCGCGGTGTACCCGGCCGCCGCTGCTTGGGCGCAGGCCTCTTCCACGAGCGCCCGCCCGAGGCCCAGATGCTGGGTGCCCTCGCCGGTGCGGTGCAGGGCGGCCACCTTCCCGTACACATGCACTTCGCGGATCATGGCCTCCTGCGGTGCGGAGGGGGAAGCAGGCGAGGAACCCCTCGCCTCGCTTTGCTCGCTCTTGATGGGAGGGGCAGCAGGCTCGTTGGCGGTGTCGCGGGGAAGTGGCGTCGGCAGCGACAGGCGGCAGAAGCCGGCGATCTTGTTCTCGGGGGTGATCCACTCAAGGAAGTGTTCTTCGGTGGCGGCGGTCTGGTAGGCGATGGTCTGAAGGGAAAGGTCGCCCACGGTGGCGCCTTCCACGGAGATTTCGCGGGAGCGAATCTCGGCAACCTCCTCGTCTGTGGCATCAACGGCGGCTTCTACCACTTGGCGCAGGTTGGTCTTCTTGTTGCCGGCGAGGATGTCGGTGGCGGAGATGTCGCGGATCATGCGGGAGATGCGTGTCCAGGGCGGGGTGGCCAGCACGTCCTGGACGAGGACTTCCACGAGCTCTTCCTCGGTGTAGGGGCGCCAGCAGCCGTCTTCGAAATAGTCGGTGAGCCGGGCGCTTTCCACAAGGCAGCAGGGGTACAGCTTCACCTCGTCGGGCAGAAACGCCGGGTCGGTGACGAGGCGGCGATAGTCGGCGGCATCGGCAGCGGGGTCGGCGCCGAGCAGGTTCACCATGAAGTGCACGTGGCTTTTGAAGCCGAACTGCCGCAGCAGGGCCATGGCGTCGGCGATACGCGCGGACGTGATGGCGCGGCCGTTGGCGGCGAGCGTCTCGTCGTTCAGGCTTTGGATGCCGATCTGCACCTTGGTGCAGCCCAGCGCGCGCAGAGTGCGGCAGGCCTCGGCGGTGACGAGGTCGGGGCGCGTTTCCACCACCAGCCCGACGACGCGCTTCGGTGCCGTTTCGTTGGCGCGATGCAGGGCGAAAAGATCGTCCCAGGAACAGCTTTGCGGCACCTCTTCCTCGCTGTAGGCCTCCCGCCACGCCTCGTTGTAGGTGAGCTCTCCGGCGTCGATGCGCTGTTGAAGCGGGGCTGCCGCGGCGGCCAGGGCATCGCGGTCGCGGGGGAGGCCGCGTCTCTCGTACCATGTCCGGCGCTCAGTCGCCTCGCGGACGCGCTCCTCGTCGGAAAGGTTCAAGGCGCGGAAAAGCTCGCCTGTGAACCAGCGCTGGTAGCTTTCGGGGTAGTCGCTCCAGGTGCCGCCCAGCACGATAAGCTCCACTTTGTCGGTGACGTGCCCCATGGCGGTCAGCGTCCGCAGGCGCGCGGCCACTTGGAGGAAGGGGTCGAACCAGCATCGTTCGGCCCGCTGGCAGGCCGGCTCGTCGGAAAGATAGCTCTTCGGCATGCGGATATCGTTCGGGCAGAACACGCAGGCGCCCGAGCACGGCCAGGGCTTCGTGAGCACGGTGATGGTGGCCACGCCTGAGGCGGTGCGCCGGGGCTTGGCCTGCAGAAGGCGCACGAGGGCCGCGTCGGTCGCCTCGCTTATGTTCCATGCCGCCCACCGCTCGGGCTCCTCGGCCTTCACGCGCAGGTAGAAGGGGAGGAGCCGCCGCTTGGCTACCTGGCGCGTGCCGTCGTGAGCGGCGCGGTTGTACCGTCGCACGAGCTTGTCGAGCCACGCGGCGTCAACATCCTCGCCTGCTTCCAGAGCAGCGATTATTTCTAAGAGTGCTTCTTCCATAAGAATGCAAAAGATACCAGGTTCGCCCAAGGAAGCCAGCGAGGTTCCGACAGGTGCCTGCAATTCGCTTGAAGCGCGGCCGGGCGGCCTTTGGGCCGTGAGGGAAAGCGCTGAACGCAAAGGGCAGGCGCTTGTCGGAACCGCAGCGTCGACGGATCCGTTCGTCTCGTTAGGGCGAACGGAACTAACTATAGGGCGGCCTTGATGGCGGCCAGCAGCTCGTCGTAGGTTTCCAGGGCCGGCAGCTCCGGGTACTCGGCCTTGATGGCATCGGTGGTGCGGAACAGAAAGCCGGCCTTCGAATCCAGAATCATGCCCAAATCGTTATGAGAGTCGCCGGCGGCGATGGTTTCGATGCCGCAGGAGTGCAGCGCGCGCACCGTGGTGAGCTTACTTTCGGGGCAGCGCATCGTGAAGTCGGTGATGGCGCCATCTGCGGCTACCACCAGCTCGTTGCAGAACAGCGTCGGCCAGCCGAGCTTCTCCATGAGGGGCTTGGCGAACTGTTCGAAAGTGTCGGAGATGATGATGACCTGGGTGAGGCTGCGCAGCTCGTCCAAAAACGCGCGGGCGCCGGGCATGGGGTCGATCTTGGCGATGACCGCCTGCACGTCGGGCAGGCCCAGCCCATGCTCGGCCAGAATGTCGAGGCGCCACTTCATGAGCTTGTCGTAGTCGGGCTCGTCGCGGGTGGTGCGCTTAAGCTCGGGGATGCCGGCTTCCTCGGCGAAGGCGATCCAGATTTCGGGAACCAGCACGCCTTCCAAATCGAGGCATACGACGTTCATAGGGCACTCCTTCCGTGGGCGGCGCCGGGGCTTAAGGCCTGCGCGCCGCAGGGTTTCGTCGGCAGAAGCGTACCCCACTGAAGGCGCCTTGCCGCCTCGGAAGCGGAAAGATGGCGCAGGGGGCGACTTCAGCGGTAGCGCGGGCGCCCCTCTTGCTATACTGGGCGTTCCAAAAAGAAGGCGTCGGTGCGGCGCCGAAGGCGGCAAGAGCGAGGAGTACGGCTGTGACCAAGGTCATCAAGAGAGAACATGCGGAGCGGGCGCGGGCCCACGAGAGCGTGCTTTCTGTGCCCGAGGTCATGCGTACGGCCCCCGGCATCGCCATTCAGGGGCGCAAGATTCGCTCGCTCGTGTTCTCGACGGATCTGGCCGTCATCTGCCACTGCGACGCCGATGCGGTGCTGGCGGTGTACCCCTTCACCTGCCAGCCGGCCATCACCCAGGCGCTTGTGGCCGCGTCCCAGCGCCCGGTGTTCAACGGGGTCGGCGGCTCCATCACCCAGGGCGAGCGCTGCGTGGAGGCGGCCCTGCACTCCGAGATGTCCGGCGTGGCTGCCGTGGTGGTGAACACGTCCATTCCCGTGGAGTCCATCTCGGCGCTCGTGGAGAAGGTGGCCGTGCCCGTGTGCGTGACCGCCTGCGCTGCCGACGACGTGGTGCACCGCCAGATTGCGGCGGGGGCCTCCATCGTGAACGTGGCCGCCGGCGCCCGCACGCCCCAGGTGGTGGAGGCTCTGCGCCGGGAATATCCCGACCTGCCGATCATCGCCACGGGCGGCCCGACCGACGATGCCATCCGCGCCACCATTGCGGCCGGCGCCGACGCCGTCAGCTGGACGCCGCCGGCCATTGCCGATCTGGAGCGCGAGGTGATGGAGAAGGCCCGGCGTTTGGCGGCCGAGCTGTTGTAGAGCCCTGCAAGTGCGATCCGTAGGGGGCGACCTTGGTCGCCCCTTCGCAGCTGGGGGCACCATTCCGGTTGGGAGGGCTGACCAAGGTCAGCCCCTACGGGATGTGGGGCAAGCGAGGTTGACCGGCTCCACGGGGTAAACCGGCGGGGCCCTAAAGCATGTGCGTGACGAGGTAGCCCTCGCGGATGCCGTATTTGCAGGGGATAACTTCGGCGGCGCCCAGTTCCTCTGCGAGCGTGCGCACGATGATCATGCCGGGAACGAGGCTGTGGACGCGGTCGGGGGCGGCCTTCACGGCGCGATGGGCGAAAACGGAGACGTCGCCCTGAAGGAGATCGGCGAGCCCTTCCATGTCCTTGCGGCTGATGCTCTTGGGCCGGGTGTCGTCGCCCCACACGGCGGCGACCATCTTCGCGAGAGCGCGCACCGATCCGCCGATGCCGTAGAGCCGCTCGCTTCGGTACCCCTCCAAATTCGGCAGCGCCTGGAGTTCTTTGCGGAACGCGTCGGCGATGGTGCGGCATTCGGCCGGGGTGGGAATGACGCAGCGCACGTAGTTCGCGTAGGCGAGCACGCAGCCGAAAGGTATCGAGATCCCCGCATGGTCGCCATCGGCCGCAAGGGCCGTCAGCTCCGTCGAGCCGCCGCCGACATCGATGAGCGTGCCTGCTGCAAGGGGTGCGCCGATGGAGGCGCCGACGAACCCGAGGTGGGCCTCCTCGCGGGCGGAGAGCACGCGCACCTTGTGATCGATGGCCGCCTCGATGGCCGCGGTTGCCGCTTCGGAATTCGCGCAGTTGCGCAGCACGGCGGTGGCGAAGATATCGACGCGCGCGCAGTTGAGGTTGTCGGCCAGCTTCAGCAGGTCGCCCAGTACGGCTACGGCTCGCGCGATGCCCGCGTTGGAGAGCGCCCCGTCGGTCACGTAGGCGGCAAGGCCGGCCATCTTCTTCTCATCGACCAACGTGCGGAAGGGCTTGACGGCATCTTCCCGCTTGGTCTCGTAAACGACCAGGCGAACCGAATTGGAGCCGAGGTCGATAACGCCGAGGCGTGCCATGAGGATCCTTTCTCGAGGGTGCATTCCGCAGTGCTTCCCTAGGGTAGCGCAACCTGCCGGCAAAGAGCCGCCCGATCGGTATGACCGGGCGGATCGGAAGAGGGGAGGAGCGGGTCGCTGTCGCCTCTAGACGGCGATGACCACGCGGTAATGGGCGTTGTCCCCGCAGCATGTCTGCAGAATGATCGACTCGCCGTAGTCGGTCACGCGGGACTGGATGTCCTCCCAGTAGGTGTCGTCGGGCACGATGAACTCGTCGACGACGGAGTAGGTGCGCGTGTTCCCATCGGAGTCGCACACGGTGACGGGATCCCCGTTCTTCAGGGTCATGACGCAGGTGAAGTCGCCGGGGTTGTGGCCGATGAAGTAGCCCCAGCTGCCATCGGTGGTGCTATCGGAGCCCATCCACAGCCCCGCACCGGAGGCGGGAGCCGAGGCGCTTTCGTAGGAGGGGACATAGGTGACGATGTCCCCGTTCACGTCGATGGAGTCCGCTACCATTCCATCGCCTTCGGGGGGGATGGTCTCGAGGGGCTCGGTCACGTCGACGGCCTCCATGTCGATGGAATCGTTGGAGCCTTCGGGCGTCTCGCTGGTAGCGCTCGCGGCGGCCTTGACGCTGGCATCGTGGCTTGCGCTGTGCTTGGCGGACAGGGAGGCGCGGCTGGAAACCGCGTCCATGGCCAGCTCGTCGTGGATGTCGTCGAACTCGGAGGCCATGGCCACCGCCTCTTCCTGATCCTCGTAGACGATGATGGAGGCCACCTGCTTGACGATGGACGTGTCCTGGGCCGCCTCGGGCATGGGCAGCGTGGCCGGATCACGGTCGGGCTCCATGGCGTAGGCAATGCCGCCGACCAGGGCGAGCGCAGCGGCGCCGGAAACAACGGCGGCTATGAGTTTCGATGCCTTCATGACGCTTCTTCCTTTCACGAGGCCTATCGACGGAGTCGCGGACGGGCTTCTTCTTTGCGAGGCGAACCCTCTCGTGCGGTAAGGGCCAAGAATGGAACTTGACAGTGCCTATCTTAGGGTGTCCAGGTCACAAATAGGCTCTGAACTGGGCATTGTTGGAATCGCGTATGCGTAAGAGAACTTGTTCGGAAGAAAGAAGCCGCCTTGAAATACGCCCGTTTCCATCCCGTCGCCATTGTTGACGGCATGCAAGCGGAAACGGCGCGGGTTGCGCAGAAGTTGTGGGGGGCCGCTGCCGTTTGGCTCCCGTAGGGGGCGATGTTGGTCGACCCTTGCTGCACGTGTTGAGGTTTTCGCCGCTGCCGATTGTTGAGGTCTGAGGGCTTTTCGCGAAGAGGGGAGGTCGCAAGGCGGTATTTTGCCTATAATGATCCCACCTGTATTTCGATGGAAACAACCGCACGCGAGCCGCCTCGGCGGCCGGCGTGCTGCCACCAAACGAACACGCGAAACGCACGACGGAAACGAACACGAGGTTGATCATCCATGGGAATGAACCAAGACCCCCGAGGGGACGCCTACGGCCGCGGCCCCGAGCGACCCGATGCGCCGGCGCCAGCCGGACGGGGACCCCAGGGCTCGCGGGGCAAGATCACCACGCGCCCCTCGCGAGAGAGCATTTTGCAGTCCTATGCGACCCAGGACGAGATGCGCGCCCGTGACGCGCGCCTGCGCTCCCAGCAGGCGTCCCGCGCCTATACGGCCAGCGCCGCCCAGCGCGATGCCGATCGCGCGGCCCGGCGCGAGGCCCTTGCGGCCCAGCAGCGCGAGCAGGAGGCTCGTCGCGCCGCCCAGCAGCGGCCCGCGCCCGCAACCCCGGCCCAGCGCGCCGGCCAGCGCCGAACGCGCGTGGTGCCGCCTTTGTCCTCCCAGGAAAGCTACGACCTCACCCGCTCCTCCATGGAAAGCTACGAGCGCGCCCGCGCCTCTCGCGATGCTCTGTCGGAAGCTCGGCGGGGCCGCGCGCTCAACCGCGAGGTCATCGACGGCCGGGGCAGTATCGACTCGCGCACCTTCAACGAGAGCCACCAGATTTCCGCCTACTCCCGCGACGACCGCGACCGCCACGACCCGATGATCGATGTCATGGACAACCGCACCTGGCACTCCCGGGCTGGGCAGGGCTTCGTCGCGCCCGCCGAGGGGGCTCCCGGCGCTCCGGCGCCCGCGCGTCGTCCGCGCGGCTCGAGCGCCTCCGACGTCGGATTCGCCGGCGTCATGAGCGGCCGGGCCAACTACGGCGGCACCCAGGGCGGCTCCGGGGTGCCGATGTTCGTCAAGATCGCCGTTCCCCTGATCGTCGTTCTTCTTGTTGTGATCGTTTGCCTCTTAGTGTTCTAAGGGTTCTAGAAAAGGCATTACATGTACGCGAAACCGACCTGTCCGACTCCGCTGAAGATCCTTCTCGTTGTTGTTATTGTTGTCGAACTTGCGGCTATTGGGCTTTTGCTCGCCGGCCGCGCCGGTGCCTCCGAGGGTCGGGACTCGGCCGTCGAAGCTTCGGCGTCGACGACTCCGGCGCCAACCGACACGCCGGCAGCTCCGGCTGCCTCTGACGGCGGAGAGACGGCCGGCGGGGACAAGGCGTCCGCCGAGCCCGTGACGCTGACCGTCACCTTCGCCGGCGACTGCACGCTCGGTACCGACATCAACTACGAGAACGAGCGGTCCTTCAACAGCCGCTGGCAGGCCGAGGAGGGCGATGCTACCTATTTCCTGTGCAACGTCGCCGACCTGTTCGGGGCCGACGACCTCACCGTGGTGAACATGGAAGGCGCGCTGACCGAGGGCGGCGAGCGGGCCGACAAGAAGTTCGCCTTCCGCGGCAAACCGGAGTACGCCAAAATCCTCTCGAGCGCCTCGGTTGAGGCGGCCACGCTGGCCAACAACCATTCCCAGGACTACGGCCAGACGGGCTACGACGACACCATTGCCGCGCTGGACGCCGAGGGGGTGCAAAGCTTCGGCTACGACCGCATCGCGTATTTGGACGTGAAGGGCGTGAAGGTGGCGCTCATCGGCTCGTACTTCCCCGAGGACAGCGCCGAGAACACCAAGGAGATGACCGACAACATCGCCGCGGCCTGCGCCGAGGGGGCCCAGCTCGTGATCGTGTACGTGCACTGGGGCCAGGAGCACGAGTACGACATCACCGAGGGCCAGCAGACCGCCGGGCGCGCCGCCATCGATGCGGGGGCCGATCTGGTGGTGGGCTCGCACCCGCACGTGGTGCAGGGCTGGGAGGTGTATCAGGGCCGCTACATCGTTTACAGCCTCGGCAACTTCTGCTTCGGCGGCAACACCAACCCCGACGACAAGGACTGCCTCATCTTCCAGCAAACGTTCACGGTGACCGGTGACGAGGTGGCCAAGAACGACGACGTGGATTTCATCGCCGCCTCGGTTTCCACGGAGACCGACCGCAACACCTACCAGCCGGTACTGGCCGAAGGGGATGAGAAGGCCCGCATCGACGCGAAGGTGCAAGAAGCCGCCGACCGCATTGCGGCTGCCTCCTAAAGTATCGAGTAACCTGTCCGGCCGCGAGAAGGCGGAGGGGCGCCGTGCTCAAACAGCTTTCTATGGCAGGGCTCGTCGGGAGCTGCCGACATTTCGTTATGCCATAGAAAGAACTGCGCGCGGCACCCCTCCGCCTTCTCGCGGCCTACTGAGCCTTAGTTGCTGGGGTTGCGGGCTAAATGCGGATGACGCAGGAGCCGGCGGTGAGGCCGCCGCCGAAGGCGGTCATGCAGGCGATGTCTCCCGGCTGCAGCTTGCCCTCGCAAAGCGCCTCGTTCAGGGCGATGAGGGCGCTCGCGCCGCTGACGTTGCCGACGTGGTCGATGATCACCTGGAAGCGCTCCATGGGAAGGCCCATCTTCTTGGCGGCGTAGCGGATGATGCGCTCGTTGGCCTGGTGCGGTGTGAACAAGGTGACGTCGTCGGTGGTCAGCCCGGCGCGGGTAAGCGCCTCCTCGGTGCAGCGCATCATGGCGGAGGTGGCGAACTTGAACACCGCCTGGCCGGCCATGCGCATATAGGGGTCGCTTTCCGCATCGGAGGCGGCGAGGCGCGGGGCAGCGGTGGCGGAGGTGCCGGCAGCAGCGGTCGTGCCGTCGGCGGCGAAGGGCACCTCGCGGGAGGCGAAGGCGCTGTCGCACCAGAGGGTGCGGTCGACGTCGTCGGTGTTTTCCATGTACGAGGAGAGGATGCCGGGCGCATCGGCGCCGGCAGCACCGGTCTCCGCCTCGTCGCGCCATTCCAGCACCACGGCCCCGGCGCCGTCGCCGAACAGGATGCACGTGGCGCGCTCTTCCCAGTCGACGAGCTTGCTCAGGCGCTCGGCGGCCACCACGAGTACGCGGCGCACGTCGTTGCAGCGCAGAGGCGTCCCGGTGCGGGCGGCTTCCTGGCGCGCGAAGGCGGCGCCGGCCATGATGAGGTCAGCGGTGGAAAGCCCGTAGACGCAGCCGGAGCAGGCGCAGGACATGTCGTAGCACACGGCGTTTGTGGCACCGATGCGCTCGCGGATGCGGGCGGCCTCGGAGGGGAAGTGGGTGTCGGCGGTGAGTGTCGGGCAGATGATCATGTCCAGGCTGGCGGCATCGATCGCTTCCGCCTCGCGCTGCCAGCCGCCCTCATCGAGCCCCAGCGCTCGCAGCGCGGCTTGGGCGCCCAGATCGGTGCAGGTCTCCTCGATGGCGACATGGCGGGTGTGAATGCCCGTGCGCGGGACGATCCACTCGTCGGTGGTGTCTACGATTTCCGAGAGCTCGTCGTTGGTGACGATGCGCGCGGGCAGCGCTCTGCCCGATCCGATGATGACGCTGCCCAAAGCCGTTCCTTTCCGTAAATGGTGCCTCAACCTGCTCTATGATGCCCCATATCGCCAAGTTTTCTGCTCAACGATGAGATGTTTGGTGAAGATTTTAAACGCGCGGTCAGTTTTTGGGGCGAATTCCTTAAGATTTCTCAGATAGTTTATCTCAAGGCGTGTGTTGCCGCAGCGAAAGAGAGGACGAGCTGCTTTCATGAAGACCCGTATCACAGAGCTTTTGGGCATCGAATATCCCGTGGTGCAAGGGGCTATGGCCCGCATCGCCGACGGAGGGCTGGCCGGCGCCGTAAGTGAAGCCGGCGGTTTGGGCATCATCGCCTGCGGAGGAGCCCGTCTCGAATGGATCCGCGAGCAGGTGGCCCGCGCCCGCGCCCTTACGAGCAAGCCCATCGGCATCAATGTCATGCTCATGGATCCGCGCGCGAGCGAGGTGGCCGAGCTCGTGTGCGAGCTGGGCGTGGAAGTGGTGACCACCGGTGCCGGCAGCCCCGCGAACTACATGAAGATGTGGAAGGACGCGGGCGTGAAGGTAGTGCCCGTGGTGGCCTCCTCGGCCCTGGCCGCCCGTATGGAGCGTCTCGGCGCCGACGCCGTGGTGGCCGAGGGCACGGAAGCCGGCGGACATATCGGCGAGCTGACCACTATGGCGCTCGTGCCGTCGGTTGCCGCGGCGGTTTCCATCCCCGTCATCGCCGCCGGCGGCATTGTGGACGGCCGGGGCATGCTCGCCGCCTTCGCGCTGGGCGCCGAGGGCGTGCAGTGTGGCACGCGCTTCCTCACGGTGGAGGAGTGCAGCGTGCACGAGGCGTGGAAGGAGAAGGTGCTGAAAGCCAAGGACTCCGACACCATCGTCACCGGGCGCGGCACGGGGCATCCGGTGCGCGGCCTGAAGAACAAGTTCGCCCGCGAGTGCCGCAAGATCGAGATGGCCGCCACCTCCGGGGAAGAGCTGGAGGGCATGTACGCCGGCTCGCTCGCCCGGGCCGTGGCGGGAGACGTGGAAAACGGCTCGGTCATGGCGGGCCAGGTGGCGGCGCTGGTGACCGAGCGCGGCACGGCGGCCGAGGTCATTGCCGACATGGTGCGCGAGGCGGAGGCCCTGGCCGGGCGCTCCTTGGGCGAGCTGGCCGAGCTGAACAGCCGTCGGGCGCGCGTGTAAGGAGGCCGCCATGCTTGATGAGACCCCCTTGGCGCCTTTGGGCCCGGCTGGCCTGGTGTTCATGGCCTCGGGCCAGGGCTCCCAGAAGCCCGGCATGGGCGCCGATCTGTTGGACATCCCCGAGGTGGCGAACGTGTTCGCTTGCGCCTCGGACGTGCTCGGCCGCGACGTGGCCGCGCTGGTGCGCGACGCGTCGCCCGAAGAACTGAACGACACGCGCAACGCCCAGATCGCCATTGCGGCGCTGTCGGTCGGCATGGGGCGGGCGCTTGAGGCGCGCGGCATCGTGCCGGACGCGCTGCTCGGGTTCTCCCTCGGGCAGGTTTCCGCCATGGTGCTCGGCGGCATGCTCGCCGAGGAGGACGCCTTCGCGCTCATCGCTGAAAGGTCGCGCCTCATGGGGGAGGCGGCCGACGCGAATCCCGGCGTTATGAGCGCGCTTCTGAAGATCACGCTGCCCGAGGCCGAGGCACTGTGCGCTCAGTGCGCCGAGGACGAGGTGCTCGTGCCCGCGAACCTGAACGGCGGCGGCCAGATCGTCATCGCCGGCACGCCGGCGGCGGTGACCCGCGCCGAGGAGGCGTGGGCCGCGAGCAAGGGCCGCTTCTCGCGCTTGGCCACGTCCGGTGCCTTCCACAGCCCGCTCATGGCGCCGGCGCAGGCGCCCTTCGCCGACTACCTGGCGCAGGTGGAGTTCCGCGAGCCGGTGGTGCCGGTCATCGGCAACGTGCACGCCGCGCCGCTTGACGTCGCCGGCGCTCGCGAGGAGCTGGTGGCGCACTTGGTGTCGCCCGTGCAGTTCGAGGCCAGCGTGGCAAAGCTTCAGGCGGTCGGCGCGAAGATGTTCGCGGAAGTGGGCTTCGGCGGCGTGCTCGCCAATCTCGTGAAGCGCATCGACCGCAGCGCGCCCCGAGCTGCCATTCAAGATCGCCCCTCCTTCGACGCCTTCGTCGAGGAATTTGGAAAGGAATAAATGTGACCGAATCAGAGAATCGCCGTTGCGCCGTGGTGACCGGCTCCACCCGCGGCATCGGACGCGCCGTGGCCCGGGAGCTGGCGGCCGCCGGCATGAACGTGGTGGTGAACAGCTCTTCTGGACGCAGCCTGCCCGCCGCCGAGGCGGTAGCCGCCGAAATCGCCGAAGAGTTCGGCGTGGAAACCCTGGCCGTGGCCGCCAACGTGGCCATAGAAGAGGAGGCCAACGCGCTCATCGCCGCCGCGGCCGAGGCCAACGGGCGGGTGGACGTGCTCGTGAACAACGCCGGCATCACCCGCGACGGCCTGGCCGCCCGTATGTCCGACGACGACTTCGACGCCGTCATCGACATCAACCTGAAGGGCACCTTCCATTGCTGCCGCGCCGCCGCGAAGCTGATGATGAAGCAGCGCTGGGGCCGCATCGTGAACATGTCCAGTGTGGTGGGCGTGTACGGCAACGTGGGCCAGGTGAACTACGCCGCCTCCAAGGCCGGCGTCATCGGGCTCACGAAGTCGCTCGCCCGCGAGCTTGCGCGCCGCAACATCACGGCCAACGCCGTGGCGCCCGGCTTCATTGCCACTGACATGACCGACGCGCTTTCCGATGCCCAGCGCGAGGCCATCGTGAGCCGCATCGGCAGCGGGCGCTTGGGCGAGCCGGACGACATCGCGCATTTGGTGCGCTTCCTCGCCTCGGACGAGGCGTCCTATATTACCGGTCAGGTCATCTGCGTGGACGGAGGAATGTCTTTATGAGCGAGAACGAGAGCATCCAGACCCGGCGGCCCGACGGCACCCATCGCGTCGTCATCACCGGCGTGGGCGCGGTGACGCCGGCCGGTGTGGGCGCCGAGGCGCTGTGGGAGACGCTCATGGAGCGCGGCTGCTGCATCGCGCCCATCGAGCGCTTCGATACGAGCGAGTACGAGGTGCACATCGCCGGCGAGGTGCGCGACTTCGATGGCACCGAGCACGGCCTGACCAAGAAGGAGGCGCGCCGCTTCGAGCGCTTCGTGCAGTACGCCATCGTGGCGGCCGACGAGGCGCTGGCCCAGTCCGGCTTGGAAGTGACCGACGAGAACCGCGATCGCATCGCCGTGGTGTTCGGCACCGGCATCGGCGGCATCGACGAGCTGCAGAAGAGCTTCGCCACCTTGGAGGAGAAGGGCCCCAAGCGCGTGAACCCCCTGTTCATTCCCACGATGATCGGGAACATCGCCGCGGGCAACCTGGCCATCCGCTACGGCATGCGCGGCGAGTGCCTGAACGTGGTGACCGCCTGCGCCACCGGCGCCCATTGCATCGGCACGGCGCTGCGCGACATCCGCCACGGCTACATCGACGCGGCGCTCGTGGGCGGCACGGAGGAGTCCGTGAGCCCCATCTGCATCGCCGGCTTCACGAATTTGTCGGCCCTTACCCGCGCCGAGGATCCCAAGGAGGCCTCGCTGCCCTTCGACGCCCGCCGCGGCGGGTTCGTGGCCGGCGAGGGGGCGGGGGCCCTGGTCATCGAGTCGTTGGAAAGCGCGCTCGCCCGCGGGGCCGAGCCCATCGCCGAGATCACCGGCTTCGGCAGCACGGGCGACGCCTATCACATGACCGCGCCCGACCCGGAGGCCACCGCCATCACCGCCGCCATGGCCGCCGCTCTGGCCGAGGGCGGCTTCACCCCGGCCGATTTGGGGCACCTGAACGCCCACGGCACGGGCACGCCGGCCAACGACGCCACGGAGTCGAAGGCGCTCGCGAACCTGATGGGCGGTGTGGAAGCGGCCGCCTCCGTGCCCATCACGTCCATCAAGGGCACCACGGGCCACATGCTCGGCGCCGCCGGCGCGGTGGAGGCCATCGTGTGCGCCCTGTCCGTGGCCCGCGACGCGGTGCCCCCCACGGCCGGCTTCGCCGAGGCCGCCGAGGACTGCCCCGTGGCGGTGGTCACCGAGGCTATGACCGACTACCCGCAGAAGGTGGCCCTGTCGACCTCGCTGGGCTTCGGCGGCCACAACGCCGCTCTGGCCTTCTCGCCGTATCGCGGCTAGGTCGCTCCGCGAGGGGCCTTCTCGGTGGGTTGATCCCCGTAGGGGCCGACCTCGGTCGGCCCTGGGCTCGCGGTCCGATGGGGCTGACGTGAAGCGCCGACGTCCTCGCGAGCGAGGGCCGACCAAGGTCGGCCCCTACGGAAGGCGAGATGAGGATCGAAAGATTGTTGCAAGGAGAAACGTATGACTGAGGAGAACGCGATGGCGCCGCTGCCCTGGGGGCGTGAGGTCATCGAGGGGATTCTGCCCCATCGCGATCCGTTCGTGTGGGTGAGCCGCATTATGGCCATCGAGCCCGGCGCTTCCATCGAAGGCGAGCTGGACGTACCGGCTGATCTGGATATCTTCCGCGGGCACTTCCCCGACCATCCGGTGCTGCCCGGCGTCATCATCATGGAGGCGCTCGCTCAGTGCGCCTCCATCGCCGTGCTTCAGGCGCCCGAGCTGCGCGGGAACATCGGCTTTCTCACCGGCATAGACGCGGCGAAGTTCCGCCGCCAGGTGGCCCCGGGCGACACCGTGACGCTGCGCGCGACCATCGTGAAGTCGTCGCGACGCCTCGTGGTGGCCGAGGTGGAGGCCTCCGTGGACGGCGAGATCTGCGCCACGGCCACCCAGAAGTACGTGCTCGCACCCAAGGAGTAGCTATGGCCAAAGCGGCTTCCAAGTACATCAGCTTCGACACGGCGGGGAACTTCGTCTCCGAGCTTGAGGACGGCTCTGCGGCCCCCGAGGCGCCCGAGGACGGCTCGCTGAAGTCGGCGGTCTCCTACGCCCTGGACGCCATCGTGGAGGCGGCCGGCACCTTGCCGGATACGGCGGCGGCCCTGGTGGGGGCCCGCCCCGGCGCGGCCCATCGCGACCCGGAGGAGAAGGTGGCCGACGTCTCCGAGCACGTCCGATCCACCATCGGCGACGACTTCGCCGTCGATGCGGCGCGAACTGCCGAGAAGCCCCGGGCCCTCGTTATCGCTTCGGCCAAGAACGCCCGGGCCTTCGTGGTGCCCATGGAGCAGGCGGGCCTCGATGTGGTCTTCGCCACGGTGGACAACCGCTCGCTGGACGGCTTCGCCCGGCGCATGCTGCCCACCTACAACCTGGGCAGCACCACGGCCGACGTGGACGCCGACACGCTTTCCGCCAACATCTACACGGTGCTCTCGGCGGCCAAGGCCTGCGGCGCGACGCTCATCTTCCTCGACAGCGCCAAGGCGTCGCTCGCGGAGGACGCCTATTTCCTGCGTCACGCCGCCAAGCGCGGCCTGCGCGTGTTCGCCCCGGCCACCGAGGGCACCTTGCGCACCGGTTGGGTGGAGCTTCTGCCCGCCGGCGTCGCGCCCGCGCTCGGTACGGCGTCGCCCTCCGAGGCGCCCTGGGAAAACGAGCCGGCTCGGGTGGCGGACGACGACGAGGGCCCCACCCATTGGCGCCGCTGCCACAAGTGCAAGCTCTTCTTCGACAAGGAGGAGATCATCGAGCTCGGCGGCTATTGCCCGGCTTGCGGCACCCTGCAGCGCCTGCGCTCCGACGAGCGCCTGGCCGCCACGGTGGACGCCGGCTCGTTCGAGGAGTGGAACGCGGTCATGCCCGACTCCAACCCGCTGGACTTCCCGGGCTACCCGGAGAAGATCGCCGATCAGCGCGAGAAGAGTGGCCTTGAGGAAGCGGTGCGCACGGGACGCGCGACCATCGCGGGGCTGCCTTTGGCCGTAGGGGTCATGGAGTCCGGCTTCTTCATGGGCTCCATGGGACACGTGGTGGGCGAGAAGGTGGCCGCGATGATCGATCGCGCCATCGCCGAGCGGCTGCCCGTCGTCGTGTTCTGCGCCTCCGGCGGCGCCCGCATGCAGGAGGGCCTCATCTCGCTCATGCAGATGGCGAAAGTGTCCTGCGCCGTGGAGCGCCTGAGTGCGGCCCGTCTGCCCTTCATCACCGTGCTCACCGACCCCACGACCGGCGGCGTGACGGCGTCGTTCGCCATGCAGGGCGATATCGTCTTGGCCGAGCCCGGCGCGCTCATCGGGTTCGCCGGCCAGCGGGTCATCCGCGACACCATCAAGCAGGAGCTGCCCGAGGGCTTCCAGACGGCGGAGTTCGCGCTCGAGCACGGGCTTATCGACGCCATCGTGGAACGCTCCCAGATGCGCAGCGTGCTGGCCCAGCTTCTGGCCCTGCACGCCCCGGCCGACGACCCGGGGCGCATCGTCACCTACCACAGCGTCATGGACGCGCTGTCGGTGGGCGCGGACGCCTACGGCTCGGTGGACGTGGCGCCCGAGGCCCGAGCCGTTGGCGAGCGCATCCGCGACGAGGAGGCCGCGGGGTTGTGGCGCAGCCTGGCCGAGTCAGTGCCGGTGGTGGGCGAGCTCATCGGGCGCCCGGAAACCCCCGAGGAAGCCGAGGAGGCGTCCCGCCGCGAGCTGGAGCGCCATGCCCGGCGCGAGGCCCGCAAGTCCGGGGTGAGCTGCGAGGCCGCTTCGGGCAGCGCCTGGGAGTCCGTGCAGATCGCCCGCAACGTGCGCCGTCCCACGGCCCGACGCTACCTCGACGGCATCGTGGAGGGCTTCATCGAGCTGCACGGCGACCGCGCCTTCGCCGACGACGGGGCCATCCTCGCCGGCATCGGGTGGATCTCGGGGCATCCCGTGACGGTCATTGCCCAGGAGAAGGGCGTGAACTTGGCCGACCGCGTGGCCCGCAATTTCGGATGCCCCCAGCCCGAGGGCTACCGCAAGTCGCTGCGCCTCATGCGCGAGGCGGAGAAGTTCGGCCGGCCGATTCTCTGTTTGGTGGACACCCAGGGCGCCTTCTGCGGCACCGAGGCCGAGGAGCGCGGCCAGGGCAACGCCATCGCCGACAATCTGGTGGCCATGGCGGGCCTTACCGTTCCGGTGGTGAGCGTGCTTCTGGGCGAGGGCGGAAGCGGGGGCGCCTTGGCGCTGGCCGTGGGCAACCGCGTGGCCATGCAGGAGCATGCGGTGTACTCGGTGCTCTCGCCGGAGGGCTTCGCCTCCATCCTGTGGAAGGATCGCACCCGCGCGCCCGAGGCCGCCGAGGCCATGCGGATGGACGCCGCCTCGGTGCTGGAATGCGGCATCATCGATGCGGTCATTTCGGAAGGGGAGGGCCCGGCCCACGAGAACCCGGAGGAGGCCGTCGCTGCTGTGCGCGATTACGTGCGTGGCGCCTACAAGGAGCTGGCCGATCTTTCTCCCGACGAGCTGGTCTGCCAACGCCAGGAGCGCTTCGCGAAGTTTTAGGAGTGGTTTCTGCCGCTCTTTTTTGCCCGGAGCAATCTCGTTGCCGTTCTGGTCGCAGAATTTCGATTTGTTAGACATGGCTGGGAGCGGCTTGGTGAGCTGGGGTTGAAAAACAGGCTGAAAAGAGGCCGAAAAGCAAGAAAAGGACTCGTGTCGAGCCCTTTTCTTTTGCTTTGCAGGATGTGGAAGTCTAACAACTCGAAAATATGTCCCCAAATTGAGGGGAAGATTTGCTGGAAGGACCTCTTACAGCATCTTCGCGCGGAGCTCCTCGGGGGTCATGGGCGAGAGCAGCGCAGGCGCGATGTCGAAGATGGTGCGGCAGCCCGTCTCGCCGGCTTCCGCCATGCGCCAGCAGGCGCGGGCGCAGGCGACGAGCACGCTGCCGGTGAACTCCGGGTTGGAATCGAGCTTCAGCGAGTACTCGATCACGTGGGTGTTCTCGCCGGCGGCGCCCGTGGTGCCGGTGCGGATGACCGAGCCGCCGTGGGGGATGCCGGCGTGGTCGCGGTCGAGCTCTTCCTGGGAGATGAAGGTGACTGTGGTGTCGTAGTCGGCGAAGTAGTTCGGCATCGTGACGATGGCCTCTTCGATGGCGGCCGTATCGGCGCCCTCCTCGGCCACGACGAAGCACTCGCGGGTGTGTTTCTGGCGCGTGGTCAGCTCCGGGTTGGCGCCGGAGCGCACGGCATCCAGCGCCTCGGGCACGGGCACCGTGTACTGGCGGGCGTCGGCCACGCCGGGAATGCGGCGGATGGCATCGGAGTGCCCCTGGGAGACGCCGCGGCCCCAGAAGGTGTAGTCGGCGCCGTTGGGCATGATGGCGTTGGCGTAAACGCGCGAGACCGAGAACATGCCCGGATCCCAGCCCACCGAGATGACGGCCACGTGCCCCGCCTCGCGGGCCATCGCGTCGACGGCGGCGAAGTGCGCCGGGATGTTGGCGTGGGTGTCGAAGGAGTCGACCACGTTGTAGAGCGCAGCGGCTGCCGGGGTCTGCTCGGGCAGGTCGGTGGCGGAGCCGCCGGCGAGCATGAGCACGTCGATGTCGTCGGTATGGGCGGCCAGTTCCGTGGCGGGCCAGACGGCGACGTTCTCGCCGAGCGGGTGCACGCTGGCCGGGTCGCGGCGAGTGAACACGCCCACCAATTCCATGTCGTCGTTGGCGGCGACGGCCAGTTCAATGCCGCGGCCGAGGTTGCCATAGCCGAGAATGCCGATGCGGATGGGGTTCAATGGTGCCTCCTTGGGTGTTCGCTGAGTAGGAAAGCGGTGCTTCGGGGCCGATGCCTGCTTTGGTTTTGAAGCTAGCGGGACAGGCCGCGCCGCCGTGGTGTCGCATCATTATCGCGTACCGTCTTACGCGCGGGAACCTGTCCGTGGCGAGCGTTACGAGGATTTAACGGAGAGGTACCTTGGCGCGGCGCTTGCGTCCGTTCGCCGACGGGGCGTTGTGGAATCGGGCGGGCGGAGGACCCGCGACGCGTCGTTGCGGAAGGCGGCGTGGAAGTTGCTCGCGTGCTTGCCGGTCGCACGGTGCGGGGCGGCACGGGCGCAACCGGCCGCTGGACGCCCTCAGTCGCGCCCGGGATGCGCGGCGCGGCGGCTGCCCCTTCAATCTCCTCCCCCTGGGTGGGAATGCGCAGGGTGAACACGGTGACGCCCCGCTCGCTCGCCGCCTCGATGTCGCCGTGGTGTGCCACGACGATCTCTCGGGCGATGGCGAGCCCCAGCCCCGCGCCGCCCTTCTTCGAGGAGCGCGCCCCGTCTTCGCGGTAGAACTTCTCGAAGATGGTCTCCAGATGGGCGTCGGATATCTCGCGTCCGCGGTTGGCCACGGTGATGGTGGTCGTGCGGGCGTCCTGGCGGGCGGCGATGGCGATGACGGAGTTCGCGTCGGCGTAGGCCACGGCGTTGCGCAGCACGTTGCCCAGCGCCCGGGCGAGCTTGTCCGGGTCGATGAAGAACTGGCCGGCGCCGGCGGCATCCACAGTGATGCGAATGTTGCGGGCGGCGGCCTCGGGGAAGAACGCCTCGGCCACCTGCTGGCAGAACAGGCGCACCCCCACGGTCTCCCGCTCGATGGGAATGGCCGACAGATTGTAGCGGGTGATCTCGAAGAACTCGTTGATGAGGCTTTCCAGGCGCTCGGCCTTCGAGTAGGCGATGTCGGCGTACTTGCGCAGGGTCTCCCGGGGCAGATCGGTTGTCTCGCGCAGCAGGTCCAGGTAGCCGAGCACCGAGGTGAGCGGCGTGCGGATGTCGTGGGCCAGATAGGCCACCAGCTCGTTCTTGCGCTGCTCGGCGGCGTGGGCGGCGCGCTCGTCGGCCAGCGACTGCGAGCGAATAACCGCCAGCTCGTTGCGAGCGATGGACAAGTCGGCCGGCAGCTCGATGGGGGCGTCCTTGTCGGCGAGCAGGCGCCCCACGGCCCCGGACAGCTCGTCGAAGTAGCGCAGCGACCGGTTCAGGGCTCTCAGGATGATGGCGAGCCAGCCGGCCACGAAGACGAGCAGGGCCAGCGGGAGCTTGAACGACTTGACGAACGTGTAGGTGGCCACGTCGCGCATGCGGTAGACGCCGTCCTCGCCGTACTGGATTTGCCAGACCGGGTTCTCGTCGGAGACGCCCAGCGCCCGCGCCTCCTCGGCGGAGGTCAGGTCGAGCCAGGCGCTGTAGGCCTGCTCTTGGGATTGACGAAAGGCGCTTTGCAGAAGGTCGTTCAGCGTCGGCTGGTCGTAGCCCAGGACGGCGGCGCTGACGAGGATTCGCGTGGCCGCATCCACCGTGGTCTCCGGCGGCATGAACGTTTGGGCCTCGGGCAGGGAAAGCCCCAGCTCCTGCAGGGACGCCGACACGCGCAGGGCCGCTATGGCTTGGGCGGCGCTCGCGTCGTCAGTGGGAATGGCCTCGGCGGTCAGAATGGTCTGATAGGGAAGGAGGGGAACGGCCCAGAGGGTCTTGTCGTCCGGGGCGCCGTCGGTCTCGGCATCGAGGGGCGCCACGTCATCGATGAAGGCGCTCGTGTCGCCGATGGCCGCGGCGTTGGTGCCCGAGGCGACGGCCACATCCGCCCCGAGCTTCTCAGCCCGTTCCTTGGCGTAGGCCGCGGCCGCCTCGGCGTTCTCGGGCGAGTCGGCCATCATGCTTGCATACTCCGCCAGGGCGTCTTCCATCTCGTTCACTTCGCCTTGAACCTCGGCGATAGTGCCCGCATCGTTGGAGTAGCCGCTCTCGACGGCCTCGTTGACCCAGAGGTCGAAGAGGTTGGCATCGTCGAGCAGTCCCTGGTCGGTGAGGATCTGCTGGAACTGCTCGGAGGAGTTCAGGGTGCGCCAGGACGAGGTTGAGTCGGCTACCCAGTTCGCGATCGAAGGCACCATGAAGGTCTCGATGACCAAGCAAGCCAGGGCGAAGGCCCCGCTGAACAGCAGCAGGTTGCGAATGAGGCCGCCGAGCACGCGCCGGCGCAGGACGCGGGCCTGCTCGCTTTTAAGCGCCATGGCCGGTGTCGCCGGGCGCGCCGCGCAGCTTGTAGCCGACGCCCCAGGCGGTTTCGATGAACGTCGTGGAAGCGTCGATATCGGCGAGCTTCTTGCGCAGGCGGCGGATGTGCACCATGACCGTGTTGGCCGCCGCGTCGTCGAAGCGCTCGTGCCAGGCCCCTTCGAACAGATCGGCCGCCGAGACCGGTGAGCCGACCGACTGGGCCAGAATCGCCAGAATGGCGAACTCCTTGGGGGTGAGGTGCAAAGGCTCGCCGTGGAGCGTGGCTAGATGTGTGCGCAAGTCCACCTCGATGGCGCCGGCGGAAAACAGGGTCGAGGAAGCCTGGGGCGCTGCTTGGCGTCGGCGTAGGCGCGCTTTCACGCGGGCCACCAATTCGCGGGGCCGGAAGGGCTTGGTGACGTAGTCCTCGGCGCCCAGGGTGAAGCCGACGACTTGGTCGGCCTCCTCGTCTTTCGCCGAGAGGAAGATGACGGGAATGTCCCGCATCTGGCGCATGCGAACGCAGAGTTCGAAGCCGTCGATGCCCGGCATCATGATATCCACGATGGCCAGGTCGAACGGCGTGCGGGCGAGCATGTCCAAGGCCGCCTGTCCGCTGTAGCAGGCCAGCGCGTCCATGCCCTCGGCCACGAGCAGGTTGACAACCAGATCGGCAATGGCCTGCTCGTCGTCCACCACCAGTATGTGCGCGCGTTTTTCCATAAGGGCTATTGTACGCGATTCGCCCCGGGTTTTGCCAACAGGCGTGCCATCCCGTGACAGCTTCAGGAAAAGTTAAGGTGCCCTGCCGGAAATGTCAGATTTCGCTATGGGACGCGTAAGCCGGCTCGTCGGTAAGGTGGAGGTGCAACGTAAGGAGAGATTTATGGACACTGCTGCCTACCGTTTCGACGAGGGAAACTTGTACGAAGGGGACGCGCCCTTAAGCTGCGCCGGAAGGGCGGGCGCTTCGGGCTCTTCGGGTGCTTCGAGGGTTGCCCCCAATCCCTACGGGCGGGACGCTTGGGCGCGGCCGCAGGGCGCGGGGAGTCGGTCGGCTCGTAGCGCGGGTTCGAAAACCGCCCAGGGTGCATCGCCGCAGCGGCGGCCGTCTCGCGGGTCGGCGCGGGCGTTCGCGGCTTCGGCTGCCGTGCCGGGCGTGGTGAGGGCCATGCTGGGCGGTCTGGCCCGCACGGGCCGCGCCGCGCGTGGCCGCCGCATTGGGCGACGGCGCTGGCATCTGTGGTCGGTGCTGAGCGTGGCGGCGCTCTCCATTTTCGTGCTGGTCGCTATCTTCCAAATGGCGAACCTGTACGTCGAAGGGCTGGGGCTTACGGGACCGGGCATCGCCTCGCCCACGGCGGATACCGCTCCGGCCGCCGCGGGCGCGGACGAGGCGGACGATCCTGCCAGCACCCCGCGTGACGAGTGGCGCGGCGGCCATCTGCCCTTCCTCTACCAGACCGATCCCCAGTACCGCGATGCGCCCTATGCCGGTACCACGGTGCGGGAGGCCGGCTGCGGGCCGACGAGCCTGGCCATGGTCTACATCGCGCTGACGGGGAAGACCGACAAGGATCCCGCCGCCATGGCCGCCTTCAGCGAGGCCGGCGGCTATGTGGAGGGGGGACTCACCGCCTGGCGCCTCATGACCGACGGCGCGGCCGAGCTGGGTCTTTCCTCCCATGAGGTGCCGGCGGACGCGGGGCGTCTTGCGGCGGAGCTCGCTGAGGGGCATCCCGTCATCTGCAGCGTGCGCCCCGGCGACTTCACGGACACGGGACACTTTCTCGTGGTGGCCGGCGTGGCCGACAACGGCGAGCTGGTCATCCACGACCCCAACAGCCCCGCCAACAGCGCCCGCACGTGGGATGCCGAGCGCGTTTTAGCCCAATGCGCCAACCTCTGGGCCTTCGAGCGGGTTTAACGGGGGCGGGACGGCGCGCTTCCAGGGTTTTCGCTTTTGGAGCAAAGCGCCTCCCTCTTTTTGGCAAGAATTTCGAGTTGTTAGACTTAGTCGAGCGAATGAGAGGGCGATCTCGCCATTTTGATGGCGGTTTTGCCTGAATTGCTGATTTGGAGCGGCTGGTTTTCTGCGCGCGAACTCTAACAACTCGAAATTCTTTCTCAAAACAAGAGGGTGCATTGTCGATGCCTTCGGAAACGCGCTGCATGACTGATTCGTCCATGCGTCCATGCGGTGGGAAGGTCCATGCGCCCATGCGGCGGGAGCGATTCGCTCATTCGATGGGGTTCCCGCTTGGCCGTTGGCGTCCGTGCTAGGATGGAGCCAGTGATTCCGAACGATGAGGAGGCTTCCCGTGGATGCCTTTGTCCCCGAAGTCGCGCCGCCGCCCTTGCTCGAGTGCCGCGACCTCACTAAGCGCTATGGCGCCACGGTGGCGCTCGACCGCTTTACTGTCAGCTTGGCCGCCGGCCGCATCGTAGGGCTGCTCGGCCCGAACGGCTCGGGCAAGACCACGCTGCTGAAGATGATCGCCGGCGTGGCCCATCCGACGGCGGGCGACATTCGCGTGGCGGGCTATGAGGTAGGCCCGGAATCGAAGGCGCTCGTCTCCTACCTGCCCGAGCGGCCCTACTTCTCCCGTTCCATGCGCGTGCGCGAGATGATCGCCTTCTTCGCCGACTTCTACGAGGACTTCGACGCCGCCTTGGCCCGGGACATGCTTGCTCGGCTCGGCGTTTCCGAGGGCGCCCCGTGCGCGGCGCTTTCCAAGGGCACCGTTGAGAAGGTGCAGCTCACGCTCGTCATGGCCCGTCACGCGGCGCTGTATCTTTTGGACGAGCCCATCGGCGGCGTGGATCCGGCGGCCCGCGATTACATCCTGCAAACGGTTATTCGCGCCTATCGGCCGCAGTCGTCCATCATCCTTTCCACCCACCTCGTGCGCGACGTGGAGGCGTTTCTGGACGACTTCATCCTGCTGCGCTATGGCCAGATGCTTCTGCACGCGCCCGTGGCCTACGTGACCCAGGGGAAGGGCACGACGCTGGACGCGTTCTTCCGAGAGGAGTTCCGATGCTAGGAAAGCTCTTCGCCCAGGAAATGCGGGCGCTTGTGAAGCCTGCGGCCATCATGCTGGCCATTATGGTCGTCGCTGGCGTGGTGGGCATCGGCTGCATCGAGGCCACCGACGCCGTGAGCCGCGCGGCGGGATTCGCCTCCCGTTATGTCAACGAGGCGTCGGCCGCTTCCAACCTGACCGTGGTGCTCGTGATGGCGGCGCTGTTCTGCGCCTTTCTTGTGTGGGCCAGCCTCGTGGCGGTCTACGTGTTCATCGCCATGCGCTTCTATCGCACGATGTTCACCGACGAGGGCTATCTCACGCTCACACTGCCGGTGCGCACGGGCGTGCTGGTGACGGCGAAATTCTGCGCCGCCTTCCTGCTGGCGGCGGTGTTTACGCTTGCGGCCTGCGCGCTCGCCTCATTGGCCGTGCTCGCGATCTCCGACGGCGATGGGGATATGGTGTCGGTGGTGCTGTCGCTTTTGGGCGGTTGGTCGGCGCTGACGGGCAGCGGTGGTGTGGCCTCGTCGGTCATAGGCGTGGCGAACGCGCTCGTGTCCGCCGCCTACACCGTGGGGCTGGCGTTCCTCTCGCTGACGCTGGGCGCATGGTGGGCGCGGCGGCATAAGGTGGCCGCGGCCGTGGCGCTGTATGTGGGAATTGGCTGGGTGATCTCTCTTCTGTTCTCTATCGTTGGCGTGCTGGCCATGATGGGCGACACGGGCACGGCATCGCTCATGCTCGGCACGGTGTCCGTCATGCAGACGGTGGTGAACCTTGCCGTGGCCGCGGGCGGCGTCGCCTTGTCCGCCTACCTCGTGCGCGCCAAGGTCGATCTGAGCTAGGGAAAAATTGCCGTCGCCTTAGCTGGCAGCTAATGAAACGGTTAACGAGAACGGATACCCTTCTTCCTTGTCCGTTAGGAATAGCGCGTTTAGAAGAAGGGAATCATCTATGGAAACGCAACCTCGCTCGGCCATGGCCGTGGCTTCTCTCGTATTGGGAATCGTGGCACTGGTCACTTCGATTCTGCCGATCATCAACAACCTCTCCTTCCTTTTGGCCATCCTCGGCATCGTCTTCGCCATCGTCGGGTTGGTGGGCATTTCGAAAGGGAAAAAGAGCGGTAAGGGCTTAGGCGTCGCCGGCCTCGTACTGTCTGTGATCGCCTTCATCCTTGTGCTCGTGATGCAGAGCGCCTTCAGCGCCGCCCTCGACCAGGCCATGGAGGAGAGCGGGCTTGATACGGCGACGGCGCAAGGCGTAGCGGCCGGAGATTCCGGATCTGCGGCCGAGCCCCAGGCGGCCGAGCAGAGCGAGGCGACGCAGGCCGCTTACGGCGTCACCATCGACGACTGCCGCGTGACCGAGGACTATCAGGGAAATCCAGCTGCCGTGGTGACCTACACCTTCACGAACAACTCCGACGAGGCGACCAGCCCCGCAGTGGCGGTTCACGCCAAAGCTTTCCAGAACGGAACCGAGCTCGAGCTGGCTGTGGTCGCCGATGCCGAGGAGTCCGGCAAGTCGATGAATGAGGTGAAGTCTGGCTCCTCCATCACCTACGAGTCGGCTTACGAGCTCGCCGACATGAGCGATCTTACCGTCGAGGTGGAAGAGCTTTTCAGCTTCAGCGACGAGCTCATCGCCGAGCAGACGTTCTCGCTGAGCTAGCGTGCCCGATGGCGCATGTCTCGGGCGCCCGTCTTCGAAGGCGGGCGCTCGGGGCGCTACAATAGGGGCTTCGTGATATGGGTCGAAGGAGAAAGAAGCGCGTGGAGGAACCGCTGACAGAGGACATGCTGGCCGAGCTCTTGGATGCGCCGGATCCGCGGGCGTTCATCAAGCGGCGCGAGGTGGGCGAGCGTAGTCTGGCGGAGTACCTGAACGCGCTTCTGGCGGAGAAGGGCCTGAAGCGTGCGGCCGTGGTGCGCGAGGCGGGCATCAACGAGACCTTCGGCTACCAGATATTCACCGGCGCCCGCCGCGCCTCCCGGGACAACTTGCTGAAGATCGCCTTCGCCATGGGATGCACGCTGCGCGAGGCGAACCGCCTTCTGCAGGCGGGAGGCGCCAACGAGCTGTACTGCAAGAATCGGCGGGATGCCATCGTCATCTTCGCCATCAGCCATGGCTACACGCTGCAGAAAACCGAGGAGGAGCTTTACCGGTTCGGCGAGGCGACCATCAGCTAACTTTGGTACCATGGCATCTATGGAAAACGACCCGCTTGCCGCATACCTCGCCGCCCTTGCCCGCGATGATTGCTATCGCGTCGATGAGGTGTTGAAGACGGCGCCCCACGAGACGACCGAAGTGGTGTACTTCGTGGGGGCCAATGCGGCGGAGCTCGGGCCGTTCGTCCGCAAGCGCATCGCGGTTGATGCGGCCATGGGGGATGCCTACGGCCACTTGTTCCGAGCGCAGCGCGCCGGGCGGCGTTTCCGGCATCTGCCGCGCATCTACGACGTCCATACCACCGGCGACGAGCTGGTGGTGGTCATGGAATACATCCAAGGGCGCACGCTGCGGGACGAGGTGTACGAGCGCGACGGATCGCTCGCCCTGGCGGCGCAGTGGTTCCCGCTCCTGTGCGACGGGGTGATGGAGCTGCACGAGCAGTTCTCGCCGCCTTTGATCCATCGCGATTTGAAGCCATCGAACATCGTGGTGAGCGATGCGGGTCTCACGATCATCGACTTCGGCATTGCCAGGGCTTTTCGCGAGGGGGCTGCGGGGGACACGGCTCATTTCGGCACGCGCTGCTACGCGCCGCCCGAGCAGTTCGGCTACGGGCAGACCGACGAGCGCAGCGACGTGTACGCGCTGGGAATGCTGCTCTACTACCTGCTGGCCGAGCGCGATCCGTCGCCGTCGGTGGCTGCGGCGGGATTCGCGGGGCCGGAAGTGCCTTTCGCGCTGCGCCCCGTGCTCCAGCGCGCCTGCGCCTTTGATCCGGCGGCCCGCTTCCAGACGGTGCGCGACCTGAAGGCGGCGTTCCTCGCGGCGCTCGCCCCAGCCGGGGCTTCTCCTGCAGACCGGGGTGTCGTTGTGACCCAGGTCGCCGGCGCGGGTCGGGTTTCCCCTGCGGATTGGGCCGCGACGGCGGTGAGTGCCGCAGCTCCGATCGATGACAGACCGCATGGCGTAGTCGTTTCTCGGGTAAGGCGTGCTTTCTCGACGCTCTCCTCCGGTGAGACGGCAGGGCTCGTGGTCGATGTCGCCCTCTTGGTGGTGTGGCTGCTGTTCATGGCAGTTCTCATCGCAATGCCGTTCACGCCCGACGAACGTTACGCCACCTGGCCGTTCTGGCTGCTCGCCTTTCAGTATTGGACGTTCGGTATTCCGTTCTTCACGGGCTTTCTTTTCATTTTGACCGACGTCCGCGTTTTACGTCGGGCGGCTCCGAGGCTTCGCCTTCTGCAGGGAGCTCGTTTGCGAATCTTGGGCATCGCGCTGGTTGTCGTGGGCGTGATAGCCGTGGGCGTGACGATGGCGATCGCGAACGCCATGGGACTTCCGACCGGCTCGTAGGGGGCCGAGCTTCCGCTCCATCCGTAGGGGGCTACCTCAGTCGCCCCTCACAAGAGGGATAACCTTGCCTGATGAGGGCTGACCAAGGTCAGCCCCTACGGGATGAGGCTGCGCGACGCTAGTCTTCCCAGCTACGGGATGTGGCTGCGCGACGCTAGCCTTCCCGGCGGGTTTCCCAGAAGGCGACGGCGCTGGCGGCGGCGACGTTCAGGGAATCGACCCCGTGGTGCATGGGGATGCGCACGGTCCAGTCGCAGGCGGCGATGGTGGAGGCGGCCAGGCCGTCGCCTTCCGTGCCCAGTACGAGGGCCAGCTTGTCGGTCGCCTTCAGGCGCGTATCGGCGATGGAAAGCGCGTCGTCGGCCAGGGCCAGGGCGGCTGTGGCAAAGCCGGCGTCGCGCAGGCGCGCCACGCCCTCGCACGCCCAATCGCGCGCGCTGCCGATGCGGGCCCAGGGCACTTGGAACACCGTACCCATGGAAACGCGCGACGCGCGGCGAAACAGCGGGTCATGGCAGGCCGGCGTGAGCAGCACCGCATCGATGCCGAGGGCGGCGGCGCTGCGGAAGATGGCCCCGATGTTGGTGTAGTTCGTGACGTCCTCCAGCACGGCGACGCGGTGGGCGCCAGTAAGCAGGGCGGCCAGGTCGGGCTCGGGCGGCCGGTGAAAGGCGGCCAAGGGCCCGCGGGTCATCTCGTAGCCGGTGATGGAGCGCATCTCCTCCGAGGAGACCACGGCCACGGGGGCGGCCGGATTGGCCGTGTGCACCTTTTCCAAGAGCACTTCGGAGGCGGCGAGCCAGCGCGCATCGGTGAGCACGGCGAAGGGGACGCACCCGGCGTTAAGGGCGCGGTCGATGACGTTCACGGACTCAGCGACGAACAGGCCCGACGCCAAGCGCTCCGGCGCGCCCTCCGGGTCGATGGCGCGGGCCAGGCCCACGAGCTGCTTGGGGTCGCGCAGCTGCCCGTCGGTCATAGACGAGAACGGCGCCAGATACGGGTCGCCCCCCGCCAGGAAAGATGTTTGCGACTTGTTCATGGGCCCTAGTATACGTTAGTGCGGCGTCTTCCGGAGCATGGTGGCCGGCGCGGGCGGCAGATAGCGGGCCGGATACACGATGATGCCGGCCTTCCCAAGGCGCGAAAGGACGGCCATGATCAGCACCGGCATGCCGTAGCAGACGAGCGCCGCCCCCACGGCCGCCATCCACGGTGCTGCTGTGACGGAGATGCCGGCCGCCTTCCAAAGATGGAAGTACAGGGCGAGGCAGATGCCGTGGAAGAGCCAGATGGCCATGGTGTAGCGGGTCACGAAGTCGTAGAAGCGGTTCTGCCGCCCGCTGCGGAACACGGTGGAGAACAGGGAGGTCGCCCACAGCACGCCGAGCGCGTCCAGAACGGCGTGGGACGTCTCGCCGGTCCAGCCGGCGTAGAAGGCGATCACGCTGGTGGCCACCCACAGGGCGCCGAGGGCCCAGGCCTTCTCGGATCCGCGCACGAGGGGCAGGCCCCGGTAGAGCGCCATGGCCATGCCGCCGGCGACCCAGATCCAGTTCTCGGCCACGGAGGTGACGGCGTAGGGGAGGCGCGTGGCCATCTCGGCGGTGGCGGGCAGCGAAGCGAGCGCCACGATGGCCGCGTTCGCTGCGACGGCGGCGAACAGGAGGCCGCTGGCGTTGCGGCGGCTCTTCACGGTGGGGGTGATGGCGTAAATGATGAGGCAGGTATAGAAGTAGCCGACGGGAATGACGGGCTCGATGAAGAGCGCGCGGAGGAGATCGGCGACCGACAGAGGCGGCTTCGCGCCGACGGCCGAGTTCGTGAGCAGCACGAGCACGGTGAACGCCGCGAAGGGGATGCCCATGAGCGCCAGCTCGCGGCGGAGGTTCTGGCCCCAGGCGCGAGGGGTGCGCGTCGTGCGGTAGCGCTGGTAGAGAAAGCCCAGGCAGAAGTAGAAAATCGGCAGCTGGAAGGGAACGAGGTACTCGAGAATCCACCGACTGGCGGTCGAGGGGGTGAAAAGGCCCTGGGCGCTGCAGGTGGTGATGAGGGTGCCGAAGGCGATGAGGAGGGACGCGGTGGCTTCCACGTTGTGCGTCCAGACGTCCTTGGGGCCGCCGGAGCCGTGGCCGTGCATCTCGCCTTCGGGGACGTCGGGCGTCTTTCGAGAGCGGCTTCCCGCAAATGTTGCCGAGTCTTTCGGGCGGCCGTCAGGGGAGGCGGTCGTTGCGCTTTCGAGTTGCGGCGATGCAGGGCACGCTATGTCGGCGAAGTTGCTCATGGGTTCACGGTAGCACGCGGGCACCACGACGAAGGCGGCGCGCGGGCGCCTGTTTCCCCAATGATGACCTCTCGCGGACGCGCCTGCGAGTGCCGGCGCCGCCTACCAGATGTGCGGGCGCGCTAGCGAACGGCGCTGGCTATGGCCGTCCTCCCTCCTGCCTGCCGTGGCGCAGGGCCGCCCTGCTGCGGAGGGTCGTGGGGCTGCCAGCGGGACGGTCGGGATCTCCGCGCTCTTGCTCGCTGCCAGGGTTTTGCGCGGGGAGGCCCGTCGCCGGGTTGTCGGAGCCGCCCCCGGGCAAGCAGGTATTTTGGCCGCAGAGGGCGCATCCGGGGCGCGCGGCGCCTCGGCCGTCGGGCGGTGTCGTTTGGTTGCTGCGGCAGCAGGGAGTGTCGCGACGGCCGCCGTCGCTCCGGTCGTCGTTGCGCTCGTCGGCCAGGATGACACGCTCGAAATCGCGCCGATTGCTGACATAGGCCTTCCGGAAGATATTCGTGGCATGGAATTGCACCGTGCGCACGGCCAGGTGCCGCTCGGCGGCGATGGTCGCATAGCTTTGATGCTGCAGGATGAGCTTGGCAATGGGCATCTCCTTGGGCGTGAGGCCCAGACTGTCCAGCTCTCCCTGGATCTGCTCGGCACGGGTGACGCGGCGCATTTGCTGCGTGCGCAGGCTTCTCTCCCGCAAGGCCAGCATCATGCCGAGTGCCGCCAGGGCGCAGGCCGCTGCCAAGGATCCGAACACGAGGGTCGACTGGTCGAGGTTCGCCGGCGCTGGCGCTCCGGCGGCGAACGAAACGGCAGCGCCGATGAGCACGAGAGCTAGCCCGAAGGAAGCCACGGCGCCTGCGAACAGGAGCGCGCCCGTCCGGTCGGTGCGCTCGCCGGTGTTTTCGCGGTTGAGCGGGGAGGGATGGAGGATGGGCGGGATCAGACCGCCGGGGTGGGCAGCTTTCAGCATGATAGTATCCTTTTGTCGGAAGGGGGAGACCCTTCGGTTGGTGGGCGCATCCGTGATGAGGCAAGGACGTCCGTGCGCCGCGGGTTGTGCCGCAGTGCGCCTGAGCGCCAGGAAGAGGGCGAGGCCTGTTGAGTTGAAAGCTGCGTTTGCCGGGCCGGAAAAACATTTCGCTTCCGGTCTCTCGCGGGTGTCCCATGATACCCCAATGGAACTGACATCGTTGGTAAAAGTGCGATCTTCGATAGTTTTATTACCACGATGCTTGGTGTTCGTTGGCGCATCGTTGCTTTCGAAAAGAGGATTTGAGCAGGGAAAACGAACCTGCTTGCTATGTTGTATCTGACATGAAATCGGCTACGTGCACAAGCCATGGTGGAATGGGCGGCACGCGCGACACGACGGGTTGTGTCGCGCGCTGCGAACGCTGGGCTGGCCGGCGCCTCGGTAGACCAAAGTGACAAACGTGGACTTTCTCCGTAGGAATCCTGACGATTCGCAGTGCCGTGATAGCATTTCCGAGGCTCGAAAGAGGGAGTGCCCCTTGTGCGCTTTTCCTCGTGTTGGCGGCGCGCTCTGGCCTGGGTTGCCGCTCGCCGCTTGGGCCGACAGACAAGCAAATCGTACGGAGGCAGTTTCTGTGGACATGTTCATCGAAGTTCTGAAGGCGTTCTTCATCGGCGTCGTGGAGGGCATCACCGAATGGCTGCCCATCTCTTCCACGGGCCACATGATTCTCGTGGACGAGTTCGTGAAGCTGAACGTGTCGGCGGAGTTCCTGGAGCTGTTCTTAGTGGTCATCCAACTGGGCGCCATCATGGCCGTGCTCATCCTGTACTTCCATAAGCTGAACCCGTTCTCGCCGAAGAAGACGTCGGCCGAGAAGCGCGGCACGTGGCGGCTGTGGGGCATGGTGGCCATCGGCTGCATCCCGGCGGCGGCCATCGGACTTACGCTGGACGACTTCTTCAACGAGTACTTCTACAACGCGTGGACGGTGGCCATCGCCCTTATCGTCTACGGCGTCGTGTTCATCCTGCTGGAGCGTCGCAACCGTCGGCGCGAGGCAGCCTATCTGGCCAGTCGCGCCCCCCGGCGTCCCCGCGGCGCCCATGCGCGTCCCGTGCCCGAGGTGGGTCCGGGCGACGATGGCGACGACGCCGAGATGGCCCTGTTCCGCGTGCGCACCGTGGACGAGATCGACTGGAAGACGTCGCTGAAGATCGGCTGCTTCCAAATGCTCGCCATCATCCCCGGCACGTCGCGCTCGGGCTCCACCATCATCGGCGGCATGCTCTGCGGCTGCTCGCGCACGGCGGCGGCGGAGTTCACGTTCTTTCTCGCGATTCCCGTCATGTTCGGCTGGGGCGTGCTGAAGCTCATCAAGTATCTGATGGCCGTGGGTCTGGCCATGACGGCCACCGAGATCGCCGTGCTCGTGGTGGGCATCGTGACGGCATTCGTGGTGTCGGTGATCTCCATCAAGTTCCTCATGGGCTACATCAAGAAGAACGACTTCACGGCGTTCGGCGTCTACCGCATCATCGTGGGTTTGGTGGTGCTCGCCTACTTCGGCGTGAAGGTGTTGCTGTAGCCGACGCAAAAGCGGCGCGATTTCAACGTGAATTAACCGTGCGAATCGGGAACGAAGGCCTTCTCGGAAAAGCTTGCCGTCGGATTCGGGCTGTTTTTTCGAGTTGTTAGACTTTAGGTACGCGCGATGGTTCGCTCAAAAACTGTGGCAGAACAAAATGTGTAAGAAAAGTAATAAAATACGATATATGAGAAGACAAGATGGAAGCAGGCAATCACCTGCGAGCGCGTTGGATGTCTAACAACTCGAAATTCTTGGTGCTGCTCTCCCTGAATCTTTCCTGACGGACGCATCGCTTCTTCGATTGTCTTATGATAATCTTAACGCCGGAATGCGGGGTCGGTGGGTTCCGTAGGCATTGTCTAGGGCAAGAGGAGGAGTCGTGTTCAGCGAACTGGTGGTTGCTTACCTCTTTCTGGGAGGGACAGGGGCGGGCGCGCTCTTGATTGCCGCAGTGCTGATGCTCCTCGCTGACGAGAGAGCCGTGAGCCGCGGAGTGGTTGTGCGCTTCAGAGACAACGGAAGCGCTGCCTATCGCCGACTGTTCGTGCCGATACTCGTGGCCTCGCTGGTAGTCTTAGTGCTGGGGGCCCTGTGCCTTGCGGCTGATGTGGGGCGCCTCGATCGCATCCTTTTGCTGGCGGTTTCATCCCCTTCGAATTATCTGGTCGTAGGATTCTGGGCACTTTTGCTTTGTGGCACGTTGGCGGCAGCCATGCTTCTTGTGTGGCTCGGGGTGCCGTCGGTGTCTCTGCCTCTATTCAGAGCGCTCGCTGTCTTGCTTGCGGCGGTGTCTTTCGTCGCGGTGATCTATACGGGACTGTTGCTGTCGGGTATGCCGTCGGTGCCGTTGTGGTTCGGCCCGTGGCTGCCGGGGCTGTTCGCGATCTCGGCTCTCTCGTGCGGAGTGGCGCTTGTGGGCATGGTGGCAGTATTTTCGGGAATGGCGACGGTTTTCGGCCGAACGATGCGGCAAGTCGTTCGCGCCGATATGGTTCTCCTTGCCCTGGAGGCGGTCGTCGTGGCGCTGTGGCTCGGTGCAGCGTGGCTGGAACACGGCGGCTCGGCTTCCTCGGGGGCAACGCCTACCGATGCGGCCGCGTTGGCATCGGTGGCCTCCGTATTGAACGGTGCGTGCTCTCTGCCGTTCTGGGGCGGCCTTGTGCTCGTTGGCCTTGTTGCTCCTTTTGCGATAGAGGCTGTCCTCGCGCGTTGCAATGCGAGTAAGGACGTCGCCGAGGCGTCTCTCGCCTCGCGCGCGTTGCTCGCCAGCGCCGGTTGCGTTCTTGTTGGCGGCGCCTGTTTGCGCGCGGTCGTAGTGGCGGCCGGGATGCTGCCCGTTGTTTCCGTTCCCTTCTAGTCCTTGAGAGAAAGGTCGTCCATGTTTCCCTTCGAAGTTGATCCGACAAGCGACTTGCCCCTGTGGGTGCAGCTGCGCAACCGCATTGCCTACCTCATCAACGACGGCACCCTGGCGCCCGGCGACAAGCTGCCCACGGTGCGCGGCCTTGCTTCGGAGATCTCCATCAACTACAACACGGTGAACAAGGCCTACCTGAGCCTCGTGTCCGACGGGTACCTGGAATCGACGCGGGGTCGTGGCGTGTTCGTGACCGATTTGGGTGCGAAGATGGGTGCGGAAGGGGAGGGCGAGGCCGATGCGGTGCTAGACGAGTGCATCGCGTCGTGCCGCGAGCTGGGCATGGGGCTAGATGACATCGAGCGCGCCATGAGCCGAAAGATCAAGCGCCTGAAGTACGACGAGGCCCGTGAGCGCGGCGAGGTGTCCGCTCGCATCATCGATTTCGAGAAGCCCGCCGTGCGGGCCGAGAAGGGGGCGTGACAGCTCGCGTCTCCCGCCCCTGTTTGTGTCTCTGACTGCGCCGAATGACGCCGTCCCGCAAGTCCCGATCTGAAGGAGTTCCCATGTTCGGCAAAGAGAAGTCTTCCGACGAGCGCCGCTTCCGCGTGGCGCCGGATGTGTCTACGGAGGTGGTGGGGGAGCGCGCCTCTTCGGCGGGCGTGCTGCTGTTCTCCGCCGTGCTGTTCGTCGTGGTGCTGACCTGCGCGTTGGGCGTTGGCGCGCTTGCGACCGGCCGCGTGACCCTAGGGCTTATCATCGTGGCCGCGCTGGCGGCGCTTCTTGCCATCGGTTGCTGCCATATCGCTCAGCAGTGGGAGCGCGTGGTGGTGCTTCGCCTCGGGCGCTTTAACCGCGTGTCGGGGCCGGGGCTGTTCTGGACTATCCCCGTCATCGAGTCGAACACCATGCGGGTGGACACGCGCACCCGGGTGACCACCTTCTACGCCGAGGAGACGCTGACGGCCGATCTCGTGCCCATGAACGTGGACGCCGTGCTGTTCTGGCACGTGTGGGACGCCGCCGCGGCCTGCACCGAAGTGGGCGACTTCACCCGCGCCGTGGAGATGGCGGCCCAAACGGCCCTGCGCGACGCTATCGGCCGGGCAAGCGCCGCCGAGGTGGCCATCCGCCGCGAGCAGCTGGATCGGGAGCTCAAACGGGTGCTGGAGGAGAAGGTGGCGCCCTGGGGCGTGACCGTGCTTTCGGTGGAGGTGCGCGACATTCTGCTGCCGAAGGAGCTGCAGGAGGCCATGAGTCTGGAGGCCCAGGCCGAGCAACGCAAGAAGGCCCGCATCATCCTCATGGAGGCGGAGCACGACATCTACGAGATCTTGGACGAAATGGAAGGGCTCATCGGCGACCACGAGGCGGTCTCGCGCCTGCGCACCATGCACCTGCTGAACGAGTCGCTGCGCGAGGGCAAGGGCGCCGTCGTCATCCCTAGCGCCTTCGCCGAGGGCTTCAACGAGGGCCTGGGCGACCTGCTCAAGGGCTAACTGTCAAAAATATTTGACAATCACCTCGTTTTCCAATCTATCAAGAATATTTGACATTTTCCCAATATCGGCTAATATCAAGAAAAATTGATATCCGATGGGAGATGTACGATGAAGTGGACCAATGTGTACGGCCTTGACCAGCTCGGGTCGTTTCTCCAGAAAACCCGCAAGGAAAAGGGGTACACCCAAGATGAGTTCGCCGAGATCATCGGTGCCTCCCACGCCACACTCTCGGCTCTCGAAAATGGCAAGGGCGTCAGCTCCCAGACCCTCATGCGCGCCATCAGCGATTTGGGCTTGAAGCTGGTGGTGCTCCCTAAGGGCGCTCAAGCCGAAGTGCATGATGCCCCTGCGTCGGTGGTGTCGCTTCTGCGCTCGCGCCAAGAAGGGGGTCAACAGTGAATTCTGAGATCCTTGAGGTTCGCCTCGGCGGCGAAAAGATTGGGCAACTGGCTCGCACGAAGAACGGCGCTCGTTTCGCGTTCTCGGAAGAGATGGCCTCGGCGCATCCCTCTTCGCCCCTGCTCTCAACGGCGCTCTGCGTGCAAGAGGAACCCTTCGATGCCCAGCGGACATTTTCCTGGTTCTCGGGGCTTTTGCCCGAAGACGCGAGGCTCGATGAGCTGCAGCGGTTCTACGGTGTTGCCGAGGGCGACTATTTTGGATTGCTCGCCCAGATTGGCTGGGAGTGCGCCGGCGCCGTTGAGGTGATGCCCTCGGAAGATTGGGCGTTGGCGCGTGCGAGCCAGGAGCTGCCGCGCGAGAAGCGATTGACTCCCGAGGAACTGTCGGCACGTCTGGCGGCATTGCCGTCGCACCCTTACGATGACGCATCTTCTCTGCGGGTGTCGCTTGGCGGCTTTCAGGAGAAGCTGTGCGTGACTGCGAGACCAGAAGACTGGGCTGCGGCTGAGCCAGGCCACAGGGCCTTAAGTTCCGCGGCGCTTCCTTTGGATGGGGCTCCTTCGACGCATATATTGAAGCCGCAGCCCCAGGGTCGGCTTGCGGGATTGGTCGAAGCGGAAGCATGGGGAATGGAGGTCGCACGACATGTGACGGAGACGGCTGGCTCAGCCATTCTCGATTTGCCCGACGCGCCGCCTACGCTGGCTGTGGAACGCTTCGACCGAGTTGAAACCGAACGGAGGCTCGTGCGGCTGCACCAGGAAGACTGCGCGCAAGCTCTCGGCATAGAACCGGGACGCAAGTACGCGGCAACAGCGACGCCCACGAAAAGCGATCCGACCTATAAGGGCATTGCCGAGCTGCTGTCCCGCTATGCCGCCGACTCGCTGGAAGAGCGCAAGCGGCTGCTGCGGCATCTCTTCGTGAACACCGTTCTGGGAAATACCGACGCTCACGCCAAGAACTACGCGCTGCTCCACGGGGGCGACGAGGTGTGCCTCGCGCCGCTCTATGACGTCGTGCCAGCCCTTGAGATTACGCCGAACGTGCTGTTCATGGGCTTGCGCATCGATGGCCGCATTCGCATCGATAGGATCGAGCGAGAGAATATTGTAGCTGAGGCCCGCTCATGGGGCCTGCCTGCTCGCGTCGTAGACGAAGTGCTTGGAAAGGCGGCGGAAGATGTTCGCCTCGGCATCGCGATTGCCTCCGAGCTGTATCCCGAAGCCGACGCCCGCCACGCCGCGCCCGCTTTGGAGCGGTTGAAGGCGATGGGATTCTAGATTCCTACAGGCAGGCAGCTTGGTTGAAGGGGTGGATTCGCTTGAGCTCGGGGGCGAGCTTGCGCCTCGTGACTTCCAGGTCGTAGACTTCCTGGGCACGAAGCCAGTAGCCATCGGTGAGGCCGAAGAAGCGGCAGAGCCGCAAATCGGTGTCGGCGGTGATAGCTCGCCGCCCGAGGACAATCTGGCCGATGCGCTGCGCGGGCACGCCGATTTCTTTCGCGAGCCGGTATTGCGATAAGCCCATGGGCTTGAGAAACTCCTCGGAGAGCAGCTCTCCGGGTGTCACGGGATCGAGAAGTTCATTCATCGTCGCACGCTCCTAGTGATAGTCAGAGTATGGGCTTATAGTAACTTCTCGCGTTATTATCGGCAACGCTGTTGCTGATCTAGGAGTGATTCCAGCCAACTATCCTCAAAATAGATAACCATCTTTGAAAATTGTCCTATGATAATCCTTGCATTGCCATAGGACAATTTGCTATAGTGCTTCCCGTGGAATTTGGCCAATTCTCAAGGATTACCAGAAGAGGGGATAGCGACCTGCGCAGTTGAGGAGACGCAGGCGCAAAGAGTCCAAGACCCACTGGCGCGGCGACATTGTCGCAATCCATTCGCGGCGCATGCATTCGCCGCAGGTGCGCGTGGCGTCCCACGGCTCGATCCCTGGGAATTCAAAGGAGGAGAGATGTCCGAAGCAACCCATCCCACGGGCGGACTCACTCGACGCGGTTTCTTGAAGACTACCGGCGCCGCAGCCGCGGGCCTCGCCTGCGCGGGCGCTGTGGGCGTGGCCATTGGCGGCGGCGCGCTGGCACCGGCGAGGGCCACAGCTGACGCCGGCGAGAAAACGATTTACACCCTGCACCAGTTCATGTGCCAGGGAAATTGTTCCATCAAGTGCACGGTGCGCGACGGCCATCTGGCGAAGATCGAACCGAGCGATGCCGTTGATCCGAAATATCGGCGCTGCTGCATGAAGGGTCTTTCCGAGATAGAGCATGTGTATAGTCCGCTGCGTCTGCAAACGCCCCTGAAGCGCGTTGGCGAACGTGGAGAAGGTAAGTTCGAGAAGATCAGCTGGGACGAGGCTATGGAGATCGTCGGCACCGAGCTCAAGCGCGCCTGGGACGCTTACGGCAAGGAGTCGGTCTACATTTCCGCCTCTAACGAACCGCGCTTTGGCATGCTCGCCTCGATTCTGGGTGCCGGCACGGGTGTGGAGCCGGGTATCGATCGAGGTATCGGCAACGGTGTGGATCCTGCCATTGGCGGCGGTGGCTTTGCGTCGTGCTCCAACGAGACGCGGGACTGGGTGAACGCGAAGACTATTATCTTGAGCGGTATCAATTTCTTGGAGACCTCACTCATGCGTTCCGATGATTTCTTCGACGCAAAACGAGCCGGCGCTGAGATCATTGTCGTGGATCCGCATTTCTCGACTACGGCATCGAAGGCAAATCAGTGGATTCCTCTCAAGCCCGGAACTGATGGCGCGCTGTACTTGTCGATGATCTCGCATATCATCGACAACAAATGGTACAACGAGGACTATATGCGCGCCCATACTTCTATGCCGTTCCTCTTGGATCCGGCTACCGGCGAATTGCTGCGTAGCGGAAAGACGCCCAAGATCGATCCTGCCACCGGCGAGGCCGCCGATCCCGCCGACTATCTCGTATGGGACACGGCGACTAATGCGGCTGTTCCCTATGACGCTCCCGGTGTTTCTGCCGCGCTTGAAGGTACCTATGAGGTCGCAGGCCAGAAAGTCGTTCCGGTGTTCGAGCAGCTTAAGGCCAGTCAGAAAGACTACACCACCGCCTGGGCCGCGGAGAAATGCGATATCGATCAGGAGGTCATCGAGGCGCTGGCGGAAAAGTACGCTACCGGCGGTCCTGCCTATCTGTGCTTCGGCTACGGTGGTTCAGACAAGTTCTCGAACCCCGATATCCAGGGTCACGCCATGGTAATTCTCACGGCGCTCACGGGGCAGATTGGTAAGCCTGGTGCGGCTTTGGGGCACCCCGGCGGCGGTCAGGGCTATGGGGCGGCACTGGCGGCGTGGCCCTTGCCGGAAGATATGGTGCCGGCAGACATTCCCGTGCGTGCCGATCGTTTCGCCGATACGGACGCGGGTGTGCATGTCATCATATCGCTCGGCAACACCTTGCAGCAGTACTACGCGAACATGAACAAGACGCGCGAATGGCTGCCGAAGCTCGACTTCATTTTGCATGTGGGCATGTACGACGAGGATTCCGCGGCTTTTGCCGATGTGGTGCTGCCGGTATGCTCGAAGTTCGAGGACACGGTGGAGCACAGCATTGTGCGAGGCGGCTACAACCATATTCAGCTGTCGCAGAAATGCATTGATCCGCTTTTCGAGTCGAAGCCCGATTACGATGTCATGTACCTTATCGCCAAATCGGTGGGTCTCGAATCGGTGCTTCCCGAAGACGCCGAGCAACTGGCCCGCTTCCAGATCGATGAGGCGACCGATCCGCTGGTGGCCGGTATCACCTTCGACGCTCTCGTGCAGAACCACAATACGATGCCCCTGGCGGGAATCGAGGAGCCGCGCATCGGGTACGCCGATCTCCAATTCCCCACGCCAACGGGGCGTATGGAGATCTACTACGAGCCCCAGCACCATTCGGGCCAGGCGCTTCCCCAGTGGGAGGAGAACAACGAGGTCTTCGACGGCAATCCGCTTATGGAAAAGTATCCGCTGCAGCTTGCCCAAACCCGCACGCGATTCTTCGTGCACTCCCATTTCCGCGGTGCGGCGTGGCTCGCGCAGTTCTACACGCCGCGCATCGAGCTGAATCCTCAGGCGATGGCCGAGCGCGGACTTGAGGATGGCGATGCCGTGGAAGTCTTCAATGATCGCGGATCGTTCAGTTGTCAGGCTTTTGGGAACAACGCCATTCGCCCCACCTCCGCGCGCATTTACGAAGCCGCGTGGTCGAAGGATTGCATCTCGGGGAATCCGCAGAACGTGACGAACGATCATGTGAACGAACGCGACGCCGACCTTCTTACCGGCGCCCCCATTCCCTTCAACGACACGCTAGTGGAAGTGCGAAAGGCTTAAGGTGACTACCATGACGAAACTGGGAATTGCCATCGATCTCGAGCGTTGCGTTGGCTGCCATACCTGTGCGAACGCTTGCAAAATGCAGAACAACGTGCCCACGGGAATGCTTTGGAACCGCGTGACCACCGAAGGGTGCGATGTGATCGACGGGGCCGTCGGCACCTATCCGAACCTGACGCGCACGTTCCTCCCCGTTGCCTGCCAGCATTGCGAGAACCCCGCCTGTCAGCGTGTGTGCCCGACGGGTGCCACCTACAAGGACGATAAAGGACGCGTGGAGATCGACTATGACAAGTGCATCGGCTGCCGCATGTGCATGGCCGCTTGTCCCTACAATGCGCGCTCTTTCAACTGGGAAGAGCCGGTGCGCGACGTGGACTTCAACTACGGCGATGCGGAAGTGCCGGTGCGTCCGCGCGGCGTGGCCGAGAAGTGCACGCTGTGCCGCGAGCGAACCGATCGCGGCGAGGAGCCCATGTGCGTCGTGTGTTGCCCGACCCATGCCCGCATCTTCGGTGACCTGGACGATCCGGCCTCCGAGGTGTCGAAGGCCGTCGTCGAGCGCAAGGCTCACGTGCTCCTCGAAGAGCAGGGCACGCGTCCGCAGGTCTACTACTTCGATTAATGCGATCAATGCGCGGCGGGGCGGTTGCGCCGACGGCCTGATAAGCCGGTCCGGCAGCTCTTTTCGGGGGTTTGACGAGACCCCCTGGGGAAGTGCGGCCTCTTGTGGCTGGCGCCCCGCCTTCTCTCCCTCATTCTGAAAGGTTCGAGAAATGGAACTTCTAACCAAGAACAAACTGCTCACGGCGGTACTTGCGGTGCTGTCGGTGGCGGGTATCGGAGCCTACATCTTCCAGCTGGCCGGCGGTCTGGCGGTGACGGGCATGTCCAACGGCGTGTCGTGGGGCCTGTACATCACCATGTTCATGTTCTTCGTGGGACTTTCCGCCGGCGGCCTTATCGTGGCCTCCTCGGCGAGCGTCTTCCACATCAAGCGCTTCAAGGCTGTGGCTATGCCGGCAATCATCCTGTCGACGGTGTGCATCTGTCTGGCGGGCATGTTCGTCCTCATCGACCTGGGCGGCATCCAGCGCATCTGGCGTATTGTGACCGGCCCCAATCCCACCTCGCCTCTGGTGTGGGACATCTGCGTCATCACGCTTTATCTGGTGATCAACGTGCTGTACCTGGTGAACATGCGCCGTGGCAACGACCACGCGGTGTCCGTTATCTCGCGGTTCGCCCTGCCCTGCGCCATTCTGGTGCACTCGGTGACCGCCTGGATTTTCGGTCTGCAAATTGCTAAGGAGGGCTGGTACTCGGCCATTATGGCGCCCATCTTCGTGGCCTCGGCCATGGACTCGGGCCTGGCGCTTCTGCTGTGCGTGCTGGCCGCGCTGAAGAAGGCGCGCCTGTTCGAGACCTCCCGCGAGCTTATGGCATCGCTGGCTGGGCTTCTGGCCACCTGCATCGCTGTAGACGCGTTCTTCATCTTCTGCGAGGTACTGACCATGGCCTATCCTGGGGCGGCCGGTGCTGAGACGCTGGCGCTCATGACGAGCGGGCCTACGTCGCCGTTCTTCTGGTTCGAGATCGTCGGCGGCTTGGTTGTCCCGTTCCTTGTGCTGGTGTTCGCGAAGAACCGCGAGCGCACGGGGCTCGTGGTGGGGGCGAGCGTGCTCGTCATCGCCGGCGTGCTCTGCAAGCGCCTGTGGCTTTTGTTCACCTCGTTCATCGTGCCGAACGTGGAGGGCGCGCCGGGCATTTTGTCCGACGGCGGCTGGGCGCTTCTCGGTGCCTACGCGCCGACGCTGCCCGAGGTGCTGATTGTGCTGGGCGTCGTGTCGGTGGGAGCGCTGGGCTTCATGGCCCTGGGATCGAAGCTGCTCGTGCCCGCGACCGAGACCGAGCGCGTCTCCGCTCGTGCCGTTGCGGCAGTCGAGCCCGATGGTGATTTCGAGCCCCTGACCGCATAAGCCACAAGTAGATAACAGCACTAAGCTTAGGCGACCTGTCAGTAGTTGGCGGGCCGCCTTATGCTATACTTGCTTGGAAGCTTGGTACCAAGCGCTTGGTGAGGAGGAAAGCATGGCGGAGGCGGCTCGCATGGCGCCGCAGCGGATCAAAGTGTCCAGCAAGCGGCAGATCACTATTCCGGCAAAAGCTTATAAGGACATGGGCTTCACCGAGTATGCTCTCATCGAGCAGACTGACGAGGGGTTGCTCATCAAGCCGCTGAAGGCGGAGGACGAGGGAATGTCCCTTGACGTGCTGCGCCGGCTTATCGCCGAAGGCTACGAGGGTGAGGCGCTGGTCGAGCGCTACGCTGCCGTGTGCCCTCATGTGATTAAGTTCGAAGACGCACGGGCACGCACGGCCGTGGACGGGGGCGACGCGAGCGAGGCTAAGCGGTTGAACGAGGCCGCGAATAAGGACTGCGTGTCCCATTTTGGCATGGCGCGCGAGGTCTGCGAGACCGAAAGGGCGCATGTGCTTGAAGCTGTCGCCTCTGAGTGTGCCCGTTTCGCCGCCATCACGAAGGGCTACGTGTTTGGCTCGTTCGCCCGCGGGGATTTCGCTGCCGAAAGCGACGTGGATGTTCGCCTCGAGTACGATGGGGCGGCCCCTTTCACCCTGTTCGAGGTGTCCCAGCTCCAAAAGCACCTCGAACGTGCCTGCGGGCGCGCCGTCGACGTGGTGACGGCCAAGCAGATAAAGAATCCCAACCTCGCCGCGGCCATCGAGCGGGAGAAGGTGCTGGTCTATGAGCGCTAAGGCCACTGATCTCGCCCGCATTCAGGAAATGTTCGATCTCATCACGGAGACCCAAGGGCAAATTGAGCGTTTGGGCATCACCGAGGAGCGCTTCAAAAGGCCCGCTACTGATGCGGATCGGCTTTTCTCGGAGGCCATCATGAATCGGGTGCTCCGGGTGGCTGAGGAAGCCGGTTCGCTCAGCGACGAAGCCCTTGCGCACTACGAATTCGAGCGCCGGGCTATCAAGGGCGTTCGCAATCGGCTTGCCCACGCCTATGGTGATGTAGACACCGATATTGTCTGGGATGTGGTGCAAGGGGACTTTCCCAAGTTGCTAGAAGGTTGTCAGGCGTACTGCGATGACTTGGGTCTGGAGCTGGAGTCTGCGCGACGCTAGAGCTATCCCCGCTGTTAACAAGATGGCAACAGCATTATTTCGCGCGGGTGCTCTTGTTGACGGAATGGTGGCAAGCTTCATCTCTGTTCAACCGATTGTTTTCAAGGAGCCCCCGACGGGCTTGGTTTTGTGCGCTCGCTTTACCATGACGCCCATAGGAGATAGCTTCGATGTCGAGTGCGCCATGGGAGGGGCCGGCGCCCGTCGGCATCGGGTCGAGGCGAGAACGCCGTACGGGTCGGGCGATAGGAGCAGCGTCATGGAGAAGTTTCTGAACTTGGTGCGATCGAATAACATGGTGCAGGCGGTGCTTTGCATCGCATTCGGTCTGTTTCTGATGATCTATCCGTCCATTACTGTGCAGGGTATCATCTTGCTGTTCGGCGTGGCGCTCGCGGTCATGGGCGCGGCGGGGCTTGTGTCGTACTTCCGTCAGCGCAGTGTGCGCTACCGCGATTCGGGCACCCTTATGTCGGCGGTGTTCTACGTCATCATCGCGCTCATTGCGTTTATCTTTCCGAAAGTGATCGCCGGGTTCTTTTCGGTGGTGCTCGGCGTGGTGCTCATTTTGCTCGCTATCGTGAACGTGGTGCGCGCCTTCGGGCTGCGCGCTTTCGGCAGCAGCATCTGGATTGCCGTGCTGGCGACGGCGGTGCTGGTGGGTATCGGCGGTGTGCTTATCGTGGTGAACCCGTGGGGCGCCTCCATGACCTTCGTGCTCGTGCTGGGCGCGACGTTCATCGTCAACGGCGCGGTGGATCTGTTCATCGAGTGGTACACCCGCGATTCTGAGAAGAAGGCCGGGACGACCGTGCGTCGGTAAGACTGCAGGCTAGCCAGACGACTCGATTCGTCGAATGATGCAGTTTGCCATAGGCCTCTTTTTCGATATGGCTGGCGCGTGAACCTTCGATGCAGGGTGACGGGACGCTGAGGGTTTGATAGTATCGCTCTCATTAGCGGATGCTGCCAATGCGCAGCGGAGCCCATTTTGCATAGGGGGGGGAAGAACGTCGTGGAATTGCACCAAATGCGCTACGTCGCCTATGTGGGTCGCCTTGGTAGCGTGGGACGAGCGGCTGAGGAGCTTTACGTGACTCGGCAGGCGGTGTCCCGTGCCGTTCTTTCTTTGGAGAAGGAGCTGGGCATCGAGATTTTCGATCGAAGCCGCAGAATGCAGCCCACCGAGGCGGGCAATGAGGTCCTGCGGCATATCGACGTCGTGCTGAGAGAGGTCGATACCATAGGGCTCTTTGCTCGTCAGTATGCGGACAAGTGCGGGCAGGCAACGGTGGTCAACGTCGCCTTCAAGTCGTTCCCCCTGGACTATCTGTATTTCTCCGAGCATCATCGCATCGTCGAGCTTGTCAAACAGTTCGAGAAGCGTACGCGCGAGTGCGAGATCGCTACGTTCAAGATGTCGGACACCTCTATTCTGAACGCAGTGGCCGATGGGGTGATTGATGTCGGGTTCGTGCAGGGTGCTTATGAAAAACCGCAGGTGAAAGTTGTGCCTGTTGACACGATGGAGACCCGGGCCATCACGCTGAAAGGACAGCCGCTGTGCGCAAAAGAGCCCTTGTCCCTGGACGATTTTCGCGGCGTTCCCCTGCGTAGCCCCTTTGATTTCGATCTTTATACTCGGCGGTTCATCGACCGATGCCGCGCGCGAGGGTTCGAACCTATCTATCGCGAAGTTCCCTTGAATGATGAGGGGATCAACGAATTCTGTCGTGCCGGCGGCGTTCATTTCCAACCTTATGCACCGGCGATGAGGGAGCGTTATGCGGAAAGCGCCTTTATGGCTTTGCGGCCCGAAGACCGTGATGATCTGCCGTTGTGCATGGTCTATCGAGAAGACGCCACCAACGGACTCGTGCCGCTGCTCGTGGAATTCGTCCGCAACGGAGTCGGGCGATAGCGGCACCGCGCGCCCGGGCTGGGGAGGACGACTGGGCGCGCGGTGCCGCGGGGGTAGGGATTTCTCTGATGGTTAGGAGGCGCTTTCCAAGAGCGACTTGGCGGCGATGTAACCGGTGATCCAGCTTGTGCCCACGCCACCGAAGACGGTGGAGTTCCAGAAACAGCCGTAGTTCGCCTCGCCGGACAGCCCTCCGGCGGTGGTGGCGTTTGCGAAGAGGCCGCCGATGAGCGAGCCGTCCTCGCGCATGACCTGCAGGCGCTCGTCGGTGCGCAGGCCGCACATGGTCTTCGCCATCTGGCCGCCTAGGATGGCGCCGTAGAACGGCGGGTTCTTTATCGCATGCAACCAGCTGGGATCGTAGGGGGTGGAGAGCTGGTCGTCAACGCCCTTTTCGCAGACTTCGTTGTACTCGTCAACTGCGCTCTTGAGCACATCTCGGTCGAGCAGCAGCATGTCGGCGAGCTCTTCGATTGTGTCGGCCTTTTTCACGGCGCCGCGCGCCACCGCCTCGTCCACTTCGGCCAACCAATCGGCAGTGACGAGGCCCTTGGTGTCGATGAGCACGTCGGGATCGGTCAGCGGGATGCGATTGCGATCCGATTGCGTGGGAAGGAGCACGTTCTTCTCGAAAATATTCGTGGCGAAGTCGCTGTCGCAAATCGAGTACACGCGGTGCCCTACCGCGGACATCCATGCGGCACAATTGCTGAGATCGCCCATCTGGCCGCCGGGGTTGGCGAACAGCTCCTGAGTTTGGGCGAAGTAGGGCTGACGACGGCCTCGCTTGTCTATGATGAGCCACGGATTGTGGAAGAGCTGCCGCTCGCCATGCCAGAAGTAATGCCAGAACTGGCCATCGCCTCCGGCCGTCTCCTCGTCAATGGCGGCCTCCCAGCACGACCAGGAGTCGAAGCCGGCGAAATCGGCCCCCAGCCCGAGGCCCATGCGGAAGGCTTCGCCGGTGTGATACGCCATAGGGCCGCCTTGGACGGTTCCCTCGTAGGCGCTGGGAAGGTATGCCTTGATGAGGTCGCGATTCATGCCGAAGCCGCCTGCACAGAGGATGACGCCGCGCTCGCCTTTCACATAGGATTTCTTGCCGCCCTCCTCGATCTCGACGCCGACGACGCGCTCGCCGTCGTACACCAAGGCGGTGCAGGGGGTGTTCAAGCGGATATCGGCGCCGGCGTCAAGGGCCACCGCTTCCATGGCGTTGGTGGGGTTGTTCATGCCGAGCACGACATTTTGGCGCCCCTCGTGCACGTCGATGTCATGCCAGATGGGGCCGAGACATACCATGTTCATGTCCTTCTGGCCCATGATCCAGTCGCAGGCTTCGCCGGAAAGCTCTAGCATGTTCTTCAAGTAAGGCTCGTCGATGGAATACGAGTTGTCCTGCTCGTACAGGCGCATAAAGGCCTTTACGTCGGGCGGGAAGGTGGGAACGGCAAATTCCAACTCGTTTTGATCAAGGGAGCCGCCGTAGACATTGGCGAACGTGCAGGCATGCCGACTGGCGCCACCCACCATTCCCTCTTTCTCGATGCCGATGACCTTGAGTCCTTGAGTGGCGAGAAAAGCCGTTGCCACGATCCCGCCGCCACCGACGCCCACGATGACCACGTCCGCCTCATCGTCCCATTGTGTCGGGGGCTCTACGGGGGCAATGGGACGGGCGTCGGGAAGATCGGCGCCGGGAACGCGCTCTACCAGGCGCGCTGTGATAGCGTCGAGCTCCTCGTTCCCCGTGGCCGCCAATGTTTCCGCGTCATTTGCGACGGCCTGAGGTTTGCCGCAGCCAGTGAGCGTTGCGGCCCCCATAGCCAAGGCACTTGCCGCAAGTCCGCCGCGAAGGAAGTCGCGGCGAGAGAAAGAACTCGCAGAGTTGTGCGTCGGGCTGTGCTTGCTGTCTTCACGTTTCATAGTACCCTCCTTCTGCGGCGTTGCCGTATGCCGCTTTTGCCGACTAACCCGAGTGCTTCGGGCTATGATCCGCCTCGGCTCTCGCGAGGCTTCGATCTGCCTCGAGTGTACGCGCGTCGAGAAGCCGGCGGTGACGCGTAAAGGTTGACGCTGACGCAAGTAATCGTTGCGCGCGGTTGCTGCGCTCCTTCGCTTTTGCCGATGTCTGCCCATTAAGGGCTTGTATATCCGTTTTCTCTTGCGATCTTCGGCGCGGGCGGGGGTCTTTGCTATCATGATGCCCACGCGAGGGCGGCGTTGCTTTTGAGCGATGCGGCCATGCTCGTTCAAGTTTTTGGTACACGAAAGGAAAAGCGATGTCTGAA
>QFCE01000012.1_pt1 | contig 188875 bp, 155 predicted proteins | sample 5346091 | NCBI WGS metagenome assembly QFCE01 (sample SAMN09062252, study PRJNA434731) | Human gut metagenome, whole genome shotgun sequencing project. | isolation source: stool timepoint A chromium assembly | host: Homo sapiens | collected 2015
AAGGTTGAAAAACCTTGAATTTTCAATAAAAAACACTTGATTATATGAGGAGGTACTACTATGAGCATTATCCGACCATTTAAAGGAATCCGCCCTCGCGCAGACTTAGCTTCTGCCATAGCCGCCCTTCCTTATGATGTATACAACAGCGAGGAAGCAAGAGAAATCGTGGCTGCCGAACCGAAGTCTTTTCTTCAGATCGACCGAGCCGAGACGCTTCTTCCAAAAGGCACAAATCCATACAGCGAAGCAGTATATAAAACAGCATCTGAAACACTGAACCGTATGATCGATGAAGGTTCTTTTCTTCAGGACAAAGAACCTTGTTACTACTTATACGCGCTTACAATGAACGGAAGAACACAGACAGGGCTTGTAGGCTGCGCTTCGATCGACGATTATTGCAACAATGTGATCTTAAAACACGAAAATACACTGGAAGCAAAAGAGCAGGACAGAATCCGTCACATCGACGCATGCAGCGCCCAGACCGGACCGATCTTTCTCGCTTACCGCGCCGACAAAAAACTAGGAGAGATCATCAAAAACGTCCGATTAACACCTGAAGTCTACGACTTCACCTCTGACGACGGGATAAGACACGAGGTGTGGTGTATAGATAAAATGTCAACGATTGTTGACATTTCTAAGATTTTTGAGGCGATTCCACATCTGTACATTGCAGACGGACATCACCGCGCAGCTTCTGCTGTCAAAGTCGGACTGAAACGCAGAGCAGAAGATCTCCATTTTTCAGGAACAGAAGAATACAATTATTTTCTTTCTGTCCTCTTCCCCGCGGACGAACTGGCGATCTACGACTACAATCGAGTTGTTACGGATATGAACGGGTATACATTTGAACAATTTCTTGATACAATAAAGAGCAGGTTCGATGTGGCTTTGGCCGGCGTAGAAGCAGTCCGCCCGCAGAAAAAAGGCGAATTCGGAATGTATGCCGACGGAAACTGGTATCGTGTAAACGCAAAAGCAGACCTTTTCTCCGGCGATCCGGTAAAAGATCTGGATGTTTCCGTTTTACAGGATCACATCCTTTCCCCGGTTCTGGGCATCAGCGATCCCAGAACAGATTCCCGCATCCGTTTTATCGGCGGAATCCGGGGACTTGACGCGCTGAAAGACGCCGCAGATCAGACAGGCGGGATCGCATTTGCAATGTATCCCACTTCTATGACTGAATTGATGGGCGTTGCGGACGCCGGGCTTCTCATGCCTCCGAAATCAACATGGTTTGAACCAAAACTGCGAAGCGGCCTTTTCATTCACCGCTTTTAAAATACAGTAATAAAATAACTACAAGGAGATGTTATTCATGGAAAGAAATGAACTCTGTTGGTGCGGCAGCGGCAAAAAATACAAAAAATGCCATATGCCGATCGAAGAAAAAATTCTTCTGCATTCAGAACGCGGCGAGATTGTTCCGACACGGGCAATCCTCAAAACGGCTGAACAGATCGAAAAGATCAAAGAAAGCGCCAGATTAAATACCGCTGTACTCGATGAAGTCGCAAAGCACATCCGCATCGGAATGAGCACTGCCGAGATCGACGACATCGTATATACGTTCACGAAAGAACACGGGGGAATCCCCGCGCCGCTTAATTATCAGGGATTTCCGAAAAGTGTCTGCACTTCGCTCAACAACGAAATATGCCACGGTATCCCGGATAAAAATATCATTCTTCAGGACGGCGATATAATCAACGTTGACGTCTCTACAATCTTAAACGGCTACTTTTCCGACGCCTCCCGTATGTTTAAGCTCGGAACGGTTTCCGAAAGAGCCGAAAAAATCGTCCGCGTAACAGAGGAATGCGTCAACCTCGGACTTGCGGCCGCAAAACCGTGGGGACATCTCGGTGATATCGCGCATGCGATCAACACTCATGCCCGGGAAAACGGCTATTCTGTCGTAGAAGAGATCGGCGGACACGGAATCGGACTTGAATTCCACGAAGATCCGTTTGTCAGCTATGTCACTCCAAAAGGAAGTGAAATGCTTCTCGTTCCCGGTATGATCTTCACGATCGAACCGATGATCAATGAAGGCAGTCCCGACTTCTTCGTTGATGAGGATAACGGTTGGACTGTATACACGATCGACGACGGACTGTCATCCCAGATCGAATACATGGTACTTGTCACAAATGACGGCGTAGAAGTTTTGACGAAATAGTAAATACCGCAGAACAGTAGTCTTCTTTTCTTCTGTTCTGCGGTTCTTTTATTTTCTCGCCGCAAACATCCTGCCTGCGAAAACAAGCAGCAAGATCCCTGCGATAATCATAACAACATACTCTTTCACCCATTGCGGCATTCCCTGATTCTTTTCATCATCGAACGCCTCACCCCCATTTTCTTCCGCCACTTCATACGGAATCCGTTCTCCGCGTACTAAAAGCCTGTGTGTATTCACTCCGTAAGGCGTACAAGTCAGAAGCGTCACATAATCTTTATCGTGATATGTCTGCAGTTGTTCCAATTCTTCCGGCTTAATAACTCTCACCTGATCTACCTTGTAGGCGAGCGTTTTATCAAGGATATGGAGAAAAAAACGATCTCCCTTTTCCAATTCATCTAACCTTGTAAATAATTCCGCGCTTGGAAGACCTCTGTGCGCGCTGATGACCGGATGCCGGTTCACTCCGCCGATCGGAAGAGCGGTCACGTCGACATGTCCCGCGCCTTTTTCCAAAACTTCTTCACTTGTGCCATGATAGATCGGAAGATCGACTTTGATCTTCGGGATCTTCAGATACCCCATTACGCCGTCTTTGTTTACATTCAGCACACTTTCATAATTATCGGGAAGCGCATATCCTGTTCCCGGAATAAACGGATCATGAACGGGATCACCGAGAAGAGTCTCGTTGTATTCTTCTGCCAGTTCCCACTGTCTTGCCATCTTGTCTTTATCAATTTGTTCTACAGTCTGAGCGTACTCTTCTATGACTTCTTTTTGCTCACGCTGCGCCAGATAGTTGCTTAACGCCGGATAAATGAAAATCCCGACGCCCGCCGCAAATAAAAGCAGGGACGTCAGGAATATGACCGGTGTTAATATCTGCCCGCGTTTATTGTGCCGTTTTCGGCTTTTTCTTTTTTCGCGCATACAGACAAACCCTTTTCTTTCTGTCTTTTTCTTTCTCTATTTGTTTTTCTGCCTTTTCTCTGTCTGTTTTCCGTTCGGAACTTTTTTCTTTTCTTCCTGAAACTTCCTATCTTCTGCTTCTGCGGATCGCATATGTAAGAAGCATTACCGCTCCTGCCATGATCATAATTCCGCCGATCGTAAAGACTGCCGTTCCGATGCCTCCTGTAATCGGAAGGTTGAAATTACTTTTGCCGTTTGTAAGAACGAAGTTCAACTGCCATGTTTTTTGTGTATCAACAGATGCCGAGTTTGCTTTCACATTCGTTCCTTCTGCTTTTGACTCATCCAGCGTACCGTTTACAGCGTCTTTTTCAGACAGCGTGATCGTCGTCTCAGGATTTCTCGGCAAAGTATAACCTGACGGCGCTTTCGTCTCTGTCAATGTATATGTTCCAAGATCAAGACCTGCGATAAGCATTTCTCCATTTCCATCTGTCGTCAGTTTTGCATCTCCGTCTGCTGCCGGATAATACATCTTTCCGCTTTTCGCAAACTTTATTTCTGTATCGCCTTTTTTCAAAGCAAACTCCGCACCTTGAAGCGCCGTATTCTCGTCCTTGTTGTCTACCTTTTTAATCTTTACGCCATACGTATATAACTGACGGTCCACATTGATCTTTTTTTCAACGCCCTGTGTATTATAAGAAGCGCTGTTGTACTTCAAATACGCTGCGTTTTTCAAGTTATCCGGTGTTTCATAAGCTTCTGATACAACTTTTGCCTTATAAGTTACGATAATCTGACTTGCACCGTTGACTACCGTTTTCAAATTGCCGTAATCTTTGACGCTGTATTCAAATTTTCCTTCTGTTTTTATAAAGTGTTCCGAAAGATCTGTCTGCGCACCTGACGGGTTGATTGCCACTGAATCTTCAACCAACGCTACACCGGATGGAAGAACATCTCCGAAAACAAATGTTTTTACATTTGCACTATCAGGATAAACCGGAATATCAACTGTCAGTTCGTAAGTTACCATATCTCCGATCGCCGTCGTAGATATTTCTTTTCCGTCTGCATTTTTTACAGTTTTCTTGATCGTCGGGTTTGTTCCCTTTGCGGTAATTGTAATATCTCCGTCTACGATTGCCCATTCTTTTGTATCGTCGCTAAACTTCGGATAAATATGTGTAAATACCGGAGAATAGATCTTGCTTCCGCCTGTCATCAGCAGAAGATATCCGCCCATTGAAAGATTTCCGATCGTCGCTTCCGTCTGACCTTCACCCGGCTGAACGCTTCCTGCTGCTCCCATCTGAATCGTATCTGCCGCGATCGCCGACGACATCTTATCTGCAAATTCTTTTACCTTAACCGCATCCTTATCCGTATCCATTGTTATAAACGCTTCTGTTACGCCGTTGCCGTCCGCTTCAATATAATCTTTAAAGTTTGTTCTGACCCATTCTGCGGCGTTTTTGTTCCACACATAAGCAGACTCTTTCGGCTGCTGGTTGTCAAAATCAAAATTCACATCGATCACCCGGTACGCCGATGCTGTCCATCCGCTTTCATCTGCCGTAACTTTGATAGAACCTTTCGACTCTGCATCGATCTGCGCCCATGCCGGCATCGTCATCCCGATGACCATGATTACCGCAAGACAGATTCCCAACACTTTTTTCCAAATGCCGCTTGCCTTTTTTTCTTTCATTTTTGTTTTCTTGTCCATTAACTTTTTCCTCCTCATATAATCAAGTGTTTTTTATTGAAAATTCAAGGTTTTTCAACCTTTTATATCTCAGTGAATAGGCCTCAGCTACAAGCATTTCCGTGTATCGGGTACTGAAATAGTGATTAATGGGTATACGAAATAAAACGTCATTGTTTTTCGCTTTACTGGCCTTGTGTATACCCTTCCCTCTATGGCAGCTAACCTCCTATATCCACCAGGATCATCTCTGTCTCCAGAGGTCCTAACTTCCTTCGTACTGCCTGCCCATAACCAAGGTGTCAGCTTTGCTCCCTAACGGGGTCATGCCCCATGGAAAATATTCCTGCCGACTACTGGCTCATTCTTTGTATTATTGATTACTGACTCGCTTCCTGTTCCAGCACTGTGTTCAGTGGACGTTATCTGTTACATTCTGCTTATTCGGTGGCTGCCCAGATGACAGCCTCCACTATAGTTACTTGTTTTTCTTACGCAGCCTGCGCATAAGCCGCCGGTCTCCTGATGTCATTGACCATCTTCTTGGGATCATAGCCCACGCCTTTTGTCAGTATGGCATAAAAAACACGAAGCAGCTTCGCTGCTATTGCCATAAGTGACTGCATCTTCTTTAATGGATTTAGCCTTCTAGTTGTGTAGTAATTATGGAGTTCCCTAAATTCTGGGTTCTTCGCTACAAGCGACATTGCAACCTCGAAGAGCAGGTATCTAAGTCTCTTTCGACCTCGTCTGCTTATTGTTGTCTTGCCCTTGTGTTTTCCAGAACTATTTTCAACCAGTGCTAAACCTGCAAGTTTCTGCAGTTCTTTCGGGTCATTAAAGCGTCTGATGTCGCCTACCTCTGCAAGAAATCCAGACACTGTCTTGATTCCTACACCTTTGATTTCCAACAGCTTTTCAGCCATTGGAATCTGATTTACCAATCCTTCAATCAGACCCATCACTTCCTGAAGACGTATATTTCTGGATTCATAGTCCTCCAGAAGCATTCGGATTTCCATTCTTGCAGATACTGCACCTTCTTTGCTTCCGACACTGTGCTCAGCAGCTTCGATCAGGGTCTTTGCCCTCGCCTTTCCAACTGCTCTCAACTTTGCATCCCGCCAAATCTGGTTCACTCCATCAATACCCAACGTCAGAATATCTTCTGGGAGTGGTGCTTCCTTTAGAATCAGTATTCCACTTTTGGCATCCGGCTTACCGTATACCGTCTTATATTCAGGAAAATATATATTGAACCAACGATTAATCCTATTTTGAATTCGTGTAAGCTCCGCTTGTAATTGAAATCTGATGTTTGATGCCGTTCTAAGATCAGCATAAACACCGTCTGGCAGGTATGGGATCATGTATCGTCCCTCTCTAACTAATCCTGCAATGACTTTTGGATCCTTACGATCATTCTTTGTCGGATGATTGTCGTCGAGTTCTTTTGATTTCTTCACATGGTGAGGATTTACAAGAACCGGTTTCATTTCATTATCTTGAAGAAACTTTCCAAGATTAAACCAGTAATGACCAGTTGGTTCCATCCCTGGAATCACCTTATCCTTCCCATGCTTTTCTTTGATATCCAGAACCCATGCCTTAAATGTCACGAATCCTGCTTCCGTGTTACTAAATTTGAATGGTTTCTTCGAATACTCGACTCCTCTGTAATCAAAAGCTCTGGCATAATGCGTTTCACTTCCGACATCGATTCCGAGTACCAAAGTTTTTTCTGTAATAGCTTCAATTTTTGCGTTCTGTGTGTTAGACTTCATTGTAGATACCTCTCTGTTCAATAAGATTTTTACTAACCTGCCAGTCAGTAGTCTTATTGTACTCTGAGGTATTTTCAATTTTCAACATCCACATTTTTTATTATACAGGAAGCTCCTAAAAATCATCTGTCAGATAACTATACCACAGGCGAAAGCGGTTTGTCACGGGAGAGTCGACCTGAAGTGCGGTAAAAGTGGATATCTGTATGGCTGAACTGTTAGACAAAAACCGACATTTTACTTGCCCGAATTATAAAAATATAGTAGTATTAATTTTTAAAGGAGAGGAAATTATGTGGTATTGGATTATAGTAGCTTTACTTGTGTCGGGCTGTGCCGCGATGTTGTTTGTATCGTTTTCGGGAATCAAACAGAGCAAAGCGGAGTTGGCGCGGGCAGAAGGAAGAGGAAGAAAAAAACGTCGGGATGAATATGAAGATGAGTATGAGGCGGAAGTCCGCACGCGTTCAAAACGAGAACGAGAGGCGCAAGCGTATGCAAAGGATCAGCGCCCGAAACGTAAGAAACGCCGCTGGAAGATCATTCTGGAAGATATTGACAGTTGGGAAAAATATAGCTTTACATTTTGCGACAGCGTAGGGATCGGCAGAGGAAAGGACGGAAGCATGTATGAGAGATATCTTCCGCTCACTTCTGACGGAAGGATCTCCAAGCTTCATTGTGTAATCATACATAAGAATGACAAATTATATGTAAAAGACGAGGATTCGAGAAACGGTACATATTTAAACGGTGTCCGTATCGACCGGCCGATGGAGATCCAAAGAGACGATATTATCGGAGTCGGGGAGACGCGGCTTGAAGTGCAGAGGATTTTGCGTGAGAGCGATTAAACACAGCATATAGAAAAGAACAGTCCGTTTTGCGGGAAGGCAGACAGTTGCCGCACTGTAAAGCGGGCTGTTTGCCGTATAGGAAGCGGCGCATTTTTGGCAGTCACATTTTCGGGGAATGAACATATAGTACACATATAATATCAGTTCGGGAGTGAGTGCGATGAACGAAAAACTGCCTTATTATATGGCTTATCCGATGCCCTTTTCTTTTGATGACGAGCGGATTGAGAGAATGGATCTTGAATATTTGAAAAGTATGTATCCGAAGATTCCGAAACGGATTCTTCCGTATGTAGAAGAAGAATGCGACCGTATGGAATACGAAAACAGTATGGTGTACGACGCATATCCTGATAAACTGCAGTTGAAGCTGATGTGCACGCGGGTGTGTGACAATATCAGACGGCATGAACATATTTGCCGGGAAGAGGATGAGAAGGAGGAAGATTTATCCGAAGATGAAGCAATAACTATGGAGAATCTGAGGGATCTTGTGGAGGTAATGCTGTTTCAGGAGTTATACAAACGCCGTTGTGACCACAGAAGATGTTGTCGCAGATTTTTTAAATAAGCGGAACTGTTTTATGCAAGTTTTGTGAGGCGAAGCGGAACTGTTTGGCAAAAAATATGTTTTGGTTGAAAATTACATGGAATATTTGCTTGAATTTTATGTATATTTTACAGAAATTTTCAAAGAAGCTCTCTTGATTTACTATTAAGATGAAATGTGATAAAATAAATAAGATATAGTAATGTATATTAGGTGGGGAATAAAATAAGGCGGAGAATACATATGAAAAAAAATTTGATTTTTATAGGGATGCCCGCAGTAGGAAAGAGTACGGTCGGCATCGTTGTGGCGAAGCGTCTCGGAATGCAGTTTATCGATACAGATCTGTTGATCCAGGAACAGGAGAAGAAACTTTTGTGTGAGATTATAGCCGAAGTGGGAGAAGATGGGTTTATTGAGATCGAAAACAGGGTGAATGCAGACGTCGATGCGGAAAACGCGGTCATTTCCCCGGGCGGAAGTGTGATTTATTGCGAAGAGGCGATGAAACATTATAAAAATATCGGAACGGTCGTATATTTGAAAGCGTCTTATCAGACAATAAAAAAGAGAATCCGCAATCCGAAAAAGCGCGGAGTTGTTCTGCGCGACGGACAGACGTTTCGGCAGCTTTATGAAGAGCGCGTGAAGTTCTTTGAAAAATATGCGGATATTACGATCTGTGAAGACGGATGCGAGATCGAAGATACGATAGAAAATGTCCTGGAAGAAGTAAAAAACTTGACAATGTACAGTGAACAACACTAGAGCGTGTTTGAAAAATAAAAATTGCACAAAACGCATGTTTCATTTCCCTTTTTCATGATAAAATAAAGAAAAAGGGGTGTTCACTATGTTGAGACGATATGAGTTAACAGATGAAGAATGGAACCGTATTGTACCATTACTCCCTCCTGAAAATACAGGAAAGCAGGGACGTCCACGAAAAGATAACCGCATCATTCTTAATGGGATGGTCTGGTTAGCACGCAGTGGTGCACCCTGGCGAGATCTTCCAGAACGTTATGGTTCCTGGCAAACTGTATATAGTCGTTTTCGTAAATGGATTGATGACGGGATTCTGGATAATATTTTTCGCATTCTAAGCCTGGAGGCTGAACTGGAAGAATTATCTATAGACGCTTCCATTGTTCAGGCTCACCAACATAGCGCAGGTGCTAAAAAAGGGGGGCCTCGAATGAAATCGGACACAGCCGTGGAGGAGCCAGTACCAAAATCCATGCAATAGTAGATTCTTATGGCTATCCAGTGTACTTTATGATCAGTGAAGGGCAGCGTAATGATATCAATTATGCAATTCCTTTACTGGATCATATCGAAATAGATGGAAGCAAAGTTCTGGCAGACCGTGGATACGACAGTAATCAATTGATAGATTACATTTACGATCATGGCGGTGAACCAACCATTCCATCCCGCCGAGGAGCTAAATTTGAACGTCGCTGCGATTGGTGGTTTTATAAGGAAAGACATCTGGTCGAAAATTACTTTCTGAAATTGAAAGCATTTCGCCGAATAGCAACACGTTATGATAAATTAGCATTCACCTACTTAGGCTTCTTATGTATTGTCTCGATATTAATTTGGTTAAAATGAACAACTTAAAATGTTTTTCAAACACGCTCTAGAATGATACGTTGACAAAAGTTGGGATTTAAAAAAAGCCGGATATGTGGTAGAATAAAAACGGCAGACTGAAAAGATATTATAAAGAATATAAGATAGAAAAGAGATATAGAAAAAACGTACGGGAAAGTACAAGTATGATAATAAAATCTAAACAGAGGTGTGATATGGAACAATATATCATAAAAGGCGGAAATCCGCTTGTCGGAGAAGTGGAGATCGGCGGCGCGAAAAATGCGGCGCTTGCAATTTTGGCGGCTGCAATCATGACGGATGAGACTGTTCAGATCGATAATCTTCCTGATGTGAATGATGTGAATGTGATGTTGGAAGCGATCGAGGGAATCGGCGCGATGGTGCAGAGGATCGATCGTCATACAGTAAAGATCAACGGAAGTACGATCGGCGATTTTAATATAGAGTATGATTACATTAAGAAGATCAGAGCGTCTTACTATTTGCTGGGAGCTCTTCTCGGGAAATATAAAAGGGCGGAAGTCGCGCTGCCGGGAGGATGCAATATCGGAAGCAGACCGATCGATCAGCATTTGAAAGGATTTCGGGCTCTTGGAGCGGACGTTGATATTGAACACGGCAAGATTGTCGCAGAGGCGGAGAAACTTCGTGGAACGCATTTGTATTTTGATGTTGTGACAGTCGGGGCAACGATCAATGTGATGATGGCGGCTGCTATGTCCGAAGGTCTTACGATCATGGAAAACGTGGCGAAAGAGCCGCATGTTGTTGATGTGGCAAACTTTTTAAACAGCATGGGCGCGAATATCAGAGGCGCAGGTACTGACGTGATCAAGATTCGCGGCGTGAGATCGCTTCATAAGACGGAGTATTCCATCATACCGGATCAGATCGAAGCGGGAACATTTATGTTTGCGGCTGCGGCGACAAAAGGAGACGTAACGGTATTGAACGTAATTCCGAAGCATCTTGATGCGACGATCTCTAAATTAGTGGATATCGGATGCGAAGTGGAAGAGTTTGACGATGCGGTTCGCGTTGTTGCAAAGAAGCGTCTGAGGTGTACCCAGGTGAAGACGCTTCCGTATCCGGGATATCCGACGGATATGCAGCCTCAGATCGGGGTGGCGCTCGCTTTGGCAAAAGGAACGAGTACGATCACGGAAAGTATTTTTGAGAATCGTTTCAAATATCTCGGTGAACTGGCCCGTATGGGAGCACAGGTAAAAGTGGAAGGCAATTCTGCGACGATTGAAGGCGTTGAGCGGTTTTCGGCTGCTCGTGTGAGCGCGCCGGATCTTCGCGCGGGAGCAGCGCTTTGCATTGCGGGTCTTGCGGCGGAAGGCATTACGATCGTGGATGATATCGTTTATATTCAGAGAGGATATGAGCGGTTTGAAGAGAAACTTAGAGGGCTCGGCGCTATGATCGAGCGTGTATCCAGTGAAAAAGAGATTCAGAAGTTTAAATTGAAAGTTGGTTAAAAAAAGGCAGAACCGAGAAACGGTTCTGCCTTTTGGCTCTTTCGGCGATGGAAGATATAAAAAGAAAAAGTGCGGTTTCCGGGAAGTGGAAAGGAAACTGCACTTTTGGCGTTTTGGATAGTTTTTATCGGATTTTTCGAGTGGACTCCCGTACTTTTAATTCTACAGGGAGAAGGATCTGCTGTTTTAATACGGAGTTGCTTTTGATCTGACGAATCAACACTTCTGCCGCCAGTTTTCCCATTTCGGCAGAAGGAAGCCGGACGGTTGTCAGGGCAGGCGAAAAATTCTTGGAAAGGGAGATGTCATTAAAGCCGACGACACCGATGTCCTGAGGACATTTTAAGTTCAGCTTTTTAAGCTGAGAAAGGATGGCGCTTGCCAGAGAATCCGAACCGGCGAAGATCACTTCGGTTTCGGGATGCTTTGAGAGCAGTTCCTTTACCTGTGCCGCACATACTTTTGAATCCCAGTCGCAGTTATAGATCAGTTCGGGATCGTAAGGAATATTATTTGCCCGAAGCGTTTCACGGAAGATCATCATGCGGCAGCAGGAGTCGAAGTCGGATGGGGCGGATGAGTTGGAAGCGCCGCCGATGTAGGCGATCTTTTTGTAACCGCATTTGATAATGTGGTCGAAGATCAGTTGGTTTGCATATACGGTGTTGTATCCTATATTGCAGTATCCGTCAATATAGTTGTCGACAAATACGATTTTTTTATTGAGCGTTGTAATAAATTCAAGAGTTTCGGGCGGAATTTCCGTAATGATCAGTCCGTCCAGTTCCGAAAGCTGCTTTTTGAGTCCGGGAGTCATATTATGCAGCTGGGAATAGCTTACGATCAGGGAAATAAACGCATTGTGAGATGCGCAGTAAGATTGGATCCCTCCCAGAATATCATTGAAATAAGGATCGGAGTAACTATAAGTAAGAGACATGATGCAGCCGATGTGGAGCTGACTTTTTTTTCCTGTATACTGATAATGAAGTTCCTCTGCTGTTTTCAGAACGCGTTCTCTTGTTTCCTGACTTGCCCGAAAATCGGGATCGTTAGAAAGAATTTTGGAAACAGTAGTAATGGAAACGTTTGCCGCTTTTGCGACTTCTCTAATTGTAGCCATAATATCCCTCCTTGTTTAGTAAACATAGTATCACAAAAAATAGAGAATGTAAACCTAAATTTTATGTAAATTATCAACAAAAAATAAAGTTTAGTAAACAAAATAGGTTAAAATAACTATAAAAACCAGACAAAAATAAAATAATTTGTTAAAATTACTTGAAAATAAATAAAACAAATATTATTATCTAGATAAACAAAGACAGATTGTTTAGTAAACGGAGGTGCAACATGAAAAAATTTACATTTATAGGAGCAGGATCTTTGGATTTTACAAAAGATCTTGTAAGAGACATTCTTACGTTCGAGGCATTTCGGGATGCGGAACTTATGTTGATGGACATTGATCCGAAACGTCTTGAATATGCGGTAAAAGGAGTACAGAAAATCGTAGATGCCGGAAAATATCCGGCAGTAGTAAAAGGAACGCAGGACCGGAAAGAAGCATTGAAAGATGCGGATGGCGTTCTGATCACGATTTTGCAGGGAGGTGTGGAAGTATGGCGTCATGATATCGAGATTCCGAAGAAATATAATGTAGATATTTGTGTAGGAGATACGCGTGGCCCGTCCGGTATTTTCCGTTTTTTGAGAACGGCTCCGGTGCTTCTCGATATTATAAGAGACTGTGAAGAGGTATGTCCGAACGCGGTAGTTCTCAATTATACGAATCCGATGGCAATGCTCGTAAGTTATCTGCAGTCGATGTCTGACATGAATATTACAGGATTATGTCACAGTGTTCAGGGAACGGCGGAAATGCTTGCAAAATGGATCGGAGCAGAAGAAAAGCAGGTTCGTTATACATGTGCAGGAATCAATCATCAGGCGTTTTATCTTGATTTTGAAGTGGATGGAAAAGATGCTTATCCGGATCTTTATAAAGCAATCGAAAGAGAAGAAGTGGCGGCTGAAGAACCTGTCAGAATCGAAATGTTCAAGAAGCTTGGATATTTTAATACAGAATCGTCGGGACATAATTCGGAATATGTGGCATGGTTTAGAAAACGTCCCGATCTGATCGAAAAATATTGTACTCACGGAACAGGATGGAATCCGGGAGCGTACGGATTTATATTGGATGAGTATTTAGGACGGGAAGATACATGGGAAAAGGAATATACGGACTGGCTTGAAAACGGAGAAGTCGATCTTGAAAGAGGAGAGGAATACGCTTCCAATATTTTCAACGCAGTGTTCGGCGATCACACACCTTACTTCTTTAACGGAAACCTGAAAAACCATGGTTATATTACAAATGTGAAACAAGGCGTATGTGTGGAAGTTCCGACAGTCGCAACAGAAGCGGGAATCGTTCCGATCAAACAGATCACGCTTCCGGATCATCTGGCAGTGCTTGTAAATAATTCGGCGCTGATCGAAGACCTTGCCGTGAAAGCTGCCATTGAAGGCGATCCGAACCTTGTATTCCAGGCTGTTTTGTATGATCCGCTTACAAGCGCGGTCTGCAGCATGGATGAAATCCTGAACATGGTTCAGGAGATGCTTGATAAAAATGCAGAGTATTTGAGTTACTTTAAGTCGTTAAAGATAAATATGGAGGTGCTTCATGAAAAAGAGAATCGTTAGTTTAATATTATGTGGGCTCATGGTATTTTCAGCGGCAGGATGTTCAGGCGGCGGAGAAAATAAAGCAGGAAAAGACGACGTTACACTGACAATGTGGACACATATCAATGAGCCGTGGAATGCGGCATATAAAGATGCGATCAAAGAGTTTGAATCGGAAAATGAAGGCGTTCGGATTAAACTTGAGACGTTCCCATATGATGAGTTTGAATCAAAAGTACAGACCGCTTTGATCGATGGTGAAGGCGGAGCGGATATTTATGAATTGTGGGGAGGCTGGGCATTAGATTTTACTCCTTACGGAACATTGATGGAACTGCCGGAGGAAATGGCAGAAAAAGTGAGAGAAGAAAATTACGAGCCGACATACGGAGCACTTGAGTATGAGGATAAAATGTATGGTATCCCGCTGGAATATAATATCGAGTACGGCGGAATGCTTGTGAACGATACATTGCTCAAGGCGAAGGGGCTTACTGTTCCGAAAACATGGGAAGAACTTCGTAAAACGGCAATCGAAGGAACAGAGCACGACGGCAATATTTTCCAGTGCAAAGGTTTTGATTTTGTGAACTGGGATTCCGTGCCATATTATTTCCTTGCCTTTATCCTTCAGCAGGATGCGGATTACATGACGGCGGACGGAAAATTCGACGTGACGACAGATGCGGCTAAGACAGCGTTTAATGAACTTGCGACAATGGTGACAGAAGATAAAGTTACAGATCTTGAAGGACTGACAGGCGGAGCGGATATGGAAGGTTATCAGCAGTTATATGCCGGACGCAACATGATCGTACCGCGCGGACCGTGGACGATCTCCGAAGGAGAACAGTCATTCGGATTAAAACTCGGCACGGATTTTGATTATGCAGCTATGCCGCAGTATGGAAACAATCAGAAATTTGCTTCGGAAAACGGATGGTCGCTGGCGGTAAGTTCCAGTTGTAAAGAACAGGAAATCGCTTTGAAATTCCTTGAATATCTGTATCAGGATGATGTTATGTTAGAGCATAACATACGCTGCACACAGATTCCGGCAAAGAAAAGTCTGGCTCAGAGCGAAGAGTACAAAAAAGAAGTTCCGTACGCGGACGTTCTTGTAGGAATTCTCGATCAGGGACAGTTTATCGGAAACTTTAACACGGATCGTCTGAAAGAAACAATCAACAATACGTTTGTTTCCTATTGTTCCGGGGAATACGGATCGTTGGACGAGGCGATGGAAGATATGAATACGAAACTGAATGGAATACTGGAATAAAATAAAAAGACTGCCGTAAAACGGCAGTCTGACTCACAAGGGGGTGCGTCATGAAAAATAAAAAATTTGTAGGGACGGTCATGGTACCGGCTATGCTGCATATGTTTGTATTTATCGTTATCCCGATCGTGATAGGTCTTGTGATTTCTTTCTTTAACTATAATCCACTCAGTTCAGACAATAAATTTATAGGACTGGAAAACTTTGTAAGGCTTGTTCAAGACGCGGATTTTCGTAAGGCGCTTTTAAATACGCTGTTATTCGTGCTCATCACGGTTACTTTGAATATCGGCATCGCGCTCGTTGTGGCGCAGATGATCTCATGGTTTAAATCAAATAAGGTGAGAAGTTTTTTCCGTATGGTATTTTTCCTGCCGTGTATTGCGCCTATGGTTGCAACATCCGTTGTATTTGCCCGTTCTATCTTCCCGACGACAACAGGATTTCTGAACGTGGCTCTGAATAAGATCGGGATCGACTCGATCAACTGGCTCGGAGATCCGAAAGTAGTGATGATCTCACTTATTATTTATACGATCTGGGTAGACGTCGGTTATAACGTGATCCTGTTTTCGGCAGGTATTGACGGAATTCCTTCTTATGTGTATGAGGCGGCAGATCTGGACGGAGCGAGCGAATGGGTAAAATTCCGCAAGATTACATGGCCTTTGCTTGGAAGAAGCTTTCAGTTTGTCATTGTACAGACGTTGATCTCACATTTTCAGATGTTTGCGCAGTTTGCAGTGCTCATTTTGAAAGACGGCCCTCAGAATTCAGGACTTGTTCTTTCAAGATATATTTACAAGATGGCGTTTGAGTATAAAGACATGGGATATGCATCGGCTGTGTCGCTTGTTCTCTTTGTCATTATTATGACACTGTCATTGATCGAGCAGAAGAAGAGTGCGGTAGACTGGGAGTATTAGGAGGCATATTATGAAAATGTTAAAAGACAAAAAGAACAGAAAACTAAGGATTATTTCATTCGTGATTTTGTTTTTGGCAGCGATCGTGTTTCTTGCGCCGTATTTTTGGATGCTTTCCAATTCCTTTAAATCTACGAAAGAGATTTTGCTGGAGCCTACGAATATGCTGCCGAAGCAGTTTACGCTTGACGGATATGTGAAAGTGATTACAGATTCGCCGTTTTTCAGATGGATGGGAAATTCGCTTTTTGTAACGGTTATTGATACGCTTGTCGTTTTGTTTACGAGCTCTTTGATCGGATTTGTGCTGTCGAAATATAAATTCAAACTGAACAAATTTTTGTTTTATGTAATATTGATCACAATGATGATGCCGACGGCGGCAATGATGATCCCGAACTTTTTGCTTATATCAAAACTGGGATGGTATGATAAGATCATTTCTCTTGTTGTGCCTACGTTTGTAAATGCATTTGGAATTTTCCTGTGCAAACAGTTTATCGACGATATGCCGAAGGAACTTTTCGAGTGTGCGATGCTTGATAATGCGGGGCCGTTTACGATCTATCGAAAGATCGTGCTTCCGGGAATCCGCCCGGCGCTCGGAAGTCTGACGATCTTTACCTTTTTAGGATTGTGGAATGATTACCAGACGCCGTTGATCTATTTGAACAGCTCGGAAAATATGACTCTGCCTCTTGCAATGTCGTATTTTTCAACTCAGCATTTATCGGATCTTTCGGCGACGATGGCTGCCGCTTCCCTTATTATGATTCCTGCGTCGATCGTATTTATTATATTCCAGAAGCAGTTCATCAAAGGAATTACGATGACCGGAATGAAATAACGAAAAATGTGGAAAAGAAAAAGTTAAAAAAGCAAGAAGTATAAAGATAAAATGTAAATGCTAAGAACATAAAAAGAGGAAAACATAAAAAAGAGAATCAGAAGGGGTGATTCTGTATGGAATTGGAAAAATTTGATCCTGTCTGCGCCGCAGTGCTGAAAAAAACAGAAATTGAAAAACCGGCATATCCGGTGATAGATTTCCATATGCATATGGGAAAAATGCTGTTGGGCGAATCGTATGAAACAAAGTATGACACGAAGGAATATGTCCGGGAACTGCAAGATGCCGGCGTTGTATGCGCTGTGAATATGGATGGATATTTCGGAAAAGATCTGGAAAAGATGCAAAAGAAACAAGAAGGATTCGAGGAAATGTTTTTTAATTTTATGCAGCTTGATTTTTCTGCGTATGATGATCCTGATTTTTGCGATAAAACGAAAAAGGTAATAGAAGATTCCTGTATGCGCGGATGCCGGGGGATCAAATTATGGAAAGATCTTTCGCTGTGGGAGCGGGATAAATACGGCAGGCCGATCCGTACAGATGATCCTCGTTTTGATATCATCTATGATACGGCGGCGAAACTGCACATTCCGGTGCTGATGCATGTAGCTGATCCGGCGGCGTTTTTTACTCCGAAAAGTGAAAAAAATGAACGATGGGAAGAGCTTGATGTCTGTCCGGAATGGGATTTTTCAGATCATGAAAAGTATATGAGTTTTGAAGAACTTATGGAAATGCAAGAGAATACGGTACGCAGTCATCCGGAAACGACGTTTGTGATCGCTCATGTCGGAAGTTACGCGGAGAATCTGGAATGGGTAAGCGGGCAGCTGGAAAAATATCCGAATATGTATATAGATGTTGCGGCCCGGCTGGCGGAGCTGGGAAGAGTTCCGTACAGTGCGAAGAAGTTTTTTGTGAAGCATCAGGATCGGATCTTGTTCGGTACGGATTGTACGCCGCTTGGTATGGGATATCATAAGATTTATTATCGTTTCTTCGAGACAAAAGACGAGTATTTTCCGTATCAGCCCGAAGGAGAACTTCCGGGACAGGGAAGATGGGCAATCTACGGAATCGGACTGGAAGATGAGATCTTGAAAAAGATATATTATAAAAATGCATGTAAAGTTCTTTCTCTTGATGAAAACCGCTTTGTAGGAGGTGTGAGATGAGACGGTATTTAAGCGTTGATTGTGGCGGAACAAAGACGGCGTTTCTTTTGTGCCGTGAAACGGGAGAGCTGGAAGCTGCGTGTACGTTAGGCCCCGGCAACTATATGGTGAACGGAATCGATCATGTGCTGTCAGTATTAAAAGACGGTATTTTGCAGATCTGCTGTCAGGCGGCAATCGCGCAAAGTGAGATCACTCACAGTTTTATAGCTATCGCAGGGTTTAAAGATATACCGGCGGATGTGCCGGTGCTTACCCGCCTTGTACGGGAAACGTTTCCGAGGATGTCGATCACTCTCGGGAACGATACGGAAAATGCACTGGCAGGATCTCTTCTCGGAAAACAGGGAATCCATGTGATCGCCGGAACGGGATCGATCGGGCTTGGATTTGACAAGGACAGTTACTATGTGCGAAGCGGCGGATGGCATCATCTTTTCGGAGGGGATGAAGGAAGCGGTTATTGGATCGGATGTCAGTTGATCCGGCATTTTACAATGCAGGCGGACGGAAGAGAAGAAAAAACGATGATGTTTGATTATATTTTGGAAAAATACGGTCTTGCGTGTCCTGAAGAGATATTAAGGCTCGTTATTAATGAGTGGAAGGGAGAACGGGATAAGATCGCATCTATGTCAAAAGATGCATATGAACTTGCGGAACAGGGCGATTCTGCGGCGGCAGGCATTTTTAAAAGCGCGGCGCGCGAACTTGCGAAGATCGTAAAAGGCGTGTACAGAAACGGGAATTTTGATATACCGGTTTATGTGTCTTATTCCGGAGGTGTGTTCAAAGCGATGAAGTATATAAAAGAAACGCTGGAAGAAGAGCTGCGGGACGTATCGTGCGTTTTCACAGAGCCGTGTCTGCTCCCGTCGGCAGGCGGGATTATACTGGCGTGCAGAGCAGCGGGAAACGAAGTGAGTGAACAGATGATAGAAAATCTGCGTACGGCACAGCATATGCGGGTATAAAATTGATATGAAAAAATGAAAGAAAAGTATAAAAAATATATTGGAAATAAAGCCTTTTATATGATGGTCATGGCGATCGCCGTTCCGATCATGATCCAGAACGGACTTACAAATTTTGTGAACCTTTTGGACAATATTATGGTTGGAAGACTGGGAACAGAAGAGATGTCGGGTGTTTCGATCGTCAATCAGATCATATTTGTGTATAATTTATGTATTTTCGGCGGAACAGCAGGTGTGGGAATCTTTACCGCCCAATATTTCGGACAAAAAAATGATGAAGGGATACGCAGTACATTCCGATATAAGATTTGGTTGGCGCTGATAATTACTGTCGGCGCCGCTTTTCTTCTTCTGTTTTTCGGAAAGCAGCTGATTCTTTTGTATCTGATGGGAGAAAACGGAGGAAATGAAAAGCTGGCGCTGGAATATGGGATGACGTATCTTCGGATTATCTTATTGGATCTTCCGGCGTTTATGATCCTGCAGGTTTATGCCAGTACGATGCGTGAGTGCGGGGAAACAGTAGTGCCGATGAAGGCGGGAGCTGCGGCTGTGGCGGTCAATCTTATTTTCAATTATCTGCTGATATACGGAAAGTTCGGATTCCCCCGGCTGGGGGTGGCGGGAGCGGCTGTGGCAACGGTGCTTTCGCGTTATACGGAAACGGCGATCGTCGTAATATGGGCGCATACCCATGAGAAAGAAAATACATATATGACAGGACTTTATAAAACGTTGTCCGTGCCCCGGGATCATGTAAAAAAATATTTTATAAAGGGAACGCCGCTTTTGCTGAACGAAGCGTTATGGTCTTTCGGTATGGCGGTTTTGGCACAAAACTATTCTGTGCGCGGGCTGACGGTGATCGCGGCGATGAACATAGCGAATACGATCAATAACTTATTCAGCGTTGTGTTTGCGGCGATGGGAGAATCCGTGGCGATCATAGTCGGGCAGGCGCTTGGCTTCGGAGATATGAAAAGAGCGAGAGAGATCGACAATAAGATGATTGTATCCTGCGTTCTTATCAGTTTCGCAGTATCGGTTTTTATGTTTCTTTTCGCGCCGTTTTTCCCCCGGATTTATAATACGACGGAAGCTGTGCGAAAGGCGGCTATGGGACTTGTTTTGGCACAGGCGGTGTTTATTCCCCAGAATGCATTTCTCAACGCCGCTTATTTTACCCTTCGGGCAGGCGGGAAAACAGGTGTCACTTTTTTCTTTGACTGTGTATTCTTATGGTGCGTCAACATTCCGATCGTTTTTGTTTTATGCCGATATACCGGACTTGCCCCGTGGGCGGTCTACAGTGCGATGCAGATCGGGGAATGGCTGAAGTGTATTGCGGGCGCGGTAATGGTGAAAAAGGGAGTGTGGCTTGAGAACCTGACCGGTAAAGGGGAAGATGAAAAATATCTTCTGCGGGAAAATGAAGAAAAGCATTGACATTTCCGAGTGTACATTGTAAAGTCTTGTTTGTAACAAAACAGTTTAATAAAAATACTTTCTCTTATTCAGAGCAGTGGAGATACAAAGGATCTGAGAAGCTGCGGCAACCCCTGAACAGGAAGGTGCCAACCTGAGCGAGTCATCGAACAATAAGAGGATTGTTGTGATAGAGAGACAGTCCGCTTTTACGGGCTGTTTTTATTTGCGGCGGCGAGTCAAAGTCCGGGTCATCCGGGGATCTTGACGACTGCTTATGATCCGAAGCAGTCTGCCGCAGGCAGATATCTTTCTTGATCGTAAAGAAATAGAGAAAGTGAACGAAAGGAGAATGGTTATGGAGAGAGAAAAGATTTTATTTACTTCCGAGTCGGTTACGGAAGGACATCCGGACAAGATGTGCGATCAGATTTCGGACGCTATTTTGGATGAACTTATGAAGCAGGATCCGATGAGCCGTGTCGCATGTGAGACATGCTGTACGACAGGCGTCGTTATGGTGATGGGAGAGATCACGACGAAAGCTTATGTAGATATTCCGAAGATCGTACGTGACACGGTTCGTGAAATCGGCTATACAAGAGGAAAATACGGATTTGACGCCGATACATGCGGCGTGATCACAACGATTGACGAACAGTCGTCCGATATTGCGATGGGAGTGGATAAAGCGCTCGAAGCAAAAGAAAATAAAATGTCAGAAGACGATATTGAAGCCATCGGAGCAGGAGATCAGGGAATGATGTTCGGTTATGCGTCTGATGAAACAGAAGAATATATGCCGTATCCGGCGGCGATGGCGCATAAGCTTGCGCGCCGTCTGACAGAAGTAAGAAAGAACGGAACACTGCCGTATCTTCGCCCGGACGGGAAAACACAGGTAACTGTGGAATATGATGAAAACGGCGTTCCAAAGCGTTTGGATGCGGTTGTGCTTTCTACACAGCACGATCCTGAAGTGACGCAGGAGCGGATTCATGAAGATATTAAGAAATATGTATTCGATGAAGTGATTCCGGCAAATATGACAGATGATGAAACAAAGTTTTTCATTAATCCGACAGGACGTTTTGTGATCGGAGGACCTCATGGAGACAGCGGTTTGACAGGACGTAAAATCATTGTTGATACTTACGGAGGAATGGCGCGTCACGGCGGCGGAGCTTTCTCGGGAAAAGATTGTACAAAAGTGGATCGTTCCGCGGCATATGCGGCGCGTTATGCGGCGAAAAATATTGTTGCGGCAGGTCTTGCGAGACGATGCGAGATCCAGCTTTCTTATGCCATCGGCGTAGCGCAGCCGACGTCGGTATCCGTAGATACGTTCGGCACAGGGAAGGTTTCGGATACAAAGCTTGTGGAGATCATCCGTGAGAACTTTGATTTCCGTCCGGCGGGAATTATTAAAATGCTGGATCTGCGCAGACCGATCTATAAGCAGACCGCTGCGTACGGACATTTTGGAAGACTTGACGTTGAACTGCCGTGGGAAAAACTGGACAAAGCAGACGATCTGAAAAAATATCTTGAATCATAAAACAGATTTACCGGCGGGAAAGACCGGTATAGAAAAAGGATAGAAAACTAAGATGACGATTCGGCCGTCTTTTCGATACAGGGTAACGGATATCCATATCGAAGAGGCGGCTGATTTGTTTATAAAAAGTTTCGTTGAAGAAGGGGAGGGGTAACGGTATAATATATAATATCATGCAAAAGTGAGAATCTGTTTTAGGAGGAGCGCCTATGAAGCTTAGGACAAAATTGATCGTGGCATTTATGTCTGTTATGATTTTGCCGATGATCTTTTTGAATGTAGTGATGCATACGTTCGCGTCGCGGGAAGTAGGAGAACTTCAGCAGCTTTATATGATTGTCGTATTCATCACAACGACGCTGCTGATTTATTGGATCTACCGTTCGGTTTCTGTTCCGCTGGCGAAACTGCAGAAGGCGGCAAGAAATATCAAGGAAGGGAATCTTGATTTTGAGATCAGGCAGGAGTCGGATGATGAGATCGGACAACTCTGTCAGGATTTTGAGGAGATGAGGCTTAGGCTGAAGGCGAACGCGGAAGAGAAGGTTGCATTCGACCGGGAGAACAAGGAGCTGATCAGTAATATTTCCCACGATCTGAAAACACCGATCACGGCGATCAAAGGATATGTGGAAGGAATCATGGACGGGGTTGCGGATACCCCCGAAAGGATGGACAGATACATTAAGACAATATATAATAAAGCAAATGAGATGGATCTTTTAATCAACGAACTGACGCTTTATTCCAAGATCGACACGAATCGTATTCCGTATAATTTTACGACGATATCGGCGAAAGGGTATTTTGGAGACTGCGGGGAAGATCTGCATATGGAGCTTGAGTCGAAAGGAATCGAATTTACTTATTGCAATACGATGGAAGAAGACTGCAAGGTGATCGTTGATCCCGAGCAGCTTAGAAGGGTGATCAATAATATCGTATCGAATTCGTTGAAATATATGGACAAGCCGAACGGAAAAGTCACGATGGAAGTAAAAGATGTCGGCGATTTTATACAGGTTGAATTAGGCGACAACGGCAAAGGGATCGCCGCAAAAGACCTGCCGTACATTTTCGATCGCTTTTACAGGACGGATGCTTCCCGCAATTCATCGAAAGGCGGAAGCGGAATCGGTTTGTCGATCGTGAAGAAGATCGTGGAAGAACATGGAGGAAATATATGGGCGACCAGTGAAGAGGGCGCCGGAACAACAATGTATTTTGTAATCAGAAAATATCAGGAGGTATCTATTGATGAGTAAGCGTATTTTGATCGTAGAGGATGAAGAGAGTATTGCGGATCTTGAGAAAGATTATCTTGAACTGAGCAACTTTGAGGTGGAAGTGGCGAATGACGGAGATACAGGTCTGCAAAAAGGACTGGGCGGAGATTTTGACCTGATTATTCTTGATCTGATGCTCCCGGGAGTTGACGGTTTTGAAATATGCCGTCAGATCAGAGATCAGAAGAATACGCCGATTATTATGGTTTCTGCCAAAAAAGACGATATTGATAAAATCAGAGGTCTGGGCCTTGGAGCGGATGATTATATGACGAAGCCGTTTAGCCCGAGTGAGCTTGTGGCCCGCGTGAAAGCGCATCTTGCCAGATATGAACGGCTGATCAACAGCAATGCGGAGGAAAATGAAGTGATCGAGATCCGCGGATTGAAGATCGATACGACGGCGAGACGCGTATGGGTCGGAGGAGAAGAGCGGTCATTTACGACGAAAGAGTTCGATCTTCTTACATTTTTGGCGAGTCATCCGAATCATGTGTATACGAAAGAAGAGCTGTTTCGCGAGATCTGGGATATGGAGTCGATAGGAGATATCGCGACTGTGACAGTGCATATTAAGAAGATTCGGGAGAAAATCGAATATGACACGTCTCATCCACAGTATATCGAGACGATATGGGGAGTGGGATATCGCTTTAAAGTGTAATGGCATGACGAAAACACAGTTTGATTTTATATTTGTCATGAGAGAAAAGGGGTTTCGTTTTTCGGAACTCCTTTTCTATTGTAAATGAGAATAAATGCGTGTATCATATAGAAGTCAAAAGGGAAGCGGCATAATATGGAATATATATGCCGTGTATGGGGAAAACAGATTAAGATCATAGGGTGGTTTTTAGAAATGGAAAAGAAAAAAAAGAGTCCGAGGAGACTGAAGTTCAATACGGTGCAGACGGTTGTTATCGGATTTTTCGGGGTGATACTCGGGGGCGGAATACTTTTGAGCCTTCCGATCTGTAATCAGAAGCCGATCGAGTTTATAGACGCGCTTTTTACGTCTGTCAGCAGCGTATGCGTTACCGGCCTTGTGACGATTGTTCCGGCGGAACAGTTTACATTGCTAGGGAAAATTATTTTACTGCTTTTGATACAGGTCGGCGGACTTGGAGTGATCGCCTGCATGTCTGCGTTTTTCCTTTTATTGGGAAAAAAGATCAATATGAAAGGAAGAATCACGATCCAACAGGCATATGGACTGGATACGCTTTCAGGTCTTGTAAAGTTCGTGATCCGTATTTTAAAAGGAACGTTTTTGGTAGAGGGGATCGGCGCGGTACTTTTTTCGCTCCGGTTTATTCCTGAGTTTGGGTTTATAAAAGGCGTCGGTTACGCAATCTTTCATTCTGTTTCGGCATTTTGCAACGCGGGTATCGATATACTTGGAAGTACGAGCTTTATACAGTATTCAGGGTCGTGGCTTATTAATTTTACGACAATGTTTCTGATCGTTATGGGCGGACTTGGTTTTCCGGTATGGCATGACATTGCGATCAATATAAAAAAGATGACGGAAATCAAGAAAAGACCTTTAAAATGGCTGTTTACAAGACTTTGTCTGCAAAGTAAGATCGTTCTTACGATGACGGGACTTCTAATCCTGTGCGGCGCCGTCGGATTTTTCCTGCTGGAGTTTAACAACCCCGAAACAATGGGAGATATGAATCTTCTTGAGAAGATGACGGCATCTTTATTTCAGTCGGTGACGACAAGAACGGCGGGATTTGCGACAGTTCCGCAAGGAGACTTAAGAGAAAGTTCGAAGCTTTTGGGCTGTATGCTTATGTTCATCGGAGGATCTCCGGCGGGTACGGCAGGCGGCGTTAAGACAACGACGATCGCGATGCTTTTGCTGACGGTTCTCTGTGTACTGAAAAACAAAAGAGATACAGAGTGTTTTGCAAGAAAGATTGATAATAATATCGTCAGATCGGGAATTACGATCACAATGATCACTTTGATCTTCCTGATGTCGGGAATTACCGCACTGACAATCTTTGAACCCGGAATTGATTTCCTTGATCTTACTTATGAAGCGGCGTCCGCAATGGGAACGGTCGGACTGACGGCAGACCTTACTCCGATCCTGAGCAGGGGAAGTCATGTGATCCTTATGATCCTTATGTATGTCGGAAGGATAGGACCGCTTACTATGGCGCTTGCATTATCGGGAAGAAGCGATAAGATTTCTAAGTTCAGAGAACTTCCGGAAGAAAATGTGATGCTCGGCTAAGTGGGAGAGACAACGTAATGCTTGGATAATTGGGAAAGAAAATGCAATGCAGAGCATGAAGATGAGAATATGGACAGAGAAATAAAAAAGTAGAAATACAAAACCGGAAATGTAAAGACAGAAGCATTTAAAAGGAGGGAACATATTATGGATAAACAATTTGCGGTGTTGGGACTTGGAAGTTTCGGGTCAAGCGTTGCGCTTACATTGGAAAATATGGGATGCGATGTGCTCGTCGTAGACGAGTCTTACGAGAAAGTACAGGAAATATCCGACAAAGTTTCTTACGCGGTCAAAGCGGACGTGTCAGAGCCTGACGCGCTGCAGGCTCTCGGAGGACGTAATCTTGACGGAGTGGTAGTTGCCATTTCGGAAAGTTTAGAGGCAAGTATTATGGCGACGATGCTTTGCAAAGAAATGGGAATTCCTCTCGTCGTTGCAAAGGCGAAAGACAAACTTCAGGGCGCGATCCTGCAAAGAGTCGGAGCGGATCGTATCGTGTATCCTGAGATCGAGATGGGAAGCCGCGTGGCAAAAAGCCTCGTGTCGAAAGAATTTGTGGACTGGATCTCTCTTTCAAATGATTACAGTATGGTAGAGATCGTCGTGCCGCAAAACTGGGTAGGAAAGAGTCTTGTCGATCTCGGAGTCAGAGAGCGTCTGGGAATCAATGTCGTCGGTATTATCAAGAACGGAAAGATCGAAGTCGCGATCAATCCGCAGGAGCCGCTTCGGGAAAAAGAAATATTGATCGTGATCGGTTCTAACGATATTCTTGAGAAATTTGACATGAAAAACAGATAGAAAATGCAGGTGAGAAAATGATTACAAGTACATCGAATATACAAGTAAAAGAATTGCTTCGTTTGCAGAAAAAAAGCCGTGAGCGGGAGAAAGAGGGCGTATTTATCGTAGAAGGACCGCGCATGGCGGAAGAGATCCCACGGGAGCGCATTGTAAAACTGTATGTGTCGGAAAGTTTTCAGGCGAAATGCGTCAAAGAAAAAAACGATCGGTTTATTCAAGAGGCGGAAGTGATGTCGGATACGGTATTTGCGCATGTGTCGGACACGAAGACTCCGCAGGGAATCCTTGCCGTCGTACGCCGGATGGAGTATACGGCGGAAGATATTTTAGGGGAGACTCCGCATGTGCTCGTTCTTGAAAATATTCAGGATCCGGGCAATCTCGGAACGATTTTCAGGACTGCAGAGGCGGCGGGGGCTACAGGCATTGTTTTGAGCAAAGACTGTGTAGATCTGTATAATCCGAAAGTGATCCGTTCTACGATGGGAGCGATTTTTCGGATTCCGTTTATTTATACGGATGATCTGAAAGGAACGATCGACGAACTGAAACGGGAAGGAATCACGGTTTATGCGGCGCATCTTAAAGGGGAAAACTCCTATGATATGGAAGATTACAAGACGGCATGCGCATTTCTTATCGGAAATGAAGGAAACGGTCTGACAGAAGAAACTGCGGCATGTGCGGATCGGAAAATACTGATCCCGATGGAAGGCGGCGCAGAGTCGCTGAATGCAGCGGTGGCTTCGGCAGTACTTATGTTTGAAGCGGGCAGACAAAGGCGGAACAAGAGAAAATAAGGCGGCGCGAGTCTGTAAATGATGATCAAAGTAAATGAAAACAAATGTGAATAATTGAAAGTAAATAAATACAGATAAAAAATAAATGAAAAGAGAGGATAAGACAATGGATTTAAAAGGAAGACATTTTTTGACACTGAAAGATTTTACACCGGAAGAGATCATTTATCTTTTGGACCTTGCCGCAGAATTAAAAGAAAAGAAGAAAAAAGGGATACTTGTCGATCATCACAGAGGGAAAAATGTGGCGCTGATCTTTGAAAAAGACAGTACGCGTACACGCAGTTCTTTTGAGATAGCGGCACATGATCTCGGAATGGGGACGACTTATATCGGAACGATGGGATCTCAGTTCGGGAAGAAAGAGAGCATCAAAGATACGGCAAGAGTACTTGGAAGAATGTATGAAGGAATCGAGTACAGAGGATTCGGACAGGAGATTGTCGAAGAGCTGGCTCAGTATGCGGGAGTACCTGTATGGAACGGATTGACAAACGAGTATCATCCGACACAGATGCTGGCAGATATGCTGACGATCCGTGAACATTTCGGGAAACTGAAAGGTCTGAAACTTGTATATATGGGAGATGCCCGTTATAATATGGGCAATTCGCTCATGATCGCCTGTGCAAAACTCGGACTTGATTTTGTGGCGTGTACGACAGAAGACTATTTCCCGAATGAGGAGCTTGTAGAGGAGTGCCGCGTATATGCAAAAGAATCAGGTTCTGAAATTACATTGACAAGCGATGTGAAAGAAGGAACAAAAGGCGCTGACGTCATCTATACAGACGTATGGGTATCTATGGGAGAACCTGACGAAGTGTGGGAGAAACGGATCAGAGAGCTGACTCCGTACAAAGTAACAAAAGAAGTGATGGAAAATGCAAAACCGGAAGCAATCTTTCTTCACTGCCTTCCGGCGTTTCATGATCTTGGAACGAAAGTCGGAAGAGAGATCGGCGAGCGTTTCGGAATCACAGATATGGAAGTGACGGACGAGGTGTTTGAGTCTGAACAGTCGAAAGTGTTCGATGAGGCGGAAAACCGGATGCATACGATTAAAGCGGTTATGGATGCTACATTGAAGTAAAAAATAAGTAGAAAAGAAGATAAAAACAGAGAAGATACAAAGGCAAAAAGCAAGAAAGATAAAGACAACGAAAAGCTGAGAACGTAAAAAAGATAAAAAGTCGAGAGAATAAAAAGACGAAAACTTGAGAAGGCAAAAAGCCAAGAAAGTAAAATCAGAGAAGGCGAAAAGCAGATAAAATTATGAAAGCAGAGATTTTGAAAATGCTGCGGGAAGCAGACGGGTACATTTCGGGGCAGGAAATCTGTGAGAAGTTCAATGTGTCGCGCACTGCGGTCTGGAAGGTGATCCGCCGGCTTCAGGAAGACGGCTACGAGGTGGAAGCTGTGCGAAACAAAGGGTATCGCATGGTGGAAAGTCCCGACATTTTGACAAAAGAAGAAGTGGAAAGCTGTATGCATACGGAATGGGCGGGAAGAAATGTCGTATGTTATAAAGTGACGGATTCAACGAATCTGCGCATCAAGCAGATGGGAGATGAAGGCGCTTTAGCCGGAACGCTGGCTGTGGCGGAAGAGCAGACGGCGGGAAGAGGGCGCAGAGGACGTTCGTGGGAATCACCTGCCGGAGCGGGGATCTTTATGTCGGTTCTTTTAAGACCGAAGATCACGCCGGATAAAGCGTCTATGCTGACGATCGTGACGGCGTGCAGTACGGCGAAAGGAATAAAAAAATATTTTGAAAATGAGGGAGCTTCCTGTCCGGATATTCAGATTAAGTGGCCGAACGATCTCGTTGTCAACGGGAAAAAACTGGCAGGTATTCTCACGGAGATGAGTACGCAGATCGATTATATCAATTATGTGACCGTCGGGATCGGAATTAATGCAAACACAAAAAAGTTCCCGGAAGAATTAAAAGATCATGCAACATCGCTGTATCTTGAATGCGGACATATGGTGAAACGAGCGTCTGTCATTGCGTCGATCATGAAATGTTTTGAGGAAGATTACCGCCTGTTTCTTGAGACGGAAGATTTATCCGGACTGATGGAAACGTATATGTCGATGCTTGTCAACCGGGATCGGGACGTTCTTGTACTTGATCCAAGCGGAACATATAAGGCAAAGGCACTGGGGATCGATAAAAACGGAGAGTTGATCGTGAGAAGGGAAGACGGAACTTCGGAACATGTCTATGCCGGAGAAGTCTCGGTCAGAGGTGTGTACGGTTATGTATAAATGCATGTGCGGGATAAGAAATGCATGCATAGGATAAGCTGAGAGATATGGATGAGTATAGACGAACTAAATGCAGATTTTAAGTTCGGAAAAAAACAGGAAAAAGAGAGGTAATGTATGGAAGAAGAGGTTGTGCTTTGTGCGGCAAGCGCATATGAACAGAAATTTTATTTGAATCCTCAGTTTGAGTCGCTGCCGGAAGCAGTGCGTCAGGAACTGCAGATCATGTGCGTATTGTATACGGAAGATGTGGGAGGCATTCTCCTTGTCGTATATGATGAAGAAGGAAATCTCGAGTTAAAAGTAGAGCACGAAGAAAATGATTTTGCTTTTGATGAGATAGGAAGTGTGCTGAAGATCAAACAGCTTCAGCAGACGAAAAGAGAATTGTTTGAATCGCTTGAAACATTTTACAGGGTGTTTTATCTCGGAGAGGAGTAGGGTGTGGAATTTTTACAAAAGGTCATCCAACTGTATGCTGAGAGAAAAGAATGGTTTCTGGATTTGTTTGCGGCACATGTGGGGCTGGCTTTAACGGCGGCTGTGAGCGCGGGGATCATAGGACTTCTTTTAGGGATTTTTATTTCGGAACATAAAAAAGCGGCAGGTCCCGTTCTGACGATCGCAAATATCGGTTATACGATTCCGGCGATCTCACTTCTGGGAATGCTGATCCCGGTTTTGGGGATCGGAGATAAGACGGCGATAACCGCTCTTACGATTTACGGCATCATGCCGATGGTGCGAAATACGTATGCGGGAATTACCGGCGTCGGGGAAGAAGTAGTCGCGGCGGCGGAAGGAATGGGGAGCACGCGCTTCCAGATCATGACAAAAATCAAACTTCCACTGGCAGCGGGAGTCATCATAGCAGGCGTAAGAAATATGGTCGTTATGACAATCTCTGTGTCGGCGATCGCGTCGTTTATAGGAGCGGGAGGTCTTGGAGTAGCGATTTACAGAGGTATTACGATCTATGATTCGGCAATGACGTTTTGCGGTAGTTTTCTGATCGCGCTTCTGGCGATCGTAAGCGATCTTTTGCTCGGATTGCTGGAACGGAAAGTGAAAAAGAAAACAGGCATAAAAAACAGATAAAACAGGAAAACATAAATAAAAAAACATAAATAGAAAAATATAAATAGAAAAATATAAACAGAAAATCATAAAAGGACACTATGAATAAGGAGGCAAAAGATGAGATTAAAGAAGATCACGGCGCTTTTTCTGACCGGCGCGCTTATACTTTCGATGGCCGGATGCGCGGGAAACGGAAGCAAAGATAAGAAAGAAGGAAGTGCGGGAAACGAAGCTCAAGAACCGGTTAAGATCGCCACAAAGCCGATGACAGAGCAGTTTATCCTCGGAGAAATGTTGAAAAAGCTTATCGAGGAGAAGGCAGGTTATGAAGTAGAACTTACAAAAGGTATCGGCGGAGGAACGAGCAATATCCAGCCGGCAATGGAAAAGGGAGAGTTTGATCTCTATCCGGAATATACATCCAGCGGATGGATTCTTGTGCTCGGACATAAGGCAGGTGAAGTAAGCGATGATAAGATGCTTGCAAAACTTCAGGAAGAATACGAAGAAAAATTCGATATGACGTGGGTAGGGCTGTATGGTCAGAACAATACGTATGCCGTTGTCGTAAGAGAAGATACGGCAAAGAAATACAATCTTGAGACATGCTCGGATCTGGCGGCGGTTTCGGATCAGCTTGTTTTCGGAGGAAACCCGGATTATATCGAGAGAGCGGACGGTCTTCCGGGGATGTCTGCGGCGTATGGATTTCAGTTTAAAGAGATCAAAGATATTGATATCGGTTTGAAATATCAGGCGCTTAGAAACGGTGATATTGATGTGACGAACGGGTATACGACAGACGCTCAGATCAGTCAGGATGATGTGAGAGCGTTAAAAGACGATAAGTCTTATCAGGTAAATTATTTTTGTTCAACGGTTGTCCGCAAAGATGCGCTTGAAAAATATCCGAAGCTCAAAGAGACGTTAGAGCTGATGGACGGAATTCTTACAGATCAAAAAATGGCGGAACTGAATTATCAGGTTGAGGAAGAAGGACGTGACGAAGCGGAAGTGGCGGAAGAATTTTTAAAAACGTCCGGGTTACTGTAAAATATTTTCCGAAAACCGTGAGAACAGAACCGTTTGAAGAAACTTTCGAGAAGAAACAAAAAAGTACAGGGGAATGAATGCGTATGGAAATGATACGTCTGGAACATGTGACGAAAAGCTTTGGCAGATATAAAGCATTGGATGATGTGAGCATTGTTGTGGAAGAAGGCGAATTTTTGACGGTGATCGGCAGATCGGGATGTGGAAAGACGACGATGCTTCGGATGATAAACGGATTGCAAAAGCCGGATTCGGGAAAAGTATATGCGGCAGGGGAAGACGTAGGAGAGGCAGATTTGATCCGGCTTCGAAGAAAGATCGGCTACGTGATACAAAATAAAGGGCTTTTTCCTCATATGACTGTTGAAAAAAACATTATTTACGTTCCTGTTATAAGCGGACAGAAGGATAAACGGCAAAACCGGAAACTGGCGGAAGAATTGATCGGTCTGGTCGGTTTGGAGCGTGAGATGCTTGACCGTTATCCCGAAGAACTCTCCGGAGGTCAGCAGCAAAGAGTCGGGATCGCAAGGGCGCTTGCGTCCCGCCCGAAACTTCTTCTGATGGACGAGCCATTCGGGGCGCTGGATGAAATTACAAAGCGGGCTATGCAAAATGAACTTCTGGCATTACAGAAAAAATTAGGAATGACAGTCGTGTTTATTACGCATGATATCAGGGAAGCGATGAAATTGGGAGACCGGGTTCTTGTGATGGAGCAGGGAAAGATCGCGCAGTGCGATACGCCGGAAAATGTAAAGAAAAATCCGGCGGATGAATTTGTGAAAGAACTGATCGGATGAAAAAACTATGAAAAAACGTAATCTGACAAAAGGAAATGTGACGGCTGTAATGCTGCTGTTTGCCGTGCCGATGATCCTTGGAAACATCATGCAGCAATGTTACAATCTGGCAGATACATGGATTGTCGGGAGGTTTGTCGGCGCGGAAGCGCTGGCGGCTGTCGGAAGCGCATATACGCTTATGACGTTTTTAAATTCGATCCTGATCGGCATGTGTATGGGGAGCGGAGCGCTTTTTTCAATCTGTTATGGCCGAAGAGCGTTAAGAAAACTAAAAGAATATATTGTTTCATCGTTTGTGCTTATTTTTTCAGTGACAGTGATTTTGACGATTGTTTCATATGTGTGCCTTGATCCGATTCTCACGCTGATGCAGATTCCGGCGGATATTTACGGACTGATGCGCTCTTATATGGGGCTGATCCTCGCCGGATTGATCTTTGTTTTTCTCTATAATTATTTTGCGTTTCTGCTCCGTTCATCGGGAAATTCGGTGATTCCTCTGATTTTTCTCGGCGTCGGAACTGCGCTTAATATCGGACTGGATTTTTTCTTTGTCGCAAAACTCGGGCGCGGAGTGAAAGGGGCGGCTGAGGCAACGGTTCTTGCTCAGGCAGCGGCAGGACTTGGAATCGCATTATACGCTCTTGTGAAAGAACCGGAACTTAACATGAAGAAAATGAAAGAAGAGGGGATCGGTATAAGGGCAGATCTTTTGAAAGAGATCTTTTCTTATTCTGCATCGACGGGAATCCAGCAGTCTGTGATGAATTTCGGGATACTTATGGTTCAGGGACTTGTGAACAGTTTCGGAACATCGGTTATGGCGGCGTTCGCTGCAGGGGTAAAGATTGATACATTGGCATATATGCCGGCACAGGAATTCGGGAATGCATATTCGATATTTATCTCGCAGAATTATGGGGCGGATAAAAAAGAACGGATCAGAAAAGGAACAAAAAGCGCTGCCGTGACTGTCATAATGTTTTGCGCGGCGGCATCTGCGGCAGTCTTTTTCGGAGCAGAGTTTTTGATGGGGATTTTTATTGATCCGCAGAAAACACAGATCATTCAGATCGGAACAGGGTATTTGAAAACAGAGGGAGCGTGTTATTGCGGGATCGGAATCCTGTTTTTGCTCTACGGATATTTCCGGGCAGTGGAAAGACCGAAAGTTTCTCTTCTTCTTACGATCCTCTCACTTGGAACACGGGTTGTCCTTGCCTATGCATGTGCGCCGTTGTTCGGCGTTGGAGCGATCTGGACGGCGATACCGATCGGCTGGGCGATGGCGGATGCGGCAGGAATCATCCTGTTAAGACGCGGCGAGCGTACTAACAGGATGAATGAAATTATGTAATTGTCGTCTGTCAACGTATAAACTGTTTTCTGTAAGCGGTAGGAGTCATGCCGCATATTTTTCGGAAACATTGGGAAAAATAGCTTGAAGAAGAGAAGCCGCACTGTTTTGCAATCGCTGCCTGGTTCAGATCCGTTGAAGTAAGAAGTTCCTGACTTGTGAAGATCCGTTTCTGAGCAAGATAGTTCATAGGCGCGATCCCGTAAATTTCGGTAAATGTATGGGCAAAATAATATTTATTCAGATGGGTCAGCTCCGCAAGTGTGTCAAGAGTGATGTTTTCTCTGAAGTTAGAATCGATGAAGCGCTTTGCGTAACTGCATTCGCGGGTAATCTTTTTTGAGGAAGGAAGCATTTCTACGGGCGATCCGGTATGTCGTGAAAGTTGAATGATGAGAGCTTCGAGAAGATTTTGACAGATCGTCTCGTAGCTTTCTTTTTGTTCGTCCATCTCCCGGAGGATCGTATGAAAGTAGAAGTCGAGATTTTCGGAGAAATCTTCGCACTGTATATTTAAATATTCTTTGTCGTTATAAATAAGAAAGTTTAGTCCCTCCACGCCGAGGACAATGTATTCCAAGGGAGAATTTTTGTCTGAAACTTCCGTGTGGCGGATGCTCGGGTTGATGATGATCAGATTCTGTTTTCGGATCGGAAATGATTCTTCTTCTACAATGAAGCTTCCGCATCCGTTCAGTACGTAAAAAAGCTCGGAAAAATAATGGGTGTGCGGGTAGCTTTCCCAGTCTTGTTCGTACTTTGAATAACTGGAGTAGAGCAGGCGGTACGGCATTTGCGAAAATGTTGTTTCCTGATTAGAAGTGTTGAATGAATGTCGTATATTTCCCATAAATACAGCCTCCGTTGTTTATCTGGAATAGTTTAGAAATTTTGTTTTTAACTAAAAAAGTAAAAAATTAATGTGTTTATTATAGTGAATTCTTAAAAAAAAATCAAGGGAAAATGGATGTATTGTAGAAGCGGCGAAAAAAGAAATTATATATAATGCACAAAAAAATAAATATAAAAAAGTTTTTGTCGGAAAAACGCAAAAAAAGTCGGGGGAAATACAAAAAAGCAATATTTATAAAAAAAAGGACAAGAATGGGTATTGAAAAATTATCGGATTTCGTTTATTCTAAGACCAAGAGAAACAAATCGTTAAATAAAGGAGGACCAACGATTATGAAAAAGAAAAAACTGATCAGTCTGTTACTTGTTGCTTCTATGGCATTCAGCCTTGCAGCTTGTGGTTCATCAGGCGGAGACGACAAAGACGCTGACAAAGGTGGAGACGAAAAAACACTGAAGGTTGCAGCGGTAGAAACAGCTTACGGCGCAGACATGTGGAAAGAAGTTTGCTCAGCATTCGAGAAATCTCACGAAGGCGTTAAGGTTGAACTTACAATCGACAAAAAGCTCGAAGATGTAATCAACCCGCAGATGAAATCCGGCGAGTATCCGGACGTGATCTTAAGAGCTGTAGGAGCTGAATCGGGAATCACAGAGACATTCGTAAAAGACAACAACCTTGTTGATCTGACAGATGTTCTTGATATGACAGTACCGGGCGAAGAAGTAACTGTAGGAGACAAGATCCTTCCGGGATTCGTTGAGAATACAATTACAAATCCGTACGGAGACGGAAAAACATATCTGATGCCGATGTTCTACGGCCCATGCGGACTGTTCTACAATGCAGGACTGTTTGAGGAAAAAGGCTGGGATGTTCCGACTACATGGGATGAGATGTGGGCACTTGGCGACAAAGCGAAAGAAGAAGGAATCGCATTGTTTACATATCCGACAACAGGTTACTTTGACGCATTCTTCTATGCTTTGATGCATGAGACAATGGGAGACGATTTCTCTAAAGCGCTGACATATGAAGATGGTATCTGGGATACAGAAGGCGCTAAACAGGCATTTGACATTGTTGCAAAACTTGCTACATATACAGAAAAAACAACACCGGCTAATGCAAACGACAACGATTTCCGTAAGAACCAACAGCTTGTACTTGACAACAAAGCGCTGTTCATGCCGAACGGAAACTGGGTAATCGGCGAGATGGAAGATGCTCCGAAAGCAGACGGATTCGAGTGGGGATTCACAGCTCTTCCGGCTGTTAAAGAAGGCGGAGAGAGAGCTTCTTACACATTCTTCGAGCAGATCTGGATGCCGGCAGAAGCAAAAGAGCAGGATCTCGGAAAAGAATTTATCGCTTACCTGTACTCTGATGAAGCAGCTAAGATCTTCTTCGATAAAGGCGGAGCAGTTCAGCCGATCGAAGGAATGTCTGATATGATCACAGATGATAATACAAAACTGTATTACTCAATCTACGACACAGGCGCAGTTGCAGTTATGGATGCATTCGCAGCAACAGAGCCGATCGAAGGTCTTACAACACGTTCTACATTCTTTGATCCGGTTAACTCTCTTGTAACTGGAGACAAGACAGAGCAGGATTGGATCGATCAGATCAAAGCTGACAGTGCTAAATTCCATGAAGCGCTGAAATAAATAAAAAATAAATCACCGGAAATTTACCGGTTCTGATGACCGGAAGAATATCACAGGTGTAGGCGGGCGGTGAATCTGTTTTCACCGCCCGTTTTATCCTGACAGGAGATGAATTAATGAAAGCAAGAAAAGGAAAAGGGCTGTTTGTATTTTGCTGTCTTGCCCCGGCAGCGATATTGTTTATCGTATTTATGATCCTGCCTACGATCGATATTTTCCGTATGTCTATGTTTAAATGGGGTGGATATACAGATAATAAGACATTTGTAGGATTGGACAACTTTAAAATACTTTTCAAGAGTGACAAATTTTATCAGGCGTTCCAGAACTCGATTTTGCTGATCGTTCTTGTTACACTTGTAACATTTACATTTGCGCTTGTATTTGCTTATATTTTGTCACGGGAAAAAATTAAAGGAAAAACATTTTTCAGTGTTATTTTCTACATTCCGAACATTTTGTCGGTAGTAGTTATCAGTGCTATTTTCTCGGCAATCTATGATCCGAACCTTGGACTTTTGAACTCTTTTTTGAATCTGTTCAAAGGAGCGGAAAACCCGACGCTTTGGCTTGGAGATCAGAAGATAGTTATTTACAGTATTGTGATTGCACTTGTATGGCAGGCAATCGGTTACTATATGGTTATGTATATGGCAAGTATGGCAAACGTGCCGGAAAGCCTTTATGAGTCGGCGGCTTTGGAAGGCGCGGGAAAGATCAGACAGTTCTTTACGATCACAATTCCGCTGATCTGGACAAACATCAGAACAACACTTACATTCTTCGTTATCAGTACGATCAATATGAGTTTCCTGCTTGTAAAAGCAATGACAAACGGCGGACCGGACGGAGCGTCAAATGTATTCTTAAGTTATATGTATCAGGAAGCGTACACGAACTCTTCCTATGGATATGGTATGGCGATCGGTGTTATGGTATTCCTCTTCTCGTTTGCACTTGCGGGAATTCTGAATGTGGCAACAAAACGTCAGGAAATCGAATTTTAAGGGAAGGAGATCAAGATGGGAAAAACAAAAGTAAAAGAGTCAAAAAAACCATTGACACTTTCAAAAGTGGTAGTATATATCTTATTAATTCTCCTTGCGATCACAATTATCATTCCGGTCGGCTGGGTATTTGTTGCATCTGTTAAGCAGAATTCAGAGTTTTACGGAAGTCCGTGGGTACTTCCGGAGAAGATTTATTTCCAGAACTTTATCGATGCGTGGGAGAAGGCGAGCATGGGAACTTACATGCTCAACTCAGTGATCGTAACAGCGCTTGCATTGCTTTTGCTGATCGTGATCTCTCTTCCGGCGGCATATGTATTGTCCAGATTCAAGTTTAAAACGTCAAAATTCTGGAACGTACTTTTTATGGCAGGCCTGTTCATTAACGTAAGTTACATTGTTGTACCGATCTTCCTTATGCTCAATAACTGGGATAAAACGCTTCGTCAGCTCACAGGAGGTACGTTCTTTTTGAACAACCTGTTTGTGCTGGCTCTTGTGTATGCGTCTACGGCGCTTCCGTTTACGATCTATCTTTTGTCCGGATATTTCAGATCTTTGGCAAAAGATTTTGAAGAAGCCGCTTATGTAGACGGAGCAAGTTACTTTACAACGATGGTAAAGATTATTTTCCCGATGGCAAAACCGAGTATTGTTACGGTAATCTTGTTCAGTTTCCTGTCATTCTGGAATGAATACATTATTTCAATGACACTTCTGACAAAACCGGAACTGAAAACTCTGCCGGTAGGACTTATGAACTTGATGGCGGCGCAGAAATCTGCAGTTCAATACGGTCAGATGTATGCAGGTCTTGTTATCGTTATGCTGCCGACGTTGATTTTGTATATCTGTGTACAGAAGAAACTGACACAGGGTATGACACTCGGCGGATTGAAGGGGTAGGAGGTTGATATTATGGATGAAAGAACAAAACAGGTTTTAGTAGGAATCATTGTTGCTGTTATTTTTATCGCGTCTGTAGCCCTTATCATTATCGGTCAGAAAAATATCGGACCGCAGGGGCTTCTGACAATGCTTGCAGGACTTGCGGGTCTGATCGGACTTCTTGCTTTTTATAATCATAAATATAAATAGCAAAATATAACAGAAAACAGAAAAAGAAAACAGGAAAGAACAAAGAGGGTATAATTCATGGAAAATTCAAAAGGACTTGTGACCATCCCTACAGATCTCGACGTTGTTCCCGAGACTTTGGAACTGATGAAGCGCTGGGGAGCAGATGCGATCAGAGACTGTGACGGTACAGATTTTCCGGAGGCGCTCAAAGACGCAGACGCGGAAATTTATTCTACATATTATACGACAAGAAAAGACAATGAGTGGGCGAAGGCAAATCCGGAAGAGATACAGCAGATGTATCTTATGACGCCGTTTTATACGGCTGATTCCGAGAGTCTGTCGATTGAGATCATGAAAGGTCTTTATCCTGACATGCTCAGTCCGAATACACGGGATGACATTAAGCGTTGGTGGGAGGTTGTAGACCGCACGACAGGAAAAGTCGTTCCGACAGACGAGTGGGATTATAATGAAGAGGAAGGAAAGGTTACGATCAAGGCAGTTCCGTTCCATGAGTATACTGTGAGCTTCCTCGCCTATATCATGTGGGATCCGGTGCATATGTACAATGCCGTAACAAATGACTGGAAAGATGTAGAGCATCAGATCACCTTTGATGTCCGTCAGCCGAAGACACATGAGTATACATTGAAACGTCTGAGAAAATTTATTGAGGATCATCCGTATGTAAACGTACTTCGTTTTACAACATTTTTCCATCAGTTTACACTTGTATTTGACGAGCTTGCCCGTGAGAAATATGTAGACTGGTACGGATATTCGGCGTCGGTAAGTCCGTATATCTTAAAACAGTTTGAAGAAGAAGTGGGATATCCGTTCCGCGCGGAATATATTATCGATCAGGGATATTACAATAATCAGTATCGTGTTCCGAGCAAAGAATTTCAGGATTTTCAGGCGTTCCAGAGAAGAGAAGTTGCCAAGATCGTAAAAGAGATGACAGAGATCACGCACGAATGTGGTAAAAAAGCAATGATGTTCCTCGGAGATCACTGGATCGGAACAGAGCCGTTTATGGAAGAGTTTAAAACACTTGGTATTGACGCTGTTGTAGGAAGCGTAGGAAACGGTTCGACGCTTCGTCTGATCAGTGATATCGAAGGAGTGAAATATACAGAAGGACGTCTGTTGCCGTACTTCTTCCCGGATGTGTTCAACGAGAACGGAGATCCGGTCAAAGAAGCAAAATATAACTGGGTGACAGCAAGAAGAGCAATCCTTAGAAAACCGATCGATCGTATCGGATACGGCGGTTATCTTAAACTTGCGCTTCAGTTCCCGGAATTCCTTGATTATGTAGAGCAGGTATGCAACGAGTTCCGTACGCTTTATGCAAATGTAAAAGGAACGACACCGTACTGCGTGAAGAAAGTCGCAGTGCTTAACTGCTGGGGCAAGATGAGAGCATGGGGATGCCATATGGTACATCATGCACTGTATCAGAAACAGAACTATTCATATGCAGGAATCATCGAGTCGCTGTCAGGAGCGCCGTTTGACGTTGTATTTATCAACTTCCAGGATATTCTGGATAATCCGGCGATCCTTGACGATATCGATGTGATCATCAATGTCGGGGATGCAGATACGGCGCATACAGGAGGAGAATGGTGGGAAAACCCGAAGATCATCGAAGCGATCCGCGGATTCGTTTACAACGGCGGAGGAATTATCGGTGTCGGCGAACCTTCCGGTCATCAGTATCAGGGACATTTCTTCCAGCTTGCTAACGTATTCGGTGTAGAGGAAGAAACGGGCTTCACACTCGGATACGACAAATACAACTGGAATGAGCATGAACACTTCATTTTGGAAGATTCTGAAGAAGTAGATTTCGGAGAAGGCAAGAAGAATATTTATGCTCTTCCGAGTGCAACGATCCTTGTGCAGAAAGAAAAAGAAGTACAGATGGCAGTAAACGAATTCGGAAAAGGACGCGCTGTTTATATCAGCGGACTTCCGTACAGCTTCGAGAACAGCCGTGTACTTTACCGTGCAGTGCTTTGGAGCACACACAGCGAAGATGAACTGAACAGATGGTTCAGTACAAATTATAATGTAGATGTACATGCTTATCCGAAGAACAACAAATACTGTGTTGTAAATAATACGGATGAGCCGCAGCAGACAACGATCTACCGCGGAGACGGAAGCAGCTTTGAGCTTGCTCTTGAGCCGAACCAGATCATCTGGTATGAGATCGCGTAATGTCTGGATCGTATCGTGCAGGCAGTGTTCTGCCGATTCATTTGCGGTCGTTTTGTTGGGGAACAGACGACGGCAGAAAAGTTTGTGAAAAAGAAAATAGAATGAATGAAAAAATATTACGGTTCATATGTATATATGAGCCGTAATATGATATTGGAGGAAAGCAATGGCGAAACGTGAGAAAAATCCGGCATCGGATAAAACGGGAAACGACACAGGCATCTCGTTGCTTGTGCTCGGTATTGTGAGCGTTATTTTCGCACTTTGGATTCCGATCGTCGGGATCGTTCTGGGGACTGTATCGCTTGTAAGAGTGCGGAAAAGAAATGATCTGTCAGGAACAGCCATGGCAAAGGCAGGAAAAGTCTTAAGTATCGCGGGAATATGTATAGCCGTTGTAAACTGGATTCTGGCAATCGTCCTTACATTTATGACGTTAGCATAAGCATGATAAGAATAGCATAGGAAAGAGGAGCAGACAGGAGAAATGTTAGCATACACATATGAAGAAAACGGAAAGTTTGTTTTGAAAGAGAAAGAAAAACCAACGCTGCAAAGTGAGGACGACGCGATCGTACGTGTGACTTTGGCAAGTATTTGTTCCAGCGATCTCCATATCAAACACGGCGCCGTTCCGAGAGCAGTTCCGGGGATAACGGTCGGTCATGAGATGGTCGGGATCGTGGAAGAGACAGGAAGGCGTGTGACAAAGGTAAAACCCGGAGATCGTGTCACTGTAAACGTCGAAACATTTTGCGGGGAATGTTTTTTCTGTAAAAATGGGTTTGTGAATAATTGTACGGATCAAAACGGCGGCTGGGCGCTCGGATGCCGGATCGACGGCGGGCAGGCGGAATATGTCCGTGTTCCTTATGCCGAGCAGGGGTTAAATAAGATTCCGGATTCGGTGACGGATGAAGCCGCTCTTTTTGTAGGAGACGTCCTCGCAACCGGGTTTTGGGCGGCGCGGATTTCAGAGATCGGAGAAGAGGATACGGTCGTCATTATCGGAGGAGGACCTACGGGAATTTGTACGCTTTTGTGCGTGATGCTTAAGAATCCCGAAAAGATTATTTTATGCGAAGTAGATCCGAAGAGGATCGCATTTGTAAAGGAACATTATCCGGACGTACTTGTCGTGAATCCGAAAGAGACGGATGCAGAACGATTCGTGAAAGAAAACAGCAGGCATAACGGGGCGGATCGAGTTTTGGAAGTGGCGGGAAGCTCGGATACATTTGAACTTGCATGGAAGGTCGCGCGCCCGAATGCGATTGTCACAGTCGTGGCGCTCTATGAAGAAAACCAGACGCTTCCGCTTCCGCAAATGTACGGGAAAAATCTTATTTTCAAAACAGGAGGCGTAGACGGATGTGACTGCGATGAGATATTGAAACTGATCGAGCAGGGACGTATCGACACAACGCCGCTTATCACACATACATTTCCGCTGGAAGAAATAGAACAGGCATATGATATTTTTGAAAATAGAAAAGATAATGTGATCAAGATCGCAGTCAGTCACATTTAATTGTGATCATCGTAATGTAATCACTTCGGTCTTTGATAGACATTTCATTTAGTCCTTCTTCGTATGCATACCCTGTAAGCGTCAGATTGTGTTTGCGGGCATAATAAAGGATCGAGCGGTAGATTTCGGGAAGTTTTCCCCAGTCACCGATGCAAAAAGCGCGCAGATATGTTCCGGCAGGCAGGATTTCATCATATACGTCAGAAGTTTGCGGGCAGTATGCAAAGAAGGAGTGATAGCTGTTAAAACTGTTTTTTTGGATATCTTCTATGGAAATACAGCTTCCGAAATTGTCATAAAGATGAAATAATTTTTTCAGGCGGAGAGAGAACTCCGCGGCGATGGAAAAATCGTCTTCGTCGTATTCTCCCGAAATAGGGGATGAGAAGATGATCTTTCTCTCGGGCAGCGTACAGCGTTCGATCGTTCCGTGCTGCGAATACATTCCTATTTTTAATCTCTCTGCTTTTTGTTCTAAAAAAGCCTGTGCAGATAAAAGCTGTTCGATGGACTCGTCGATCAGCTTTTTCTTTTTTGTCATCATCTCTGTAAAAGATTCGTCGGAAGGGCGGGATGAGTAATCTTTGATCTCGTCTATGGACAGACCGATCTTGCGCAATGTAAGGATCAGTTCTAACTCTGTAAATTGAAAGCATGTATAGTAGTGGTATCCGTTCTCTCCGATAATTTCGGGGCGGAACAGCCCGATTTCATTGTAATAGTGCAGCGTGCGTTTGTTGACTCCGGTCAGTTTTGCAAATTCCCCGGAAGAATATAAATAATTTTTTCGATTCATAAAAAACTCCTTGACTGTACAGTTACTGTACATTATATGATACATGATGAAAAGAAGAAAATCAATGATAAAGCGCAGAAAGGAGATCGGGATGGAGTTTATATGTGCCGAGGAGAAACAGTGGAAAGAGATAAAAACAATTTATATGGAAGCATTTCCGAAGCGGGAGAGAAAACCATATTTTGCACTGCGGCATTCCGTAAAAACGAAAAAAGCGGTTGTTATGGCAGCAACCGAAGGTGAACAGGTGTTGGGATTTATCGTCCTTATTCCATATAAAGATATGGTAATGGCAGATTATCTGGCAGTGTCATCTAAAGTTCGCAGCAGAGGAACCGGAAGTTATATTATGCAGAATGTGTGCAGGCAGTACAAAGATAAAAAAATTGTTCTTCTGATCGAGCGCCTTGATGATAAGGCAGAGAACAAAGAACAGAGGATTGCCCGCAGAAAATTTTATTTGAAAAACGGATTTACGTCGTCTGATATTTTTATAACGGGAGCAAGCGGGGAAATGGAGATTATGAATTTCGGAGAAAAGGTTTCGGAAGAAGCGTATATAGATCTGCAGAAATATGCGCTTGGAACGGTGATGTTCAGATTGTCCAAGATCAAAGTGGCAGAGAAAACGCCGCATAAGAAAAGAGAGGAGGCTGACCAGGGATGAAAACAATATTTTCAAAAGTAAAGTTAAGGTCGGGTCAGATCGTTCAGTTGTTTTTGCTTGTATTGCTGTCGGCAGTAGGGCAGATGCTTTTACCGTCGTTTTTGGCACAGATGATCAGCCATGGCGTGGCGGAAGGAGAAAACCGTATTGTCTGGATGTATGCCGTGATCATGGCGGGAGTAACATTGTTTTCCTGCGTGATCAGTTTTCTCTCTGTTAAGATTGCATCTTATATTTCTACAGATTTTGCGGCACAGCTTAGAACTCAGGTCTTTTCTAAAGTGCAGGAGTTCTCGGCGGCAGAGATGGATCGGTTCGGAACAGCGAGTCTTGTCACAAGAAGCACTTCGGATATTACGAATGTACAGAACTTTTTGACATTGCTGCTTAGAGTCGGATTGCTTGCGCCTATGATGGCTGCGGCAGGACTAGTGTTTTCCGCAGCTACGGGAGGAGAAGTCAGTTCGGTTCTTCTTGTCGCGATACCGGTTCTTCTGACTGTATTGACGATCATCATGGTACTGGCATCGAAGTATTCGATCCGTCTGAGAAAAAAGCTCGATCAGATCAACAGATTGTTTTTGGAATCGTTGGAAGGAGTACGCGTGATCCGCGCGTTTAATAAGCAGAAGACAGAAAATGCACGTTTTGAAGAGGCAAATGAAGATTATGCGATGACGGCAATGGCAGCAGGGCGGATCACAAGCCTTCTGATGCCCGCTATCAGTGTGATCTTCGGAGTGACGACGGCGGCTGTATTGGGCATGGGCGCATATTATGTAAGTACAGGCGCTATGGAAGTAGGTTCTTTAGTGGCAAACAGCCAGTATATCAGTATGGTACTTACATCTGTGATGATGCTGTCTCTTGTCATTATGATGTTTCCTACAAGTTATGCATGTGCGAAACGAATCGCGGAAGTTTTGCAGACAGACAGCTCGATACGGGGTGGAAAGTTTCAGATGGAAAATCGTCCGGTGCGCGGAACGGTTGAGTTTCGTCATGTGACATTCGCTTATCCGGGAGCGGATGAGCCGATCCTGAAAGATATTAGTTTTGAATCCCGTTCGGGAGAAGTTACGGCGATCATCGGAGGAACGGGACGGGGAAAATCAAGTATATTAAAACTGATCCCCAGACTTTATGATCCGATGTTCGGAGAAGTGCTGATCGACGGAGTGAACGCGAAAGAATACCGCACGGAAGATCTTCGTTCTTTGATCGGATACGTACCGCAGAAAAATGTTCTTTTCTCGGGAGATATTGCAGATAATCTTAATTTCGGAAATGAAAACGGAACGGAAGAAGACTGGAAACAGGCGGCAAAGACTGCCTGTGCGGATGAGTTTATCTGTAAGAAGAAAGAAGGATATCACGATTCGGTCGCCCAGGGCGGCACGAACTTATCCGGCGGGCAGCGTCAGCGTATGGCGATAGCGAGAGCGATGATGAAAAAACCGGAAATTTATGTGTTTGACGATAGTTTTTCTGCTTTAGATATGAAGACTGACCGTCAGCTCCGTCAGAATCTGAAGGAAAGCATCGAAGATGCAACGGTCATCATGGTAGCGCAAAGGATTAGCACAGTTCTTGACGCAGACCGGATATTAGTAGTTGACGACGGGCAGATCGTAGGAAACGGAACGCACAGGGAATTGTTGGATACTTGTCCGCTTTATCGGGAAATTGCAGAGATTCAGTTAGGAAAGGAGGCGCTTTGATATGAAAAATACGACAATATTTAAGAGGCTGCTGGGCTATTTAAAAGCGTACAGACTTCGGTTATTTTTTGTACTGCTTTCAGCAGTTATCAGCACTGCCTTTATGGTTCTTGCTCCGTTTCTTGTAGGAAAGGTGACGACGACGTTGTTTGCAAGTATTGCCGATAAAGTTTTTTACTGGGAAACGATCATCTGGCTTTTGGCGGCGTTGGTAGCGTTATATTTTGTATCACAGTTGTTTTCCTTTTTGCAGGGATTCGGTATGGCAAAGATCACTGCAAATGTGATGCAGACGATCCGCAGGGAAATCGATGAGAAAATGCATCGGCTGAAACTGAATTATTATGACGTTCATACACACGGAGATATTCTCAGTGTAATTACAAACGATGTAGATACGATCAACAATACGATCAGTCAGAACTTAACTTCGATCGTAACACAGGTTACGACTGCCATCGGCGTACTTATTATGATGCTGATGATCAGCCCGAAGCTGTCTTTGATCCCGATTGTTATGGTGCCTCTTTCTCTATTGAGCGCCGCAGGAGTGATGAAAGCGAGCGAAAAGTATTATGGAGAACAGCAGGAGCTTCTCGGTAAGCTGAACGGATATGTAGAAGAGATGTATAACGGACAGTCCGTTGTGCAGACGTTTAATTATCAGGAACGTGCGAAAAAGAAATTTTCTCAGTTGAATGACGCGCTTAAAAACAGTTCAAGAAAAGCGGAGACAACAGCAGGGGCGATCAGTCCGATTACAACTCTTGTGAATGATCTTGGGTATGTTCTTTGCGCCGCTTTAGGATGTCTCTGGGCGATCGCCGGAAAGATCGCAGTCGGAAACGTACAGGCTATGTTGGAGTATACATGGCGTTTTGCAGAGCCGTTTTCCGCAATCGCCGGAATGGTAGGAAGTTTCGGAGCGGCAGCGGCAGCAGGAAACCGTATTTTCGGACTGCTTGACGCAGAAGAGGAAATTCCGGATTCAGACCAGTGCATCGTACCTGATGACCGCAGCGGTCGCGTTACATTTGAAAATGTGACGTTCGGATATACGCCGGATCATCTTTTGATGAACGGGATCGATTTGACGGTAGAACCGGGGCAGAAAGTTGCGGTAGTAGGACCTACCGGAGCGGGAAAAACAACGCTGATCAATCTTTTGATGCGCTTTTATGAGGTAAATAACGGATCGATCAAAGTGGACGGAACTAAGATCACGGATATGCCAAGGGAAGAACTGCGCGACAGATTCGGTATGGTTCTTCAGGATACATGGCTGTTTGAAGGAACGATCGGAGAGAATATCGGATATGCCGAGGATAATATGAAGAAAGAGAAAATAGTAGAAGCCGCGAAATCGGCATGCGCCCACAGTTTCATCAAAACACTCCCGGGCGGATACGATATGACGCTTAGTAAAGGAGCGGAGAACATTTCGCAGGGAGAACGCCAGCTTCTGACGATCGCAAGAGCGATCGCTTCCGATCCTGAGATCATGATCTTAGACGAGGCGACAAGTAACGTAGATACCCATACGGAAGTTCTTATTCAAAAAGCGATGGCAGAACTGATGAAAGGACGCACAAGTTTTGTGATCGCCCACAGACTTTCTACGATCCGTGACGCAGATATGATCCTTTATATGGAAGACGGAGATATCAAAGAAGTCGGAAATCATGAAGAACTGATGAAAAAGAACGGGAAATATGCGGCTCTTTATATGAGTCAGTTTGCGTAACCGGATTATAGAAATTTTACAGCGGGGCAAAGGAACTGAAATAGAGGGGAAAGATGCACTATTCGTAAAATACTGGAAATTCGTTGTTTTTTGTAAAAAACGCTTGCAGAAAGTAAAAAAAGAAAGTATATTATCAAATGGGAAAAATAGTGTAACAGAATAACAACCGGAGTCTTGCGTGATCTATTCCACAACTCTCCGGTTATATTTATGTAAAGGTATATTTTGTAAGGAGGGAAAGCATGAAGATGCAGAAGAACAAGAAACTTGTGCAAGCTGCTGCGGTAGGACTTTCAGTCTGTGTGCTAGCAGGAGGCGGTCTGTTCGTATGGAATATGTACGGCAAAAATGCAGAAGAAAATGAAAAGCAGATCGTATCAGATGAAGTTGCGGAAATTGAAAGCTTGAATTCACGCGACAATGTTGTAGATTTGGAGGAGCTTTTCGAGGGAGAAAAGGCGTCGGGAAAAGAAGATGTGACGAGCGAGAAAACAGAGAAGAAAGAAGATTCTTCGACGAAGTCAGGCTCTTCTCAAAAGTCGGATTCTTCTAAGCAATCAGGCGGGGCAAAAAAACCGGAGTCATCAAAAGATACAGATACATCAAAGAAGCCGGATAAGAAACCATCCAAACCGGACGAGAAGCCATCAAAACCGGATGAACAACCGTCAGAACCGGATGAGAAGCCGTCTGTGCCGGATGAGAAGCCGTCCGTACCGGATGAGAAACCGTCCGTACCGGATGAGAAACCGTCCGTACCGGATGAACAACCGTCAACCCCGCAGAAACCGGCATTGCCGCAGGTGAATGAACCGGGGTGGACCACAGGTATATATTAAGGAAGGAATATGAGAGGGATGAATCAAAAGAGAAAGAGATTAGGGTTATGGATACTTTTTCTGGCGGCGCTGCTTTTGACGCAGTTCACCGTTCCGGTTAAGGCATCCGAGCCGCAGATACAAGATGTAAACATACAGATGGTTGGAGGGCAGATTCGTACGATCGATCCGATGGGGCTGCGAATGGTTGCCTGCATCAAGAAATCATATATTCAAGAGTTGGAAAAAAGCGGAGCGACGGTAAGTTATGGAATCGTACTGCTTCCGAAAAAGTATTTGACAGAAGGTCAGGCATTGACGCTTGACGGCAAGTACCTTTATAACGGCTCGGTCTATAAGCCGGCAAAAGTACCGGCAGTAAAGAAATTTTCAGAAGACAATGATAGGATTTACTTTACAGCCGTTTTGGCAAATCTGCCGAAAGAAAGATATAAAAATGATTACGCGGCGAGAGCTTATGCAGAAATCACGAGAACTGTGACAGAAGACGGCGGAAAGAAAAAAACAACGACAGAAGTTGTATACAGTGAGAGTGAAATCGACCGTCAGGTATATCGGATTGCAGAAGAGGCTGTAAACGGAACTACAGAGACGGAAGAGACAAAACAGTGGCTTCAAGATAACATTCTCGCTCCGGTAGATACGCCGGAAGAACTGCCGGAAGAAGAAAAAAAGATCTCGTTTCGTCTTGGAAAAGTGTCCGGTGTGACACTGTACCATAAGACAACGTCAGAAGCCGGAGTGGAAACTGTAGAAGAAGTATCACAGTTTAATCTTACAGAATTTAAAAAAGAAGATTATCTTGTGAAAGTTGAGATGGAAGATCAGCCTGAGATATTTGCGGGAATTACGGAAGTGATCGCACCGCAGACAGAAACAGGAAAAGTAAGTTTTAAACTTGACAGAAAAGATTATACTACTTCTCAGGCAGGACAAACGATCGAAGGCGCGGTTGTAGAGTTTGGTACGAAGTCTAACGATAAAGTATCTACAAAATATATTACGATGCAGTCGCTGATCGATCAAATGAAGGCAAATCCAGGCGGAACTTATACTCTGGAGCATGATATAGACGCAAGTATGGTTCAGGGAGATGATTACCTTGTTCCGACATTTAGCGGTACGTTTAACGGAAATGGATATAAGATCAAAGGTCTGACAACAACTCTGTTCGGAACGGTTTCTGGAGGTAAGGTACAAAATGTTAAACTTGAAAATGTTTCCATTACAAAAGTAAACAGTTATAAAGATGCAGGTGGTGGAACAATAGCGAATAAAGCTCAGAAAGATGCTGTGATCGAGAACGTACATGTAAGTGGAAGTTTGAAAAGTACAAACAGCCGAGAACTTCTCGGAGGTCTTGTAGGGCGTATGGATTATGCGAAAGTAAGTAAATGCTCTGCTAATCTGGAGATTACAGGATCTTTCAATACGACGGGCGGACTAATCGGTCAAATGTCCAATCAAAATGAAGGTCCTAATATTGTAGAAAATTCATATGCTGTTGGATCAATTCGAGGAAATAGAACGAATGGGGCGCTTGGCGGACTGATCGGATGGCATAACTGTAAAACAAACTTTTCAGTAACAAATTGTTATGCCGCTATCAATATGGAACTGACTGGAACCAACAGACAGCCAGGAGGATTCATCGGATATATAGGAGAGGCTGATGCGACAGGTGTACTAAAGAGCAATGTTTCATACAGTACCGGAAATGCAGGATATAAGTTTGATGGATCAACTGAAACTATCAAATATACTACGGCACAGATTGAAAATCTTTATAGTTTAAGAGAAAGCAGACTGAAAAGAGAGAGTAGTCGTACCGGAAATACGAATCTGACTCAGATCACAGATGTTACAGTGGATAAACTTTCACAAAAAGAGTTTTACACGAACATGGGCTGGAGTGAAGACGTTTGGGATTTTGCTCCTCTGAAAGAAGGAAAAACTCCAATCCTTAGAAACAATGACTCAAATATGACGACAATGCTCCAGACAAAGGAAATCGCATCGGCAGCCGACCTGAAGAATATTAAAAATGATTTGTCAGGTGTGTATGTTCTGACTACAGATATCGATATATCGGAATCAGCGTCGGGAACAGCGGTTATCCCGGGAATATTTAAAGGAACATTAAAAGGAAACGGCCATCAGATCATCGGTCAGAAGATTCCGTTGTTCGATACGTTAGATGGAGCGACGATTGAAAACGTGAAGCTTGTACAAGGCGAGATCAATCAGAAGGGAACAGATAAAGTTGCGGCTCTGGCAAAAACTTCACAGGCAGACACTCTTATCAAAGACGTATATGTCAGAGATATGAGCGTTACGGGACAAAGTAATGTAGCAGGTCTTGTTGCAAGTATGAATAAGACAACTGTAGAAGAATGTTCTGTCAACGCCACAGTAAACGGAAAACGTGCAGGTGGATTTGCGGCAGAGATTTTAGGAGATTCAGTCGTTAAAAACAGTTATGCAAGAAGAACGGCGGATAAAGAGACATTCGCAGCAACTGAAGGCGACCTGCAGGGCGGATTTGCGGCTGTCATTAAAAAGTCAGAGCTGATCAATAACTTCAGTGAGCTTACATTAAGTCAAAAGGCAGAGGAAAAACCGGAAGAGACACCGAAAAAATCATCTGAAAAAGCGGCGAAAACGGCATGTATGGTCGGTAATTTCGTTGCAGAAAGCGGAGTAGGATCAGAAGCGGTTACAAAAGCAGAGCACAATATTTCCTTTGGTCCGAAGGAATATTCTTTTGCAGGAAACAGTACGGCGGAAAATGTTTTAACGAACTATACAGAGAACTACGAGTATACAGGAAGCGTTTCAAATGATGAGGGAACTCAAACTCCTGAACATACAGGAAAAATCGATAAAGCGACAGCAGCGCAGATTACAAATAAAACCTTCTATATAGATACACTTAAATGGGATGAGAAGATCTGGTATCTGGATGATGTGGCAGGTGGAAAAAGACCTCGTTTAAAGGCAGAAGGTGATGTTTACGGAGCTGAGGAAGAAGATACTTCAAAAGGAGAGGGCTCGGAAGGAGATTCAAACAACGCGTCTTCGCAAGAAGTAGTTTACATACAGGCGCCGGTACAGGATGAAGAAACGGAAGAGCCGCAGATGGCAGGAGAGACTCCGGCAGAAGTGATCAGTTTTATCGCGCAGAAAAATGCAGAAGAGATTGCGGCTATGGACAGTCTGGAATCTGTAAAGGATTATCAGGCAGATCGAAAACTGATTTATGAAAACTTGCGGTTGTTTATGCCGTTCTATACATATGAACAGATCGTCAAAGACGGAAATAAGGTTGATCCGTCGCATGTATTAAATAAAAAGACGGTGCTTGCGGTCTATCCGATGGATGACCGTGGCAACAGAATTGTGGCATTATCCGATAAGACAGTTCAGGATATAAAAAAGATCCGTATTCAGTTTACAGATGAAACAACACCGTTGATCTATAATATTACATATATTGATACAAGGGAAAATATTGCTTCGTACAAAGTAGCGCAGATCCCTGTTCACTTTAACTTTAGAAACTATGTTGTCAGTACGACAACAACGCAGTTTAATAAACTATTGACTGCGGCAAAGGGATATGATTTTGACGGAGATATTGAAACGAGAGTTTCTCAAAAAGACAGCGCTTCTGTATTGTCGGTATACCGGAAAAATTATAACAATGTTGTCAAATCAGAGATGGAGCAGGTGCTTATTTCCATGGCGGCATCAAATCCGCAGTATCCGGTAAATACTACAAATAAAGCAGCAGAACTGATGGTAGAGGAAAATCTTATCGCAAATGGATATCTGAAGGACTTCCTCTATGCGTATAACTATATAGACCGTTGGTACGATTTTCAGATCGGCGGTATTAATATAAGAGACGTTGTGCTTTTTGACAACTCGATCTTAAAATCGGGCAAATCTCCGCGCAATCTTGTGGCAGAGATCGTACAGCTTAGCAGCAGCGGGGGACGTCAGGGAAATAGTACGCCGTCCTTCTACATCAACCGGATCTCACAGTATACGGGAATTTCAAACGTCGCTTCTTTCGTAGAATATTTTATGACTGCATACGCAGGATACACGGATGTAAACGACTGGATCATTGATAATTTCCAGGGCGGATTCATCGTAGAAGCAAGAGCGAATAATCCGAAGATCGATTCCAGATTATGGAGAATACTGAAAAACAATACGGTACAGAGAAACAACGAGCTGATCCTTCCGGTATTGTCTTATAAGACATCGAAGAACTTGTATCTGGCATCGTTCCCGACATCTCTTGTATATGGAAACTTGCAGATTTACAACGGATATCAGAATACAGATGAGTGGAGACAGCAGAAGAAGCAGCAGGTGATCAATCAGATCAATGATTTCAAGACAAGCTATGATAACTTCGTGGACGTTGCAGAAAACGGAGCACAGTCAATTAATAAAAGTAAATTCCTGATCGTCGATTCCTCTGCAAATAAAGATCACAGTCAGGATGTATTTCAGGAATTTTACAAACCGCTGCAGACGATGTGGAAGAGCAACAACGGAGCGGTAGCCGTAATATTCGGAAATCCGAATTATGATTACATTTATTATAACAGCTCTAACTTTATCGGAGATCTGACCGTCTTAAACCATGAGATGGGTCATGTGACAGATATGTGGATCTGGATGGAGAATAAAGGAAAACGTCCGGGACGTAACGGAGAGGACTATTCTAACGGATATGCGAACCAGGCAAACGTCGATTACAACATGAACTTTATGAAGACGTATGCAAGAGACGGCTCGATGGTGACAAACCTGACTCCGGACAGAATCAATACACAGGAAGAATTTAAAAGCTATTACAAAGAAGTGTTCGAGACGATCTATACGTTGGATTATCTTCAGGGCAAAGCGTACCTGGAGCTGACGCCCGCACAGCAGTCGGCGATCACATCGCAGCACAGATATGGAACGACGAACAATTACCAGAGTCGGAATCAGTCAAACAGTACATGGAGAACGATCGGCGCCGCCGAGCTTGAGAATATGAATCTTAAGACGTTGGACGATCTTTGGGATAATCAGCTGACGATCAGACCGGGACATCGGTTCGATCTTAGAAGTATGAACGATGTCGGCGTGAATAATCTCGGGGCATATCAGATCGACAGAGTGTGCTATGCAAGCTGGTACGTGCCTTACGTTGACGGAGGAACGCCGAATGCCCAGACATTTAGAAGAAACGGATACGAACTCGGCGGACTGTACGGATACAGCGACGGTCTTGTAGAGTATTTAAGTAACCGTACACAGACAGGAGATCTTGCATATTTCAAAAAGAAAATGCAGGATGAGAATTTCTCCTTTGAAACATACAGAAAGAATAAAAATAAAGAGATCGAAGAAAAGATCAAAAAGCAGAAAGAACAGGGCAACGCATATTTTGACGAGGAAGCGCTGATCGAATATTTGAAACAAAATATGATCAATTACGGAAATGGTATTAACTCCGGCGTTTCAACCGGAAACAATACGCTCAACAATATTAAAGAATCAAGAGAAAACGTATTCCGTTATCTGCAAAGAATTACGGATGAGTTCAGAAGTCCGGTTTACGCAGATACGGCAGAGTCAAGACATGCGGTAACGATTTCCACAGGGCAGGAGCTGATCGAGAAGATAAACGAGAACCCGAACGGATTCTATGTTCTTGAAAAGGACATTTCTATGGCGGACATTAATCTGACAGGAGAAGTTTATATTGACAAGACGTTTATCGGAAAACTGCAGGGGAACGGTCATAAGATTACAGACGCGCAAGGACCGCTCTTTGCAAAGATCGCCAACTCTTACGTTTCCGATCTTACGATCGTAAATAAAGAAGGCGAGACAAAGGACTGGTTCGGAAAGACAAAACAGTATACGATCATTGTCAATGAGCAGAAAAAAGAAACCGTTCAGGAAATTAAGACTTTAGAAGAATTAAAAACAGTCGGACAGAACAAATATACAAAATATGTGCTGAAAAACGATATTGACGCGTCATCCGTAACGACAGAGACGGCGGTTGTCAAAGGCATCTTCAAAGGAGAGTTCGACGGAGGCGGATTCACGATCAAAGGACTGAAAAAACCATTGTTTGAAAAAGTTCAGGAAGGAACAGTCCGCAACTTGAAGATCGAAAATGCAGAGATCAACAGTACAGAAGAAAGCAGCAAAAACGCAGTTATCACAAAAGAATCAAACCACGCTGTCTTTGAAAGCCTGAACCTGGCGGATATCAAAGTCAGCGGAGTGAGCTACAATGCGGTAGTGACAGGATATGATTATACAAGCTCTGTTTTCTCGAAAATACAGATCCGCAATGCGCAGATTACAGGTACGAAAAATTATAACGCCGTTTTGGCAGGCCGCGCATCCGGGTCGCAGATTCAGGATGTCTCTGTAATCGGAAGCAGTGTTGCACTTAGCGGAACAGACTGCGGCGGATTCATCGGAGAAGGCAAAAACGTGACGATCAGTCGCGTGTACAGCGATGCGGATATGACCGTTAATACATACACAGACGATAAGAACCGTACGCAGAGCGCCGGATTCATCGGCAATCTTACAGGCAAGAGCAGCGTAGAATATGTATTTGCGGCAGGAAAAGTAGACAATAAAACAAGCGAACAGCTTTATAACTTCATCGGTACGCCGGACGCGCTGAAAACGATGGTGAAAAACAGTTTTGTTATCCAAAACGCAGGCGGAGTATCGAATATCACAGACGGCGTAGGACAGGAGATCTTGCGTGAAGTAACGTCTCAAGAGGCGGCAACGTCAGATTTCTACAAAACATCAATGACTCTGAACGAAGAGACATGGAACTTGAGTTTAGTTCCGATGAAAGGTTATCCGGAACTGAAAGGAATGGAGAAGCGAGAGGTCATCTCCGTAAAAACGGCGGAGGACTTCATGAAGATGAAAGACTTCCCGACTCAGGAATACCGTCTGAAAGCAGACATCGATCTGTCAGGAACAGAACAGACAGGAAGCGTGATACCGGAATTTTCCGGTGTGCTCGACGGAGAGAATCATAAGATCACCGGTCTGAAAGCGCCGCTGTTCGGTCAGTTAAGCGGTACGGTGTCGAATGTAGCCATTGATGCAGGTGCGATTGAAATCGGAAACAGCGTAGATACGACTGTCGGTATATTTGCGAATACGATGACAAACGCAACTGTTGAAAAAGTCATGATCGCAAACGGAAGCATCAGCAGTACAGCAGGAAAAGCGGCGGGATTCGCAGGAACTGTGACAGACTCAACTGTGAAAAATATTTTCATTCAAGGAAGAGTAAATGCAGTTTCGACAGCGTCCGGTTTCGCAGAAACGTCCCACCATTCGGTTATGGAAAATATCTATGCAAACATAGACGTAAACGGGGCAGACGGCGCAGGATTCCTTGTGAACAGTACAGGTGAAAATAGTTACAAAAATATCTGTTCAATAGGAAACGTCGCAGAAAACATGTATAAACTGGCAAAAACAGACATCACGTTTACAAATGCTTATGAGTTGTCGGCAGCAGACGGAATCAGCTCTGCGGCAGAAGCAAACGGCGTGAAAACGATCGGAAAAGAAGTGTGGACGAAAGCGTTCTATACAGAAACACTTAAGCTAGATATATCCGTATGGGATGTAGAGAATGCAGAGACGAACGGATATCCGTTGTTGAAAGAGTTCAATGTGAACTTATCTCCGATGACTGTGGAAATTCAAAAACCGCAGGATATCCGGAAGCTGAACAAACTGCCGGAAGGAAGATTTACGATCACGGCAGATCTGGATTTCACAGAGTACGGCGCGGCAGAAATTACAGAAAACATTGCGGAAAACAGCATAGAAAACAACGCAGATATAAACGCGGCTGACAGCGTGGAAAACAGCGCGGAAAATCATGCGGAAGAAACAGCGCAGGCAGGAACGTGCCTTGTGACAGAGACGTTTACAGGAAGTATAAACGGAGGCGGCCACAAAGTAAGCGGCATGAAGAGCGCGATGTTCAAACAGCTTTCAGGAAAAGTAGAAAACCTTGAATTTAGAAATATTCTTGTGGATAATGAAACAGCAGGAGCAAATGTGCTTGCGGAAACGACGCACAATGCAAATGTGAAAAACGTACATTTCAACGGAATTACACTGCGAGGCGCAGGGTACACAGGTATGATTGGAAAAGATACAGGATCGACATTTAGTCAGATCAGTGTACAGAACGCAGACGTGACGACAAGAGCCGATTATGCAGGTGTGTTCGCGGCAAATGCGGCAGGAACTCAAATTTTCGATGTGCTGATCACAGATACAGAAGTGGCAACGTCGAACGCTTATGTGGGAGGATTCATAGGAAACGCTGAGAGAATCACCGCACAGAAAGTATTCGCAGATGCAGAGCTGGATATTCCGTATACTGTTTCCCCGCAAAATACGGCGGCGTTTATCGGTCAGGCATCGGAAGACAGCAAGATTCAATATAGTACGGCGGCAGGCGGCGTCTATCCGGAAGATCCGTCGTCAACAAGATATAAGCTGACGCATATGGATAACAGCTCTAATCTGAATGAACTAAAGGCATTTACAAATTGCTTTATTAACACAGATACGCCGGGATACGACAGCATAGCAAACGATCCGAAAGGTGTGACGCACGAAGCGCTTTGCGGTACAGAGTTCTATACAAATGAGATGCGCTTGTCTCAGGACGTATGGGATCTGTCGGATGTGGCAGGAACAGGAACGCCAAGCTTGAAGACGATGCCGGAAGAAGACGTGAGAGCGCCGGAGACAGCGCCGACGCCGGAAGAAGAAATACCTATGCAGGAAACAGCTCCGGAAGGATATACAGAGATCCGAACGGCAGAAGAACTGCTCGCGATCCGAGACAGTTCGGATAAATATATTTTAATGAGCTCGATTTCACTTTACGATGCAGAGCCGCAGGACGGCTCATTTCTCGGCGACTTCAAAGGAGAACTGAACGGAAACGGACTGACGATCCGAGAAGTTTACGGAGCGCCGTTGTTTAACACATTGTCAGGAAAAGTTGAAAATCTGAAACTGACAGACGTTAAAGTAGAAGCTTGGAGTCAGAACCAAGGAGCAAATGCATTTGCGAAAACATTAAGCGGCGCGACAGTTTCAAAAGTAGCGCTCAAAAACATCCTCGTCGCAGGAGGTAATAATACAGGAGCGCTTGCAGGAACAGCACAGAATTCAACCGTAAGCGAAGTGTGGGCGGAAGGATTAAATGTCAATCCGTATGGACCGATACATGGACAGAATGATGCGATGGTTGGCGGCTTGATTGCCAAATTGAAAGGTGGATGCCATATCAGCGACAGCTATGTCGGCGGCGAGATAACTGTAAATGGCGAGACACAGGGCGGTGTATTCGGATATAATAGTAATATGGATAATGGACCTGAAAATACAGTGAAACAAGTTGTTTCTAACATGAAGACAAAAGCAATTTCCGGTCAGACAGACGGAGCAGGATTCATAGGAATGATTGGATATGATTATTCGTGGAGCACATGGATGAAAAACAGCATTGCAATCGGTGAAGCGGGAGTAAGCAGTGATCATGGAAGTGTCGGTCAGGCTTATCGTTTTGCGACAAAAGGGAACTCAGAATCGCCGATAAGATTTGGTTTGCAGAACTGTTATGAAGCGAATGTCAGTGGAAGAAGCAGTGTAGTTTCAGGTTACTTGGATGAGACGGGTAGGTATAAAGAAACATCGTTCTATCAGGATACTCTGAAATTCGACAGCTCAAAATGGAACTTTACATCTGTTGAGAAAAAAGGCCATCCGACATTAAGCTGGGTAGCAGACGCAGAACCGCTTCCGCCATTGCCGGAAGGTTCGGCAGTAACGACACATAAACAGTTGAAGACAGAAGTGCCGCAAGGATATACGGCAATCCGTACTCCGGCAGACTTTATGAAGATCGCAGAGAATCCGAGCGGAAAATACATTTTGATGAATAATATTTCACTGGAGCAGGTAAAACTCGCAGAAGGTCAGACGTCCTATATTATGAAGCGCTTTGAAGGAGAACTGGATGGCAATAATCAGGTGATCCACGGGTTAAGAGCATCGCTGTTTGATTCCATCAGCGGAACGTCAAGCAAAAAAGCAGTCGTGAAAAATCTGCATGTGCAGAATGTATTTGTGAATGCAGGGTACAAGGATATTTTTGATTGGCAAGGAAAACCAGTACTTGCAGAGGCAAACGGACTCGCACGTGAAGTTAGCAACGGAAGGTTAGAAACTATATATATGAACTGCGTGAAGCTAAACGGCGGAGGAAATACAGGCGCTTTGGGTGGTTTGGTAAATGAAACCTATATCGGAAAAGTTTGGTTGGAAGGAATTGATATCAACAGTGGACTTAGCGAAGAAGAACTTGGAAGATTTAATCTTGTCGGAGGAGCAGTCGGAAGTTTATCAGGTTATAATTCCAAATTTGAAGATTCCTACGTAGAAGGTAAGATTATTATGGATAATAATCAGCAGGGTGGAGTTGCCGGACAAGTAAAAGCGGCAGTTGTGAGAAATGTGATAAGTAATGTGGAAGCGAGATCCAATAAACCGGATTCGTGGACAGAAAAAAGCGGATTTGTAGGAGATGTTAATACAAGTCTCCAATATGATAATCGTTGGTATCTTGACAGATGTATTTCCATAGGAAATTCAGGAAACAATTATAAGTTTTTAGGCAAAGATCTTAAGGCTGTTACAAAAAATAATTTGAATTTATGTTATGAAGTTACAGGAAAAACAGGAAGGTCTAACGTTACAGATGCAACGAGTCAAAGCGGTACACTGCTGACAATAGATAATATCAATAATGTAGAGTTGTATCGTGATACGCTTTCTTTTAATGACAATACGGCACAGGCAGATCCGAATGCATGGGATTTCAGTTCTGTTGCGGAAAAAGGCTATCCGACGTTAACATGGCTCTTGACATATGACGGCGCAGCGGCTACTATGGTAGAGCAGACACCTGTACAAGACCAGGAGCAGGAAGCAGCGCAGGATGAAAATCTTGCTGAAGCGGAAGTAAACTTACCGGAGCAGGATGAATATTTAAAAGAAGACTAAAAGATATATAGAAAAGAAGATGAGGAGGTATGGAAGTGAAAGAAAAATACGAAACTCCGATGATGGAGATGATCGAATTCAACAGAGAAGAAGTAGTTACTATGTCGGGTAATGGAGGTACTGAACCCCAACAAGGTGATAATTTTACAGATGATAGTATAATGGGAAGTTGGGGAGAGTAATTAGTCTGATATGAAACATTAAGAGATCCCCGGCAGGCGTTGTCAGCAGGCGCGCCTGCCGGGGGCTTTTCTGCCTTTTACTGTCTTTTGTCAGGGAAAAGCGTTTGAGAAAATAGTTGACAAAAGCAGTAACTTTGATACAATTTGACTATGGGAATGAAGTTCTCCCTTAGTGATGAAACTAAAACCGCTGATTTGGCTGATGACTTCTGCATTTTGACGCAGGAATTATCAGCTTTTTTATTCTATAGGAAATTTGCATTTTCCATAGAATAAAACTCTTCCGAAGAATGCACACGCCGCAATAAGGAAGTTTACCGCTTTGCGGCGTTTCGGAGGTGGCAAAGCGTCAAAGTGTTCATGAGTGAGGAGAGGCGGTGGCGAAGTGGACTTCTTTATTTTATTCCGGTTTGTCAGAGAAGGAGGATGGGTTATGCTGATCAGTATTGCCATGATGTTTTTAGTCGGTATGTCTATGGGGTGGATCTGTAAAAAGATTCATCTGCCGAGTTTGTTCGGAATGATTGTAACGGGAATTGTACTTGGGCCATATGTGTTGGACGTGATCGACGCTTCTATTTTGAATATTTCATCGGATCTAAGAAGGATCGCTCTTATTATTATTTTAATGAGAGCGGGATTGTCATTAGATCTTAATGATCTGAAAAAGGTGGGACGTCCTGCTGTTTTAATGTGTTTTGTTCCGGCATGTTTTGAAATAGGAGGAATGGTCTTATTAGCGCCTAAGCTGCTTGGAATTTCGATTTTGGATGCCGCTATTATGGGAACGGTCATTGCCGCGGTTTCTCCGGCAGTTATTGTGCCGAAAATGTTGAAACTGATGGAGGAAGGATACGGTGTAAAGAAGAGCATCCCTCAGATGATTCTTGCAGGAGCATCGGTTGACGATGTGTTTGTGATCGTAATGTTTACGGCATTTACAGGATTAGCGCAGGGCGATCAAGTTTCGGCAGTGGACTTTATCAATATTCCGATTTCGATTGCAGTCGGAGCTTTAGCAGGATTTCTTATCGGATTTCTCTCTGCAGAATATTTTAAAAAGATTCATATAAGAGATACTTCAAAAGTTATTATTCTTGTGTGTGTTTCCTTTTTGTTAGTTACATTTGAAGATGAATTTGCATCTGTCATTCCATTCGCATCTTTAATCGCGGTTATGACAATGGGAATTGCTTTGCAGCAGAAGAGAAAAAACGTGGCGAAGCGATTGTCGGCAAAATTCAATAAACTTTGGGTCGGCGCAGAAGTGATGCTTTTCGTACTTGTCGGAGCAACTGTGGATATCCGGTATGCAGTGTCGGCGGGAGTTGTATCTATTGTTTTGATTTTTGCGGTTTTGGTATTTCGGATGTTGGGAGTATTCTTATGTTTGCTGAAAACGAAGCTTACAATGAAAGAACGGATGTTTTGCGTGATCGCGTATATGCCGAAAGCCACTGTTCAGGCAGCTATCGGCGGCGTACCGCTTGCGATGGGATTGTCCTGCGGTAATATTGTGCTGACGGTTGCGGTAACTGCGATTTTGATTACAGCACCGCTGGGGGCATTTCTGATTGAAGCGACTTATAAAAAATGGTTAGGACGACAGACAGAGATCCTAAGTAGATGATATAAAGGAAATAACAGTTCAATACATACCTCTGCAGCTTGCGGCATACATTGTAAAAACGATGTTTACAGGGGAATATTTTGAAAGATTATATCGAAGAAAGAGCCGTTGAGATTGCAGCTTATATTATAGATAATAATGCAACGGTGCGGCAGACAGCAAAACAGTTTGGGATCAGTAAAAGTACGGTACATATGGTTGTAACAATATAGAACTGTTGACGAAGATATACTATACGATTGATTAGAAAAAAGGATATGCATGTTAAAACAAGTATTCGTGAGAGCCTTCAGGATTTGAAAAATAAGTTTTGTGATCACAAAGAAAAATGGAATTAAAAATAGTTGGCTGAAAATGTACAGACTCAGAGGAGAAATGCCTCTTCTGAGTCTTGTTTTTGCGATAAGATATTTCTTTGATTTTTTTGCCTTGCATCCGTTACTTGTATAATGTGAAAAAATAAAATAGAATTAATAGTAGAAAGGTAAGGTGGGTATGAGTAACGAAGAACATATGATTTTTTACGGTGAAAAGGATATAGATTATACGAAGTCAAATAACTATGCTTTTTTAAATTGGGATTTTGATAATTCACGAGGTGGAAAAAATAATGTCTATCAATCGGTAGAAGATAATTTTGTGATGGGAAATGCATATATGGGAAATGCAGTATTAGGGTTATTTTCAATTTTATATAGTGGAAACTATTGTTCAGTAGCAGATACTTTTATTTTCCCAATTTTATTGGGAGTATCCCAAAGTTTGTGTAAACCTCCAAACTGATGTAAGATAGAATTACTCAGTTTGGAGGTTTATTTTATGGCAAGAAAAAAGGATTCACCACAAAAAGCAGCGCTTAGAGAACTCATGGGAAACTACCTGAAAGAAAACAATGTAAAAGTAAAAGATGGAACAGATGTTAATTCCATTATGCGGGATATGATGTCTATCATTTTGGAAGGTGCCCTTGATCAGGAACTGGATGAAGAACTGGGATATTCCAAGTATGATTATCGAAATAAAGAAACCGATAATTCCAGGAATGGATATTCCCAGAAAACGTTACATACCAGTTACGGAGATATGGAGATTGATATTCCAAGGGATCGAAACGGTGACTTCGAACCACAGGTTGTAAAGAAGTATCAGAATTCGATTACGCAGGACATGGAAGAAAAGATCATTTCCATGTACGCAAAAGGAATGACTACTGCCGATATAGAAAGCCACATGCGTGAATTATACGATCTTGAGATCTCCGACAGTACTGTCAGCCGGATCACTGATAAGATCCTGCCAATAGTAAAAGAATGGCAGGAAAGGCCATTAGAAAGTGTGTATGCTGTTGTATTTATGGATGCGATCCATTTCCATGCCCGTAATGAGGGGCGGATTGTAAAACGTGCTGTTTACATTGCGATTGGGATCGATATGGAAGGACGTAAGGATGTCCTCGGAATGTATGTTGGTCAAAATGAAAGTGCCAAGTTCTGGCTCTCCATCCTGAATGGCCTGAAAAACCGAGGTGTAGAAGATATATTGATTGCGTGTGTGGATGGACTGACCGGTTTTCCACAGGCAATTGAAGCAGTATTTCCCCAGACCGAGATCCAGCAGTGCATCATCCATCAGATCAGGAACACCACGAAATTTGTTTCTTACAAAGAGATCAAACCACTTATGGCAGATCTGAAGCGTGTATATGCAGCTCCTACAGAAGAAGTTGCATTGGCAGAACTGGACAGCTTTGACGAAAAATGGAGCGGGAAATACCCTAAGATTGCAAAGTCATGGAAAGATAACTGGGCAAATCTTTCAACGTATTTTAAGTATCCGGAAGCTGTCAGACGTCTGATCTATACCACGAACACGATTGAAGGATTTAACCGCCAGCTCCGGAAAGTCACCAAATCCAAGACAGTATTTCCATCCGATGACAGTCTCTTGAAAATGCTGTATCTGGCCATGATAGATATCACCAAGAAATGGACGGGACACCGTCAGGATTGGGGACAGATCCATTCTCAGCTGGAAATTTTCTTCGAAGAAAGATTGGAAAGGTTATAAGCAGAATGCATGCTAGGCAGGGCTGGCACAGCCAGTCCTGCTTGACATGCCTTAAAACTGCATTATAATACAAACAAGGACAGAACCCTGAAAAACAGGTTCTGTCCTCGATAACTAATGACATATCTTATATCAGTTTTTTCTGTTTACACAAAACTTGAAACGCTCTCATTTTATTTGACATTTGGCATGGCGTAGAACTTTGGTTAAAAAGTAGCGTAGATGCAATATATTATTTTAATTAAATTTTATATCTAATTTTTGATTATCCGTATAAACACTATACTTTCAAATATTTTGAAGTATAGAAAAGCACTCATTTTACCACGAATTTACCATAATTAAACGAGCCTTGATATGACTATAAATAACACTAAAAAGACCTCACACCTAAACGGTGTCTTTTTTAAAAGCAGTCAATCATAAGACCAACTGCTTTGTAAATATAGATATTAAATTGTTAAGCTGAGATTTTACTTAGATTTATCTTTCACTGGTTTGCTATTTTCATCATTTTCTCCTTCAAGCCATGCCATTATGCCAAAGTTACAAAATGGATAAATTATTACTTCTTTATAAACTTCTTGCTCACAACGAGGGCAGATGACATATTCTTCACCTTTTACATTTTTTAATTACCGAAATGCCCTTTTTTATTTGCAAATTACATGTCTTATAGCTTACCATGTTTTTCGTATCTTGCGACTCTTGATATTTTGTTATCCTCATCTACAAATACTACTTTAGGTGGATTTTTCTTTACCTCTTCTGGAGTCATCTGTGCATAGCACATTATGATTATCTTATCACCTGTCTGAACACATCTTGCAGCAGCTCCATTGAGACATATCATTCCGCTGCCTCTTTCTCCTGCAATTGTGTATGTCTCAAATCTGTTCCCATTATTTATATCTACGATACTTACCTTTTCATACTCCAAAATTCCGGCACTGTCAAGTAAGTCTTCGTCTACAGTGATGCTTCCTACATAATCAAGTTCTGCTTGAACTACTGTAGCTCTGTGTATCTTCCCCTTTAACATTTCAAATGTCATATTTAACCCCCGTTTAACCTTCGTAAATAAAGTTGTCAATCAATCTGGTTTTGCCGATATAAACTGCCATGGCAACTAGTACTGGTGCTGTCATCTCCTTGACCGGTTTAACTGAAACAGCGTCTACAGCCTGAACATAATCTATTTTCGCCATAGGCTCAGTTTCAATAAGCTTAATCATTTCTGATACAATTTTATCTGTATCTTTTTCTCCTGCTTTTGCCATATCTTCTCCGAGCTTAACTGCTTTGCTTAAAATTAGTGCCGCCTTTCTCTCATCTTTGCTTAGATATGTATTTCTTGAACTCTTTGCAAGACCATCCTCTTCTCTAACTATAGGGCAGCCCACAATTTCGATATCAAAGTTCAAATCTCTAACCATTCTTTTTATAATCGCAAGCTGCTGTGCATCCTTTTGACCAAAGTAAGCTCTGTCGGGATTTACAATATTAAAAAGTTTAGATACTACTGTGCCTACACCCCTGAAATGTATTGGTCGTGATTTTCCACAAAGTTCCTCTGAAAGACTTTCTATGTTTACATATGTTGAAAAATCGTCAAAATACATATTTTCCGGCTCAGGATTAAATATTAAATTAGCACCTGCCTCCTCACATAGCATAGTATCCCTTTCCAAATCCCTCGGATAGCTTTCCAAATCTTCCCCTACTCCAAATTGAGTCGGATTTACAAAATCACTGACAACAACTCTATCGTTTTCTGAAACAGCCCTTGTAATTAAACTCTTATGTCCTTCGTGCAAAAATCCCATAGTAGGAACAAGACCTACTGTAAGACCTTCTTTCTTCCATTCTTTGACTATAACTCTCACTTCATCTACGGTTTTTACTATTTTCATCGTTCTATCTCCTAATATAACTTGTTAATTACATCTTCTGAAATTTTAAATGTGTGTTCAGGTGCTGGAAAGCTTCCCTGTTTAGTTTCTTCTATATATGCAGCAAAGGCTTCTTTCATTACATCTCCTACCTTTGCGAATTGTTTTACGAATTTAGGTGTAAAGTCAGAGACCATTCCAAGCATGTCCTGATAAACGAGAATCTGTCCATCGCAGCCAGATCCTGCACCTATTCCTATTGTAGGAATATTAATGCTTTCAGAAATAATTTCCGCTAATTTTGCAGGTACGCATTCCAAAACAATCGCAAATGCTCCTGCTTCTTCAACAGCTTTTGCCTCTTCAATGAGTTTCTTTGCTCCCTCTTCACTTTTTCCCTGAACTTTAAAGCCTCCAAAAACGTTCACTGACTGAGGTGTAAGTCCAATATGTGCCATAACAGGAATTGAAGCAGCTGTAATAGCTTTAATCTGTGGACAAACAGAGGCTCCACCTTCTAGCTTTACTGCTTGACATCTTCCTTCTTTCATAAGTCTTCCTGCGTTATACATGGCCTCTTCAACTGAAACTTGATATGACATAAACGGCATATCTCCAACTACTAAGGCATCTTTGGCACCTCTTGTAACTGCTCTTGTATGGTGAATCATATCTTCCATTGTTACCGGCAAAGTATTTTCGTATCCGAGCATAACCATGCCAAGAGAATCTCCAACGAGAATACCGTTAATACCTGACTGATCCATCAATTTAGCTGTCGAATAGTCATAGGCTGTCAGCATTGTAATCTTATCGCCCTTAACCTTCTGTTCTTTAAAAGTGGATACTGTGTTTTTCATTTTTAATTACCTCCGTCATCTTCAAATAGTCACTGTCTAAATGTTTTTCCTGTGCAATACTGAGAAGCTTTTCTGAAAGCAAAAGATATATCATCTCATATCCCACCTTTTCCTCAGACTCGTTTATCCATGCTGCCTTAATAGCTTCAATGTGTTTTGTGATAGTCGACAAATCATTTCGCTCAACAGGACCTGTGAGGGCAGCCGCAACCCCTTTTTCTGCCAATGTGTCGGCATTTCCAGTAAACAAAGGCACTAAGGCTTTCTTTGCATCTTTTTTATCAAAGCCGCATTTTACAAGCATTTCAGCCCCCACTTGAAAAAGTCCGTTTACGAGATTGCTTACAACTACTGCACCGCAGTGGTAAAGAGATTTATTTTCCGCTCCCATTGCGATTACCTTATTTCCTGCTCGCTCAAAGATACTCTTAATCTCATCTAGATTCTCTGCCGAACCCTCCACAGTAAAATAAGCCTTATTCAAGTGTTTCCATGATTCGCACTTATCACTTATTGCATATAGGGGATGTACCGAATAGATATTTGCACCGAGGTTTTCACCATCAAAAAAAACGGTTGATGAAATCGAACCGCTGCAATGACAAATATTTTTATTTTTAATATCCAGATTCTTCATATAATCCCATACTTTGCTTATCTGTCCATCAGGCACAGTAATAAACAGGGTATCACTGTCACTTAAGATATTCTCTATACTCTTATATAGTTTTGTGTTAGTAAAATCTGCTGCTGATTTAGCTGATTCCGGTGATTTGCTGAAGTAACCCGTAATCTCTACGCCGTTTTCCTTCAGGTATTTTCCAAGGGAAAATCCTACTTTCCCCGCTCCGATAAATCCTGCTCTCATATCGATCACTCCTTTCTGGGAAGTGACAATCATGAAAATCTGCATGGATGAGGTCTCGTTCAAACTGATATAATCCTCATGGTTTAAAAATAAAAAATATGTGGTATAGTTTCTGTTCGAATACTATCTACCCATTACTATAGCACCTATTTAAGTGATTGTACAGAGAAAAAAATAAGGCACCACTCTAACTAATTTATCATTAAAGTGATGCTAATATAAATCGTGTTATTTAGCTTTTCTGTATTTAATCATTTTCACAATCTGAATTATCAAAGTCGGGATAAAAATATAAAGCATGACAAAACACTTCTTCATTTTTCGCTTGATTACCCACCACAGAAAAGAAAGAACCCTGTAAAGAGCCTTACCACCATTGGTGGTGCTTTGCACTCTTGATTGGGCTTTTTGTTTGCTGTATCTTTCATGCAAGAGGAAAATTAAAGTCCTCTATTCCATTTCTCTTTTAGATAATCTTCATAGTCCGTTTCATTAAAATCTAATTGTGGCGAAGTGTTGGGAATGTTGTTTCTGTTGTCTATATCTGCAAGCTGACGGAATATCCAATCATCATAAGGGTCGTGATATTTATACTCTTTGGGCTGTTCTCTGTATCGGTCTAACCCTCGCATTTCCTTATGTACTTTCATCATGCGTTCCAATTTCTGACGCTGTATCAACTGCTTGATTTCCATAAGTTCTTCCAACTCTACTACCTCACTAGAAAGATAATTGCTAATGTATCTAATCAATGTAGTTTCCATGTAAAATCTACATTCTTTTTCGTCATTGAAAAATTCATTTTCAGACAAATAATCTAAGGAAACATTAAAATCCTGTTCTCGTTTGATAACGTCCATGATATATGGCTCGGTGTGGTCAATATATTTCCATTCCCCCGACAATAATTCATTCGGTGTTACTCCCAGCACGTCCATTATCTTTTCCAATGTATCAAAGGTAGGATAATTCACACCTCGTTCAATCTTGGAAAGGCTCTGCATATTGATACCGATTTTATTGGCAAGTTCCTGTTGTTTCATTCCCCTGTGTTTTCTTATGATTTGTATGTTTTCTCCTAAGAAACTGATTTTCTTTTCATAATACTCCATAACTTAGTATAACCGCTCCTTTCGTTGCTTTTATTGTCATTTATAAGCATATCATACTTAATATATATCGAAAAGTCAATCGAAACTTCTTGACAAGTAATTCTAGTGGCGTTATTATCTTATCAGACAGAGTGATTAAGCACGCTAGGGTCAATCACACACTTGAGTAAGCATATATAAGAGATGTTTTCACTTTGATAGCATGAATGAGCATGGACTATCAGACTAAAAATAGGGTTTCTGACTGGGGCTGTTTCGTTTAGCCACGAGCCTCTCAAGGCTCGTGAGCGTTAAGAACGGAACAGACACAGGAAGAAAGGGAACGCCTTTAGGCGCTCGTAAAGGGCGTATATGTAACACCGCCCTGCGTATACATGTCATAGTACCTAGAAACTGTGATAAATAAAGGAAAAACACGATTTTTACCCCGCAAAAAACGGGGCATACGAAAGGAGAAATGCACTATAACTACACACAAAAATTTATCCGTTAAGATTGATTACATCAGCATTGTATTTGAAACGGCAACCGCTGAAGATGTAATCATGCACATTTTAGGTTTACCGACTGACATTTTCAATGTTTATCCAGCAACGATAAAATTCAAGACTTATCAAGCACGCTGGCAGGTTGGAGATATTTATGTATCGGGAGACGCAAGAAAGACAGAGGATAACCCACAGGGGCTAGGCTGTTATCTTGTTATGACTGGCAGAGGTTGTGATGATATTTTCCGTATTCTCAACAATAGGAATTATACCTTTGGGGATATGTTCCGACGCTGTGAGCGAAGATACGGACTGGATAACTTCCATTTCACAAGACTTGATATTGCCATTGATGATAAAAACGAAAAACCATTCTTTACCATAGAGCAGATAAAGAAGAAATGCGAAAAAGAGGAATTTATCTCGAATAGTGAGGGCTACCACTTTGACGAAAGCAAGTTTGATGATTTCGACACCGCAAAGACTGTTTATATCGGTGCTGGTAAATCGGGATTGTCCTACCGTTTTTATGATAAAGATAAGGAAGTCTGTTCAAAGCATAATAAGACACTTGATGAAGTCGGCAGTTGGAAACGGACAGAAATGCAACTGCGTGATGATAAGGCTCATGCTTTTGCCATGACATTCAAAGACAGACCGCTGGAACTTGGGGAACTGGCTTTCGGTCTATTGGCAAACAACCTACGCTTTGTCGTGCCAAACAGAAATGAAAGTAATAAGAGCAGATGGAAAACGTGTCGGTTTTGGGAACGCTTTTTAGGGGCTGTGGAAGTCTTAAAACTGCAAGTACCGAAACTACATAATTCTCTTGAGGAAACACAGCAATGGCTCACAGAGGGTGGCGTGATTTCCGCTGTGAAAAGTTTTTACTTCTTGGAAGAACATGACGCATTAGGTGGACTGGAAAAAGTGGGAACTATGCTTGATAAGGCAAGATACAGCAATTCCCTTTCCAGCAAACTAACCGCCCACTTACAGAGGATAGACCGCACCGACCTTATCCCCTATATCCAGTATGACACGAAACATGGGAAAGGGGGTATCTGATGAATAACAACGATATTCCTGTATGGGAAAAATACACCCTTACCATTGAAGAAGCGTCAAAGTATTTCCGTATCGGAGAAAACAAGTTAAGACGCTTGGCAGAGGAAAACAAGGACGCTGGCTGGCTCATTATGAATGGCAACCGCATACAGATTAAACGCCGACAGTTTGAAAAGGTCATTGACAAATTGGACGCAATCTAATGCAAATGAGCCTTGTATGTGTTATGATAAACACAAGTCATATCAAGGCTCTTTCCAATAAGGAAAGGAGCAGACACCATGAAAGAAAAAAGACGGGATAGCAAAGGACGTATCTTGCATACTGGAGAGAGCCAACGAACAGACGGAAAATACTTATATAAATATGTGGACGCATTTGGAAACACAAAATATGTGTATGCTTGGAGATTGACACCCACAGACCCGACACCAAAGGGAAAACGGGAAAAACCCTCACTTCGTGAACTGGAACAGCAGATAAGACGGGATATTGAGGACGGTATCGACAGCACAGGCAAGAAAATGACGCTTTGTCAACTCTACGCCAAACAGAACGCACAGAGGGCAAACGTGAAGAAAAGCACACAGAAACAACGGGAACAGCTCATGCGGTTATTGAAAGAGGACAAGTTAGGTGCTAGGAGCATTGATACGATAAAACCCTCTGACGCTAAGGAATGGGCGTTACGCATGAAAGACAAAGGCTTTTCCTATAACACCATTAACAACCATAAACGCTCGTTAAAAGCGTCATTCTATATCGCCATACAAGACGATTGTGTAAGGAAAAACCCTTTTGATTTCAAGTTGAGTGAAGTCCTAGAAAATGATACCAAAGAGAAAGTCGCATTGACAGAGGAACAGGAACTAGCCCTACTCTCATTCATCAAGACGGACAATGTGTATCACAAGTATTATGATGATGTGCTGATACTGTTAAAGACAGGACTTCGTATCTCGGAACTGTGCGGACTGACAATCATGGACGTTGATTTTATCCATGAGGTTGTAGTTATCGACCACCAGTTACTAAAGAGCAAGGAACAAGGTTATTATATTGAAACGCCTAAGACAAAAAGCGGAACAAGGCAAGTGCCATTAAGCAAGGAAACGATACAAGCATTTCAACGGGTTATGAAGAAACGCCCAAAGGCAGAACCATTTGTGATAGATGGACGGGGCAACTTCCTATTTGTCAATCAGAAAGGCAAGCCCAAAGTTGCGATTGATTACAATATGCTTTTTGTCCGTATGGTAAAGAAATACAACAAGCACCATAAGGATAACCCTTTGCCACATATCACACCGCATACGCTACGCCATACATTCTGCACAAGATTGGCAAGCAAGAACATGAACCCGAAAGATTTACAGTATATCATGGGACATTCAAATATCAGTATCACAATGAACTGGTATGCTCATGCGTCCATAGATACTGCAAAATCAGAGGTTCAGCGTTTAATCGCATAGAAGTATTTACCACGATTTTAACCACGCTTGATAGCGAAAATATAAGAAGATAGACCTAGATATGTGAGGTTTACCACAAAAGCAAAATGCCCGTAGAGCCGATAAAATAAGGCTTTGCGGACATTTAAGAAGATATAAAAAGATAGTTAAAAAGATATATATAATTTTCAGGGAATCGATAATAAGAAAAAGAAAAACCATAAGATTCATGAGTATTTAGAGATTTTAGAGGGGGAATTGAAAAAATTAAGTTTAAATCAGACAATAAACGTTGCATTACCAGAAGTAATCAAATTGATTCAAGAATTGCAACGAGTAAAGGCCAATTTTGATTTTGCTCGATATACGTTTAATAGACAAGGAAACTATCAGTTTTACAATGCGCCTATAGGAAAAGCGGAGCAGTGGCAAAATAAGGAGAAAAATAATGATGGACAAACAGATGTAAGTTGGATATCGAAAATGCCAATAGTGCCGAATACTTGTGTGGACTTGCAAGAATTGTTCGTTATAGTTTTGGGAATTGTTGGAAATTTTAGACCTTTTGTGGAGTATTTAATGTTGATAATAGATGAAGGTGGAAAATTGACTGATACTGCATACAATAACTTTTTTGAAAAACATAAAAAAGTTCAAGAAGATATAATGGAAAGGGATAATAATAAAGAAGACTTGGATATAAAAGAAATAATGAAAATTATACATTCGTATATTTTATAGTTTGTATTGATTGAAATGAGGGGAAAACAGATTCCCCTCAAACTAAAATGAATTATTTATAATTGCATCCAATTCATCTGCTATTCCAGAAAAATTTTGATTCAAATTCAGCGCCCGCACAGTAATCTGATTTCCGCTCATCTGATATGTATTATGGGGAATAATATCTTCATTGGTTTGAGCGTAAAGAAGCATTCCGGAGACTGTATGTTCAACATTTCTTAATTCGAATTCTTTGTTTTTCACATATGTAAAAATCTGATACAGATTGTTGGAATGCAAGGTATTTGTTCCATATTGTTGTTGAGTCATATGTGAATAATATTTGGCATCGATAATAAGTATGTTGTTACCTTTAGATAACATAATATCAGTCTGCATTTTAGGAAGCATTTGATTTTCGGTGTCATCAAGTTGCCATGCAATTTGTGATGCATTGGCAGTAAGTTCCGGATGTTCCTTTTTATAATATTCAAGTAAAAATTTTTCGTATAGATGACACATGCGTTGTTCATCAAAAAAATCCATTATTTCTGTAGTGCCGTCAGTCTGTGTCTGTAAGAGTCCGTTATACACTAGATAGCAGATACCGATTAGCAATTGGTAGGTTTGATTGGAGCGATTATAACGTTGGTTCCAGTTTACGAAACGCAAGTCGATTTCGTCGACATCTGAAAAAAATAATAAAAGATTCCGCAGACTTTTTTTTCGTGTGTTTGTAATGTTGGCTTTAAGAAGTAGTAACATTGTAGATTTGATAATTTGGTTAAAAGGTGTATTGGTCGAAAATTCGTCATATGTACAAATCATTTGCTTTTTCAATAAAGCTTGCGTTTTAATGGACTGGGAAATATTAAGTTTTCCCTGTAGCGTAGAAAGAGATTCTGATTTCGGCACATAATCTCTTCCTAAACCACGTTTTAACTGTGTGCTAACGCCTTTGTCAAGAATAGCTGCGCATAATTCGGCAGTATTATGAAAATTTTCTGTAGCCAGATTTTTGTATGTCTGTGTCTGTAATGCCTGAAAAGCGTAGGACAACATATAATAAATATTTTGTACAGGAATCATATGACGGTACTCCTTAGTCGTTCAGACCAATCTATAACTTTTGTTGGTTCATCAAACCAATATTCTTTTAAAAGTGGAATCAATTCATATTCTACAATTGATGAAAGCGTTTGAACATTAACTGTATCAGAAGTTAATCCGCAAAAATAACTATGACCAATACAGAATCCTTCACCAAGAGAAACATCCTCTTCTATTTTAGAATTGAGTTGTTTTACGCAAGAAATCAATTTATCAAAAGCATCATTTTTTAAAGAATTCTGATAAGCTTGAAAACCCATAGTATTAAATCCTGGTTTCATAGTAAAAAATGAAAAACGTCGTCTTAAAGCATAATCTAACATGGCGAGACTGCGATCGGCAGTATTCATCATTCCAATAATATAGACATTTGAAGGTACGGAGAAATTTTCGTCAGAATACAACAGTTGTAATTCAATACCACGTTTATCTTTTTCAATCAGCATAAATAATTCACCAAAGATTTTACTTAGGTTACCACGGTTAATCTCATCTATGATAAAGAAATAATCATTTTCATCATCTTCTTCAGCTATTTTACAGAATTTATAAAAAGAACCTTTTTTTATTGTAAATCCATTTTCTGTTGGTCGGTATCCTTCAATAAAATCTTCATAGGAGTAACTCTGATGAAACTGAATCATTTGAACGCGATCAGGATTTCTTGTACCAATAATCGAATAAGCAAGTCGCTTAGCTGCGAAAGTTTTTCCGACGCCTGGTGCACCTTGTAAAATAATGTTTTTCTTCATTTTTAAGACATTTACCAATGTTTTATAATTTTGCTCACTCATGTACACATCTGAAAGAAAATCAGTAGAAGAGTATGTTGGATAGTCAACCTCTGGCTGTGTATCTACGTTATCTAACTCATCAGGAGCAAAGATGGAGGTCAGTTTTTCAACATAATCTGTATATGGAGTAATATCGGTTAAACGTTTAGCAACAGCATTACCAGGATGTTCCCATTCACCAACCTGTATCCATTTTACTGTGCGGATATTTTTATATTCCTGGCGTAGAGCATCAAAAATATAACTACCAGTAACGATACCTTTGCCAACAAGAGTATTACTACGTTTAGCAAAAATTATATCGTTAATTGATACGGTATTTGCAAAATTCCATGCCATCAGAGCTTGATTTTTTCGTGAAGTACTGTTGTCGTAAACTTCAATCAATTCTTGCCGAAGAGATTCTTTAGAGGCGTATTGAGAGTAATCACCGATGTCATCCATGCCTAAAACCATGAATCCCTTTTGTTGACACTCATTCCAGCTCTTGTCATCAAAGACGGTATACATCCAGTAGCGTGTTTTATGCTTTCTGTCGGAAAGAACATTCGTGTCGGAATCATTAGAGGTATTGTTATATCCGATATTTTGCCCATAAATATGTCCGAAAACAACTCCGGGAATCTTACATTTCTTTACATATAGTGCAATCTGTCCCATGCGGATGAAAGGAATATCGCTTGGATTTTGATTCAGAAAACGTAAAATATTTATCTGATGATCTTGTCCGTAAAAAGGTGCAAATAATGTTGGAAAAAGCATTTGATAATATTTCATTTTCCATACCGTATTGATTCCGGGAATGTCTTTTAATTGCTGGTATAACTTTTCATAATCAGATTCAGAATTTAATGGACCAAAAGAGGATATAATTTCGGCACCTTTTACTAAATCATTGCGTATTTCTTCTGCTTTTTGTATTGCCTCAGATTCTGTAAGCTGTATAGGTTTTGAAGGAGAACCGCAAGTCCATCTTTTAGTTTTTTTATGAAAGAAAAGACCAAATTTGTATGCGGATCCTCCAGAAATTCCGCCGAAGAATTCTCTAATATCTTTATCCATTTCAAGCATATAGCAGAGATTGGATTTGTTTCCTTCATCATTGTAAAATAAAGATGTTAACAAATCTCTGCCAGAAAAAGACTTTAACTGTTCTATACCAAATAGATTTATAAAATTTTTTCGTAATTCATCCGCTTTGTGGGTAAATGCAGTCCATTCTGAAGTTTGAGATTCATTATAAAACCATTCGGGAGAATATTTCCCTAATCTATTTTCTGTTATTTGAATATTCGACATAATATACCTCCGAATTTATAAGTTAGATTTAGTATATCATTTCACAATAGAGATGTCATAGATTATAGAAAAATATGATTGGTTATATTCGGAAAATGAGAAGAGCAAGATCCACCCGGGTAATACCGTATTGTAATAATCGAAAATAATATTTAGAAATTAGGAATATTATAGTGGCTACATTGAAAATGTAAGCATGTAAAAATTAAATATTTTTTTACAGAGCATCTGGCAGAAGCCGGGTGCTTTTTTAAAATTTTGAAAGAAAATATTATGTAAATGGTGCGGAAATCTTTGATGGAAGCTAATTAGATGAAGATGAAATTGAATCAAGAGGATGAAAATAAAACATTCATCAAAAATAAACTTGTTAAACATAGGTGGATCTTGCTCTTGCATAAAAATTCAGATTAAAAAGAAGAAAGAATTAACAAAGAGCGAAATTCACTAGGGACGATAGTATCTTAATTGGTTCTCTGTTTATCTTTAAGATTATGGGGAATTTTGGGATGTTCAGTAATGAAATTATGAAAAAAATAAAAAAATTTTGATGAGGGAGCTGTATTTTATGCCCTCTTCCTTTGTATATATAGAGGGATAAATTTTTGCGGATATAAAATTCAAAAATATATTTCCTCAAATATTGAGAAGGTGAGGAAGAAACAAATGAAATATTTGTACATGAATGAGCAGGAGCGGCAGATGCAGTATTATCAATTTCCAAAATTCTTGCTGGAATTACAGCTAAGTCAGAATGCAAGAATTATTTATATGCTGTTGTATGACCGGGCGAGAATATCACGAAAGAATAATTGGACAGATGAGGATGGAAGAGTATATGCAATATTTCCAATTGAAGAACTATCACAGAAAACCGGGAAGTGCAAATCTTCTGTTAAAAAGGCTTTGAAAGAACTAGATGATGCAGGACTGCTAATTCGGAAATTTGGTGGATTTTCAAAACCAAGACATATGCATGTAATGATACCAGACAAAGTAGAGATTTCCAGAAAGGCACAATTACAGACCGATATAAAGAAAGCCGATATAGAGCTGAAAAATGAGCTTTCATATGGTCGGAATGATAACTCTACGAAGGATATAAATACGGCATCTAATAAAGTAATAGAGAAAAATAATACAAGTAATAAGTATGGAGTAAGTAGTTACAGTATAAAGAATCAAAAGATAAATTATGAGTGTGGGGAGGGAGAAAGCCTGTGATGGATGAGATACAAACATATTTAGGTGCAGATGGACTGATGCATTGTACTGTTTGTAAGGAACCTGTGGAAGCATTTTATCCAAAAGGCTCATTACTTGAAATGAAAAAGCATCACAGGCAGTGTGCGTGTGAACGACAGGCATATGCAGAAGAGGCACAATATTTTAAAGAAAAAGAACGTAGGGAACTGGTTGTAAGAAATAAGAAAATCTGCTTTGAAGAAAAAGAAATGGAGGGTTTTACATTTCAAAATGTAGACAGAGATAGTAGCGCCATAAGAATTGCGGAAGAATATGTAGCAAACTGGCAAAAAATGAAACAAAACCATATGGGATATTTGTTCTGGGGACCAGTTGGAACAGGAAAAAGTTATCTGGCTGCCTGTATTGCAAACGCATTGCTGGAACAAGAAGTTACCGTGAAAATGACAAATTTCAATACTATATTAAATGATCTGTTCGCAGCTGAAGATAAGACAGAATACATCAGATCACTGAATGGATATGAGCTTTTAATTATTGATGATCTTGGCGTAGAGCGGAACAGTGAGTATGCATTAGAAAATATTTTCAGTGTGATTGATTGGAGATACCGATCGGGGAAACCTTTGATTATCACAACAAATATTCCTTTAGTACAATTAAAACAAGAGACAAAGATCGAGAAGAAAAGAATTTATGACAGAATTCTGGAAAGATGTGTTCCGGTAAAGATCGATGGAGTCAGCAGACGTGAAGCCATGGCAAATGATAATATGCAGACTATGAAAAGCATTCTGAAAATCTAGGACTATTTCAGAAGGAATTTTCATAGTAATGAACAAAGAGTGAGCAGGGAGGAGGTGGAAACTTCACCGTGGCGAAAAGAAAACTGAACTATCGATTTCATAATCCAAATCCGGTGGAAGTGACCGCCGATTACATATTGAAAGTGATGATAGAAGCGAATACTGAGAAGGTGGAGAAGATATTGCAGGAGAATATGGTACAGAAAAGAATATGGAATACTGAAATTAAAAATATATATTAATATTGGAGAAAAATGGATATATAGAAATGGATAATACAAAAAATGGTATCTGGCGTACTAACCAAATACCATTTTATCTCTAATTTGCAATACTAACTTCTTGGCAATCGGAGAAGGTTGTCTGTAGGGGTGTCGTTAGGTTCGGAACGAACGTATTTTTCGTTATGAGAACTTAATGCAGGCATTAAGTAAGGGTATGGTGAAATATCTACATATATGCTATTAGGATTGGATTTAAGATAATCATATAATGTAGCTTTTTTGAAATATCCTGGATTGGTACATCCTTCAATATAAATTTGGTCAATTTCTGTTGTTTTGGTTGAGTTAGAGCAACCAGGTTTCATTTTGATTTTTGTGGCTTTCATACAATGTCCCTCCATTAAATATATTTTGATTTATGTTAACAATAATGAAGAAACCATAACGAATAAATATTTTACTTGAGGATATTGGTGAATCTGTGGTACAATATCAACGGCAAAGTACAATTGTACATGAGAGACCAGTATTCTATTCGTTAGGTGCTGGTTTCTTTTTTATTGGAATTTTTGTTTGTACATTTACTATAACACCAGAAAAAACACAAGTCAATATAAAAAATGTCCCAATATTGACAAAATTGTCCCAATGATATATAAATATAGTATAGAAGGAAAAGAGGAAGGAAGTGGAGGATATGAAAAAAAAGAATGTTATTAATTTAATTAAATATTATGCAGAGAATAATGATTCAGGTTTTCGTAGTGAAGCTTATGAAATAGCAAAAGACTTTGATCAAATAGGAGATTATCAATTAGCTGAATATATTATGGCATTAATGTCTAATGCCAATACTTTTGTCCCACAAATGAATGAAAATGAATCTTCGATGTTTGAAAAAGTTGAAAAAAATGGAGATCCTTTATGGTTGCCAGAGGATATTATGCAAGATGTGCTTGGAATTGTACATGCAGTGGCTCATAATGCAGGAATAAATAAATTTCTTTTTCAAGGAGCACCAGGGACTGGAAAGACAGAGGCGGTAAAACAATTAGCACGCATTTTGGAACGGGAAATATATATGGTGGATTTTTCGGCAATCATAGATAGTAAAATGGGACAGACACAGAAAAATATGTCTGAATTATTTCGGGAAATTAATGGTTTTGTTCATCCTGAAAAATTAGTTATTTTATTTGACGAAATAGATGCAATTGCATTGGATAGAACTAATATGAATGATTTACGGGAAATGGGAAGAGCAACTTCCACATTGCTTAAATATTTGGATCGAGTGGATGAAAGAATTGTTTTAATAGCGACTACAAATTTATTTGAACATTTCGATAAAGCCTTAATAAGACGATTTGATTCTGTCATTGACTTTAATAGATATTCACAAGAAGATTTAATGGATATTTCGGAAGAATATTTGAACAGATTTTTAGTCAAATTTAATTTGGCCAAAAAAGATATAAGATTGTTTAGAAAGATAATGAAATTAATTTCACCATTACCATATCCGGGAGATTTGAAAAATTTAATTAAAACGGCGGTAGCATTTAGTAATCCAGATGATGAATTAGACTATTTTAGAAGACTATATTATACCGTTACGGGTGAAAAACCAGAAAATATTAAGAAACTACAAGAACAGAACTTTACAATTAGAGAAATTGAAATTTTAAGTAAAATACCAAAAAGCAGTGTTGCAAGAGAATTAAAGGAGATGAATTAAAGTGAATAATATTTTGCAATTAAAGGGACAATTTCAAAAACGAAAAGCTCCAAGTGGTTTCGGACCAGTAAATTTACCGAAGGGGAAAAGCGTTAGTGTCGAACACGTTTTGAAGTTAAAAAAACAGTTACAAGACATTGTATTGTTTTGGAGTAAGGAAAAAATAATTAAAGGAGCTTTAGTAAGTGTTCATTATAGAAAAGTTGTGGCAAAAAGTAATAGGATTCAGATTTTGCTTTCAGAAAATGGAAAACATCCTAATAAATCCATTAGGGGGTCAAAGTTTTCAGAAGGATATAATGAAGAGAATAAATGGGTTCAAAAACATATTTTCACTTATTTTTTGTCAATCTCATCTATACAAAAATCAGTTGCTCTTTTAGAAAAATGTGCAGTTGTTATTCAAAATTTTTATAATGGAAATATATCAAATGAAGATACAGAAAATATAAATTCTGGCATATATAATGACAGTATTATGAAAAAAAATCCTTTTTTGAAAACACTTGTGGACTGTTTTTATGTAGAAAAATTTAGTATAGATATGGCTCCTAAAACTGCAAATGAGCAGGCGATTGTTACTTTATATAAAACTGGTATAGATACGATGGAATTATTGAGTGATTTGGGAATAGATATGATAAATGCTAAAATGATAGATGATACGACTTTGCGGTTGGAAAAAAATGAAATAGACATTTTGCAAGACAAAGTTCCGTACTTAATTGCGATGAGTGTTAAAGATTTGGCAGAAATAGTATATGAGATTCCTGAGGAAGAAAAAAATATAGAACAATTGTTGATCCCAGAACCGAAAAATGAACCAATTGTAGGTGTGATAGATACTCAATTTGATAAAAGTGTATATTTCAGTGAATGGGTAGAATATCATAAGTGTATTAGTGAAGACATTGATTTACAGACAGGAGATTTTTTCCATGGAACGGCAGTATCATCAATTATTGTTGATGGCCCTTCTTTTAATCCAAATTTACAAGATAACTGTGGACGTTTTAGAGTTCGGCATTTTGGTGTTGCTACAGCAGGACGTTTTAGCTCATTTGCAATATTGAAGCAAATTCGAGATATTGTTCGTAGGAATCGAGATATAAAAGTATGGAATTTGTCACTGGGATCTGCTATGGAAATTGATTCGAATTTTATATCTCCGGAAGCAGCTGAATTAGATAAAATTCAGTATGAATATGATGTTATATTTGTAATTGCTGGTACAAATAAGAAAAGAAATTCAAAAGTTAATAAAATAGGAGCACCAGCAGATTCCCTTAATTCATTAGTTGTGAACGCGGTAGATTTTAGTGGAAACTCAGCGTCATATACACGAAGAGGCCCAGTATTATCATTTTTTTATAAACCAGATGTTTGCTATTATGGAGGAGATGGGCCAGATAAAATCGTGGTTTGTGAACCATTAGGGAAAGCAACTGTAACAGGAACATCTTTTGCAGCACCTTGGATAACTCGTAAAATGGCATATCTCATACATGTAATGGGGCTGAGTAGAGAGGTGGCCAAGGCTTTGATTATTGATTCGGCTGCAGGGTGGAATCGTCAAGATAATATTAAATACGAAAAAGGATATGGAATTGTACCTAAAAAAATTGAAGATATTTTATATTCTCGAGATGATGAAATTAGATTTATTATGTCTGGAAATATTGATGAGTATGAGGTGTATACTTATAATATTCCTGTACCACAAAAGATGAATGCACATCCTTTTTTTGCAAAGGCAACACTTGCCTATTTCCCGCAAAGTGATAGAAATCAAGGAGTTGATTATACATCAACAGAAATGGATATTCATTTTGGAAGAATAAAGGGACAGGATGAAAAGGCAGTTATTAAAGCAATAGATTATAATAAACAGGCAGAAGAGGGACTTAATACGATTTATGAAGAAGATGCACGAAAACTATACCGGAAATGGGATAATGTTAAGCATATAAGTGAGGCGTTAAAGGAAAATGGACGCCCGCGTAAAGTGTATCAATCGGGACTATGGGGATTAAGTATTAAAACAAAAGAGAGACTTGATCCCAAAGCAGGACGCGGATTGCGTTTTGGAATAGTAGTTACTTTAAGAGAAATGAATGGTGAAAATAGAATTGATGACTTCATAAAAATGTGCATGATGAGAGGTTGGATTGTTAATAGACTTGATGTACAAGCACAGGCAGATGTATATTTTAAAGCAGAAGAAGAAATTACTTTTGAATAATATTAAAAAAATGCACAAAAACATAGAGAACGTTGAATTTTCAATTGTTCCCTATGTTTTTTGTTTACTATTTTATAATTTATTGTATAATAAAAGAAGTAACAGAACGATACAACTATAACAGAGAGGTAACACTATGAACATAGCAGCCTATTGCCGTGTCTCCACCGACAAAGCCGATCAGCTCAACAGTCTGGAAGCCCAGAAAGAATTCTTCTCAGAATACACAAAACGCACAGGGGACACTTTAGTAAGATTATATGCAGATGAAGGCATTTCCGGAACTAAAATTAAAAATCGAAAAGAATTTCTTCGCATGATGTCTGATGCAGAGCATGGATTATTTGATATGGTTGTTGTAAAAGACATCTCTCGTTTTGCAAGAAACACGGTGGATCTTTTACAGAATGTCCGTAAGCTGAAATCATTGGGGATTGAAACTCAGTTTCTTACAGCGAATATGACCAGCATGGGAAACAGCGAGTTTGTGCTTACCATCTTTGGAGCTCTGGCACAGGAAGAAAGTGCGAATACTTCTAAGCGTGTAAAGTTCGGCAAGAAGATGAATGCTGAAAAAGGACGAGTTCCTAATATTGTATATGGATACGATAAAACAATCGGAGATTACTTTAATCTTGCAATCAATAAAGAAGAATCTAAAGTTGTACAGCAGATCTACAAGTGGTATACAGAGGAAGGCTACGGTGCTGCCAAGATTGCAAATATGTTAAATGAAAAAGGTTATAAGACAAAACGAAATTGCAAATGGAGTCAGAATGCAACGTGTCGTATTTTGACAAATGAAATATATACCGGAAAAATCATCAATGGCAAGCAAGAAGTCAGTGATTTTCTGACAGGTCAGAGAAGAGACAAGGACGAGACAGAATGGATGGTTGTGGAGCGGCCAGAACTTCGAATCATAGAAGATGAGACATTTGAAAAGGCACAGGAGATTTTAAGAGGAAGACATGATGCATTTAATCTTAGCCATGAAAGGCAAAGCAATAAGCATCTGTTTTCGACATTGATCAAATGTAAAGAATGTGGCTGGTCCTTCCGGAGAACAGTTCGTACCTATAAGAACACATATGTACGCTGGGTATGCTCTGGACGAAACGGCAGGGGAGCAGATAGCTGTCCGAATAAAACGGTTGTGGATGAGGAAGAACTCATTGAAGTCTTGCAGGAATATTTTACAAATGTATTGAAACAAAAGAAAAAAGTGATTACTCATGTGGTAAATGAATTCCAGCGTGTATATAAAGCTAAAGATGAAAATGTAGAATACGAAAAGGAATTAAATGCAGAACTTGCTAAATTGCAAAAGACCAGACAAAAATATATGGATATGTACACGGATGATCTGATTTCCCGTGAAGAGTTGAATGAGAAGATTGGTGGTTCTCGCCAGGAAATGGAACGAATAGAAAATGAACTCAAGATGGTATCTTATCATTTAACCAAAGGGGAACAGTTAGAGAATATTTTAAATAATACATTTAAAGAAATTGAAGACATTACTGATGTACACCAGATGACCAATCAGCAGTTAAAGCGATTGATTCAGAAGATAGAAGTAGATAAGGATGGAAATGTAGATATTTATTTACGCTTGCTTGGAGATCTTGGGTTAGATGAGTCTGTATTAATTGAAGAAAATGAAACCGTTCTAAATTGTGACGACCAAACATAAAGATGTAACCGAACGACTCATACAGATCAACCCGGCTTTAGCAAAAGAGGCGCGAAAGGTATTGGATACGAATAAGTCAGAACGTCATATTCGGGGAGGGATGGCTACGCGGGAAAAATATTTGCACAAAATGTTATCTGAATAGAAGTGAAAGTTCTTTACAAATCGAGTCAGAGCCGAATATACTAGAAAGATACAGTAAGGTACGAATTAGCAGTAAGAGATAAACGCGAAGGTTTATATTTAGGCGGAGGTGACGAATGAGGATCGTAATAGTTGACAGCGAAGAGACATCCAGAGAAGTCATTAAACAAGCTATAAACACAGTGGTTGAGACACATAAAATAAAATCAGGGTGCAAAATTGTCGGGGAAGCGGCAGACGGACGGAAAGGGTGTGAGATAATCGTGAAAGAACGCCCGGATCTTATTATCATGGATCTTGAACTGCCGGGGAAAAACGGTTTGCCACTTTTGAAAAAGATACGGTCTGAGCAAATTCACAGCAGAGTGCTTGTAATTACAAAAGATAATGATTTTGACAGGACAAGACAGGCAATTAGTTTTGGAGTGGACGAATATTTGCTGAAACCGGTGAAAAAAGTGCAAATTGCAAAAGCGCTGCAGATGATTGAGGACAAGTTGGCGGGAGAACTTGTGATAGAAACAGCTCTTTCCGTAGAAAATATTTTTATGGCATGTTTAAACGGACAGATCCACAGAGATGAGATTGTTGACGGAATTACACACGAAAAGTATGGATTTACGCTTGCCGATCGCGGAAACCTGTTTGTGGTATGGCTTGGAAACGGCTATATGGAGCAGAGGGAGATGACGCAAAAAATATTAGAAAAACTTGGACAGAATCAAGAATTTTCGGTTTGTGTGCTTCCTATTGATGAATGGCATCTTTTTACTGTGATCATATATGGACCGGAGAAAAAAACAATACGGTATCCTTTTTTCAAAAATGAGGTAGTGTCACGATTAAGCGGAATGATCCGAGGGGAACTGGTCTGTTTGTGGGAGGATGTGCAGCATTTAGAAATGTTGAATGTATCACTTAAAAATCTACGGATGATACGGGAGTGGAATCTTTTCTTTGACAGAGGAGATCTGATCAGACGCGAGGATGTAGAATCTATGGAAATCGTTCCTCTTAAATATCCGGCAGAACTGGAGAACAGGCTGCGCCGGTCGGCAGTTATTTCCAATCGAAAAGAAATCATAAAGTGTTATTATACGTTGTATGATCTGTGTAAACGCGACCCGCATAGTCCGAGTCAGATAAAAGAAGTTTTGATTCGTTTTAACATGGCTGTTTTGAACGCATATAAGCTGAAAAGAGAAATTCATTCGGAACTGCAGGTGCAAAAAAGCATGCAGGATATTGCGAAGGCGATGAGTTGGGGAGAAATTCGCGCCGCGGTAGAATTATTTTTCAGGACACTGAATTTTCAGGCAGAGGAAGAAAACGAAAATGCCGATTTAAGTCCGCTGATTCAAAAAGCGCTGCAGATGGTAAAAAAGGAATACGATCAGGGGATTACCTTGGAAGAAATGGCAGATAAATTATTTGTATCAGAAGAATATTTGAGCAGTCAGTTTAAAAAAGAAATCGGGGTAGGCTTTAAAGAAATGGTTCGTACATTACAAATAGAACGAATCAAAGAACTGCTTACCAACACGAAACTGAAATTGAATCAGATTGCGGAATTGGCAGGATATTCAGATGCAAAATACATGAGCAGAGTATTCAAAGATGAAGTGGGCGTACTGCCAAGTGAATTCCGTAAATCGGCGCATTGCTGATACGATAAATGCATTAAAAAAGTACTCTTTTATAAAGAGATTCACCCTTTTAACTTTGGAAAAATATGATAATATGAGGTCTGGAAATTACAGATGATTGTTTTTAGGGAAAAATAGAAAGAAAATATTCTAAAAATATAAAAACAATTAAATTTCGCATAAATATTCAAAGGAGAGGTGAAAAATGAGTGAAATGAAGATTACATTCAAGCATCCTGATGAGATTCTTGATTTTGTAAACACGGTCTCCAAGTATGAATTTGACATGGATATGAAAAAAGGACATGTAGTCGTAGATGCAAAGTCATTACTTGGAATTATGCATCTTGGTATTAATAATGAAATTGCTTTGCAGATGTACACAGATGACTGTGAAGAACTTTGCAGAGAAATTGCAAAATATGCAGCATAAGAAATTTTATGTTTAAAGAGATGTGTATGAAAGGTTGTCCGAATCTTGAAATTACAATCTTGCAAATAAAACATGAATAGAACTTGAATTAAAACCGAATTAAAACCGAAACGATGGAAACTACAAAATAGTTGAGAATAATAAATTCCTGACGTATAATAAAATACGTTGGGAATTTTTGTTGCACTTGTAAAAACGGAAACGCCCAACTATAATGAGTACATAAAAAGCGGTTATCATGCCGTGTTAAACAGGAGGACAATCTTGAAGAATGAACTTGTGATCGTGCTTGATTTCGGCGGACAGTATAACCAGCTTGTTGCCAGGCGCGTAAGAGAATGTAATGTATACTGCGAGATCTATTCTTACAAAACAGATATTGAAAAGATCAAAGCAATGAATCCGAAGGGAATCATCCTGACAGGAGGACCGAATAGCTGCTATCTGCCGGATTCACCTACCTATACAGAGGAATTATTTAAACTGGGCATTCCGGTACTTGGCTTGTGCTACGGTGCACAGCTTATGATGCATGTTCTTGGCGGGGAAGTGAAGAAAGCAGATGTGAGAGAATATGGAAAAACAGAGGTTTTGATTGATAAAACTTCTTCAAAGATTTTTGATAATGTTTCACCATCTACAATTTGCTGGATGAGTCATTTCGATTACATTTCCCGAATTGCTCCGGGATTTGAAATATCCGCACACACGGCAGACTGTCCTGTAGCTGCCGCAGAAAATGCAGAAGAGAAGCTTTATGCAATTCAGTTTCATCCGGAAGTGCTTCATACGGTAGAAGGAACGAAGATGATCAATAATTTCGTGAAAAATGTGTGCGGCTGTACCGGAGATTGGAAGATGGATGCGTTTGTAGAAAGCACGATTGAAGCAATCCGCGCAAAAGTCGGAGACGGAAAAGTGCTGTGCGCTCTTTCGGGAGGCGTAGATTCTTCTGTTGCTGCAGTTATGTTGTCAAAAGCAATCGGAAAGCAGCTTACTTGCGTATTTGTCGATCATGGTTTGCTGAGAAAAGATGAAGGCGATGAAGTTGAAGCCGTTTTCGGACCGGAAGGACCGTATGACCTCAATTTTATTCGTGTCAATGCTCAGGAAAGATTTTATGCAAAATTAAAAGGTGTGGAAGAGCCGGAAGAAAAACGTAAAATTATCGGTGAAGAATTTATACGTGTATTTGAAGAAGAAGCAAAGAAGATAGGTGCAGTTGATTTTCTTGTGCAAGGAACAATCTATCCGGATGTAGTAGAAAGCGGTCTTGGAGGCGAGTCTGCGGTTATTAAGTCGCATCATAATGTAGGCGGCTTGCCGGATTATGTTGATTTTAAAGAAATTATAGAACCGTTGCGAGATCTTTTCAAAGATGAAGTGAGAAAAGCCGGATTAGAATTAGGAATTCCGGAATATCTTGTGTTCCGTCAGCCATTCCCCGGTCCGGGACTTGGTATCCGCATCATCGGAGAAGTGAACGCTGAAAAAGTGAAAATCGTGCAGGATGCGGATGCCATCTACCGTGAGGAAATCGCAAATGCAGGATTAGATAGAAGTATCGGCCAGTATTTCGCGGGGCTTACAAACATGAGAAGCGTCGGTGTTATGGGCGATGAGAGAACTTATGATTATGCTATTGCACTCAGAGCGGTGAATACAGTTGATTTTATGACTGCGGAAGCAGCAGAGATTCCGTATGAAGTGCTTAATAAGGTAATGAGCAGAATTATCAATGAAGTTAGAGGCGTGAATAGAGTTATGTATGATCTGACAAGTAAGCCGCCGGGAACGATTGAATTCGAATAAGTTGGAGTATCAAAGAAACCCAGTATTTATGCGGGGTTGCGGCACTTCAAGAAGTCTTTTGATAACAAATTGATAACAGTTGCATAAGAGCCATTATTCTTGTAATCCAATGGTTTTGCGGTTAAAGAATGATTGACAGGTGGTTGTGCAACAAATAAATCCATATTATAAACTAAGCCCTTAGCTGTGGGTATGAAACTCATGGCTAAGGGTTTTTTGTCGTCTTTATTTATCTGGTTTGAGTTGGTCTTTGAACATTTCAACCAAAGCGTCACTAAGTTCCTGTGAGGGTACTTTTGCCCATCTCTGTGTGGTATCGAACTTCGGATAGTGGTAACGCCAGTTATCGTATTCTTCCCTGCTGATTTCTTCGGAAGATAACTTGTCCGCCTGCTCTTTCCAAGCATAGAGCATTTTTAGTAGTTCGTGGGCGTTTTTTCCTTTTTCCTTGTTGACTTTCAGACAGATTTCTCCGTCTGCTTCGCTGACAGTCAGACCATACAGATCTTCAAGGGTAAACAAAGTGTGCATCAGTCCGATATAGCTGTCAATGTCAGGTACATCGAGGGCATGAGGGGAAACATCAAGTGCCTGTGCCAATGCAGCAGTAAGTTCCGCCTTCGGTTTTCTTGTTCCTGTTTCATATTGAGCTAAACGTACATCAGCACTTCGTTCAGGAAAACCGACAATCGTACCAAGATATTTTTGTGTCATTCCACGCAGAATGCGGAAAAAATGTATTCTTTCTCCAATAGCCATCATCATCGCTCCTTGTATATGTAGTGTAATCAGTATAGCAGATATGTTTAGGAGAAGTCAAGATAATACAAAACAAAAAAGTTTAATATTTTTCAAAAAACCGCTTGACACAAGCAAATATGCTTAGTATAATGAATTCGAAATTAAGCAAATAAGTTTAGAAAAGAAGGAGGGCAATCTATGGATAACAAATTTATTCGTGCCGGAGAAGTGGCACAGGAACTAAGCGTATCAAAGCCTTATGCCTATAAGTTAATTCGACAGTTGAATGAGGAATTGAAAGAAAAGGGCTTTATTACGATTGCGGGGCGTGTGAACCGCCAGTATTTCTATGAAAGGCTCTACGGAGCAGGAAAGGAGGAAAAATAATGCCGGTATTTAAGAATGAGGACAATGGAACATGGTATGTGATGGCAAGGTATGTGAACTGGAAAGGCGAGCGTAGGCAGAAATGTAAACGTGGTTTTGCTACCAAGAAAGAAGCACAGGAATGGGAGCGGATGTTCCAGTTACAGAATGCTTCTGACCTTGATATGAGTTTTGAAGCCTTTACCGAATTGTATATCCGGGATGTGAAAACACGTCTGAAGGAGAACACATGGCTGACAAAGGAGCATATCATCCGCACGAAGATACTTCCGTATTTCGGAAAGTTAAGGATTAGCGAGATTTCCACAAAAGAGATTATCACATGGCAGAATGAACTGCTTGCCTATCGGGATGAGAAGAAAAAGCCATACTCACAGACCTATCTAAAAACGCTGCACAATCAACTGTCAGCCATATTTAATCATGCGGTACGTTACTATGAGCTGCGTTCCAATCCTGCCGCAAAAGTAGGAAATATGGGAAGTGAGGAACACAAGGAAATGCTGTTTTGGACAAAAGAAGAATACAAGAAATTCTCTTTTGAAATGATGGACAAACCAGTTTCCTTTTACGCTTTTGAAATGCTCTATTGGTGCGGTATCCGAGAAGGAGAACTTCTTGCACTGACCGCAGCCGATTTCGATTTTGAGAAAGAAACCGTCAGAATCAATAAATCTTATCAGCGGCTACACGGAGAAGATGTGATTACCACACCGAAAACAAAGAAAAGCAACCGCATGATCAAAATGCCGAAGTTTCTTTGTGAGGAAATGCAGGAATATCTGAGTATGCTTTACGGATTAAAGAAGAAAGACCGTATCTTTACAGTCACAAAAAGTTATCTCCATCACGAGATGGACAGAGGGGCAAATGCCGCAGGGGTAAAGCGTATCCGCATTCACGATCTCCGTCACAGTCATATAAGTTTGCTCATTGATATGGGCTTTTCAGCGGTGGCGATTGCAGACCGTGTGGGGCATGAAAGCATTGACATCACTTACCAGTACGCTCATCTGTTCCCGTCAAAACAGACGGAAATGGCAGATAGATTAGATGATTTAGGGAAAGGAGAGGTTGAAAATGTCAGCTAAGAACAGGGATAACAAAAATCGTTGGAGAAACATTACGGTAGGGTTTCGGGTATCTCCCGAAGAAAATGAACTTATTAACAAGGCGGTTGCCTTATCGGGATTGCCAAAACAGGAATACTGTTACCGCCGCTGTTTGAATCAGGATGTGGTGGTACAGGGCAATCCGAGAGTGTATAAGGCACTCAAACTAGAACTTGATTCTGTCCTTACAGAGTTAAAAAGGATTGAAGCGGGAAACAGCGTGGATGAGGAACTGATGAATGTAATTGAACTGATTTCCATTATTCTTGGCGGTCTGAAAGGAGAGGATGAGAATGGAAAATAAAAAAGAAATGACTGCCCCGAATGTATCTGTTGGCGCAGATACGGAGCAGCCGATTCAAAAAATCGCTGAAAATAGTATATACGAGTATGAAGAAAATATCAAGAGTTTTGAGGAAATGCAAAGAGAAATGCAGTTGAGTTTAGACCCCTCTTATCTCAAAGCAGTTTCCATGAATGAACTGTTTGACACCCAGTATCAGAGCAAGCCGCCGTTAATTGACGGTCTGCTCTACCCCGGCACTTATATTTTTGCAGGTTCTCCTAAATTGGGAAAGAGTTTTCTGATGGCACAGCTTGCCTACCATGTCAGCACAGGCACACCACTTTGGAATTATACCACCCGAAAAGGAACGGTATTGTATCTTGCCCTTGAAGATGATTACCGTCGCTTGCAGGAACGTTTGTACCGGATGTTTGGAACAGAGAGTGCAGACAACCTTTTCTTCTCTGTTTCGGCTGGTCAGCTGGGAAAAGGATTGGATGAACAGCTTGCAAGGTTTGTGGCAGAGCATACGGACACGAAATTGATTATCATTGATACCCTTCAGAAAGTGCGTGAAGTTGGCGGAGATAATTATAGTTATGCAAACGATTATCAGATTATGGCAAGATTGAAAAGTTTTGCAGACGCCCACGGTCTTTGTATCCTGCTTGTACACCACACAAGGAAACAGACGGCGGATGATAAGTTTGATATGATTTCGGGGACAAGTGGACTGCTTGGTGCGGCAGACGGAGCGTTTCTCCTTCAGAAAGAAAAACGGACAGGCAATGCAGCAACTTTGGAAGTATCAGGCAGGGATCAGCAAGACCAAAAACTATACCTTGTCCGTAATACGGAAACTTTGTTGTGGGAGCTGCAAAGGGCAGAAACCGAATTGTGGAAAGAGCCGCCTGAACCTTTACTGGATGAGATTGCCGAACTTGTTATGAAGGACATTTCTTCTTGGGAAGGTTCAGCAACGGAACTGGTTTCTCTGATAAAGGTAGAAATTCAGCCCCACGTTATTACAAGAAAACTGAACATTCTTTCAGGGAGATTGTATGCAGAACATGGCATTTATTATAAGAACAACCGTACCCATGATGGAAGAAAAATACGGTTTTGGAAAGACGATACGGAAACAGCGTGACAGTTGGTGACAGTTGTGACGGTATTTTTGACAACGGGGGCAGTATTAAAATAACCGTCACAACTGTCACATACCGTCACAGAGAGGATGGGATACGATGAGAAATGTGCAAATATCACAGGAATTATTTATGCAGCTGCTCCGCTTTCATTTGATTGAAGATGAGAGTTGCGAGAAAGAAATTAAGAAGGAGTTGGAGAAAAAATTGGACAAGATGGTCATGCGTGACCTGTTTGGAAAATCAAAAACTGCACCGACAAAGGAAGAACGGGAACGGGCAAGAAAAGAATATCTGGACAGACGTGGAACTGACAAAAGCAGAGGAAAAAACTCTGATCTGGCTTGCCGGATGGGAAGAAAGTACCGTAGATAATCTGCTGTCAGTCATAGAAAAAGCAGCCCGGATACGGGCAGAGAAAAAGGGCGGATACGCCCATAAATCTAAGCATGAGTCCGAGAAGTAATCGGATTTTGTTAAACAAAAACAAGCCCTCGGCGTTTGAGAGCGAAATACACCCATCGCACAAACTTCGTTTATGCTCGGCGTATTTCGCCCTTGCAGGGGGCAAGCCGCCGATAGGCGGATAAGTTCGTAAACAGGTGCCTATGCACCTACTCACAGTAAAGCCGGCGCAAGCCGAGAAAGGAGGATGCTTATAGGCAGACATTCATTTATCAGACAAAGTAAGCTGTCCGATGTGGCAGGGCGTATTGATTATATTTCCAATCCCAAAAGGCAGGAACATCTCTATGCTACCTATCAGACGGAAGGGGCAACACCTGAGTTTTGGAAAAATCTTGCAAGAGAAAATCAGTTGGATTTTAAGGCGAGAGGAACGGCAGGGAAATGTATCGAAGGGCGTGAGTTTATTATTGCACTTCCCGAAAGTTTTGTTCAGTATAGGGCAGATGATGTGGTAAGACTTTTTACGGAAACTTTCCATAAAAGATATGGCGTGGAGTGCAGCGCAGCCCTTCATCACAACAAGACAAAGACGAATTATCATATTCATCTGGTATTCAGTGAACGGAAAATGTTGGAGCAGCCCGAAGTGAAGATTGCCACCCGAAATATGTTTTATGATGAGCAGGGAAAGCATAGACGCACGAAAAAAGAGATTTTAGACGTGCAGGGAAATATCCGAGCTGGGTGCAGTATTATCCCTAAAGGGGAAGTATATGAAAGTCATATCTTCACAAAAAAAGAGGAATGGTTTAAGAACAAAGCCTTTACCAAAGAAGTTAAAGAACTGTTTACCGATACGATTAACTGTTATGTAAAAGAAGAATCAGAAAAACTTTCTGTATTCCAACAGGGCGGTGTTTATCTGGCAATGAAGAAAATCGGAAAGAACAATCCGAAAGCGGAGGAGATAAAGGCAGACAATGCGGCAAGGCAGGAATGGAATCGGACAGTTGATGTGGCATTGGTTGAGGGTGTTCCTGAAGAAGATATTTTGAAGATTAAGCAGGAAAAAATCACAGACGAAACGCTGCAATCTATCAGGACACACGGTTGGCTGCCGGATATGTTCCGTCAGATTATCCGAGGAGCAAAAGACTTTTTACAGGAGGTGATTTTCAAATTTAAGCTGCCGCCAAGAACTGTGCCAAAGATTGACTTGCAGGAATGGAAGGATATGCAGAAGCTCATGTATGAATTACAGGGACAGTCAAGGGAGATAAAACGCACACAACAGGATATTTCTTCTTTGAAAAAGCAACTGTCAGAGTTACGAGGACTATTTAAAGGCAAAGAACGAAAATCTCTGGAAGGGAAAATTGAGCTGTTAGAGGATTTGGAAAAGCGTTTGCACAGGAGTATGGGGCGGATCGTAAAACGGGAAGGTTATCCCAATGTGCAATCCTTTCAGAAGGTTTATAACAAGGCAGAAGAACTGATTATGGAATACAATGAAGAACTGAGAGCGTGGAAAAATCAGACGAAACCGAAGAAAGAGAATCCGTTAGAACAGCCCCAAAAAGCGAGTGTACTGGAAAAATTGCACCGCTATCAGCAGGAAGGCAGGCAGCAACCGAAACGGTCAGTTAAGAAAAAATCTATGGATAGAGAACGATAAGAAAGGTGGAAACGATTATGAAGAAAACAATATTTGAAGAAATGGGCGGCATTTATATCAGACACGGGGATTATCTTATCCCCTGTCTTACCTTGCCGGAGGAAGAAGAACAGAGATTTATCGGTGTATGGGGACAAAGGCATAAACGCTATTTGAAAGAACATAAGAGAGCGGCTTATATTACTCTGCTTACAAGTGGCAGGCTGAATAGTTATCTTGCAGATATAGAAGAACAGGCACAAGAACGCTTTGAAAGGATTGTAGAGCAGATGAAACAGGCGCAGGGGGCAGGGGATTACAGAATAGTTAAAGGCAGATGATACCTTAAAATGGATAGGGAGAATGAGTAATATACAAACGTGTGCGAGGGAGATTGTGGATAATGAGATGATTTATCAATAAGAAAAGGTGTATGGTGGAAAGCAAGTCTGAAAACAAAATGATAATATTAGCTCGTATAGGCAGGATAATATGGATAAATCAAATAATCAAAAGAACTATAAACACGATAACGAATAATATCTAAACAAAATTGATTAGGCGTTGTCAGATTCGAATAACAGACAGAAAACCTCGGATGCCCATTTTACAAGGGTTTCCGAGGTTTCTTTATGCCTGTTGGATCTATTTTTTTGACGGAGTATTATTTATGCGTTAATACCGAAAAACTTCTCCATATCCTCTTCCACGGTGCCAATTCCTGCAATGCCGAAGTTCTCGACCAAGACCTTTGCAACATTCGGGCTGAGAAATGCCGGAAGTGTAGGGCCAAGGTGGATATTCTTCACACCAAGATATAAAAGAGCCAGAAGAACGATAACAGCTTTTTGCTCGTACCATGCGATATTATAGATAATTGGCAGATCGTTAATATCGTCAAGCCCAAAGACCTCTTTGAGTTTCAAGGCGATTACAGCAAGGGAATAGGAATCATTGCATTGACCTGCATCCAGAATACGCGGGATGCCATTGATATCGCCTAAAGACAACTTGTTATATTTATATTTTGCACAACCGGCAGTAAGGATGACAGCGTCCTTCGGCAGAGCCTTAGCAAATTCTGTATAGTAGTCGCGGCTCTTTGCTCGACCATCACAGCCCGCCATAACCACAAACTTTTTGATTGCACCGCTTTTTACAGCTTCTACAACTTTATCTGCCAAAGCCAGAACCTGCGCATGGGCAAATCCGCCGATGATTTCACCGGTTTCGATTTCACTCGGAGCGACACATTTTTTTGCATGCTCAATAATCGCAGAAAAATTTTTTTGTTCGCCAATTTCTCCCGGAATATGTGTACATCCCGGATATCCCGCAGCGCCGGTAGTGTAAAGTCTGTTTTTGTAACTATCCTTAGGAGGAACAATGCAGTTGGTTGTCATTAGAATAGGACCGTTAAAGGATTCAAATTCTTCTTTTTGTTTCCACCAAGCATTCCCATAATTACCAACAAAGTTAGGATATTTTTTGAAAGCGGGATAATAATGAGCTGGCAACATCTCGGAATGCGTATACACATCCACTCCAGTTCCCTGTGTCTGTTCTAACAGCATTTCCAAATCGCGCAGGTCGTGGCCGGATACCAGAATGCCGGGGTTCTTTCTGACACCGATATTTACCTTTGTAATTTCGGGGTTTCCATAGCTGTCTGTGTTAGCCTTATCCAGCATTGCCATACCGGATACTCCGTATTTTCCTGTTTCCATTGTTAGAGCAATCAGATCTTCTACACTAAGGTTGTCATTCAGCGTGGCAGCCAGTGCTTTCTGAAGAAATGCGTCAACTTCATCGTTGTCCTTCAACAGCACATTTGCGTGCTTCGAGTAAGCGGAAAGTCCCTTCAAACCGTAGGTGATTAACTCGCGCAGAGAGCGAATATCCTCGTTTTCGGTAGAAAGAACACCGACAGTTCTGGCTTTTTCTTCCCAGTTTTCAGATCCGTTCCATTTTGCGGCTTCAGGCAGAACAGTCAGATTGGTAACTTGCTTTAGCAGAACTTCCTTTTCGGTCAGTGTAGCACGGATTCTTGATTCAATGCTCTCTTTATCAAAATTTGCGTTGGTAATGGTAGTGAACAGATTCAGAGTAATCAAGTGATTGATTTTGGCAGATACCTGCTTACCTTCCTGACGCAATGCAGTCGTAATAGCCGAAATTCCTTTTGTGACATAGACCAACAGATCCTGCATGGCCGCTACATCAGGTTTCTTTCCGCATACGCCGGACATGGTGCAGCCCTTGCACCCGGCGGTTTCCTGACACTGATAGCAAAACATTTTTTGTTCCATAATATACCTCCTAAAAACTATTAAAATTTGAAATAATGTGGTTTCTTCTCAATCAAAAAAGCATATAGACGCGTTTGAATTAATCTTCCCAGGCGATTGCAGACACAGGACACGAGTCGATGGCCTCCTGTACAGCACCTTGATTTTCAGCGTTTGCTGGTTGATACGCTTCCGCCTTTCCCTGCTCGTTCATACGGAAAACTTCGTCGCAGATCCCACAGCAAAGCCCACAGCCAATGCAGAGATCCTTATCTACTTTTGTTGCTTTCATAAAATCACCTTCCTTTGTCAATTTTGCGTTTGATTAAAATACAACTACTAAAAGCATCTTGAACGCTTCCTGCCCATATACCGCATGGGGATGGCCTGCTGGCATGACAATAGATTCTCCTTCGTGCAGCAGATATTCAACGCCATCAATCGTGATTTTTCCGATACCATCCAAGCAGGTGACGAAGGCGTCCCCACCCGATTCATGGGTGCTGATCTCTTCGCCCTTTGCGAATGAGAACAGGGTAATACTTACTGCCTGGTTTTGTGTCAAAGTTTTGCTGACAACCTGCCCCTCCTGATAAGAAATTTGTTCTCTCAGCGTCAGTACTTCTGATTGAGCAATGTTTTTCATTTTTTTACTCATAGTATCTCTCCTTTTATTCCAAAATTTTACCATCCAACGAAATCGTAACAATCTGCCAAGGAATGAATTTTCCGCTTGCCTGCAACGCTTTTTTGGCAGCTAATTCCAGTCCGCCGCAGCAGGGAACTTCCATGCGTACAACCGTCACACTTTGAATGTTGTTGTTTTGAATGATCTGCGTCAGCTTTTCGCTGTAGTCTATGCTGTCAAGCTTTGGACAGCCGATAATCGTAATTTTCCCACGCATGAAATCCTCGTGCATTCTGGCATAGGCGTATGCACTGCAATCCGCTGCAATTAACAATTTTGCGCCGTCAAAATATAGTGCATTAGTCGGTACCAGTTTGATTTGGCATGGCCATTGTCCCAACTGTGATTCTGTCTGTACCCGGGCAGAAGGAGTTGTTTCTTGTGAATGTTGAATACGCTGCATTCGACTGCCGGGGCAGCCTGTATGGGGAACAGCGGCATGATTGCTTTTCGCTTTTTTCCTCATATTTTCCTGCACAGCTTTTTCATCATAGGCGGCAGCTTCTCTCTCCACAAAGGAAATTGCACCTGTCGGGCAGGTTGGCAGACAATCTCCCAAACCATCACAATAATCATCTCGCAGAAGTGTTGCTTTGCCGTTTACCATGCCGATTGCACCCTCGTGACAAGCTTCGGCACACGCACCACATCCGTTACATTTTTCTTCATCTATTTGGATAATTCTTCGAATCATTTTATACCATCCTTTCTCTTGTCTTTCTGGGCATAGTATATTATAATTAAAAATAAAAATCTGTTGTTATAACAACGAAAGGGCAAAAAATATGAAATTATCCGATATGCAGCTATTCCGTGGGTTAGAAGAAGATGACATCTCCTCGCTTTTAAGCTGTTTGAATAGTGTAAAACGCAATTATAAAAAAGGAGAAGTAATTCTTTCAGAAGGGAGTATTATAGAGAATATCGGCATTGTGCTGTCAGGCATGGCAATGATATCTTGTAACGATATTTGGGGGAATACCGGCATTTTAGGAAGTGTTGCGCCTGGTTCTGTATTTGCTGAGGTATATGCCTGTATTCCGGGACAGCCGATGCTGGTTACAGTGTCTGCCGTGGAAGATACCTCTGTGTTGTTTATGAATGTGGGACGTGTTCTGACTACCTGCACAAACGCCTGCCCTTTTCATACAAACCTTGCACGAAATCTACTGACTGTCTGTGCTCATAAAAGTCTGCAACTTTCACAAAGGATTTTGCACACCAGTTCCAAATCCATACGAGGACGATTGATGTCTTATTTTTCAGAATGCGCAAAACATGCCGGAAGTAATTCTTTTCTGATTCCATATAACCGTCAGCAGTTAGCAGATTACTTGAATGTTGACCGCAGTACTATGTGCAACGAGCTTTCTAAAATGCAGAAAGATGGCATGATTGAATACAAAAAAAATCGTATTTTGCTCAAAGACTGAGATTTAAGGAATGGTATGAATTTGAATAGGGATTGATTTTTTAAGCAAAATCGCTTATGATCTGAAATAGAATATAGTGCTATTATCCACAGTTACAGAGCAAGTGTTATCAACACCGATAACAAAATGATAACATTAGCCTGTATAGGCAGGATAATATGGATAAATCAAATAATCAAAAGAACTGTAAACACGACAGAGAATAATCTCTAAACAAAATTGATTAGTAATTGTCGAGTTTGAATAATATATTAGAGCCAAGAAATGCCTATTTTGCGGGCTTTCTTGGCTCTCTATGTCTAGTGACAATCAAATGACAATAATTTTGAAATTCTTCATCCGACATACGTTCATTTGAACGATGTTCAAACAGGAATTTTAGATATTATCCATTGCTCTTTTCTCCACGTCGCCGGCAGGATTAGAAACCGAATCTACAATAATCTTAATAATCCCATATTTCCAACGCCGTATAAGCGTGACTGTAATGATACCCTAATTTTTCTGCCAGTGCGGCGGATGCTTTGTTATGTGCATCCCAACTGGGATATAAGTTCCGCTTTAAGCATTCTAAGATCAGTTTTGCGGCGCATATGCAGGCAAAGCCGTTTCTCCGGTATTCTTTTCGTGTGTCAATTTCGATTTCGATGCCGTTTTGATATCTGGAGTAGGATGAAGCACCGGATATGATCAGCCCGTCTTTGGATATTACAACGCCTATTCCGAGACGGCGGTATTTTTCGTAAGTTGAAAATTGTGATACGAGATCTTTGCTCCATGCTTCTGATTTGCATAATTTGTAAAAGTGCGAGTCGATCATGGAAAGTGTATATTGTTTTGGCAGGGAAGCGACGATTTTTTCTAAATGATGTTTATTGAAAATAGGAGGTTCCTTTTTTGTTGCGTAGCGAGAAATTATTTTTGCTTTTTTACCGTAAAATTGAGTGAGCATGTTTTCCCAAAGTTTATTTTGAGGAACGGCGATCATAAAGTTTTGAGTACAGTGGGGCGGTCTATAAGCGATCAGTTCCGGGCATGGTTCGCCTGCGAAAAAGGTGAAATCCCCGATCACGGCCATAGCCGCAGTAGGGGCGGTGAGGTCGTTTGCATATATTTTCCCCATGATTCCCTGCAGGCATGACCAGATAAGGGTTTCTTCCCAGTGTCCAAATAAAGGTGAAATTTTGTTTGTGTCTTTTATTTCGTATATCATTGTTTCCTCTTGTTTCTCATTATTATAAGGAGCGGATCATTATAAGGTGTGGGCAGACTGTCAGGTGGAACAGTGGTATTAGGAGCTGTTTGCTGGAACGGTGGCTTTTCACAATACTGAAATGTGTCGTTTAGTGCTTCCGGTAATTATGTAGTGGCAGGTTTGAGTATAGTTTAATATGTTTGGTGTAAATAAGCAAACAGGAACGGAGGAAGAGAGTTCTTTTCCTTGAATTTCCTCAGACAGTATACTACAATTTAAAAAGAAGATCTGCTGCTGTGTTATATGACGGCAGAGAGTGCAGGAGTGTATGACATGAGAGATTTTGAGCAAAGTATTATAATAAATGAAAAAATAAAGCTTGAAGAAAGATTCGAGTTCCGAACTATATTCTCTGAGGAAGCTGTGCAGGCTGCGTCTGTCGAAAGAGTATGTTTCCCTCCTAACGAGGCGTGTACCGAAGAGATGATGAAGCAGCGGGCTCTTAAGATTCGGGAATTGTTTTTTGTGGCGGTTGACAGAAAAAGCGGTGAAGTGGCAGGTTTTTTGAATGGTCTGGCAACGGACGGGGATTGTTTGAAAGATGAATTTTTCAGGAATGCAGACTTGCATGATCCGACAGGTGATAACGTGATGATACTCGGTCTTGCAGTTTTGCCGAAGTACCGGGGAATCGGAGTGGCATCAGAACTGATGCGGCGGTATTCCGGGATACAAAGGCAGCAGGGGAGATGTGCGTTGATCCTGACATGTCTTGACGCAAAAGTCGAGATGTACAAAAAGATGGGCTTTGAAGATGAAGGGATATCGGATTCATCTTGGGGCGGAGAACAATGGCATCAAATGCGGAAGGGATTATAAAATAAATGAATTAAAATGGTAACAGTTCAGCCCGCGCTATTCGTAAAACCGCACTGTGTGCTTATCGTGGCTGATGCCACTGTTTTACTCATAGACGGACGCTGTATGGCTGAACTATTTACCTAAAATGCGGAAAATACCGCAAAATCAGATCGGGGAGATAAAATGTATATTGCAGATTTTCATATCCATTCCCGCTATTCTTATGCGACGAGCAAGACATGTACGCTGGAATATCTTGATTTATGGGCAAGGAGAAAAGGAATTCATATTGTTGGGACAGGTGATTTTACACATCCGGCATGGCGGGCGGAGTTAAAAGAAAAGCTGGCTCCTGCGGAAGATGGATTATATATATTGAAAGAAGAATACAGACTTTATGATGAAGCGGACGGGAAAAAAATCGACGCATACGGGCGTGGACAAAAAGAGATGATTCCGCGTTTTATTATAAGTGGGGAAATCAGTTCGGTGTATAAAAAAGAAGGACGTTCCCGGAAGGTGCACAGTCTACTTCTCCTTCCGGATTTTGAGGCGGCAGAGCGGATCGCGGATCGTCTTTCACAGATTGGAAATATCTGTTCGGACGGTCGGCCGACACTTCGGCTTGACTGTCGGGACCTTCTTGAACTGGCGCTTGACGAGTGTGGGAATTCGATTTATATTCCGGCTCATATATGGACGCCGCATTTTTCGGTATTCGGAGAGTTTTCGGGATTTGAAACGCCCGATGAGTGTTTCGGCGATATGACTTCCTATGTATATGCTATGGAGACGGGACTTTCGTCAGATCCGTTGATGAACCGAAGAGTATCTGTATTGGATGATTATCGGCTTATTTCTAATTCGGACGCTCATTCTCCGGGAAATTTAGGTCGGGAAGCGACTCTTTTTGATGTGGAACTTTCTTACAGAGGCATTGCAGAGGCGATTCGGACGGGAAACGGTTTGTGCGGAACGATTGAATTTTTCCCTCAGGAAGGAAAGTATCATTTGGATGGACATCGAAAATGCGGAGTTTGTTTTACTCCTGCGGAGACGAAAGCACATGGAGGAGTATGTCCTGTATGCGGGCGCGCGGTGACGGTAGGAGTGGCTCACAGAATCGAGGAGATGGCAGACAGATCGGAAGAGGAGGCGAAGTCTGCGGCGGGGAAAGAACCGTTTGAGAGTCTGATCCCGCTTAAGGAAGTGATTGCCATGGCAAATGGATTTGCTGTGAAAGGGAAACGTACAGAACGAGAGTATATGCGGCTTCTTGTGCAGCTTGGCCCTGAATTTGAAGTGCTGCGAAAGATACCTGTAGAACAGATCAGCCGGACGGCAGGGGAACAGACGGGATGTCTGGTTGACAAACTTCGGAAAGGGAAGATAAAATGGAACTCCGGATTTGACGGAGAGTATGGAACAATCGATCCGGGTGTGATACAATAAATAGAAAGTTTTGTTTCAGAACAATAAAGGAGAAAATGTATGAAACTGGGAGAAAAACAAGTTCTGACTGTTGTGAAGATCGTTGATTTCGGCGTATATCTGGGCAACGACGAAGAGAGGGTGCTTCTGCCTAAAAAGCAGGTGCCGCAAGGGATAGAAGTCGGAGATCCGATAGAGGTGTTTTTATATAAAGATTCATCAGATCGTATGATAGCAACTACGAATGAACCGAAGCTTACGATCGGAAAGACGGCTGTGCTTGAAGTGACGGATGTTGGAAGGATCGGAGCATTTTTGGATTGGGGATTGGAAAAAGAACTTCTGCTTCCGTTCAAAGAACAGACGGAAAGAGTAGAAAAAGGCGATCGATGTCTCGTTAGTCTTTATATAGATAAGAGCGGCAGACTGTGTGCGACGATGAAAGTGTATCAGCTTCTTCGTACTGATTCACCGTACAAAAAAGACGATATGGTCAGCGGAACAGTGTATGAATTAAGTCGGGATTTCGGCGTGTTTGTCGCTGTGGACGATCAGTATTCGGCGATGATCCCGAAGCGGGAAGTTTACGGGAAGATGTATATCGGTCAGCGCATTGAAGCGAGGGTGACGGCTGTGAAGCCGGACGGAAAGCTTGATCTGAGCATACGCGGGAAGATACCGGAACAGATGGATGCGGATGCGGATAAGGTGTTTGGACGTATTGAAAAGAATGGCGGCATGCTTCCGTTTACAGATAAGGCGGATCCGGAGAGGATTAAGTCGGAGATGGGGATGAGTAAAGCGGCGTTTAAACGTGCGGTCGGAAGACTTCTGAAACAAGGAAAGATACAGATCGACAACGAGGTGGGAAAGATTTTTGCGGTAAACAAGAACAGATAGACCTTTTGCGGGTCGGCTTACGAGGTGAAAGATGAGTTTTGCACATTTGCATGTCCATACAGAATACAGTCTTCTGGATGGTTCTAACAAGATAAAAGAATATGTTGCAAGAGTGAAAGAGCTTGGGATGAACAGTGCGGCGATCACCGATCACGGAGTAATGTACGGAGTGATTGATTTTTACAGAGAGGCGAAAAGTCAGGGAATTAATCCGATCTTGGGGTGTGAAGTTTATGTCGCGCCGAATTCCCGTTTTGACAGAGAAGTGACCGGAGGAGAAGACAGGTATTATCACCTTGTACTTCTTGCGGAAAATAACGAAGGTTATGCCAATCTTATGAAAATCGTATCAAAAGGCTTTGTCGAGGGATACTATTACAAACCCCGTGTAGATAAAGAACTTCTCAGAAAATATCACAGCGGCATTATCGCGCTGAGCGCCTGCCTGGCAGGCGAGGTGTCGAGATATCTGATGAAAGGCTTATATGACGAAGCGAAGAAAGCTGCGTTGGAGTACAGAGATATCTTTGGAAAAGATCATTTTTATTTAGAACTGCAGGATCACGGTCTGCCTGATCAGGGTCTTGTAAATCAACAGCTTTTGAAAATGTCCCGGGAAACGGGGATCGAACTTGTGGCGACGAATGATGTGCATTATACTTATGCGAAAGACGAAAAAGCGCATGATATCCTTTTGTGTATCCAGACAGGGAAAAGGCTGGCGGATGAGAACAGGATGAGATATGAAGGCGGACAGTATTACATCAAGTCTGAAGAAGAGATGAAAAGTCTTTTTCCGTATGCGCTTCAGGCGCTTGAAAATACGCAGAAGATTGCGGACCGCTGTTTAGTGGAGATTGAGTTCGGGGTAACAAAGCTTCCCAAATATGACGTCCCGGACGGATATACATCGTGGGAATACTTACGGAAACTGTGTTACGAAGGACTTGAGAAACGCTATGCAGAACGGGCGGATGAACTTCGGGAACGGCTTGATTATGAATTGGGCACGATCAAAAATATGGGGTATGTAGACTATTTCCTGATCGTGTGGGATTTTATAAAATATGCGAAAGATCATGGGATCGCAGTCGGACCGGGCCGGGGGTCTGCAGCGGGAAGTATTGTTTCCTACTGCCTGGGAATTACGACGATCGATCCGATCAGATATCAGCTTTTGTTCGAGCGTTTTTTGAATCCCGAACGTGTTTCCATGCCCGATATCGACGTTGACTTTTGTTATGAACGCAGACAGGAAGTGATCGACTATGTTGTGAGAAAATACGGAAAAGACAGAGTTGTTCAGATCGTGACATTCGGAACGCTGGCGGCAAGAGGTGTGATTCGAGATGTGGGGCGTGTGATGGATATGCCGTATGCTTTTGTCGATTCGATTGCGAAGATGATACCGCAGGAGCCGAAGATGACGATTGAAAAAGCGTTGAAGGTAAATCCTGAACTGCGCAAGATGTGTGAAGATGATGAGGAAGTAAAATATCTTATCGAGATGGCGAAAAGACTGGAAGGACTTCCGAGACATAGTTCTATGCATGCGGCCGGAGTCGTGATCAGTCAGAAGTCTGTTGACGAATATGTGCCGTTGTCGAGAGCGGCGGACGGCTCGGTGACGACCCAGTTTACGATGACGACACTGGAACAGCTCGGACTTTTGAAAATGGATTTTCTGGGACTTCGTACGTTGACGGTTATACAAAATGCGGTTCTTATGGCGAGAAAAAAAGATCCTTCGGTAAATATGGACACGCTGGATTATGATGATAAAAAAGTGCTTGAATATATCGGGACCGGAAAAACAGACGGCATCTTCCAGTTGGAAAGCGCGGGAATGAAAAGCTTTATGAAAGAGCTGAAACCGAACAGTCTGGAAGATATGATCGCCGGAATCTCTCTATATCGCCCCGGTCCGATGGATTTTATTCCGCAGTACATCAAAGGGAAAAACGACGCCTCTTCAATTTCATATGACTGCCCGCAGTTAGAGCCGATCCTGAATTCGACATACGGCTGTATCGTTTATCAGGAACAGGTTATGCAGATCGTTCGCGACCTTGCGGGATATTCCCTCGGAAGAAGCGATCTTTTGAGGCGCGCCATGTCAAAGAAAAAAGGCGAAGAGATGAAACGGGAACGGCAGATTTTCCTGTACGGTGACGAGGCTTCCGGTATTCCGGGATGTGTAAAAAACGGAATTGACGAGCAGGTTGCGAATAAGATTTATGATGAGATGCTTGACTTTGCAAACTATGCGTTTAATAAGTCGCATGCGGCCGCATATGCGGTTGTGGCATATCAGACTGCGTGGCTGAAATATTATTATCCTGTTGAATATATGGCGGCTCTTATGACATCGGTGATAGACAATCCGTCGAAAGTAGCTGAATATATTTATGCAAGCCGGCAGATGGGCATTCAGATCCTTCCTCCTGACATTAATAACGGAGAAGCGGATTTTTCGGTTGACGAAGGGAATATAAGATACGGGCTGTCTGCGATCAAAAGTGTCGGGAGACCGGTTGTTAGGGCGATGCTCGAAGAACGCAGGACATTTGGTCCATATAAAAATCTTGAAGATTTTATTACCCGTGTTTCATCGAAAGAAGGACTGAACAAGCGAACTATTGAAAATCTGATCAAAGCAGGGGCGTTGGATACTTTAGGCGGAACCCGAAAACAATTCATGAGTATTTATATTCAGATCATGGATCATGTGAATCAGGAGAAAAAATATTCCATGTCCGGTCAAATGAGTTTGTTTGATCTTGTGGGAGAAGAAGAAAAGGCGGATTTTCAGATCAGAATGCCTGATGTAGGCGAGTATTCAAAAGAAAATAAGCTTGCGTTTGAAAAAGAGGTGCTCGGCGTTTATATAAGCGGTCATCCGCTTGAGGAGCACGAGGAGAGATGGCGGCGGATGATTTCGGCTACAACGGCAGATTTTCAGTTTGACGAGGAACTGAATAGAACGAAGGTGCATGACGGAGAAAAGTCGGTTGTCGGAGGGATGATCGTTGACAAGACGGTCAAGTACACAAAGACGAATCAGGTGATGGCGTTCCTTACGCTGGAAGATTTGCTCGGCACTGTGGAAGTTGTTATTTTTCCGAGAGATTACGAGAAAAATCGTCAATGGCTTGAAATAAACGAGAAAGTGTTTATCAGCGGAAGGGTTTCGGAAGAAGACGAGAAGGCAAGTAAGCTGATCTGTGAGAAAGTGATCCCCTTTGAGAGGACAAAACGAGAATTGTGGATTCAATTTCCGGATAAAGAGACGTTTCTTGATGAAGAACAGATCGTTTACGGATACCTGGCAGATTCGGAAGGCGAAGACGAGGTTATTATATATTGCGCAAAAGAACGGGCAGTGAAACGACTGCCGAAAAACCGGAATATTCAGATCAATGAGCAGGTTTTAAGCAGGTTAATGAACCATTTCGGTGAAAGTCGGGTAAAAGTGGTTGAAAAAGCTATTGAAAACCACTTCTAAATAATGTAGAATAATTTTCGACTATTGTTAAAAAAATTACAATGAATAAATATTATTAATAGCGACACTTTGCAGAAAGGTGGAAAAATCATGGCAGAGAATCAAAAAGAAAAGTACTTAGAGGAGATTGAAGATCAGATCCGTACAATCGGAGTTCTTACAAGCGGCGGTGATGCGCCGGGTATGAACGCGGCTATTCGTGCAGTCGTAAGAACGGCGCTTTCAAGAGGACTGAAAGTGCGTGGTATCAGAAGAGGATTTCACGGACTTTTGAAGGAGGAGATCATTGATCTTTCAGCGCGCGATGTGTCTGAGAAGATCCAGCGCGGAGGTACGTTCCTTCAGACAGCGCGTTGTAAATCTATGCGTACGGAAGAAGGACAGCAGAAAGCGGCTGCAATCTGTAAAAAATACGGTATCGACGGACTTGTAGTTATCGGAGGAGACGGTTCTTTTGCCGGAGCTCAGAAACTTGCGAACCTCGGCGTAAATACGATCGGCATTCCGGGAACGATCGATCTTGATATTGCCTGCACAGATTACACGATCGGATTTGATACTGCTGTAAATACGGCGATGGAAGCGATCGATAAAGTACGTGATACTTCGACGTCTCATGAAAGATGCAGCATCATCGAAGTTATGGGGCGTGACGCGGGATATCTTGCTTTGTGGTGCGGTATTGCCAATGGAGCAGAACGTATCCTTATGCCGGAAGAGCATGACTTTGACGAGCAGGAGATCATTGATGATATTTTGAAAAATAAAAAACGCGGTAAGAAAAATTACATTATCATCAATGCGGAAGGTATCGGCGATTCGATCAACATGGCAAAGAGAATCGAGGCGGCGACGGGTATTGAGACGAGAGCGACTATTCTCGGACATATGCAGCGTGGAGGAAGCCCGACATGTAAAGACAGAGTATATGCTTCGATCATGGGATCTATGGCAGTTGATCTTCTTTGTCAGGGAAAAACAAACCGTGTAGTAGGATATAAGAACGGCGAGTATGTAGACTATGATATCGAAGAAGCTCTGGCTATGAAAAAAACAGTATCCGAGTATCAGTACGAAGTGGCAAAAACACTTGCACTGTAAGAAAAAACAGACATATATTTCTAAAAACATGCCGGTATAAATTTATACCGGCTGTTTGCACGATGGAGGGAATCATGCAAATGGACTGCAAAAAGACCGCGCCTGTCGGAGTTTTTGATTCCGGAGTGGGCGGACTTACGGTTGCGAGGGAGATTTCCCGGCAGCTTCCGAATGAAAATATCGTATACTTTGGAGACACGGCAAGAGTTCCGTACGGAAGTAAGTCGCAGAATACAATCATCCGTTTTTCAGAGCAGATTATACGCTTTTTGAAAACAAAGCAGGTAAAAGCGATCGTTATTGCCTGTAATACGGCGAGCGCTTTGGCGCTGGATGCCGTGAGAGATGAATTTGATATCCCTATCATGGGTGTTGTGATCCCGGGCGCAAGAGCGGCTGTAGAGACAACCCGGAATCAGAAAGTCGGAGTTATAGGAACGGATGCGACTGTACAGAGCGGAATGTACACGAAAGTCATCCAAAGCATGGCTCCGGATATTGAAGTGATCGAAAAGGCATGTCCGCTGTTTGTTCCGCTGGTGGAAGAAGGGTTTAAGGAACATGTTGTTACAGAAGAAGTGATCGAATATTATTTGGAGTCAATGCGGCACACACAGATTGACGCTATGATTTTGGGGTGCACCCACTACCCTCTTCTTAGATCTAAGATCCGCGATTATCTCGGAGAGGAGATCAAGATTGTGAATCCGGCATATGAAACGGCTATGGATCTGAAAAAGCTTTTGTATGAAAAAGAAATGGCAAATGACGGGACAGATGCACAGCACAGTGTATACTCCTTTTATGTAAGTGATGCGGCGGAAAAATTCCGCAGATTCGCAAATACAGTAATGCCGTTTGACGTGCCGACAACGAATGTAGTGAATATTGAGGAGTATTAGATTGATGACAAAAGATGTATTAGTCAGCATTTCGGGGAAACATATCGATATTATGGACGATCCTGCAAGGGGATATGAAGTCGGAGAAGATGGGATTGAAGTTGTGACTCCGGCAAATTATTACTGCCGGAATGGAAAACATTATATTCTCTATGATGAAGTTCTTGAAGGAATGGCAGGCACGATTAAAAATAAGATCAAGATCACGGGAACGGACTGTCTTGAAATTATGAAAAGCGGAGTTACTTCCTCTCATATGGTATTTGAAAAAAATAAAAAAAATCTGACATATTATAAGACGCCTTATGGTCAGATGCTGGTAGGCGTAAATACAAAAAATATGGAGATCAGCGTAGACGAAGATCAGATCGGCGTTAAAGTCGCTTATGAATTAGATGTAAATCACGAACCTATGGCAGACTGTCGCATTAATATGAGCATTGTGCCGCGAAACAGTAAAGGGGTCTCCATGCAGCTGGATATCCGGTAGGAAAGAAAAATAACAAAAAACAGACGCAGCAGAAAAGGAATATTCCTTCGTGACGTCTGTTTTTTTGCTTTTTAATTATTTTTTGAAAAATCCTTTTTTCTTTTCAGGCTGTTCGATAGAACCGCCGCGTACGCTTTTGATCTCTGTTATGTAGAGTCCGCTTACAACCGCTTTGACTTCTTTTTTCACCGGAAGAACTTCAAACACTTTGTTCTCGCACATAAGAGTCATGATCTTTGCGCCGATCTTTGCTTTTACGACCGGAACTTTTGTACGGCGAAGATACTTCGGCGTATTGTCTACGACCATCTGCGGAAGTCCCGCTTCTTTTAATCTTAGTTTCTTTTTATCGATGATGAGCATGCTGACAACTTGTGCCGCCGCTGCCATCTGCTCCTGCTGTTCCGCCTGTTTTTTCTCGGCCTTCTTTCCGAAAATGTAAAGACCGACGAGCACCCCGATCAATATCACGAGAATGACGATCATCACAATGGTGAATGTACTCATAACAACTCCTCCTAAATCCTACTGTATAATGTTATTTTCCGCATTTACGCAAATATCATTGTAACATTGTTTTTTGTGTAGTGCAAGTAAAAAGGGGTTTACTTTTGAGTAGGTGAACGAGTATACTGTTATAGTACATGAAAGTACATAAAAAGGAGTTATATTATTTATGGCAGAAATGATTTGGAACGCAGCGGTGAGTGTCTATAATTTTATTATGGATAATATTGTTCTGATCAATATTTTCCTTGCGCTGGTCATCGTCTTTTTTCAGCGCAGATCCCCGCAGACTGTTTGGACATGGCTGCTTTTGCTTTATTTTATACCGATCCTCGGATTTGTTATGTATTTGATCATCGGACAGGATTTCCACAAGAGCAGGATGTTTAAAGCAAAAGAGATCGAAGGTGAACTAAAATATGCAGTCCGGCGGCAGGAGGAGACGATTTATTATAAACGGCTTCGCATGGCGAATCCGGAGATGTCAAGGTTTAAAGATCTGATTCTTTATAATCTGGAAGCCGGGGAAGCGGTTCTGACAGATAATAACGATATTCGCGTTTATACGGACGGAAAAGAGAAGTTCCGTGCGCTTATAGAAGAGATGAAGCAGGCGAAGAGATATATCCACATGCAGTATTACATTATCCGCAACGATGAATTGTGGCAGGAAGTAGAGAAGGTACTTATTCAAAAAGCGAGAGAAGGCGTGGAAGTTCGTGTCCTTTTTGACAGTATGGGATGCAGAACGATGAAAAACCGTGACTGGGAGCGCCTCGAAAAAGAAGGAATTCAAGTTGCGGAATTCTTCCCGGCGCTGCTTGGGCAGCTGCAGCTTCGTGTGAATTACCGGAATCACAGAAAAATCGTTGTTATTGACGGAAGAGTCGGTTTTGTAGGAGGATTTAACGTCGGAAGAGAGTATCTCGGACGGGATAAGAAATTCGGTTATTGGCGGGATACCCATCTGTGTATCGAAGGCGCGGCGGTAACGTCGCTGGCAGTCCGGTTTGTTCTCGATTGGAATTATGCGGCGAAAGAAAACTTGTTTTTAGAAGATTCATTGTTTGAAATTCCGCAATATACGAGAAACGGAAGAGATCCGGTGCAGATCATATCAAGCGGACCGGACTCGAAAACGAAGATGATCCACGACAATTACTTACGACTTATTCATAGGGCACAGGATCATGTCTATATCCAGACGCCGTACTTTATACCGGACGATTCGATCTTGGACGCTTTGAAAATCGCCGCAAAATCAGGCGTTGATGTGCGGATCATGATACCGTGCAAGCCGGATCATCCGTTTGTTTACTGGGCGACTTACTCTTATATCGGAGAGATGGTTGCCGCCGGAGCAAAATGCTATGTGTACAACAACGGATTTCTTCACGCTAAGACATTGAGTATCGACGGCATGGTCGCATGTGTCGGAACGGCAAATATGGACTTTCGGAGTTTTGGGTTGAATTTTGAGGTGAACGCAGTGATTTACAGCGAGCGTACAGTACAAAGATTGGAACGTGCGTTTGAAAACGATATGACGCTGTGTACGCAGGTGACAAGGAAAGTATATGATGAAAGAGGACTTGTCATAAAAGCGAAAGAACAGTTTTCGCGCTTGCTTTCCCCGCTTTTGTAAAAGGATGATAAAGGAAAGATCAGGCGTATATAGATGGAACTCGTACGTGAAAATCAAAAAAAACGTACGGCAAATATGCATGCAGTAAAAATAAATATAAATAAAAGACGCGTATAAAACGCGGACAAAAAAGGAGATTATTATGAAAAAAAGAATTGTATCAATGATGCTTGCGGCAATGGTGGCTCTTTCCGTTGTAGGATGCGGAAGTAAAACATTGTCAAACGACTATGTAACGGTAAAGCAGTATAAAGGTCTTGAAGTTGCACAGGTAGAAAAGGTTGAAGTGACAGATGAGCAGGTTGAGCAGTCTGTTCAGGCAAACTTAAATGCGGCGGCAGAAAAAGAGCCGATCAAAGATCGTGCGGCGGAAAAAGGCGATTGGGTAAACATTGACTATACAGGATATATCGATGATGTGGCATTTGAAGGGGGAACAGCGACGGGATCCGATCTGGAGCTCGGAAGCGGAAGCTTTATCGGAGCAGAGGGCGGTTATGCCGGATTTGAAGATCAGATCATCGGACACAGTACAGGAGAAGAATTCGATATAGAAGTGAAGTTTTCGGATTCTTATCCGGGAACAGATGTGGCAGGAAAAGTTGCACGTTTCCACATCGTATTGAATGAAATTTACAAACAAAACATTCCGGAATTGACAGACGAGTGGGTGGCAAGCAACAGCAAGACGGCAAAAACAGCGGACGAATACCGCAAAGAAGTCCGTAAACAGATTGAAAGCAGCGCGGAGACAGCAAATGAGACAACATTAAAATCAGAGATCCAGGAAGCGCTTCTCGAAGAGATCGATGTGAAAAAATATCCGAAAGACGCTGTGGAAGAACAGAAAAAGCAGATGACAGATTACTATACACAGATGGCAGGATTATACGGAATTGAATTGTCTGAGTTCATCACGACATATCTGCAGATGACAGAAGATGAGTTTAATTCAAAAGTAAAAGAAAGCGCACAGCAGACAGCGGCGTTTGACGAGGCAATTAAACTGATCGCGGAAAAGCAGAAACTTGAGCCGTCAGAAAAAGAATACAAAGAAAAATTCAAAGAATATGCAGAGCAGGCGGGAGCCGATGTGGATGCTTATGTAGAACAGGTTGGAGAAGATGTGCTGAAAGCTGCGATTTTAAGAGACGCTGTGCTTGATTACCTTGTGGATAATTGTGTTCAGGTAGAAAATTCAGACAGTGATGCCGACAGTAATTCAAATAACAAGGAAGACAGCAGTAAATAAGATCTGTGCCGGATGCCGGTAAATGAGATATGTGAAGGCAGGACATGCGCTGCCTGAACCGGATGTGGATCGGGCAGTGTAAAAGCAAAAGAAAGTATTCAGGGAAAAGGAGACAGAGGCAATGAAAATGGAAAACGAACGGCTCTGTATTGAGATTTCAGAGCATGGGGCTGAGGTTACCCGTATATATGATAAAAAGAAAGAGACGGAACTTCTGTGGGAGGGAAATCCCACGTATTGGAAAAGACATTCCCCGATCCTTTTCCCGAACGTAGGAAAAACCTATAAAAATAAAGTAAAGATTAACGGAATATCTTATCCGACGTCAGGACACGGATTCGCAAGGGATAACGATTTTAAATGCATCTGTACAAAGCCCGATAAGGCAGCGTTTTTGTTCTCATCAGGGGAAGAAACAAAAGAAGTATATCCCTTTGATTTTGAACTGATCGTTACATATATTCTCAAAGAAAACAGCCTGATCGTGAAATGGGAAGTGCACAATACCGGAGACGACGATATGTATTTTACGATCGGTGGGCATCCGGCTTTCCGTTTTCAAAAAGCGGATGAGAAAAAGACGGATTATAAGTTGAGATTTCCGGATAAAAAGGCACTTGAATATATTCTGGTAGATCTCTCCGAATGTGTAGCCGATCCCGGCACAGTGTACAAGCTGGAGCTGGAAGATGGATTCTGCGCTTTGAATGAGGAAATGTTTGAACACGACGCACTGATTTTTGACGGCGGTCAGTTTGACGAAGTATGGCTCTGTCACAAAGGTGGAGAACCATATGTAGGCATGAAATGTAAAGGATTTCCGAATTTCGGCATTTGGTCTGTGAAAGACGCTCCTTTCGTCTGTCTTGAACCGTGGATGGGACGGTGCGACGATGTCGGCTTTGACAAAGAACTTTCGGAAAAACCATATATCAATAAAGTGAAGCCGGGAGAGAGCTTTGAACAAAGTTATGAAATATTGACGGCAGAATGTTGATCGGCCGATCAGATAAAATCGAAAATATATATTGAATATATTTTTGGAAAATACCGATGAAAAGATTCGGTACAGCGGGAGGAAGAAGACAATGCTTCTTACGATTGATATAGGAAATACAAATATTACAATGGGTGTGTTCGAGGAAGAGTTCCTGCTCGGTATGTTCCGTATGACGACAAAACGGGCGAGGACATCAGACGAATACGGATTCACCATATGCGGAATACTGGAGCACAGAGGAATCGACTCAAAGCAGATCGATTCGGTGATCGTTGCGTCGGTTGTCCCCGACATTATGCACTCTTTTACAAGCGGTATTATCAAATATTTAGGAACGGAACCGATGATCGTATCTTCTCAGACAGATACAGGAGTTCGTGTTGTGACTGAAAATCCGACGCGGACAGGACCGGACAGAATCGTCAATGCGGCAGCGGGGTATGCTATTGCAGAAGGACCTGCGATCGTGGTTGATTTCGGAACGGCTACGACGTATGATTTGATAGGTCCTGAATGTACGCTTGAAGCATGTGTGATCGCCCCGGGCATTGAAACGGCAGGACGTTCTCTGTGGGACGGAGCGGCGATGCTTCCGGCGATTCAGATCCGAAGACCGGAATCCGTGCTTGCATCGGAGACGATTAGCGGAATGCAGGCAGGACTTGTATACGGAGCGATCGGACAGACGGAATATATAGTAAAAAAAATGAAAGAAGAGTCGGGATATAAAAATGCCTATGTGATTGCCACAGGCGGGCTGGGTAAAATTATCGCCGATGAAACAGAATGCATAGATCTGTATGATCCACAGCTTACACTGAACGGCTTGCGAATGATTCATGAGAAAGTGCAGAAAAAAAGATGAAGAAGCTGAAAATAGGAAATGTAGAATTGGAAAACCGATACCTATTAGGACCTATGGCAGGGGTGACAGACCTGCCTTTTCGTTTGCTGTGCAAGGAACAGGGAGCGGGTCTTTTAGGGATGGAAATGGTTAGTGCAAAAGCAATTTTGTATCAAAATAAAAATACAGAGAAACTCATGGAAATACATCCAGAAGAGCAGCCGGTATCTTTGCAGTTGTTTGGTTCTGATCCGAAGATTATGAGCGAGATGGCGAAAAGAATTGAAGAACGTCCTTTTGCGATTCTCGATATCAATATGGGGTGTCCGGTACCGAAAGTTGTAAAAAACGGGGAGGGGTCTGCTTTGATGAAAAACCCCTCTCTTGTTTATGAGATTGTAAACGCGATCGTTAAAGCAATAGAGAAGCCCGTTACGGTAAAAATCCGAAAAGGGTTCGACGATGCGCATGTAAATGCAGTCGAAGTCGCAAGAGCGGCGGAAGAAGCGGGAGCGTCGGCGGTTGCGGTTCACGGAAGGACGAGAGAGCAGTATTATAGCGGAGAGGCGGACTGGGACATTATCAGGCAGGTGAAAGAGGCGGTTTCCATTCCTGTAATCGGAAACGGCGATGTCACTACACCGGAAAAAGCAGAAGAACTTGTTCAAACGACAGGATGCGACGGAATTATGATCGCAAGAGGCGCACAGGGAAACCCGTGGATCTTTTCGGAAATGATCGGCAAGGAAAAAAACGGAGTAACTCCGCCCAGACCTGATAAAGAGGCAATACGGAATATGATCCTCAGGCATTCAAAGCTTCAGATTCAGTATCGCGGAGAATTTGCGGGAATGCGGGAGATGCGCAAACATGTAGCCTGGTACACGAAAGGACTGACAGGAGCGGCAGATCTCCGGCGCAGAGTAAATGAGACAGAGACATTAGATGAACTGATGATGTTATTGGAAGAACTATGAAAATCTGCACAAAAAATATCCTTTAATATGTGAAGCGGCAAGATAAAAATAGTAAAAATGCCAAAAAGCAAAAACGACCTTACAAAAATGTTACGGTAATCTATACAAAATAAACAAAGTTTTGTATAATTTATATATTACGCATAGTAACATGGAGAAAAAGGTCGTTTTTCTTTATTTCGTTTCATGGAATATGCGTGAAAATTCAGAACGAAGGAGTGCTCCGGAACTATAGGGGCGAAAAAGTTTATGAAAAATCTCAAGTGGAAGAAAGTAGGTTCGGCAGTTCTTGCTACAGCTTTGGCAGGAAGCATGGTGTTGCCGGCAACAGCCTACGCACAGGGTGAGATCGTTCAACTGGAAGGGGGAACTTCGACGCAGACAAACACAGCGCCGGAGCAGGTGTTCCTTAACAAATACAGCGGAACGGTCAGAACGCAGAACTTCAACGATAACTGGAAGTTCTATTTAGGAGACGCAAGCGGAGCGCAGACTCCGGCATTTGACGACTCCTCATGGGATCAGGTGAACCTGCCGCATGATTACAGTATCGACCAGAAATATAACCGTTCAATGGATGGAGAGAGTGGATATCTTCCGGGCGGTACAGGATGGTACAGGAAAAGCTTTACTGTAGATAAGAGCCTTGAGGGCAAACGTATCAGTATCGACTTCGGCGGCGTGTACATGAATGCAACTATTTATGTAAACGGTAAAAAGCTCGGTACACATCCGTATGGATACACACCATTCTCTTTCGATATTACAGATAATGTGAAGTTCGGAAAAGAAAACGTGATTGCCGTTAAAGTAGATCACCAGACACCGTCAAGCCGTTTTTACTCAGGAAGCGGTATTTACAGAGACGTAGACTTTGTTGTAACCGATACAGTTCATGTAGATAAGAACGGAACAAAGATTGAGACACCGGATCTGAAAGAGCATGTAGATGGAAACAATGTTGCGGTGAAAGTAAAAACAACTGTTGTAAATGAATCCGAGAGGGATGCATCTGTAAAAGTAAAACATACGATCTATCCGAAAAACGGAACGGCAGAGCAGGCAGTTGCTACGTTTGAGTCACAAGAGGCAGTTGCTGTAGAAAAAGGTAAGTCAAAAGACGTATCTGCAGATTTTACAGCATCAGGCGTACAGCTTTGGAGTACAACAACTCCAAATCTCTATACTGTGAAAACAGAAGTCCTTATGGACGGTGCTACAGTTGATACATACGAGACAGATTATGGTTTCCGCTACTTTGCATTTGATAAAAACAATGGATTCACTCTGAATGGTCAGAAGATGAAACTTCAGGGAGTATGTATGCATCATGATCAGGGCGCGCTTGGTTCGGTTGCAAATGACCGCTCTACAGAGCGTCAGGTAGAGATCCTGAAAATGATGGGATGTAACTCTATCCGTGTGACACATAATCCGGCGTCAGACGAATTGATCGATGCATGTAATAAGCATGGAATCTTAGTGATCGACGAGGCATTTGACGGATGGGTAGCTCCGAAAAACGGCAATTCAAACGATTATGCAAAATGGTTTAATAAAGAAATTGAATCTGATAATGAAATCATGGGCGCTGCGGACAATATGACATGGGCGCAGTTTGATCTTACAGCAATGATCGAGCGTGGACAGAATGATCCGGCGATTATTATGTGGTCGCTCGGTAACGAGATGTGGGAAGGAACAGGCGGATATAGTGCTGCTTATAAGACTGCTCAGGACAATCTTGTGAAATGGGCACAGGCGGCGGATACTACACGACCGGTAACAACCGGAGATAATAAGCTAAAAGGCGAAGAGGAAGGCTCAATTACTCTCGCTAATGGCTTACAGGAAGCGTCGGGAATCCATGGAATGAATTATGCAAGCGGCGCGGAGTATGACAAAATTCACAAAAAATATTCAGAATGGCCGTTATATGGTTCGGAAACGGCATCAGCAGTTAACAGCCGAGGAATTTATAAAGGCATGAATAGTCAGCATAATTATGGAAATCATGATTTGACGTCTTATGATACATCGGCAGTAGGCTGGGGAGCTACGGCAAGCAGCGCTTGGTATGAAGTAATTAAAAGAGATTTCCTTGCCGGTGAATATGTATGGACAGGATTTGACTATATCGGAGAACCGACTCCGTGGAATGATCCATATGGAAGTTTAGGACAAGGTGGCACATGGCCGCTTCCGAAAAATTCTTATTTTGGAATTGTTGATACGGCAGGACTTCCGAAGGACAGCTATTACTTCTACCAGAGTCAGTGGAATGACAGTGTGAATACACTGCATATTCTTCCGGCATGGAATGAAGATGTTGTGTACAAAAAAGAAGGAAATAAAGTTCCGGTAGTTGTATACAGCGATGCAAAAAAAGTAGAATTGTTCTTCACTCCGGCAAATGGCGGTGAGAAGAGATCGCTTGGCGAAAAGGAATTTGCACAAAAAACGACGACTGCAGGATATACATATCAGATGTATGAAGGCGAAGGAAAGAGCAGTAAAGAACATGAGAATTTGTACATGACATGGATGGTTCCATATGAAGCCGGAACAATTACTGCAAAAGCGTGGGATAAAGACGGTCAAGAAATAACAGAAAATATCCAAGGACGCACATCGGTAACTACGACAGGAGCGGCGGCGAAACTTCAAGTAAAAGCCGACAGAGAAACGATTAAAGCAAACGGTGAAGATCTTTCTTATCTTACAGTGAATGTTACAGATGAAAACGGAAATATTGTGCCGAATGCGGAAAATAAGGTGACATTTGAAGTGAGCGGCGATGGTGTGCTTGCAGGTATAGATAACGGAAGACCTATAGATCATCAGTCCTACAGAGATGACAATAGAAAAGCATTCAGCGGACAGCTTGTAGGTATCGTTCGTTCCACAAAATCGGCAGGAACAATCACTGTGAAAGTCAAAGCGGATGGAATGGAAGATCAGACGGTGCAGATTAAAACAGAGGCATCATCAGATGGAACAACTGAAGAAAAAGCAATCAGCAGCGTTGAGATGTCCAAAAACTACTATGTAAAAGTGGGTAATCGTCCACAGCTTCCGGCAGAACTGGATGTTATTCTTAATGATAAGTCAGAAGCAAAAGGAAAGGTAACATGGGAGGACGTTGCAGAAGATCAGGTCAATCAGTCAGGTACATTCAGCGTGACAGGAACAATTACAGTTGAAGGTGTCGATAAAGCAGAAACGGTTTCCGTTAATGTAAATATGATTGATACAGTAGCAGCGTTGTTAAATTATTCAACAACAACAAGTGTTGGAGTAGAACCGATTCTTCCGACATCAAGACCTGCTGTCATGGAAGATGGAACAATACTTACGGCATCATTCCCGGTGACATGGGAAAAACCAAAAGACGGTTATAATACAGCCGGAATTGTACAAGTAAAAGGAACGGCTGATGTGTTCGGGGAATCAATGGATGTTACGGCATCTGTGAGAGTTCAGGAAGCGGAAGTTACAGTTGGTGCTAATATCGCAAAAGATGCACTGACTTTGAAACAGGACCTCACAGTTACTTCAGATACACTTGAAGCAATCCGCGACGGCAGCCGAGAAGTTTCCAGCAATACAAGCGGTGGAGCAAATACGACGCTTTGGAGTAATTATGATAATTCTAATCAAAACAGAGATGATAAAGATGCAGAGATTACGTTTGAATATGCAACAAAGATGAACTTTAATCAGATCAAGATTTTCTTTAGACAGGATAGTTACTCAGCAACATATCCGGATGCGAAGACAACACAGATTTTCGTATCAGATACAGGTGCAGCAGATACGTGGACATTAGTTGATACTACAGAGACTATTGCACAACAAGATAATAACGGAGTAAAAGAGTATAAATATGATTTTGCGCCGACAAGCGGTGTGTTTGTTAAGATTCGTGTGGTGAATTCTAATGCAACCGGTAAACCGGCAGGATTTACATGTACAGCGATTGCTGAGGCGGAATTGTATAAAGCAGAAACCGCAGATTTTGCAACAAACACAACAGCGGAACTGCAGAGCCTGACTGTAGATGGTAAAGCGGCTCCGGCAGAAGCGCTTACAGCAGGATCATGGAATGTTTCGGCAAAAGAAGTGAAAGAAATCGCAGCAGTAGGAAAAGACAATGCGGCTGTAACAATACTTCCGGCAAAGAATAATGCTGTAAAAATATTGATCGAATCAGAAGATCATAAAACACAGAATACATTTGTGATCAACCTCGGCGTGGCAGATCCGGCAGATGACAGCAAGGATTACACAGGAGTTATCACTCCGTCGGCGGGAAGCACTCAGCCTAATAACGGAACTGATATTGACAAAGCATTTGATAAAAAGAATGATACGTTCTGGCATTCAAGTTGGAATCCGTCAACAACAAACGAAAACCTTTATGTAACTATGGAACTTGCAGAGGCACAGAAGATTGATGCAATCCGTTATTTGCCGAAGGGTGGTAATCTTACAGGAGGAGATCAGAACGGTCGTGTGAAGACATATACTGTAGAAGTAAGCATGACAGGTGCTGATGATTCATGGACAAAGGTAGAGATTACTCCTTCAACACAAGAGTGGGCAAACGGAACAGATTGGAAAATCGCTCAGTTTGTACAGCCGGTTGAGGCGAAGTTTATCCGCTTTACAGGTGTTGAAACTTATGGTGACGGAGGTCAGGAGAACAAGTTTATGAGCGCGGCTGAGATTCGTGTGAAATTAGCAGAGGACGAACCGGTAGTACCGGAGCCAAAGCCGACAGAACTTGTAATCCAGAATCAGCCGACGAAGACAACTTATACAGAAGGTGAAAAATTCGATCCGACAGGACTTAAAGTCGGAGTTAAATATGATAATGGTGAAGTGAAAGATGTAGCAGAATATAACGCTGAAACAGCAGGACAGTTCACATTTGATCCGGCATTGAATACAGCGCTTACTACAAATAATACGAAGGTAACTGTTACATATAAAGGTAAAACAGCAGACATTATCATTCAGGTTAATCCAAAAGAGGAAGAGCCGAAAGTAACAGGAATTGAAGTTAAGACATTACCGAAGACAAAATATACAGAAGGCGATAAATTCGATCCGACAGGACTTGTGCTTACAGTGAAATATGACAAAGGCGAAGATAAAGAAGTAGCTTACGGCGATGCAACAAAAGCAGACTTCACATTCAGCCCAAGCCTTGACACAGCACTGAAAACAAGTGATGAGAAAGTAACAGTAACATATGCAGGCAAGACGGCAGAAATCGGTATTGAAGTGAAAGCTGACACACCGGTAGAGCCGGAAAAACCGACGGTAGACAAAATTGCCGTTAAGAAAGTGCCAGCTAAGACAACTTATAAAGCAGGAGAGACATTCGATCCGAGCGGACTTGTTCTTACAGTAACGATGTCAGACAAGACAACAAAAGAAGTTGCATACGGAGACGAAACAGCAAAAGATTTTGTATTTAACCCAACACTTGATACAGCACTTACAGAAGGTATGAACAAAGTTGATGTAACATATGCAGGCAAGACGGCAGAAATCGGTATTGAAGTGAAAGCTGACACACCGGTAGAGCCGGAAAAACCAACGGTAGAAAAAGTTGAAATTAAAGCAAATCCGGCTAAGACAGAATACAAAGCAGGAGAGACATTCGATCCGACGGGAATGAGTCTTACAGTAACGATGTCAGACGGAACAACAAAAGTTGTTGCATACGGACCGGAGACGGCAAAAGATTTCTCCTTTAATCCGAGTCTTAATACAAAACTGACAGCGGATACGAAGAAAGTAACAGTAACATACGGCGGACAGTCGGCAGACGTAGCTGTATCGGTGAAAGCAGATCCGTCAGAGGATAAGAAACCGAATACAGAGAAACCGGACAAAGGCGGAGCGGTTCAGACAGGAGATAACTTTAACGTAACGCTGCTGATCGGACTTGTAGTTCTTGCAGGTGCGGTTGCAGGCGGAGCGGCTCTGACAATCTTCAAAAGAAACAAAAGAAAATAAGCCTTATCCGTAAATAGTACGGAAAAATGCAGGGCTGCCACTTAGTGGCGGCCCTGTTTGCATTGGAGCGGCAATGAACGAAAGACAGAAGGATCAAGACCTTGGAAAGCCGCCTGTAATCCAAGAATGTGTCTTTGGGAACTTACGGTAATTCCGGCATAACGCTGTATTGTTAATAAGCGCTATATTTTCTGCGCAATATCATGTAAAAGCTGTCTTGTTTACGCCAAAAACCTTGACATTAATGGGGTTGATGGTTATAATATTGAAATTGTGAAATAAACTAAAAGAGACAGCGTGCAGGGACAAGTTTTCCTGTCGGGAATAGACAAAAAACAGTGAAAAAGAATGACAGAAAAGGAGCGTTATCAATGGCGGAGGCAAAGAAAAGATTACTTACTTATGCCGGATTAAAGGCACTTGAAGATGAACTTGAAACTCTTAAAGTTGTCAAACGGAAAGAAGTTGCAGCTAAGATCAAAGAGGCAAGAGAGCAGGGAGATCTTTCCGAGAATGCAGAGTATGATGCGGCAAAAGATGAACAAAGAGATATCGAAGCGCGTATCGAAGAACTTGAAGGCATTCTGAAAAACGCAGAAGTGGTTGTTGAAGATGAAGTTGACTTTGATAAGATCAATGTCGGATGTACGGTAAAGGTATTTGACATAACATTCGATGAAGAGATGGAATTTAAAATTGTGGGATCAACAGAGGCAAACAGCTTGGTAGGAAAGATTTCAAACGAGTCTCCGGTTGGTCAGGCATTGATCGGAAAAAAAGTGGGAGATACGGTAAGCGTAGAAACACAGGCGGGAGAAATCAAGTACAAAGTGCTTGAGATCAGCCGTTCAATGTAAACAGATGATTATAAACAGACCTCTTTTTAAGAGGTCTGAATTCGCATGTATGGGAATGTTTTAAAGAGGCGAAAAAGGCAGATAAAGAGAAAAAAGCGTAACGGAATAATAAGAGATAAAGCAAAACAGAGAAAAGTTATCCGGGAAAGGAGATAAGAAAGTGGCACAGGAGCAGAAGAATGTACAGGAACAGGATCTGAATCAGTTGAGAAAGGTACGCCGTGAGAAACTTGCAGAGCTGCAAGGAAGCGGAAAAGATCCGTTCGTGATTACAAAATATGATCAGACACATCACAGTGTAGAAGTAAAAGAAAATTACGAGGAGCTTGAAGGAAAGCAGGTTTCCATCGCAGGACGTATGATGTCAAAGCGAGTAATGGGAAAAGCATCTTTTTGTAATGTTCAGGATTTAAAAGGAAATATTCAGTCTTATGTAGCAAGAGACAGCATCGGTGAGGAAAATTATAAAGAATTTAAGAAACTTGATGTCGGTGATGTGATCGGAATCGAAGGAGAGGTATTCAAGACAAAAACAGGAGAGATTTCCATTCATGCATCTCATGTAACACTTCTTTCCAAGAGTCTTCAGATTCTTCCGGAGAAGTTCCATGGACTGACGAATACAGATATGCGTTATCGTCAGAGATATGTGGATCTTATCATGAATCCGGAAGCGAAAGATACATTTATCAAACGTTCTAAGATCATCAGCGCGATCCGCAGATATTTGGACGGCGAAGGATTTATGGAAGTGGAGACTCCGATGCTTGTTGCAAATGCCGGGGGAGCTGCGGCAAGACCGTTTGAGACACATTTCAATGCTTTAAATGAAGACTTGAAACTGAGAATTTCTCTTGAACTTTATCTGAAACGTCTGATCGTCGGAGGTCTTGAAAGAGTGTACGAGATCGGTCGTGTATTCAGAAACGAAGGACTTGATACGAGACATAATCCGGAATTTACATTGATGGAGCTTTATCAGGCATATACAGATTATAACGGAATGATGGATCTTACAGAAAATCTTTACCGCCATGTGGCACAGGAAGTTCTCGGCACAACGAAGATCGTTTACAATGGCGTTGAGATGGATCTCGGAAAACCGTTTGAACGTATTACAATGGTAGATGCCGTGAAGAAATATGCAGGCGTTGACTGGAATGAAGTTAAGACTTTGGAAGAGGCTCGCAAGCTTGCAGACGAGCATCATGTAGAATATGAAGAGCATCATAAGAAAGGTGATATCTTGTCATTGTTCTTTGAAGAGTTTGCAGAAGAACATTTGATTCAGCCGACGTTCGTAATGGATCATCCGATCGAGATTTCACCGCTTACGAAAAAGAAACCGGAGAATCCGGAATATACAGAGCGTTTCGAGTTCTTTATGAACGGCTGGGAAATGGCGAATGCATATTCAGAGCTGAATGACCCGATCGATCAGAGAGAACGTTTCAAAGCTCAGGAAGAACTTTTGGCACAAGGTGACGAAGAGGCAAATACAACAGATGAAGATTTCCTGAATGCACTTGAGATCGGTATGCCGCCGACAGGAGGTATCGGATTCGGTATCGACAGAATGTGTATGCTTTTAACAAACAGCGCCGCGATCAGAGACGTACTGCTTTTCCCAACAATGAAAACACAGGGCGGAGCTAAGAATGAAGCAAACAATTCAGTACAGGCAAAAACAGAGGAAAAACCGGCAGAAAAAATTGATTTTTCCAAAGTTGAGATCGAGCCGTTATTTAAAGACGATGTAGATTTTGAGACATTTTCTAAATCAGATTTCAGAGCGGTAAAAGTAAAAGAGTGTACGGCAGTGCCGAAATCTAAGAAACTTCTGCAGTTCACATTGGATGACGGAACAGGAGAGGATCGTACGATCCTGAGCGGAATCCATGAATATTATGAGCCGGAAGAATTGGTTGGCAAGACATGTATCGCTATTACAAATCTGCCGCCGAGAAAGATGATGGGAATTGACTCCTGTGGTATGTTGATTTCAGCGGTTCATAATGAAGAAGGGAAAGAAAAACTTCATCTTCTGATGGTTGATGAGCATATTCCGGCAGGCGCAAAATTGTACTAATTAATGTGAAATAAAATAAAAAATGATTTTTATATCAATTTTGTACCATAATGAAAACAGATTTAAAACGTTATAAAGAGATATAAAGAGATATAAAGAGATATAAAGAGATAGGCTCATGGAATGTATTTTCTATGAGCCTGTTTGTGTTATGTAAAGGCAGATGACAGTAGATGAAAGATTATCGAACCATGATTATTATTATGAGTGGAAGAAAAACAGGATTATATTTTGAAAATTACGAAAAAGAGTGGGTACTTGACGGAGCAACTGTTCTCTACGGAAGCGCCCGGAACTAAGAGCAACTCTTGAATATGATTTTTTGCAGGAAAAAACTTTATTTACAAAGGGTTTTCGATGGAGGAAATCATTCATCATCTTGCAGTCTTTGTTTCAAGATTATGGCAAATCCATATCTTTGGTGAGGAAAATACAAGAGCGACGGCAGTATTTTTAATCAAGTATTTGAGAACGCTCGGATTTTCTGCCACAAATGATATTTTTGCGAAAAATGCTTGGTATTTTAGAAATGCACTTGTCCCGGCAAATTATACGAACCTGCAAAAGGGTATCCACGAAACAACCGAGTATTTGGAGGTATTCTTGAGAAACTTGCTGAGGTTATACATAAGAAGGACTGGCTCAAATAGCAAATGTATCAGTTCAGACAATTACACAAGTGCAGTAAAAAAAGAATTGCAACAGTTAAGCACATTCTCTCAAATTAAAGAAATTAGAGACAAAGAACTAAATTCAGTAATTCTCTCGCATCTTGAAATGAGTGAAGATTTAGTTGAGGGAATCAAGAGCGAGTGGGAACAGAAGAAAATATTCAAAAAACAGATAAAGGGTGATGATGGCACTACATTAATCGAAGATAGCTATTGTACGAGAAGTTATGTTAGGGAAATAATTCTAAGATATTGTCAAAACAGAACGTTCTTTAGAACAAAATTTAACATTAAGGATGGAAATTTGTTTTGATAAATAGACTGCGAGGTATTAGCAAATTGCGATACCTCAATTTTTGTCAATAAGATAAAATTTGATTACATACAGTTATAAAAGATGGGTTATAAAAGATGTATAGAGAGTACCTTTTGTTTTTAGAGGAATTACGTTATAATAAAATCGAAACAATCTGTTATATGTTATAATCAGAGGAGTATGAAAGAAATGTGTACACGAAATGAATTGAACTTAATATTGCAGGCGATGACTCAGGCGTATCAAGCGGTATATGGAGCAAATGTTGTGAAAATTATTTTGTATGGCTCTTATGCTAGAGGCGATTATCAAAAGGATTCAGATATAGATATAGTCGCTATTGTACAGGGAGATAGAGAAAAACTTCAACAAGGCTTGAAAAGTGTGTGGGATATTTCTTCAGACTTGGAATTAGAGTATGGTACGATAGTGTCCCCAACGGTTATTCCTTTTGCTGAATATGAGAAGTATAAAAATGATTTACCTTATTATAGAAATATCGAAAGTGAGGGGGTAGAAATCGTTGCCTGATAATAGAGAAGAATTAAAAGTATATCGCTTGGAAATGGCAAAAGAGCGACTGCATTCCTCGAAAATACTATTAGAGGCTGGAAGTTATAAAGATTCTATAGGTCGTTCCTATTATGCAATGTTTACAGCGGTGCGTGCATTGCTGGCGGTAGAAGGACAAGACTTTTCAAAGCATGCCGGAGTTATTGCATATTTTCAGAAAGAATATGTGAAGACAGGAAAGTTTGACAAGAAATATTCAAAATATATCAGTCAGGCATTTCAAATTCGAAACAATACCGATTATGCGGATTTTTTTCTTGTGTCTCTGCAAGATGCAAAGGAACAGTATGATAGAGCTGAAGAATTTGTAAAAGTGATTGAAGAGTTCTTGAAAATGGAATAGAGATTCCTACATTAGCACTACACTAAATTTACATCAATTTCAAAGAAACTTATGAAGGAGTGCAAAGGTTTTTGTGTGTTACTTAATATCAACTCTCGATAAAAATTCAGCAAGTGATATCGGAAAACGAATCCCTTTATCATGAAAATACTGAAGGATATAATCTTCAGATAAAAAATATTTTCCTATCAATTCATGAGTTATTCTTAAACATTCTGCCGGAAAGAGGACAGCGGGATATGTGAGAGTATTTATGAATCCTCTGTCGTTATAAAACAGAAACGGCTTGGAATGTTCAAAAGCTGTCATAAAGATTTCCCCGTAGAGCCTCTTTTCGATTGTTTTGACAGAGTGCTTGAATTCCGAAAAGTAGTCTCTGTCGGTTTTTAAAGATGTATATTGCTCAGGGAAGGCGTGAGAAGCCTTCCTGACGTTGTTTTTGAAAGTCAGGATCGTTTGTGAAAAAGAATTGGCAAATGTTGTAAGGGCATCTGTAAGCAGACAACATCTGTAATTCAAGTTTTCTTGATCAAGTTCTAATTGTCCGTTAGAGAGAGCGTGACTGACAGCGGGGGCGTTTGTTATATTGAGATAGAATGTTGTGATTTTTTCTTTTTCTTTCTCAATCTGCTGTTCTATGTCGTTTATGATCTTAGTGCATCCGTTGAAAAAGGTTTCGTAGTCTTTCGCCGAGATATGGTAAATGGAATGGTCATCTAAAGTTTCTTCTGCAAGAGAAAATATTTTTGCAGAAAAGGAAGACAGAGAATGTTTTATGCTCTGCATCAGTTCGTTTTCACCTATAATAGTCCACGGCTTTTTGTGTGGATATAAGGTCGTTAAATCTAGTTTTTTATTTTCTGAACAGGTCTGTTCATATAATTTTTCCCTGAAAGTATTTAACAGAATATATGCGTTTGAAACAACCGGAGCAGCGGAATAATTTTTGAGGCGGCTGTTTTGCAAAATTGCGGTTAATGTTTCGGTTAAATGAAAAATACAATGCCGGAGCGCCTCTTTTTGGGAATCGTTTTTTGAGAAAGTATTATAAATTTCTTCCGTAGTACAAAAATATTTACGGCAAAGAATTTCATCAGTTAAAATCCGATATTCTGTTTGGGTAAGATCGTTTTGAAATTTTTCTGTCTTTGTAAATGTCTCGTCAAGTTCATGGAAAAACGAAGTGACAGGGGCATTTTTTTTGAATTTACTGGCGGCTTTGATATAGCAGATTAAAAAAGGCGTAATGGGAGCGGGAACATTCCATTTGATCGCTGTGCGATCGTATTCGGATGCAAGATCGGTATATGGAGGAAACTGCAAAAAGCAGGGGGTTCTCAGGCAGAGAAACTGATACATCAACTTATGAATATATAAAAATTCATAAGGATATTGCTCGCTCTTTTTAACTGCATTGTAAGTTAAAGAAAGAAACATAGGATTAGAATAATCGGAAGAGGCGTAATACATACATTTTTTGAAAAAATTAATCCATTTGTGTAAAGTGCGTTCGTCATAAGAAGAAGTCAGATTTCTGAAAGCGCATAAAATATCGGATTCTGAAGTGATGGGAATTGTGTTTTTGTTTGCTGCTTTCATTTTTGAATCCTCCTTCGGTATAAAAGGCTGCAAAAAAAATCGGAAATTTTTTGCGGCTTCATGCTGTTTGATAAAGATGGTTTAATTATAGTGTCAGGCAATAAAATAATCTGTTTATATTGTAATGCAAAGTGAAAGAAATAGAAATAGGAGAATGAGTATGTTTCAAAAGCCGAAAGAATCAAAAAAGAACAGCTCGGCAGATAAGACTGAAAAGATAAGAGAGATTTATCGCTTCTTACTGTCTGAAACCGATTATTTGAAGGAAATTGGGAAAGAGATTGACGAAGAGACGGAGAGGCTGTTGAAAGAAAATAGAGTGAATTTGGAGAAAAAGACGTATGAAGAGGTTCGCGATGAGTTATTTGCATTAACGGAGGCTGCAAAAGAAAAAGGATTCATACAAGGTTTTCGATATGCCGTAATGTTAATGAGAGAAATTACTGTAAAGCTTTGACAATTTTCAAAATCTGCTCTTTTGTTTCATTATTGCAGGAGTGTAACTCATGGAGAATTTCCTGTTCGATGGCAGAGGATGAGTCGTTATATTCATCGGAAAGAATATAGTCAACAGTAGTATCTAACGCATTACATATCTGCACTAAAACAGAAAGAGAAACTTTGACACGGTTATTTTCGATATTACTGATATGACTTGTATTCACATCAGCAGCATTAGCGATATATTCTTGTGTTAAGTTTTTGGAAAGGCGGATTTTCTTTAATTTTTCGCCTATTTGTTCAAAGTTTAAAGTGTCCATGCAGTAACCTCCAAAAAAATATTGATTTAATTGTAATATTTACTTAGTTATAGTATAATTATCTACAGCTATAAAAATATTAGTTATAAAGGAAGTGCAAAAAGGAATGAAGTGCGAAAATTGTGGAAATGAAGTTAGGGAGGGGGCGAAATTTTGCTCAAAATGTGGAAGCAATATATTGGAGCAGCAGGAAGATCACAGCGGTAAACATAATGTTCATGAGACGAAAACGGAGAAAAGGTGTGTGAATTGTGGGAATGTACTTAGAGAAGAGTCAAAATTTTGCCCTAAATGTGGGAGCAGTACAGTGGAACAAAAAGAGGATGTAAGTACATTAAAAGATGAAGAAAAGGATAAAGCGGAACAAAGTAAAGGAACATTTTATTTTGAAAAAGTAAAAATGATCGGAAGATTACGATACAAAATTATCCGAACAGAAGTAAGTAATAATGAAGAGCGTTTGGAGATAAGTCAAAAGATACATAGATTTTTAAGGAAAGAAAAAGAAAACCATTTGGAGATAAAATTATCAGAAATCGGTTCAATGGAATTAAAAACAAAAATGGATTTTTGGGATACATTGTATGCAGCGCTATTTGGGGTAATGTTTCTGATGAATATAACAGATGTAGCATGGCTTTTATTGATAGCAGTCTTTCTTTATACAGGTTATGGAAAGGTTTTAAATTTAAAAATGAAAAATGGACTGAATTTTGAAATTCCTGTAAATGGAATGACTGAAGATGTGGAACAGTTTCGGTTATTGATCGGAAAAGAATAAGGAGTGTGCGAGATGAAATATTGCAGAAATTGTGGAAAAGAATTAAATTCAGATGTTCAATATTGTCCGAATTGCGGCGCTTCTGTAAGTGAGGAACAATCAGGGGAAAATGAGAATTCATATCAGGAAAGTAACGCGGATGGATCGCTTTGGGAATCTCTTGTCGAATTTTTTAAAGCGCTGATTGAATATATGAAAGAAGCGGGGCTTCATATTATCGATGCGATTGACAAAATCATTCAGATGCCGCCGAATATACCGAAAGATTCTATATGCCCGTATTGTAACAGCGAGGATACGTTTCCGATTGTTAAGAACGAGACAGAGATTAAAACAAAAGGATACAGTATGGGGCGCGGGTGCTGTGGAATGTGTTTGCTCGGTCCGTTTGGATTATTGTGCGGAGCGCTTTTCACGGGCTCTAAAGTAAAGAGCAGATCTATCACCTGGTGGGGATGTAAAAATTGCGGAAGACAACATTTAGCGCAGCATGACGCTGTTGAAATGTTAAGTTCGTTGATGGATAAAATGACAGTAAATTGTCTTTGCTATGGCGCGCTAGGTTCTCTTTTGCTTTACCCGATACTGGATGAATTAGTGCATGGATTTTTAAGAACGGTCATCGTTGTTTTGATCGCTGTCATAGTGGGAGTTTCCTTGCCGTTATATTTTTGCTATCAGTTATGCGAGGATATAGACAAACAGTTAGGGTATAGTATTTGGGATATTTTAGAAGTAGAAAAGAAACAGGAAATTTGGAGTTGTATAAAATTTTCAATGCTTTCTTTAGCCGGTACACTGATTTTTGTCTGTCCGATCTTAGTACATTTTGCAGAGTAAGATGATGATGGATAAAAGAAAAATATATAAGAAACTTATGGTGATAGGAAGAGCGACGGGATGTCATCAATTACCGGAACGAAGCTTTTCCTTTCGCGGAAAACAATTTCCGGTATGCGCAAGATGTACGGGGGTGTTTATAGGAGAAGTTTTGGGAATCTTCTTATTCGAGGTCGGCGAGATTTCCAATATAATTGCGGTCGTGTTTTCTCTGATCATGTTTGCAGATTGGTTCGTACAATATAAATTTCATTACGAATCAAATAATATACGGAGATTAATAACCGGTCTTCTGTGCGGATATGCGTTCGGAAATATCATTATGAAATATTTAAGATATTTTATGTGATTGAAAACATTAAAAGAGAATGTAGGAGGAATTTGCCATGTTTTGCGAAAAGTGTGGAAAAGAAATAAAAGATGGGGATAAGTTTTGTCCGTATTGCGGAGCGGAAAATAAAATAAATAAGGAAGAACCGAGTCATGATATACCGCCGGATTTTAGCGTCAAAGGCGCAGGAAAAAAGAAAAAAGGAGCGGTTCTCGCGATCGCTGTTTTAGTTATTATTGTGGCGATCGGTATTTTTAAATGCAGTTCAAAGGATGAAATATTAAGATATAATGTGCATGTAATTAATAATACCGGTTTTGATATTTATGCTCTTTATGCTTCAGAACCTGATGTGGATAACTGGGAAGAAGATTTGCTTGAGGATGGTATAGTGTATGATGGTGAAAGGGTAGATATAGAGTTTGTGATCACAGAGGAGGATCTTGACTGGGATTTTGCGATAGAAGATTTTGAAGGAAATGTTCTTGAATTTTATGGTTTGAGTTTTGCAGAGTGTGATGTAGAAGGAGCGACGTTGATTTTGGAATATGACGGTTATAAGGGAACTGCATCGTTATATTAAAGGTAAAATAAGATAAAGGATGTAAAAAAATGTTTTGTGAAAATTGTGGAAAAGAAATAAAAGATGAGAATAAGTTCTGTCCGTATTGCGGAGCGTCTGTACAGCCTGAACAGAATGGCGAACAGCCAGAGCAGTCGGCACAGCCGGAACAGAAGAGCGAACAGCCAGAACAGTCGGCACAGCCGGAACAGAAAAATGAACAGCCAAAGCAGTCGGCACAGCCGGAACAGAAGAGTGAACAACCAAAGCAATCGGCACAGTCAGACCAGCGGTTGACATAAAAAGAGACAACAGGTAATTCAAGTGCAGATGTTAAAAACAAGGGTGTGTCTCATCCTGCGCCGAAAAAGAAAAAAACAGCGGTAGTAATTGGAATTATCGCGATGGCAGCAGTCATAATAATCGGAATTATTGCAGCAGTGAAAATGTTTGGAAGTTCCGATGCGAAAGAAACTGCAAAAGATTCGACATATAAAGAGGTTAAAGAGAATGCAGCTGAAAAAGAATCGAAGCCGGCGAAAAAGGAAAATGTAAAACCTAAAAAAGAAACTGATGGGGAAATGAAAAAAGATTCCGGGCAAGAAGAAAAAGATAACAGTAAAAGGGAAGCTGTATTGACAGACCCGGTCACAATGGGATGGGCAGGTACATATAAAGACGATGATTCGGGAGACAGGCTTGTGATTGCATCAATCGGATATGAATGGTCTTATGTTATCTATACGTCGAGCGGGCAGATTTTTGAGAAAGAATCAGAATGTGGTGCATTCGGAGATTATTTAGAAGGGCAATATTATACGTTCTATAAAAATGAGAACGGATTGTTAAGCGTAACTTCAGGTGCAGGCAAAGGCTGGGGAAACTATCGCAGGATCAGCGGTACATATACGCCGGATCTGGAGATTGAAGGTACTTATGAAAATGATACTACTACGATGATCGTGTACGATCAAATGGCAGAGGCAAGTACAAAGTATGTTCCGACAGGATCTGATATCGCGGCAGTCCGGGTAGAGTATAATAACGGGCTGGTTATAGACGGAAGATTATATACGCAGGGAGACGGCGGGCTTTCGATCATAGACAGCGTTTCCAAAGAAATATACGGAATTGCTACTTTTGAAAACGGAGAGGTAAAAGTGACTGGAAGTGGATTTGACGGTATTTTAAAATCGAAGTAAAGGACGTATAAAACGTTGACAATTACATATAAGAAGAGCAGAAGGTGTTCTTTTGCAGAGTGGATTTGGTTGATCTTTAAATATGCTTCTCCTAACAAGTATGAGATTTCGGCAGTGTAGGCGTGCGAAGGCTGAAGGATCGTTTTCCGAATGCTGAGACATTTCAAATAGTTTTCAATCGCTTCTTCGTATTCTCCTTGATAAAAATGCCATAATCCGATGCTTTGGTAAGACCATGCCGTGTCAGGATGTGTTTCTCCCAACGTGAGCTTTCGGATTTCCAAGCCTTTTGCGAAATATTCAAAGGCATCGTTAAAGTGATAAGAAGAATCGTTTTTTGCCGCCTGTGTATAGTCATTGCCGATCATCGTTAATGACGCGGCAATGATCGGTTCGTTATCAGGGTATATTTCCTGACGGATCTCTAACGCTTTTTTATGCCATGTGATTGCATCTGCGTACTTTTTCTGCCGCTGATATACTGTTCCGATATTGTGATAAGAATAGGCGATCTGTTCGAGATCGGGATTTTCAACCGACTCCCGGATCTCGCGGGCTTTTTGATAATTCGCCAAAGCTTTATCGAAGATATCAAGGTTAATATAGATCACGCCCATATCATTATAAATGTCGGATGTTAATTCCGGATTTTTTATATGGTTGATATCAATAATATTTTGAGCTTTCGTAAAATAATCCAAAGCCTGTTCATATTTTGACGCTTTTCGCATAACTACCCCTAGTTTGTCATATATCGTGGCAAGCCTTTCGGAAAAATCTTGTCCTGAATTTTCGATTGTCGTGATTGCCGACTGATAGTGAGTAATTGCTTTTTCGTAATCGGCAAGTCTGACGGCAACTTTTCCTGCGGTTTCGTAGTAAGACAGTTGTAATTCGATATCGTCAGATGATTCTTTGTTTAATAGTTCCAACCCTTTTGTTAAGTATGAATAAGATTCATGATACATAAGGCTGCGCCATAAGATTAAGGCGATGTCGTACATTAAGCCGAGATGTTCGGAAGTATATTTGAACATGAGACCTGCGTTTGCAAGAACGTCGCATAAATCATTCGACATACTGTCTTCGATCACATCTGCGGAAGCCGCTTTCAGAAATTCAATTATTTTGTTGATAAAAACTGAACATTTTTCTAAGGAAGGTTCCGTATTATTTATTACAGCAGCTTTAATGACCGGATGCAGATGAATCTGTGATGAGGCCGGACCGTTGGGTCTGTTTTGTATGATCCAGCTTTGACGGATCAAAGCGTTGATATCTGAATTATTATAATCTAAAAATTGTTTGAATAAGCGCTGTCTTATGCCGCTTATCGACGTAAGAGAGAGGTTCATCAATATTTCTTTTTGGACATCGGTAAGATTGCTTGTGTCAAAAAGTTTAGATATAAAGTTGTTCATTTTTTCCTGCTGATAAGTATTGTCTTTTTCAATGACCACTTTGCTTATATCGTCATATTCAGGACTGTACAAAATATCTGTCATTTCTTCAGGCGTTAATGTTTCGGCAGTCATTGTTTTTGCGATCAGTTCTAAAAGAAGAGTATGACCTTCTACCATATTGAATATTTTAAAATAGTCGCCGTATTCATCTTCGGGGATCGTAAACCGTCCGTAGTGCATAAATAATTGAAGCTGTTCTTGCTTGGAAAGCGGATGGATCGGCAAGAGAAACTTTTCTGAATCGAGATCGGTCTCTCTTGAAGTGAAGAGAATATGTATCGGTAATTCTTTTAACCGCACATAATTTTCCCGATCAGCCGGGTGAGTATCCATATTATCGATGATAAGCAGAGTATCTTCACCGTAAGAAGCGAGAATGGAAAGTCGTTTCTCAAATTTTTCGTCTTCTGAAAAGTGAGATTCATCCAATCCTGTAAATTTTATTTTTAAAATTGTGTTTTTTATATCGCCTGTAAAAATGATCTGCTAGATTTGTGTATAGGAATCTTCATATTCAGCGGCATATTTAAGCGAACAGTAGGACTTCCCTAAACCGCCGATACCGTAGATGATACAAGTTCCCAAACTGCATAAAACAGAGCGTATTTTCTCAAACATATCCTGTCGTCCGAAGAAAGTATTGTTTTGTATCGGGTTATGAAACGGCTCAAAAGCAATGGCATCGGAAGGGGAACGGTGAGTGGATTTTGACGCAGATTTCGATGACACAGCATCTTTTTCATATTTGACTTCTTTTAGTAAAGTGAGCAGAAAAGTTTCAGCGTTTTCAACTGATCTGTGTTCTTTATAGTGTGAGTATGCCATGTCTATTACTTCATTCGAGCAGTCCTTGTCCTGAAGGTATGTGTAAAGGCTGTGAACACTTTGAAAATCAGTTCCGATTTCGGCTTGGCAAAAGACGTCTCTGTAAAAAACATCATAGGAAATGTCTTTTTGCATTTTTCGTTTATTGTTTTTGATATTGCTGATAATAGAAGGATCAAGGTTAAGCCATTCTGCGATCCTTACGTTGGGAATATTCAGTTGTTGAGTTAAATATTGAATGATGACAGCGTAATTTAACATATTTACCTCCGATCAATAATGATAATTGTCATTGTGTTGTCAATTTTTTGTCATTTGACAAAGAATAATCTTGTCAAAAAGATGTCAACTTGCAGTTATTCATGATAACGGGAAAGGGTGATACGATAAGCTTACAAACAAGAGAGGTGTAACAGTTCAGCTTGAACCATCCGTAAAACCGCACTCGTGCTTCTTATGGCTGAATAGTTACATTATATCATAAAATGAGGAGGATAACTTATGGATCACATGATTAAGGAAAAGTTTATTGTAACAGACGGAGAAAAAGTGACGGACGAAATATACAGAGTGACGGGACTGGATATTGAAATAGATCAGATTATAGAGAATATTTCGTCAGAAGAGTCAAATATATATTTTTTTGATAAAGATTTATCGGAAAAACCGGAAAATGAAAAAGACGTTATTCTGGCATGGATTGATACAGGAATCAAGGTGAACGGAAATGAGCCGCTGATGATCTCGCTCTTAAAACGATCTGATTATTTCTCAGGATATTATGTCGGAACGCCGTCTTATTTAGTAAATGGGATGTGCAGGAAAACTCTGTATTCTGAAAAAAAACTTCGATCAAATTTATTGAAATTTTGTCATCGATACAGGGAAGAACATGCGGAGCGTATTTGTAAGGTTGAGACGGAAGTAAAAGACAGAAGTGAGGGATATTGCGAAAAAACGATTTTTATAAAAAATGAAGAAGTACTTTCTAATGTTACAGAAGCGATCTATGGCAGATTATTGTTTCCGAACTGGAAGTCAATGAAAGGGCTTGACAGATATATCAAAATCATAGGAGCAAGGATAACGCAGCTTGTCGATGCCGGAAGGACAGAATATTTTGTCGCGAATAAAACGAAATCGGCAATCGTAAATACCGGAATGATGGATTTATTCGGAAATGATTTTTTAGTTCTATATCGATATTATGAAAAGTACAAGACGTATATCGCGGAGCGTGTAATCGAGAGTAAACAGGATTATTTGAATTATGGATTTACAAAAGAACAGTCAATGATGCAGATTGAGCCAATCAGTTTTTTCGATGAAAAAGAAGAAGTGTTTAATCCGAAGAAGGAAGATTTCGACATTAATCAAAACTGTCTGATCCACATCATACAGGAAAGGCGGGAACGTTTTCCGGAAAGCATACGCAGTCAGAGCGACAGCAAGATCGCAGGTCAGATCATGAATGCTCTTGAGCGGGGGATTAAAATGCAGCGCCGCGACAGATCGTTTGCAAAAGCTTCTTATTCAGGGAAAAGCGGAACTATTTCATGGTTCATGCCTCTGCATATAGATGCTCCGTTAAGTGAAGATCCGGAACTTGTCATGGTAGTAAGAAGATCGGGAGACTTCTATGAGATAAAAACAATTTTGTCTTATGACGATGAATTGAAAGACCGCATTACTGCTTTATCTTTATACAGCAAACTCTGGTGAAAAGGAGGGATGCCGAAAGTGTATGAATTTTAGAATGACGTTTGGATCAGTGAAAAGGAGTATGTCAAGGCAGGAGGCGGCTTTGGTAAAGGGACAAAATGAAACAAGAATCAGATGAAGCATGTGGAAAGAAACAACAGAGGAGGAAGAAAAATGAATGAAAACAAAGAAAAAACAGCAGGAAATTTAGCAAACAGTGTGGTAGAAGGGTATGACTATTCTGTAGCAGTGAGAATGTCAGGAAGGGCAGGGGCATATTCGCCGACCGGCGGAAAAGGAAATGCTTTTGAGGTGATGTATTCTGATAAGAAGAATCTCTCTAATCTGCTGAAGCCGGACACGACAACAACGCTTACGAATTCGTCAACTGCCCGTCAGGTAGATTTGGTTACGAAGAAGGGAAATCGCATTATAGAGAGGATTCAGTGCAAGGATACTCCGAGTGCAAAAGGAACGATGGATACGATCAAACGGGTGCAAAACGGTCAATATCGAACAACGCAGTTAGTAGGAACGTCTGAAAGTGCGGCGGCATTTAATGCAAAGGCGCCTTCTCAAGGTGTGACTAAAGTAATGAAAGACAGCGGAATCTCAACGAAAGATACAACCCGTGTAAGCAATAAGTTTAACGGAGTCCAGTCATCAACCGGGATTGCCAATGCGGCAAAATCGTCGGCAAAACTCGGAGGAGCTTTCGGAGGAGGAATGGCTGCGGTGGAATCAATCGTGAACGGAGACGATCTGTCAACGACGACAGGAAATGTTGCGTCCGGCGCTTTGAAAGGATCTGTTTCCGGGGCGGCGGGAACAGCCGCATCAGAGGCGACGATGGCGGCTCTTGCGGCCGCACCGATTCCGTTAGCCGCAAAAGTTGTTATCGGGATCGGCGCGGGAATGTTTGCGGGAAGTGTGGCATCGGATGTTATCAGCGATGTGTGCGACGGAGTCGGCGATATTGTGTCAGGTATTGTAGACGGCATCGGTGACTTTTTCGGAAGTCTTTTCTTATAAGTAACAGTTCGGTTGAAATGCACATTGCCGTTTGTGATATAATGAGGTACACTATATAGAAAGATCTTGTACGGAAGCGATTTGTGTATTTAAGGAAAAGAAATCTCGATACAAAAGTTGAAGTCGTGCACATGGAGGTGCAAAGCAGAAGATGAGATTGACTTTACAAAATCATATTGTATGTGCGGATTATGGACAGGTGCATTTAGATGCCCGGGTGGTAGGACAGATCATAGATTATACGGCGGAAACTTGGCAGCCGGACAGACCGAAGAAAGAGCGGGAATGTAATATAGAACAGGGGAAGATCGCGGAGGAGATCACCGAACAATTTATTCGTCAGTATTATTCTCAGGAGTTGTCTTTGAAAACTTACGATGAGATCAGAAACGATGATTTTAAAAAACATGCCCCGTTTGATTTTCTGCTCTGGAAAACCGGAACGGTCAACATTGCTTTTATAGAAGAAGCAATCAGGCAGGATATTGCAAGAACACCTAATAAATTTGTGAAACTGAGCAATGTTACAAGGCGGTTATGCAGGACATTAGGCGTGAAGATCGTAGAAGTAAAATCTACGAATATAAGAAACGATTTGAAAGTAGAAAGTGATTTCACAGGGGATTATGATAATGTGAAGTCAGTGCAAAAACTGTTGGAGACGATCCGGCGTAAAGATGATGTATTCTGTTATCCGAAGTTGAAACGGCGGGAAAGTGATCCTGGATATTGTCTGGATGATTACTGCAGGGAAGTTCAGGAAAGGTTTTCGGAATTTGACGGATGTAAGGGCGAAAACCTGCGGCGCAGAGTGATCGCATGGGAGTGCGAAAATCAGTGCTGTGATATCTTTGTGAGAGTTTACCTGGATCGTCCGGCAAAAAAAGGATTTGTGATCGGATGGATGCAGAAAGAGGAATTGCTCGATGATACGGTTCAATTTAAGCGTATGAGACAGAAAAATAAATCAGAACTTGCCTTGTATTTTGCAAAGAACTTAGGAGAGACAAAAGGTATTGACTGTTTGGCGCAGGCGTTTGGAAAGCCGAAGCAAAGAGTGTATGCAAACCCATATACGCCGACAAATTTTTATCATAAAACAGATGACTGCAAGTTTATAAGAAGAGTGCCGAAAGAGGAGCTGCTCATTTTTGACAGTGAAGAAGCGGCGATTCAAAACGGAAGATTTATAAACCGATGCAGAGAATGTTTTTCAAAAGACGGATGAAGTATGGCAGAGCAGGAAATAGTTGAGGAAAGACATAGATGGAAAAGATGAGATTTGAATCTGTTGACGGTTTTCAGGAAAATATCCGCAGGCTTGCGGATATTTTCCCGTCATGCGTAAAAGAACAAAAAGATAACGATGGGAAGACAATCCGAAAAGTCGATATCAATACGTTGCAGCTTCTTTTGGGAATCAATCAAAAGGAAAGCGAAACATGCGAATTTTCATGGGTCGGAAAGCGGGAAGCCGTAAAAGAAGTTTATAAACCGATCAGAAAAACGCTGCGTCCCGTAGTGCAAGACTCTGTTGAGTGGGATTCGACAGGCAATCTCTATATAGAAGGCGATAATCTGGATGTGCTGAAACTTCTTCAGGAAAGTTATTTGGATTCGGTAAAAGTAATCTATATCGATCCGCCTTATAATACGGGAAATGATTTTATTTATGCGGATGATTTTCGGATCAGAGCGAGAGAATATGTGAATGCAGGCGGAGCTTCTCAAGATGATAAAAACCGGATGTATCAGAATTTGGATTACAGCGGAAGGTATCATTCGGATTGGTGCAGCATGATTTATGCACGGCTTCTTGCCGCCAGAAACCTTCTCTGTGATGACGGAGTAATTTTTATCAGTATAGACGATAACGAGCAGGCAAATTTAAAAAAAATATGTGACGAGGTTTTCGGCGAACGAAATTTTGTCAACTGCTTTATATGGAATTGCTCTACGGCAGGCGGTATCCGGCCGAAATTTGCGAGTAAGACACATGAATATATATTGTGTTATGCAAAAAATAAAACTTGTCTGGATATGTTTTTTGCGCCGTTGTCAGGGGAAGCGATCAAGATGTATCGGGAAAAAGACGAGCGGGGATTATACAGAGATAAAGATTTTGTGTTTAAAAATAAATCGACAAATGCAAACCAAAAATACGAGATCATCTGTCCGGACGGGGAGAGAGTGCGTCCGAAAGACGGATATATTTACCGGTTCGTGCGGGAAAGGTTTGAGCAGGCAAAGGAAGAAGGTCTTGTGACATTTAAAAGAACGAAGACAGGTCCGCTTGTCGATCAAAACGGAGATCAGGCACATTGGAACATCTATATTAAAAAATATTTGGGAGACGCGATGGGTGCTCCGTCCACTTTGATTCCGAAAGAGGCAGTCAGCATATACAATGCAGGTACGCAGTGCGTACAGGAACTGTTTGACGGAAAAAGAGTGTTTGAGAATGTAAAGCCGGTCAACGTCATACAATATTTTATCAATATGGCGGCAAAAGACGGCGATATCGTAATGGATTTCTTTTCAGGATCGGCGACAACGGCTCATGCGGTGATGCAGACTGAGGCGGATAAAAACATAGATCTGCACTATATTTTAGTTCAGATACCGCAGGAATGTGATAAAAAAAGTGAAGCGTATAAGGCAGGATATAAGACAATCTGTGAGATCGGAAAAGAACGGATCCGCCGGGCAGCAGAAAAAATAAAACGGGAAAACGGATGCGAAAACAGAGATTTTGGATTTCGTGTGCTGCGGCTTGATGAAAGTAATATGGAGGATGTTTATTACATGCCTGAAGAGTATACGCAGGAAATGCTTTACGGACTTGAGACAAATATTAAGCCTGATCGTACAGACTTAGATCTTTTGTTCGCCTGTCTGACGGAATGGGGACTTTTATTGTCAAAGCCGTACTCTTCGGAGAAAATCAGTGGTTATACAGTGCATTATTATGACGGAAAAGAGTTAGCCGCCTGCTTTAATGAAAATATATCCGAGACTGTGATCAGAAAGATTGCCGGACAGCATCCGCGCCGGGCAGTATTTTGTGACGCAAGTTTTTCGGACAGTGCTGCGAAGATCAATATGAGCGAGCTTTTTCGTACGATCTCACCGGAGACACAGATAAAAGTAATATGAAAGAGTCCTGGAGCAAAGTTATAGTCGGCAACTAAAGTCATAGTCTGCGGAAAAACTATAGTCTGTAGTCAAAGTTATAGTCAGCAGCCCAAGTTATCGTTTGCGGCCCAAATGGGAGTGATATGTCCGCATATACAAAACAAAGCTGCAGTTAGATCAAAGAGAAAAAGTGTAAGTGTCCTCCGTGGAATGAGAGGGAGAAAAACGATATCCCAGTTCTTTGAATTCACGGATGTCCGAAACGCTTTCGATTTTCTGATCTGCCATCCAGCGTACCATTTCGCCTCGGGCAATCTTAGCCTGAGTGCCCTTGACTTTTATTTTTCCGTTTACCTCTTCGCCGAAAATACATGTAATGCAGCGGATATTTTTGTAGGGAAGGATTACTTTACTGTATTCTGCGGAAGCGAGATTGACAAGTTCGGTCATCCCTTCTGCGAGGAGACTTTGGTACAGCGTATCGCTCCAGTATTCATAAAGGTCGTTCTTTTTAGCAGCTTCTAACTTTGCCTGCATTTCCAAACGATAGGGAATAACTTTGTCTGTCGGTTTTAAGATTCCGTAAAATCCGGATAAAATGCGAAGGTGAACATTTACATAATGCCACTGGGCATCTGTAAAAACGGAAGGAGCAATGTGTTGATATTGAATTCCTTCATAGGCAAGAAGCGCCGGTGTTACCGCCTGATCGGGAGAAAAGGCATGAAGTCTTTGATAATTCTGTTCGGCAAGTTTATCACTGCATTTCCAAAGTGTTTTCAGTTCCTGTATATTTTTATTTTTTAAAATCCCGTGAAGCACATCTGCCCGGTCAGAAAAGACCGGGACAGTGGCGTTACAGGGGAATTCATCTGTGATATTCATCTTTTTTGCCGGTGAAATGACAATTTTCAGCATGGTAATTATTCCTCTGTTCTTTCTTTTTGTTTTTTCAGTGTGTTTTAGCAGTTTTCTCTGTCATTCGTAAGTTTTAGCTTATCGAAGAGGAAGAACATCAATCCCATGATCATTCCGACAACACATGCCAGTACCATACCTGTAAGCTGAATACTTCCAAACTGTACTTTGATACCGGATAGTCCGGTTACGAAAATAATAGAGGTCATTGCCATATTTCTTGATCTTGCGTAGTCAACTTGAGAATCGACAAGGATGCGGATACCTGACGTGCCGATCATTCCGTACAGAAGGAATGAAATTCCGCCGATAACAGGGCCGGGGATAGTGCTGATCAAAGTCGTCATTTTCCCAATGAAAGAACAGATGATCGACAGTACTGCGGCGCCTGCGATAACGTATACGCTGTAAACTTTTGTCATAGCCATAACTCCGATGTTTTCGCCGTATGTTGTTGTCGGTACGGAGCCGATAAATCCTGAGATCATCGTGGAAAAATTATCTGCAAAGAGGGAACGGTGCAGGCCCGGATCTTTCAGAAGGTCGCGTCCGACGATTTTGCTTGTTACGATCTGATGTCCGATATGTTCAGAGGCGATAACAAGGATAACAGGCAGAATGATCACGATTGCTTCCCATTTGAATTTTGGCGTGGAGAAGTTCGGAAGCGCAAAAAATGATGCTGAAGCAACTTTACTGAAATCAACGATTCCACATAAAAGAGCCGCGATATATCCGGCAATGATAGCGATCAGGATCGGAATCACGGCAAAAAATTTGCGGAACAATACAGATCCAAGGACAGCGGTTAAAAGTGTGACAAGAAATACGATCACATTTTTCGGATCGATGGAAGATGCCGTAAGACCTGCATTGGAAGCGGCTGTTCCGGCAAGTTCAAGTCCGATCAGTGCGACAACCGGTCCCATAGCGGCAGGGGGAAGTACAACGTCGATCCATTTGGAACCGAATTTGCGGATGATCAAAGCAAGGACACATCCTAAGAATCCGACTGCCACAAATCCGCCGAGTGCATAGCTGTAACCCCATTTTTCAATTACAATTCCCGCCGGTGCAAGAAATGCAAAACTGGAGCCGAGGTATGCAGGCGCTTTTCCTTTTGTAATCAGGATGAACAATAATGTTCCGATTCCGTTCATAAATAAAACAACGGCCGGATTCAGTCCGAATACGAACGGAACAAGTACGGACGCACCGAACATTGCAAACATATGTTGTATGCTTAGCGGTACGAGCAGCTTGAAAGGTACTTTTTCTTCTACTTGGATAATTTTTTTGTTTTCCAAAGTTTAAATCCTCCTCATTTTCATATTTCTCATATGTTTTTCTCATAATCTTTTACATTTTAGCATAGTAAAGGGAAGGCTGTCATTATAAATTTAGCCTCAAAGAGCTGCTTACAGTATAAATCGTCGGAAGTGCCAAAAGGCACATCATGAGATTGTAAGCAGTAGATGGGGTTTGGGCAACTTTGGACTTTTTCCTTTTTAATCATACAAAAGCATATAAGATTAATTTAGATGAAATTGCTTGATCAAATGAGAAATATTTTCTTCCGTATCTTCAAGATCATTTGCAATTTCGGAAACTGTTTTTCCTTTTTCAAGTTTTTTCTGAATGAGAGAGCAGATTTTTTGGAGAAATTCTTTTCGTTCCTCTTCTCGTCCCTGCATTCTTCCCTCTTCTCTTCCCAGTTTTCTTCCTTCTTCTCTTGCCTCTTCTCTTTGCACTTCAATATCTGTCTCATAGTCGTATTCGTCTAATAACATATTGACAACCTCGCTTCCTTTTCGCATTAAATAATCAGCAAGAATTCCTCTTTCGATGCACTCTTTTATCGCTTTTTTATAAGGCTCTTCCTCCCCGGAGATCTGATAGTTCTGCACGATTTCCATGAACTGGCTGTATTCTTTCAGTACCTGACACCTTTCTAAGATTTCATGATGTTCTTCCGGCCGGATATTGATAACTTTCACTTTCAACTCCAGACTCGGCTCACCGTCTTTTACGATATAGGCATCTGACAGGCGCAGTTCTTTTTCCTTTTCCCACTTTTCTTTTCCGTTATAGAATGTGTAAAATTCCGGTGTCGGAAGGGAAACGATTTTCTTTTTATACCGGCTTCTCGGCGGTACAAGCCTTTCATAAGCACGTCCGATGTACAGCAGACTCCGAAGGGGCATGTTTTCATTGACCGCAGACTGATGCTCGCCGAATACGATCACTTTTCCTCCTGCGTCAAAAGAAATATCGTTTTGAAAATTCATATAGATCGTATTGTCTACACGGAATTTCCGAATCTTCGTTCCTTCCGGCAACGGCTCATCATGGATTGCATTAAAAAGCGCGATCTCGTTCGCTTCTGCTGATTCGTCCTCATAGAACAGATCTACAAAGACACTGTTTTTAATTTCTCTGTTTTCTTTTCCTGTCATAGGCTCTCCTTTCATGTGCATGAATGAGTCCTATAGAACAAGAAAACTCTTTTCTGAAACGCCTTTTGCTCGTGATTTTTAAAAGGATTTTAGAAAAACGAGTTTCTTTTATTTAGAATCAGTATACGAAAAAAAGAGCTGTTCTACAAGACTATCCATGCAAAAACTGTTGTTGTATTGTATCGGGTAATTTTGAGGGAATTCCTCAGACCGGTGAAGCTGCCGGTATTTTTCACAGAAAGAATTTCTGTGAGTGGAATTATCATAGCATATCTGTAAATGAGAAACAATAATATATTATCTGTTTTGCTATTAGAAAAATTGATATAAAAATCTGTGGGAAGGAAGAATGGTGGGGAATCTGAAAATGTAAATATTGGCAAAATAGAGTAAAAATGCACAAAAAAATTAAGATATAAAAGAAATATTAGAAAAAAATACACAAAACATATTGACAGAAAAATACAGGGGGGGGGTAAAATTATAAAGATATAACATCATTTATCATTCGAGTCGAAACAGAGATTTCGATAATTATAAGGGAACCGGGAGGTGAGGGAAGAAAAGCAATATATGAATATTTCTGCAGACCGTTGAATTATGGATTGCAAGTATAGAAAAAAGGAAGAGGTGGATAAGATTATGAAAATGAAACAGACATTCGCTTTATTATGCGCTGGAGCGATGGTTATTACAGGAAGCGCATTTCCGGTGAACGTACAGGCAAGCGCTGATTGGGTATGGAATGAAGAAGTCAGTGAATCGGGGTATAAGAAAGTGCCTTATACAGAGCTGACGACAACAGCGGATACGGAGGCGGATAATGAATCAAGTACAGGTGAAGGCGCGGCATCGCCCGGAACGGGACATGCAGTCAATGCGACAGACGGAGTGATTACGTCTTATTATCATTCGTGTTATAGCGGAGATAATCAGCCGAACAGGGAAGACGGCGCTCTGACAGGCAACAATACGATAACAGTAGAACTTCAGAACGCGCAGAGCATCCAGGGGATTACTTATCTTCCGAGGCAGGACGCGTTTGGAAACGGAACAGTGACAGAATTTAGTGTTTCGGTTCAGAAAGACGGAACTGAAAATTGGGAAAATGTAGGAAATAACTTACATATTAGTTATAACAACCCGGGAGCTAATTGGTCGGCAGAGAATAAATCCGAAAAGGAATTTGTATTTGATGCAGAAGTTGAGAATGTCAAAAAAGTAAAACTTACTGTCATTCATACGGATGGAAGCGCTCCCAATCAGCATATATCGGCGGCAGAAATCAGTATATTGACTCCGGTAAAAAAAGATGCGGAAACAGAAGCTTTAAAAATCAGAATACGAGAAAAACTTGCACAGATGGAATCACAGATGGAGTTGAACGTGCTTAGCGGAAACGCAGATTCGGGTAAAGTATATTCCAGAGCAAAATTTGATCCGATTAAGGCAGAGGCAGAAGCAAAGTTAGCGCAGGAAAGCACGACAAAAGAAGAACTTGAGGCTGTTTTCCAACAGTTGGAACAGTTCAAAATGGAATTTCAGGATGAATTGGGAACAGGAGTTTATGTGTCGGATTTAACGCACTTGTCCGGAAATACTGCATGGGGTGGAGTTAAGAAAGATCTGTGTCCGGATGGAAACAGGTTGATAGCAATCAAGAAAGATACGTCTACAATAAATACATATACAAAAGGCATAGGTGCACATGAGCCGTCTTCGATTGTATATGATGTGACAGGCTACAAGATGTTTTCTGCCGACATCGGTGTCGAGAATCATCAGATTGCGTCAGACGGCGGTGTTTTTGCAAATGTGAAAGCGAAATTTAAAGTTTCTACAAGTACAGACGGAAGTAATTATACACAGCAGTATTATGCAGAAGATCTTTCGGCAAACGGTGGATTGCGAAGTATTCGTGTGAAATTACCGGAAGGAACGACTCATATGAAGCTAGAGTGCCCTGCAAGCGCATGGAACAACGGAAATGGCGGGAAACTGCATACGTGTTGGGCAAATGCAAAATTATATGAAACTGTAGAAATCGCAGTTACGGGAATAACATTAGATCAGGATGCATTGGCTTTGAAAGTCGGAGGAACGGAAGAGCAGAAGACGGCGACGCTGCAGGCAGCGATCACCCCGGAAGACGCGACAGATCAAGAAGTTTTATGGGAATCTGATAATGAGGAAGTCGCTACTGTTGACGGCGGAGTTGTCACAGCTCATAAAGCGGGAAATGCAACAATTAAAGTAAGTTCTGTGAATTATCCTAATATAACGGCACAGTGTATTGTTACGGTTACCCGCGACGATACGGCGTTAGAAGAAGCGATTGCTGCGGCAGAAAGCAGGATGAAGGAAGAAAATTTTGCGGAGAAATATACGGAAGCAACGAGAAAAGCGCTTGAAGACGATCTTGCAGATGCAAAAGCAGCGAAAGACAATACAGCTCTTTCAGTAGAAGAGGTGAAATTGATTGTTGAATCTTTGAAGACGTCGATCGAAGGATTGCAGTTAAAGGCGGTTGTTACGATCAATAACAACGGAAACACAGAAACAAAATATTGTGAAGTCGGAGATCAGGTAAGAGTTGTAGCAGCACAGGCTCCTGAAGGAAAGAAGTTTTCACACTGGACTGTGAATGAAAAACCGATCTGTTACAATGAATCTTATACATTTACAGTATATAAAGACATAGCTGTGACATCTGTTTATGTTGAAGAAGCAGAAGAAATTCAAAAAGAAGTTTCGGTTTTGTGCGATGTGTCCTATGCAAATGGAAGAGTGAAGTTTTTGTCAAAATATTCTGTTCCGACAGATGCAGATTATAAAGTTATAAAAGCCGGTGTTGTGGCAACTGATAGTACAGGCTATGCAGCAATTCAGGAAGTACAACAAGAATTGACATTAGATACAACAGCAACTACCCGTTTGAAAAAATATGGTGTAAATACAGATTTATATTTGGCAAACTTCACACAGTATTTAAAAACGAGCAGAACAACAACTTGGTATGCAAGAGGATATGTAACATATCAGGACAATAGTGGTGAGCAACATACTGTATATAGCGACATGGCGCAATATACAATTCGATAAGAAGAGAAGGCAGGAGGAATAGAAGTGAGAAAAACATTTTTAGAGCCGGAATTAGAAGTTGTAAGATTTGGAACAGAGGATATTATTACAACATCTTTTGTTAATGATGGCGGTACTGAAGGAAATATTGGAGGCGGCGAGGATACTGATGAGTGGGGGCCAGAAACTCCATAACTAAAGTTATTTTCATTAGATGAAAAACATCCTTGGCAGATTATAAAGATCTGTCAAGGATGTTTTTATAAAATTATCTGTAGTGAAAGATAGATTTTATAGAGGAGACGTTATGCGCAATACATCTTTAGAAGAAGAACTTCGATCGGGGAAAACCTGTGTCTCTACAACCGTCGGAGACAGCATGGAACCGATGTTGCGTAATCGAAGGGATACAATTATTATAGAACCGGTTCATGGAAGATTAAAGCGATACGATCTTCCGCTTTATCGGCGACCGGACGGAAAATATGTGCTGCATCGTATCCTGCATGTGAAAAAGGAAGGATATATCATCTGTGGGGACAATCGCTGGTGGAAAGAGAATGTGCCGGAGGAGTGGATACTTGGTGTCGTGACCGAATTTTATCGTGGTGAGAAACATATTTCTGTGAGATATCCGACATACCGTCTATATGTTCATTTGTGGTGTGATTTGTTTTTGATCCGAGCGGCAATTCTTCGTATAAAAAATAAGCTGCAACGTATTAAAAAAGCCAGGACTGCTCAATGAAATAATTTATGTAAAGTATGTTTTTTACAAAGGGTGACATTCTTTGTGTACACATATACATTGGTTGTTGTATACTTGGAGTAAATAAAATAAATAGAAGAAAGCAGAGAAGTGAAAATGCAGACAAAGAAAAGAATTATTCTTGGGTCGGCTTCCCCGAGAAGGCGGGAGCTCCTTGAGCAGATCGGAATTTCATTTGAAGTAAGAGTCAGTGACAAAGAAGAAGTTTATCATAGTCTGATCCCCGAAGAGATTGTAAAAGAGCTTGCGCTTTCAAAGGCGGAAAATGTTGCGGATGATTTACGGGAAAAACAAGAGCAGGTGAAGCAGATAAGTTTTGATAAGAAAAATAATGTACTGTTGGATACGATTGTGATCGGAGCGGATACGATCGTTGTGTCAGACGGAAGTATTTTAGGGAAACCGAAAGATGAGGCAGATGCCGTCCGTATGATCCGAAGTCTGCAGGGAAGAAGTCACAAAGTGTATACAGGCGTGGCAATTTTGGATTATGACGATGAGGGAAAAAGAAAGTCGGTTGTTCATGCAGTTGAAACGGAAGTTTTTGTCAATCCTATGAGTGACGAAGAGATTCGGGAATATGCCGCAACAGGAGAACCTCTTGACAAAGCCGGAGCGTATGGTATACAGGGGCAGTTTGCAGCTTATATCGAACGGATCGACGGAGATTATTATAACGTGGTCGGACTCCCGGTATCTTATGTGTATCGACAGTTAAAAGAAATAGCGGAGAAGGACTGATGGGGGCACAGCGATGCCCATATAAAAGGCCGGACAGGATGATTGTTCAAATTTCTTGACATTTTTTGTCAAAGAGGTTATTATGGATACGGTCAAAGATGTAACAGTTTATCCCACGCCATTCGTAAAACCGCACTGCGTGCTTATTGTGGCTGACGCCACTGTTTTACTCATAAATAGGCGCTTAGCACATACAGATGTCCGCTTGCAAAAACATGCAGGCATGTTTTGTGCTTCACACACACTGTATGGCTAAACTGTTACTAAAAAATTACATATAGATTGATGACAAGGGGAGCTTGTGTTACAGGCTGAGAGGAAGTTGGGAACTTCGACCCATAACCTGATTTGGATAATGCCAACGTAGGGATTATGTTATGAGTGTTTATACCTTTTGTTTTCAATCTGAGAACAGGAGGTTTTTTTATGTTTGATTTACTTGTAAATGCAGAAGGCGGGCTGACAACTGCGGGATATGTTGTCACGATATCCGTCGGGATCGTACTTTTTCTGGCGGCAGTATTTTTCGCGGGAAAGAGATCTAAGCGTCAAAAAATGACGACAAAGCAGCTAGTATTTTGTGCGGCTGCAATGGCCCTGGCGTTTGTTACGTCTTATGTAAAGATTTTTCAGATGCCATGGGGAGGCAGTGTGACATTATGCAGCATGCTGTTTATTGTACTTGTGGCAAACTGGTACGGTGTCGGAACAGGAGTTTTGGTAGGTCTTGCTTATGGAATCCTGCAGTTTATACAGGAACCGTATGTACTTTCTTTTTTCCAAGTGTGCTGTGATTATATTCTGGCATTTGCAGCTCTTGGTGTGGCAGGATTTTTTGCAAAAAAGAAGCACGGACTGCTTAAAGGTTATATCGCGGCAGTTTTGGCAAGAGGTGCGTTTCACGCACTTGGGGGATATTTGTATTGGATGGATTACATGCCCGATAACTTCCCGAAATCATTGACAGCGATCTATCCGATTGCATATAATTATAGCTTTCTTTTGGCGGAAGCGGCGATTACGCTCGTGATCATTTGCATTCCTGCCGTGGCAAAGGGACTCGGTAAGGTAAAGCAGATTGCGGCGGAATAAAATAAAATTCACATGTGTAAAGATGACAGGCGGTTCGGAAATAAAGAAATTTCCGGATCGCCTGTTATCGTTTGTGGTATAATGATTGCACGTTGTGCAATCCAAGCCGATTGCCCGGCTTGCCGCCACAAAAAGTGGCGGATTATACCGGCGATCCACTGCTTGGAAAGGAAATGTATGAAAGGAAATTCCCGACGGCCTTTTATAAGAAAAATTTAAGAATTACATCGAGTTTTTTTTAACAGTGGAAGTGTACTGTTTATATCAGATAAAGGAAAACGAGAGGAGAGAATGATGGCAGAGGAAATGAATATGGGAGAGGTTGTCATGGTTGTTGATGACAACAAAGAAATTGTATATTCGATCAGTGAACTTTTAAAATACGAAGGATACCGGGTGATTCCGGCGTATGATGGAATGGAAGCGTTAAACTTGCTTGAGCAGAATCCGGTAGATTTAATTCTGCTTGATGTTATGATGCCACGGTTAAATGGCTTGTCTGCTCTTATGAAGCTTCGGGAGAAATACAGGATTCCGGTTATTATTCTTTCGGCAAAGACGGAGGAAAGTGATAAGGTATCGGGACTTGTGCTTGGTGCGGACGATTATGTGGAAAAGCCCTATAATCCGGCGGAGTTGATGGCTCGCGTGAAAGCGCATTTGAGGAGATACAGGGCGTGGGGAGGCGAGCTTCCGAAGGAAAATGATGATCAGATCATAAACGGAGGCCTTGTACTTGACAAAAAACAGCGGATCGTACTTGTGGAAGGGGAGGAAGTGAGGCTGACGGCTACGGAGTATAAAATTTTAGAACTTTTGATGGAACATCCGGGGCAGGTGTTTTCTTCGGAGCAGATTTATGAAAATGTCTGGCAGGAATCGGCAAACTATACAGTGGAAAACACGGTAATGGTTCATATCAGACACATTCGGGAGAAAATTGAGATTGATGCAAAGAAACCAAGATATGTAAAGGTGGTGTGGGGTATTGGATACAAAATGGAAAAATATTAAGTCAAAGGCGAAAAGTTTTTTAGAGAAATGCTGGCTTAGCAGTACAGGGATTGCAGTGAAACTATTTTGTTTTGTGCTGGCAGGGTTTGGAATCGCATTCTGGTATAGTGTTGTAGTGTACCGTACGTACCATCCGACCGGAGAATCATTGTTTTTCGGGATATTGGGAAATGCTTTATTTGGAGCAGGGCAGATGATACTGACCGCATTTCTCATTATGAGGAAATTCCGTGAATGGGATCCGGGAGAAAAGGATGCGTATGTGAAATGGCAGAACAGGTGGAAAATCAGGAATCGCAGACTGCAGTGGATAGGCGGAACAGCTCTTTTGATCGCTTTGTGGTATATGTCGTACTTAATGAACGGCGGAATGTATATAGGAACAGGATGGCAATACAATTATGCATCGGGTTATGTCATGATTTTATCGGCGCTCGTTCAGTTTGTGCTTGCCGGAGCGGTGATGAATCACTTTAAAAAGAAACAGTTAGACATGATCATGTGTAATTTTGAAAAGATAAATCAAAACAGGATCAAAGAAGCGCTAGAGATCGAGCGAAAGAGTCTTGAAAAAGTATCGCGCAGCGATCAGCTCAGAGTAGATCTTATTACAAATGTTTCCCATGATCTGAAAACGCCGCTTACGTCGATGGTCGGCTATATTGAACTGATCAAGAGGGAAGAATTAAGCGATATTGTCCGCGATTATGTGGATGTGATTTCAGAGCGGGCAGAGAAACTAAAAGAAATGATCAACAGTTTATTTAATCTTGCAAAAGCAAGCAGCGGAAATGTAGAGCTGCATCCGGAGCCGTTCGAGGTAAATCGGATGATCGAACAGATCTTTGCGGATATGGATGACAGGATAAAAGAAAGTCATTTGGAATTTGTTACCGATCTGACAAAAGAAGATACACAGCTTATATCGGACAATTCTTATTTTTACAGAATCTGCCAGAATCTGATTGAAAATGCGTTGAAATATTCTGCAAAGGGAACGCGTGTCTTTGTGAAAACGAAGCTTTTGCAGTCGGAAGGAAAAGAGGAAGTATGGCTGGAAGTAACAAACACATCGGGATATCCGATGGATTTTACAAAAGAAGATATTATCGAAAGGTTTGCAAGAGGAGATAAGGCAAGAACCGGAGACGGAAACGGACTTGGACTGGCGATCGTAAGTACTTATGCCAAAGCGCTCGGGGGAGAATTTGATATATTGATCGACTGCGATCAGTTTAAAGCCTGTTTGAAATTTCCGAAAAAGACAACATAATTTTGATTATTATGCAGAAGAATGCAGAAAAGCAAAAAATCACCCGTTTCTTATGTGAGTATATTACTTTATGATGATTCGGGTAATTTTTTGCTTTTTTACTCTCGCAGCGCAGATAGTCCAAGTCCGGGTCTATCTAAGATTTTATCGGCTGCTTACAATTTTGGAACATGCTTTTTAGAACTTCCGGCGATAGTTTTATGGGTTATGTATATATAGTAGATGATAAATGCAAGCGCTGTGATAACCCATGTTACCGGATAGCTTAAAATAATCGCCGATATCGTCGGTGAGATTTTCAGCATGGCGGCAAGCCATGCGATGCGAAGGACGCAGACGCCAAGCAGAGTAATGGCTACCGGAACGACGACGTTTCCGACTCCGCGCAGCGCTCCGGCGATAACTTCGATAAAGACATATACAATGTACCATGGCGTGATCAGAACGAGCATGTCGCATCCGATTTCAATTACATGACTGTCGTTTGTAAATAACCGGAATAAAAGGAATCGTGCGGCGATCAGAAAGACAACAAGTACGGCGGAAACAATAAAATCCATAAGAAGGCATACGCGGGTACTTTTGCGTACGCGATCCATTTTTCCGGCGCCGTAGTTTTGCCCTACGAATGTTGTGATCGCAATTCCGAACGCAGTGCTGACCATCCAAAAAATTGCGTCCAGTTTTCCGTAGGCTGACCATGCGGCGGTTGTGTCCGTGCCGAAAGTGTTGACAGCAGATTGAATGGCAATATTTGTAATAGAGAACAGGATCGCTTCAAATCCGGTCGGCAGTCCGAGTTTTAACTGCATTTTCAAAATCGAACCGTGGAAACGGATCTGTTTGACGGAAAGTTTTAATATGCCTTCAGAGCGCATCAGTTTTAAAGTGACAAGTACGGCGCTTACAGCCTGTGCGATGAGGGTGGCAACGGCAACTCCCATAACACCCATATGGAATACGATAACGAATAAAACGTCAAGCACGATGTTGATGATGCAGCAGACGATCAAATAATAGAGCGGACGTTTGGAATCTCCGGTGGCGCGCAGTATTGCCGATCCCATGTTGTAAATGAGGACGAAAATGATTCCGGCAAAGTAGATCCTTAAGTAAACGGCGGAATCTGCTACAATATCGGCAGGCGTATTCATCATCTCTAAAAGAAACGGAGTCAGAATTATTCCTGATACGGTAAGGATCAAACCTCCGAAAGCGGCGATCGCGTAAGCTGTGTGAAGACCTTTATTTGCAGAGCGGGAGTCTTTCGCACCGAAAAATTGTGCAATCGTTACGGATGCCCCGGAAGAAAGCCCGGTAAAAAATCCGACTACAAAAGCAACGATCTGAGCAGAAGAACCTCCTACTGCGGCGAGAGCTTCTTTTCCGACGAATTGACCGACGATAACACTGTCAATCGTGTTGTATAGCTGTTGAAAGAAAGTCCCGAGTAAAATGGGAAAGAAGAAAAGTAGAAGCTGCCGCCAAATAATGCCTTCTGTAATCTGGTTTTTCTGAATGTTGGTAGACATAGAACCATCTCCTTTCAATAATTTTCGGTATTAGGCGTTTGTGAAACGCCTAATATTATATATGAAAAGCGAGGTAAAACCAAGTGAAATTCAAACATATGTTGTTTTGCGGAGCTGTTTTCAAAGATGATAAAAATAAAATAAGAAAGAGCCGAGTCTTTAAGATTTTAAAGATTTTGGAAATCCGGAACAGCTCCGTTCACTTTGTCCGTCGTCTGTCGGATGAATATCATCTCTTACAGAAGCAAGAGTGCGATTAAACAAAGATTCGATCTCTTCGGATAAGGTTTTCATTGCTTCCATATATATCTGTGCTTTAAACTCACAAGTCTGTGAGGTACAAGTTTGTGGGTTGCATTGCTGATGATGCCGTTCTGCCTGATGTCTGCGGCGTTCTTGCCCGATTCGAAGATAGAGTGTCCGCAATAGCGTGGAGTTCTGTCTGTTTGTCAGATCCAGATAGCGGGATACCATATCAGGATCACCTTTTGTAAGTGCAATATCGAAAGCGTGTCGTATGGAACGCTCTACTCTTGATGGTGTTGTGTGATACTTTTTAGCGATATCGATATAGAGTGCTGATATCTTTCCGTCAGGATAGTATGGATCGGTATTAAATAATTCTATTGCGTCGCAAATATAAGTAAAACCTTTGATTCCTGCCGGAACTCCGATGTTCATCAGTACATCTATTACATAATCTTTCATCATGCCCCTCGATTCTAGTTGTTAATATTACCTAAGAAAATTGATTCATATTAAGAAAATATACCAATTTTACGGCTATTTCTACATCAGTTTACGACAGATTTAATAAAATGTCAATGAGAAACTACAATAATCTTGAAAAAGCGATTGCTTTTACAGGAAATTTGTAATATACTTTGAATAATATGTGGTGAAGAGAGGGTTAAAATCATGACGATGATCAGAAATAAGATTCGTAAGCGACGTCAGGAGTTAAACATGTCAAGAGTACAGCTTGCCGAAGCGGTGCAGGTTACACCGTCTGCTATTGCAAATTATGAGAATGGAATCAGCTATCCGAAACCGGATATTTTTGTTGCGCTGATGATCACGCTTGAAGTAGATGCGAATTACTTTTATGAAGAGTATGTAAGAAACAGAGAGATTGCCATCGCATGTAAAAGAGCGATCACACAGGATGAGATATATGCTCTTGAAAAGTACAGGCAGTTGACGAGCAGCGGGAAAAAACTTGTTCGTATGGTGATCGAAGAAGAGTATTCGAGAATGCAGCAGGAAGAATGGATTTCTTTTCCGTGTATGAAAGATATGGGAGGAGGGATTGATGCGATTTGTAAAAAAAGAGCAGAATATTTTGAATTCCGTGTACGCAAGGAGAATATGATAGACGGCATGGAATTTTGCCTGCAGCTTCAGACAGACAGATACGAGCCTGTTTTTCGGAACGGGGATGTGATCGCATTGACCGAAAAAAAAGCAGGTCAAAATGAAATAGGAATTTTCTTAGTAAATGAAGTTTATTATTTGAGATTATTATATCAGGAAAATGAAGAGAAAAAGCTGAAAGCATTGAACGTATTGGAACAGGATGTAGTAGTAAAGCCGAAAGACCGGTTTATCTGCATGGGAACAGTTCTCGGGAAGGTACAAGGGATGCCTGATTTGTGATTCTCGTTTCCGTGCAGATAAATCCGATCAGAGAAGATATCGATCATAAGAAATTCGGCTGTAAAAATTTAATCATAAAAGTTTTGTCTATAAAGAGTTTTTAATAAAGTTGTCTATAAGAATCTTCGGAGCGGTTTGATAATTTGTCTTAATGTTGCGTAGAATAATTTCTTTCCGGTGCTTAATTCTTTTGTTTTGTAATTTTCCCCGTAGGTATATTTTCCGTTTTCCATCGTTTTTGAAAAGGTTTTATCATGTTCGGCTTCTTTTCGTATAATTGCGTTTAATTCGGTTGAATCGACGGCAAGCATTAATTCGGTATCAAGATATGTGCTTCGCATGTCAAGATTGTAAGAACCGACGATACTCATGCGGTCATCTATGAGAACGGCTTTCGTATGGCAGGAATGGGGAGCCATATATTCGTAAACTTTCACACCGGTTCTCCATATCTTTTCTTTTTCATTTAAGTAATCTGTACAGCCCCACGGATTGGCGCCTTTTGCGACATCATTTGTAATGATCTCGACAGAGACGTTATTATCTGTGAGCTGAGAAAGATCGTCGTACATTTCCCTGCCGCATATAATGTAAGGGGTGTAGATCGTCGCCTGTTTTCCGGACATCATAAGCCGGTGAAGAGAGTACCACATCCACGGTTCTTTGTTTTCTGATTCGATCGGATTGCTCAAAAGAGTGATCTTATTTGTCTCAAATGTCAGTTCTTCCCAGTTTTGTTTTTCGTATGCGGCAGGATATTTTTTCTGTAGCTCTTTGTAATGTTTTTTCAGAGCTTCTGTTTTTTCGACCGTCTTTTTTCCGTTTCTTGAGCCACGGCACGGTTTGCTGTCAGAAGAATCCCATATGGAATCAAAATAAGTCTGAAGCTGGGACATAGAAGTGTTTTGCATATTTTTGCCCGGATCTGTTTCGTAAACAAACAGCTCCTTGTCGATGTTTTTTCCTTTTGAATAATCTCCGAGAAACAGGTTTGTTGTGTTGCGTCCGCCAAGTGTATACATCTGGTCATCGATGATCAGATATTTGTCATGAAGGCGGGCCTGCATATCCCATGGTTTCAAAAAATTCACAGGATTATAAATGCGGACCTGAGCGTTTTTATGAGCGTCTAAAGCAAGAAACCACGGATTGTGCTGTACATCCATAAATCCGCTGATTCCATCGACGATAACACGGATATCGACGCCCCGGTCCGCGGCGTTTAGTAAGGCGGAAAGAATATCCTGCCCCGCCTCATCATCGTTAAAATCAAAGGTCGATAAAATGATGGATTTTTCTGCTTCTTCGATCATACCGAGCCGATACAAAAGAGCGTCGTTATTATCAGTGATGTAGGCGATGCGCTCTGTCCCGGATGTGTCGGAATAATATTCGGCTGCCGCATCTTTTTCTTTGTATTCTTCCGATACAGTTTTATGCGGCAGATAAGGAACAGTAAGGAGGATAATATAAATAAGGATTAAGATAAGTACAATGTATTTCCATGAAATATGTTTTGCGAGAAAAGAAAAACTGTTTTTCATATTTTCGTAAAATCTCCTTTCTTTTGGAATAAGATAGCACATTTTTTTAAAAGGGGCAATTCATTAAGACAAAACGACAACGCGTTAGTAACATGGGGTGACACGGGATAAATGTATGCATTTTAATTCGATTTTTATTTTAACGAATTTTATTCACACTTTAAAGTGTTGAAGTAAACAAAAAGTTGTGATATACTGTATCCATATTTGCAGTGCGCCTGTTTTGAGAGCGCATGATCATGGAGGGAGAAAAGATGGAAAGAAGAATTAACGGACATACAAGGCTTTACGCGCTGATCGGTTCACCGGTAGGCCATTCGGGGTCTCCGGCTATGTACAACTACAGTTTTGAAAAGCTAGGGATCGATGCGGCGTATCTTGCGTTTGACATACCGCTGGAGAAAACAAAAGATGCGATTGACGCATTCCGCACATTAAACGTAGGCGGTTTTAACATAACGATGCCGAACAAAACCGCGGCGGCACAGCTTGTAGACAGATTGTCCCCTGCGGCGGAACTTGTCGGAGCGTGTAACACCGTCGTTGTGGAAGAGGACAAAACGATGACAGGGCATATTACAGACGGGATCGGATTTGTCCGCAATCTGAAGGAACAAGGAGTCGGGATAGAGGGAAAGAAGATCGTTTTGCTTGGTACAGGCGGAGCGGCGACTGCGATCGCAGTACAGGCGGCGCTTGATAAAGCGTCAGAGATTGCGATATTTAACCGGAAGGATGAATTTTTCGCAAACGGAGAAAAAACGGTAGAAAAGATTAAAAAAGCAGTACCGTCGATGAAAAAAATCTATATTGAAGATATTGATGATGAGAAAAAATTAGGAGAAGCTATCGCCGGAAGCGATCTTTTGATCAATGCAACACGCGCCGGAATGAGTCCTTTGGAAAACGTGCTTCCCGTTCCGGAAGAATTACTTCATAAAGATCTGGCTGTTGCGGACGTCGTGTATAATCCGAGAGAGACGCTGCTTATAAAAAAAGCAAAAGAGGCAGGCTGTAAAGCCGCAGTCGGAGGAATCGGGATGCTGCTCTGGCAGGGAGCTGCGGCGTTTGAACTGTTTACAGGAAAAGAAATGCCGGCACAGGAAGTGATGGAACTTTTCTTTTCCTGAAAAAGTATCGTGACAGCTCTTACAGATTGTATGTGTGAGCCGATATAAAAGATTTCTTTATCGCATAAACGTATCGATCACATGGAGTACGCCGTCTTCGTCATTGGAACGAGTGATGAAGTCGGCGGTTTCTTTTATGATCGGCTGTGCGTTTTCCATGGCGACTCCAAGACCGGCATATTCGATCATGGACAGATCGTTGAAGCCGTCGCCGCAGCAGATCATCTCATTAGCGGTCAGACCGATGCTGTTTAACAGCTTTTGGAGAGACTGCGCTTTGTCAATGTTTTTCGGCATGATCTCCAAGAAAAACGGTTCGGAAAGATAGATATTTAAAAGCCCGTGGTACTGCTTGCGGAGCGGTTCGATCATCGTTTCAAGTGTTTTCGGATCGCCGCAGATGAGCAGCTTATTTACCGGGAAATCAAGGGCGGATGGAAAGTCGTCCGTTGGAACAATTTCCATATTGTTTATTCCCGATTCTATTTCTACATATTTGTTCGGACAAATCCCTGAGAAAATATGAGTGTCATCGTAAGAGATGATATCCAGTCCCGGAAATGTCTTTACGTATTCCCAGACCGGACGGATGATTTCTTTTGGGATCGTTTTATTGTAAATGATCTCGCCTGTGGAACATTTTGTAATACGTGCGCCGTTAAAGGAGAGCATGTATCCGCCGAAAGTATCCATCTGAAGTTCTTTTGCAAGAGGCGCAACACCGTTGATCGGCCGCCCGCTGGCAAGAACGACAGTGCGGCCGGCTTCCTGAATCTCAAGAAGCGCCTGTTTTGTCGGCGCGGTAATTTCCTTTTTTGAATTGGTCAAAGTGCCGTCCAGATCAAGGACGAGAACCTGATATTTCATAATCCTTCTCCTATGCTTTATCAAAATATAATATTATTGCTGTAAAAATTCGACGATTTCCGGAAACTCCATTCCGTGTGAAGCCTTTACAAGTACGGTATCGCCTTCTTTTAAAAGTTCTTTCGCCTCGCGCAGAAAATCTGCCTTTGTGGCGAAATGGCAGATCTGAGTCGGAAAATGCGCAGAAGACGAAGGCGTCTCTTCGGTATGTTCTGCGTTTTTTTGCTGCTCAAGATATTCCAACGCTCCGTCTGCCGCCGACTTCATCAAACTGCCGATGCAGATCAAAACATCGATGCCTTTTCTGACGGCGTGAATGCCGACTTCGCGGTGCATCTGTTTTTCGTTTTCTCCGAGTTCAAACATATCTCCGAGTATTGCTGCTTTGCGAGTATCTGCAAAGGCAAGAACATCGAGAGACGCTTTCATAGAAGTAGGGTTTGCGTTGTAGCAGTCGTCGATGATCGTAAAATGGGGCGCACGGATCAGGTTATTGCGTCCGGCAATCGGAACATTTGCTTCGATTCCTGCGCAGATTTCCCTGTCTGTCATACCAAGAGCGTATCCGACTGCGGTAGCCGCAAGCGCGTTGTACACCATGTGAGCGCCCGGGATGTTGATATGTGCCGTAAAAGAAGAATTTGGTGTGAAAAACTGTGCGTCCGTTCCGTTTAAACCTTTGCCGGAAATATTTTCGGCGTGAAAACCGCAGCTTTCATCAAGACCGAAGTAGACAGGCGTGATTCCGTTTTCGGGAGAATATCCGCGCAGTTTGTCATCGTCTCCGTTTAAGATTATTGTTCCGTTTTCATTCATATAAGCAAACATTTCTGTTTTTGCTTTTAAGATCCCGTCTCTTGAACCTAGATTTTCCATATGGGCGACACCGATATTTGTGAGAACGCAGATGTCCGGCCGGGCAACTTTCGCAAGGCGCGTCATCTCTTCGAAGCCGCTGATCCCCATCTCAAGAACCGCGATTTCATGTTCCTTACGGAGGTTGAAAACAGTAAGAGGAAGCCCAATCTCATTGTTAAAGTTTCCTTCTGTTTTCAGAACCGAATATTTTTGTGACAGGACAGAGGCGATCATTTCTTTTGTGCTCGTTTTTCCGACGCTTCCCGAAATGCCTACAACTTTGATATCAAGGGAACGCCGATAGTGTTCTGCGATATCTTTTAAAGCCTGTTCACATGACGCCACTTTAATATAAGAATAAGGAACATCTCCGAGATCTTCTTCGGAAACGGCGCAGAGCGCTCCTTGTTCCATTACTTTCGGAATAAAGGAATGTCCGTCGACGCGTGCCCCCCGGATCGCGATAAACAGACTGTCTTTTTCTGCTTTACGGCTGTCGATGACGACGCTGCTTACTTCACGGGGGAGAAATTCAGATCCGCCGTAGTATGTACCGCCGCAGGCTGCGGCAATTTCCTGTAATGACATATATTTCATAAGATAGCTCCTGCCTTTCTTAAACAACATGTATTAATAACGCGCTTCTAACGATTTTTTGATGATCAGTTCACACAGATCGCCGTATTCGATTCCTGCCGCTTTCGCTTCTTTCGGCAGCAGGCTGGCTGCGGTCATGCCCGGCAGAGTGTTCATTTCCAGACAGTAAAGATTTCCTTTTTCATCCAGAAGAAAATCGGCGCGGCTGTATACGTTGAGTTTCAGCGCACGGAATGCTTTTACGGTAAGTTCCATCATCCGGGAAGCTGTCTCTTCGGGAATGTCCGCAGGGCATACTTCTAAAGTCGCGTCCGCCTGATATTTATTCGCATAATCGAAAAATCCTGTTTTCGGTATGATTTCGATCGGAGGAAGCGCCTCGTTGTCAATTACGCCACATGCAAATTCACGTCCTTTTATATACTCTTCTACAACGACTTCATCCTCATAGAAAAAGGATTTTTCCAAAGCTTCTGCATATTCTTCTTCTGTACTGACGATATATACCCCGATGCTCGAACCTCCAGAACATGGTTTTATAACGACAGGAAGGGAAAGACCTGTTAAAGCAAGAGAGCGGTCTTTTGATTTCTTGTGAATGGTAACGCCTGCCGGCGTGTCGATGCCTGCCTGGAGAAAGACTTGTTTTGTCAGTCCTTTATCCATAGCGACGGCGCAGCCGAGAGAATCGGGACCTGTGTAGCGGATACCGAGCAGGTCAAAAGTAGCCTGAAGTTTTCCGTTTTCTCCTTCACCGCCGTGAAGTCCGAGAAATGTGATATCTGCCAGACGACATAATTCAATGACGTTTGGTCCTAAGAAACAGTCGGATTGATCAGGCCGGGATGCTTTTACAGCGGCAAGATCAGGTTCTTCACAACTGATGTTTTTCGCAATCTCAAGACCGTGACCGGGAAGGGTAAATACGTCTTCCAAATGTTCGGGAGCGTGTTCCAGCCCTAAAAATACGTCAAGAAGAAAAGCGTCATGACCTTTTTCGATTAATGTACGGCAGATGCCGGCGGCAGAAGCAAGAGAAACGTCTCTTTCAGTGCTTAGTCCTCCGGCGAGTACGATGATTTTCATAATTGTTTATACTCCTTTGATTTCGAGATATTCGTTTTTGTTTATTTGATTTTCAGATATTCGTTTAGTTTCATTAAATTATAATATGGAACGTTTCGGTTAAGTCGTCTAAGTCGTCGATCTGATATAGATTCATAAGAGAGTTGTTCCTATCGGTTTACGTTATTTAACAGTTCGGTTTTTGTATCATAAAGTCTTTGTGAAAGGTCTACATATACTTTGTGCGGGTTAAAGAGACGCTTTGTCTCATCCCACAGAGTATTTTTCTCCTGTTCGCAGAAAGAGGCAATCTCTTTTACGGACGGAGAAGTGTATTTACATTCGCCACGGATAAAGATCGGTTTTAAAATCTCTTTCATTGTATATGTGCCGCCTTCAAGCCGTGTCTTTTTCCATGTGGAATTCGGATCAAAAAGAAGCAGATCTTCAGAAGTATCGTAAGTTTCATCTGCAAAACAGATTAGATCGGCGCGGATTTTTCCTGTATCTTTATCATAAATGCGATAGATCGTTTTGTTTCCGGGATTGGTGATTTTTTCTATATTTTCGGAAATCTTGATTTTCGGAACAAATTCCCCGTCTTTATTTTGGATGGCGGCAAGTTTGTAAACCCCTCCGAATGACGGACAGTCTTTTGATGTGATCAGATTCGTTCCGACACCCCATGAAGTGATGGCAGCTCCCTGAATTTTCAGATCGTTGATCAAAAATTCGTCCAGATCATTTGACGCGGCGATAACTGCGTCAGGAAATCCGGCTTCATCGAGCATTTTCCGTGCCTTTTTGGAAAGGTAGGCAAGATCGCCGGAATCAAGACGGATTCCGTAACTTTTCGGATGGATTCCGGCATCTTTCATTTTCTGAAATACACGGATCGCATTCGGAACACCTGATTTTAATGTGTCGTATGTGTCTACGAGAAGCGTACAGGCGTCAGGATACAGTCTGGCGTATTCTTTAAATGCCGTATATTCGTCAGGAAAACTCATGATCCAGCTGTGTGCATGTGTTCCGAGAACAGGAACGTCAAACATTTTTCCCGCGAGAACATTGGACGTTCCGACACAACCTCCGATCATGGCTGCCCTTGCCCCGTAAAGACCTGCATCAGGTCCCTGGGCGCGGCGCAGACCGAATTCCATCACGCCGTTTCCCTGTGCCGCGTGGACAACGCGGGAAGCCTTTGTTGCGATCAAAGACTGATGGTTGATAATGTTTAAGATCGCGGTTTCGACTAACTGCGCTTCCATGATAGGGGCGATCACTTTCACGAGCGGTTCCCGCGGAAAGATGACGCTGCCTTCAGGAATGGCATAAATATCGCCGCTGAAGTGGAATCCGCTCAAGTAGTGGAGGAAGTCCTCGCTGAACAGTCCGAGTCCCCTTAGATAATCTACGTCTTCATAAGAAAAATTCAAGTTTTTAATATATTCGATCACCTGCTCTAAACCGGCCATGACAGAGTATCCGCCCTTGTTTGGATTTTCGCGGAAAAACACGTCGAAAATGACCGTTTCGTTTGCCTGCGATTCAAAATATCCCTGCATCATTGTCAGTTCGTAAAGATCTGTCAGCAAGGTGAGATTTTGTGCGCTCATGGTTATTCCCTCTTTTCATTGCCATGCATAAGACGAAACGATGAAACTGCTTTCGTCTGTATCGTAAATTTGCAGAGGAAGCAGAAGTGGTTTTTACTGCGGCTTCCGTCTGCCAACGCTCATTATATCACAAGAAAATAAATTTAGAAACGAAAATCTCTTCTGTTATCCTGCTCGATCAGTTTCAGATTTTCCAAAACGACGGCACGCGCTTTCTCATTCGGAACATTGAGAACTTCTCTGTCGATCAGCCGGTCTCCGATTGCCTTTGTCTCAGGAGACGCATAATCCATCAAATATTCTTTCAGTGTCATGAGAGCGTTCGGATGACAGCAGTTTTGGATCTGTCCGCTTTTGCAAAGAGACATAAACCGATCTCCGGTTCTTCCTTCACGATAACATGCGGTACAAAAACTTGGGATGTAATCCATTTCCATAAGCCAGCGGACAACTTCGTCAAGTGTGCGGGTATCGCTGACGTCAAACTGTTCGGATTTGGCATCTTCAGGTTCCGGTTCACAGTACCCTCCTACGCTGGTTCGTGATCCGCCGCTGATCTGGGAGATTCCAAGATGAAGGACGCGCTCCCGTGTTTTCTGGTTTTCGCGGGTAGAGATAATCATTCCCGTATATGGAACGGCGATTCGGATGCAGGCAACGATCTTGGCAAAAGTATCGTCGTCGATTCCGTTGTCAAACTGATCGGGATCGATATCGTCGGCGTGTTTCAGACGAGGAACGCTGATCGTGTGCGGACCGACTCCGAACGCCGCTTCCAGATGCTCGGCATGCATGAGAAGCCCGGCAAATTCATAGCGGTATTTGTCCAGTCCGAAGAGAACACCCAGACCGACGTCGTCTATGCCGCCTTCCATGGCGCGGTCCATCGCTTCGGTGTGATAGTTGTAGTCGTGTTTTGGTCCGGTCGGATGCAGTTCAAGATAGCTTTCTTTATGGTATGTTTCCTGAAACAAGATGTACGTTCCGATGCCGGCTTCTTTGAGCAGGCGGTAATTATCGACTGTCGTAGCCGCAATATTAATATTGACACGGCGGATCGCGCCGTTTTTATGTTTGATGCTGTAAATCGTTTTGATCGATTCTAAGTAATAGTCCATCGTATTGCGGACAGGATCTTCGCCTGCTTCCAAAGCAAGCCGTTTATGCCCCATGTCCTGAAGTGCGATGACTTCTCTTCGGATCTCTTCCTGAGAGAGCTGTTTCCTCATAATATGTTTGTTTTTCGCGTGGTACGGGCAGTAAGTACAGCCGTTGACACAATAATTTGACAGATAAAGAGGAGCAAACATTACGATTCTGTTTCCGTAGAAATCTTTTTTGATCTGTTCTGCAAGCTTATAGATCTCTTTGTTTTTTTCTTCGTCCGAACAGGCGAGAAGAACTGATGCTTCCCGATGTGTCAGCCCTTTTCGTTTTTTTGCTTTTTCAATGATCGCATCGATCAGTTTCATGTTATTTTTATTCTCATCTGCATAGGCGAGCGTTTCGAGAATTTCTTCATGATTGATAAAATCATCTGCATGTTTTGAATTTACATCGTACATAGTTGAGTCTCCTTTTAATTTTTAATATTATTTTTCGGAATTTTAAATCGTTTTATCTGCTTTCAGACAGGGAAAATGTTTCGGATGAAAGTGCTTTTTATATGTTCAGGGAATCTCCTCTGGAAACTGTGATTTCATATCCGATATTTTGTATTCTCTGCTTTAAAGAACGAAGGCTTTCGGCGGCTTCGTCACCGGTGCACAGTTTACTGTCGTAAAGTAAATATTTTTCTCTCACCTGCGGCGGAGAAAGATTCGGCATGATCACGTTCGCTCCGGCAAGAATTCCCTTTTCGCGGCCGTCGGAATCAATCGTGCCAAGAGCGGTCGTGGCAGGGAGAAGGACTTTCGGAAGAAGCAGACGGATCAATCCGAGCAGAAACAGCGTTAGATCAGCGCTTCCGGCCTTTTGATCTGCAAACGGGGTGTCATGATGGGGGATGAAAGGACCGATCCCGACCATCTGTGGATTGAGTTCTTTTAAAAACAGCATATCGTCTGCCAGATTTTCAAAAGTCTGATAAGGCGATCCGACCATAAATCCGGTGCCGACCTGATAGCCGATCTTTTTTAGATCAAAAAGACATTGCTTTCGTCTGGCGGCGCTTAAGGCAGGGGGGTGAAGCTTTCCGTAATGCGTGTCATCGTATGTTTCATGTCTTAAAAGAAAGCGATTCGCTCCGGCGTCATAAAGTTGCTTGTAGCTTTCATAAGAACGTTCTCCGATTGAGAGTGTGATCGCGCAGTCACTCCATCGCGTTCGTATAGAAGAAATAATATCAGTCAGCCGGTCATCCGTAAATGAACCGTCCTCACCGCCTTGCAGAACGAACGTCCGAAAGCCGAGAGCATATCCCATCTCACAGCAGGAGAGTATCTGCTCTTTTGTCAGACGGTAACGGTTGGCATTTCTGTTACTTTTTCGTATTCCGCAGTAGAAGCAGTCGTTTTTACAATAATTTGTAAATTCGATCAGTCCGCGGATGTATACGCTGCGTCCATAATGGCGTGTGCGGACGGCCTGTGCCCGTTCAAATAAATAGTCTGCATCATCGGCCGTTCTGTTTTGAATCAGGCGGATCCATTCGTCTCTGGAAAGATTACGGGTTGCTTCTAATCGGTCAATCAGTTGTTTTGTATCGTTTTTTTCGGTCATAGTCGTGTCCTCTCGCAGAAAAATAAGTGTGACAGTTCAGTTCGCGCCATTCGTAAAACCGTACTGCGTGCTTATCGCGGCTGACGCCGCTGTTTTACTCATAAGCGGGCGTTTGGATCATATAGCTGTTACAAATAAGTTACGTTGTTTTGCCGTAGATCGTTTTCGTGCTGACGCCCGGAAGCATTCCGAGTTTGCCGGAAAGGGCGCTGATGATATTGTTCGGGGCGTCTACGGCGATACTGATAATATGGATTCCTTTTTCTTTGTATGGCAGTCCCATTCTTCCGATTACATATTCTCCGTAGTCGCTTAGAAGATGGTTTAGTTTATCGACGGATTCTCGGGTTTCGAGAAGAACGCCGATAAGAGCGATTCTAGTGTCCATAGTATGTCTCCTTGTTATAATTCGTATAGTGTAAGCAGTTGACAAGGTTTCAGACAAGTTCGGACTTTCGTTTGCAGACATTGTAAAAAGCGCGCCTGAAAAGGCGCGCGGATATACAAAGAAAGAGGGAGAGTCCCTCTGATATTCCATATGTGCGCCTTTTTGCTCAGGAGGATGCCTTTGCAGTCAGAACGTATGTCTTGTGTTTGAGTATAGCATAAAGTTGGAAGAATGACACGAAAAATTTTGGGATTCACTTGTTGTTTTATGTATTATGCATAAAACTTTAATATGTTTTTAGTGCGGTTTCTATAATATGATTTTTATGATTTCATTTGTGATATAGTCACTGTTAAAAAGTTTTTATTGGTTTAATATGAAACTAGAGTATAATAGAAAAGGGTTCGTAAATTCATTTCTATGATTGAAGCATATATTTTCAGAAATTGAGGAGGCGGTAATATGGCAGAGATCAGAAAACGGATCGTTTTTCACGGACGCGTTCAAGGCGTCGGATTTCGTTATACGGCAAAATATCTCGCGCAGTCTTTGGAATTGACAGGCTGGGTTCGCAACGACTGGGATCAAACTGTGACAATGGAAGTTCAGGGAAGAGAAGCGCTGATCAATAAACTGCTTGTCGGCTTGAATCAAGGGCGTTTCATCGATATTCAATGGATGGATACTGAAGAGATTCCGTTAGAGGAAGAACGGGAATTTACGGTGAAGTATTGAAAAATGAGCAAAACGAAAAACTGAAAAAATGATAAAACAGAGAAAATATTGAATAGAACGACGACAGATAAAAGGAAAATAGAAATATGGAAAAGGAGAATAAGATTATGAAATTAGGATTTATCGGAACAGGAAATATGGCGGGCGCGATCATGGGAGGCATTATCAGAAATGAGATCTTTAAGCCGGAAGAGATCATCGGCGCGGATATTTCAAAGGAAAGCCGAAGCAAAGTGCAATCTGCATATGGGATCAATGTGACAGAGGATAATAAGAAAGCGGCGTCAGAATCAGAAGTTCTTGTACTCTCGGTGAAGCCGCAGTATTATGCGGAGACGATCAAGGAGATTAAAGACTGTGTAAGAGAAGATCAGCTTATCATTACGATCGCTCCCGGAAAGACGCTTAAGTGGCTGGAAGAACAGTTTGAAAAAAAGGTTAAGATCGTTCGTGCAATGCCGAATACACCGGCGCTTGTAGGAGAGGGGATGACAGCCGCATGTGCAAATGATGCGGTGACAGAAGAAGAAAAAGAATATGCGTTGAAAATCTTACGTTCTTTCGGAAAAGTAGAGATTGTGGCGGAAAATATGATCGATGCTGTCGTTGCCGTAAGCGGAAGCGCTCCTGCATATGTATTTATGTTTATTGAAGCGATGGCGGATGCGGCTGTGTCGGAAGGAATGCCGAGAAAGCAGGCGTATGAATTTGCCGCGCAGGCAGTTTACGGAAGTGCAAAGATGGTGCTCGATACGGGAAAACATCCGGGAGAATTAAAAGATATGGTATGTTCTCCTGCGGGAACAACGATAGAGGCTGTCCGCGTTCTGGAGGAGAAAGGACTTAGAAGCGCGGTGATCGAAGCTATGAAAGTATGCGCTGATAAATCGAGAAAGATGTAATAACGAAGAAATAAAGTGCTGCAAAACAGACTTTTACAGAAGCAAGGAAGCGAATTGAATTTTGCAGAATGAAAGAAATAAACAGGTCGTTTAGTGACAGGAAAAAAGGAGATGAAAATTATGTATGATATCGGAATCATCGGCGGCGGGACTGCCGGAATGACAGCGGCGATCTATGGTCAGAGAGCGGGAAAAAGAACAATTATTATAGAAGGAGGAACATTTGGCGGTCAGATCACTTCGTCTCCGAATGTAGAAAATTATCCGGGGATCGCAAGTGTGAGCGGAAGCGAATTTTCCATGAATCTGCTCGATCAGGCAATGAAACTCGGCGCAGAGACACAGATGGCGCAGGTGACGGGAATTCGTGATGAAGGAGAAGTAAAAGTAATCGTTACACCGGAAAAAGAATATCCGTGCCGGAGTATTGTTTTAGCAACCGGAGTGACGCACAGACATCTTGGAGTACCGAATGAAGAGCGGCTGACAGGGGCGGGAGTTTCCTATTGTGCAACATGTGACGGAATGTTTTTCAGAGGAAAAGAAGTCGCCGTAGTAGGCGGCGGAAACACAGCGATCCAGGATGCGGAATTCCTTTCCGACTATTGCAGTAAAGTATATCTGATCCATAGAAGAGATGAGTTCCGGGGTGAAAACAGCGGTGTGAAGCGGCTGAAAGAAAAGGAAAACGTAGAGTTTATCCTCAGCGCGACAGTGAAAGAACTCGTCGGAGAATCCATGGTGGAAAAATTAATTTTAAATGATAAAAAGACGGGAAAAGATTTTGAACTTCATGTGTCAGGTGTATTTGTCGCAGTCGGCCAGATCCCTAAAAACGAGACGTTTGCAGATACGGTAAAATTAGATGAGGGAGGATTCGTTCTCGCATCGGAAGACTGCCTTACATCTCATCCGGGAATTTTTGCGGCGGGAGACTGCCGTACAAAAGAAGTAAGACAGCTTACGACGGCGGCGGCAGACGGCGCGGTGGCGGCGCTTGCGGCATGTAAATATATCGCAGATCAAAGTTTGTGAGATTTTGTGCTGAATTATCATTTTAATAAGTAAAATAAAAAACAGTTCCGTTTTACAGACAGTTCGATGAGTCTGTATGAAAAGCGGAACTGCTTTTTTATTTTTTTGATATTTTTATTTGAGTTTAAAAATATAATTTTGCATTTTTTTCAATCGTTTCTTTGATGATCGATTCTACGTGATCTCCGATATGACGTTTTGTTTCTTTATCAAGCCGGTCCGGATAGATCGGTTTTTGGTATTCGATCACGACATGGGTTTTTCTAATCTTCGGAAAATGATTTTCAAAAATTTCAGCCGTGTTGTTCATGCAGATCGGAACGATCGGACAGCCTGTTTTTGTGGCGATTTTAAAAGCGCCGTCTTTAAACGGAAGAAGGGAAAGCTCCGCTCCTGTGTTGCGCGTCCCTTCGGGAAAGATGCAGATTGAAATCCCCCGTTTAATGTAATCTATAGCAGTCAGTATAGTCTTTAGTCCTTGTTTTGGATCGGAACGGTCAAGGAAGAGACAATACAGGCGACGCATCCACGTTGTAAGTGTCAGATATTTCTCCATTTCTTTTTTTGCGACATATCCGGTGAGACGTTTGCATCGGCTGTATGTCAGGAGAATGTCGAAGTAGCTTCGATGATTTCCTACAAAGAGAACCGCTTCGTCGGGAATGTTTTCCTCTCCGATGACCGTCGTTTTTACTCCGGTTATTTTTAAAATCACTTTGAATCCCCATTGTACGATGCGCAAAGAACTTATGTCGCGGGCGTTCGGGGCAAATTTTCCGATGATCCATTCAACGATGAGGATCGGAATTGTAAGGATGAGAAATAATATAAGAAAAATTACAATACAAATAAAACGAAACATAAATAAACCTCATTTTCTTCTTAAATTTGCAATACAACGGTAATTATACAGCGGAGGATAGGAAAACACAAGACTTATAAAAGGATAGAATGATATAGGCATAAGGAAGGTGTACAGCGCATATGTTTGTATGGAAAAATGCAGAGGTTCGATCGGAATGGACCGAGGATATGCAAAAAGAAAGCTGTTAAAAAAAGATACGCAAAAGGCGGCAGTGTTCGGAGCGGTTCTGATCTGTGCCGCAGCGTTTACGGCAGCGCTGACAGGATGTGTTTCAACACAGGCAGAGACGGAAAAGATACGAGATATGAAGTACGAGGTGATTGAGGAAGAAGATATTCCCCAAAGTCTTCGGGAGATGATCAAAGGAGGAGAGAAGAAACCGTTTCGGATTACATATTCGGATCAGGGATTCCTCTATATCGCACAGGGATACGAGGTTCAGCCGACAACCGGTTATAGTGTGGAAGTGAAGGAACTTTATGAGACGGAAACGGCCGTCTGTATAAAAACGACTCTGATCGGTCCGAAAAAAGGGGAGGAAAAAGAAAAAGCAGAAACATACCCCTATATAGTCGTGCAGACGGAAGATGTAAAAAAAGATGTTTTGTTTAAGTGAGGAGGAGAAAGATGGATCTGACGAAAAAAACAGTTCATTATACACAGGAGGGAAAAACCGTTTTTGACCGGTTTTATCTGGATGAAGATTACAATGTGCCCGAGCAGAAAGAAGCTGTTCAAAGAATCGTGTACAGCAGTGCCAAGCTTAAGACAGAGGATGTTCGTCCTGTGGAAAACTATGTGAAAGTAACAGGAAAAGCGTATTACAAAATCCTTTATATGACGCAGGGGGAGACAACGCTTTCGGTGTTGGAAGGAAAGATTCCGTTTGAAGAGATGATCTATGCGGAAAATGACGGCGAAGAGACGTTTTTTATCCGAAATGAAAGGACGGAATTTACTGTATCGGTCGTTCATTCAAGAAAACTGACTCTTCGGGTAGCTGCGGAAATGGAACTGGGAAGGGAACGGATGAGAGATGAAGAATTGACGACAGATGCAGAAAGTGATTTTCCGGTATACAAAAAACGACAGAAGATGAATGTGTCGGAATTAAAGATTTCAAAAAAAGATACGTACCGTATCAAAGAAGAAATAGTACTGCCGGGAACGAAAGAAAGTATCGGACAGATTTTATTTTTTGACATAAGCGGAAGAAAAGCGGAAATCCGCCCCGGACAGGATGAACTGCTTATACGGGGCGAGGCGGAAGTATTCTGCATGTATCTGTCACCGGAAGAAAAAGTGGAATGGATTGAACAGAGCGTGCCGTATGAGGGAAGGATTCCATGCGAAGGCGCAGAGGAAGATATGATCTGTCAGATCCGGCAAAGTCTGGAAGATCCTATCGTCGATATCCGTCAGGATGGAGACGGAGAAATGAGAGCTCTTGGTATCGAAGCGACTCTTTCTATGAAAATGAATGTTTATTCTGAAGTGGAAACAGAGATATTAAAAGATATGTATTCTCTTGACAGAGAGTGCGTACTTGAGAAAAAAGAAGGCATTTATGAGGAAATGCTTATGTACAATCAGGCAAAATGTAAGATTGCGGAGCGTCTGACGCTTCCTGAGCTGAAAGAGGACGTTTTGCAGATTATTCACAGTGAAGGCAGTATCCAGGCAGAAAGCGAGCGGTACACTGAGGAAGGAGTGGAGATTGAAGGAATACTCCATATTTCTTTTCTCTATCTGAGAGCGGATGACGAACAGCCATATGGAAGTTGGACAGGGATGATCCCGTTTTCGTATCTTGTGGAATATCCGAATCTTCCGAAAAATGTCAGCGCAAGTCCGGCGTATCATGTCGAGCAGCTTGCCGTGACTCTTGCGGGAAGCGAGGCGGTCGAAGTGAAGGCGGTGCTGACCTTTGATATCTTTTTGAAAAAGCTGATATCGGCAAGTATGATCACGAATGTTTCCGAACGGCAGTTCGATACGGACGCTTCTGTAAAACGCCCGGGGATCGTCGGTCATATTGTGCAGGATGGGGAAGATTTGTGGAGTCTGGCAAAAAAATATATGACGACGGTATCCGGTATTATGGAAGTTAATTCTATGGACAATGAAAATGTGAAAACGGGGGATAAATTATTGATTTTTAAAGAAAATATGAGTATACTGTAAGCATAATGTATACAAGATACAAGTAAATGTACAGATACACAGAGGCGGAAAACGGGCGGAGGACGGAAGATGAATGAGATTGAATTGAAATCACTGGCAAAGATCAATCTTGGCCTGGATGTGCTGGGGAGGAGAGAAAACGGTTATCATGATGTAAGGATGGTAATGCAGTCGATTTATCTCCATGATGAAGTGAAGATCGAGAAGAAGAGAAGGGAAGGAATCGAGATTGTATCGAATTTAAGATTCCTTCCTATAGGTGAAGGAAATATAGCATACAAAGCGGCGCACATGCTGATAGAAGAATTTTCATTGGAAGGCGGAGTCAGGATCACTTTGAACAAGCATATCCCGGTTGCGGCAGGACTTGCGGGAGGAAGCTCGAATGCGGCGGCGGTTTTGTTCGGTATGAACCGGTTGTTCCGGCTCGGTTTATCTAAAGAAGAACTGATGGAAAGAGGAGTGAAGCTCGGCGCAGACGTACCATACTGCATTATGAGAGGAACGGTTCTGGCAGAAGGGATCGGAGAAGAACTAAAAGAACTTCCTCCGATGCCGAAGTGTACGGTTCTTATAGCAAAACCGCCGATCAGTGTTTCTACAAAGGTTGTATATGAGGCTCTGGATGCGAAAGAAATCTCAGAACATCCTGATATCGACGGGGTGATCGAAGGATTGGAAGAAGGCAGTCTGAAAAAGGTTGCCTCTGCTATGGGAAATGTTTTGGAAGATGTGACGATTCCTATGCATCCGGTTATTGAAGAGATCAAGCAGGAAATGAAAGAGTGCGGAGCTTTAAACGCAATGATGAGCGGAAGCGGTCCGACTGTGTTCGGTTTGTTTGAGAACAGGACTGCGGCGCGTGAAGCACAGAGACGTATCAGGGAGAAGTCACTGGCAGGACAAGTGTATGTGACCAGTATCCATGGAGTGAGGAGGAATTAAGATGCCGATTGATTTTGAAGTGACGATGAATGAATACCTTCCCTTGAGAGATGTCGTATTCAATACGCTCAGGCGGGCAATCTTAAGAGGAGAACTAAAGCCCGGAGAGCGGCTGATGGAGATACAGCTTGCAAACAAACTGGGAGTGAGCAGAACGCCGATCCGGGAAGCGATCCGAAAGCTGGAATTGGAAGGACTTGTGCTCATGATACCGAGAAAAGGCGCGGAGGTAGCGGAGATTACAGAAAAAAATCTGCGCGACGTACTGGAAGTTCGGTGTGCGCTTGAAGAACTTGCCGTACAGCTTGCGTGTGACCGCATTAATCAGGAGGAAATACACGAACTTCATGCCGCTGCTGCCAGATTTGAACAAATGTTTGACAGTGACGATATAACAAGTATCGCACAGGCAGACGAGGCGTTTCATGATGTGATCTTTCAGGCGACGGATAATGAAAGACTGATTCAGCTTTTGAACAATCTACGCGAACAGATGTACCGCTACCGGATTGAATATTTGAAGAAAAAGGAATGCTATCCGCAGCTTATCGCAGAACACGAAGCGATCATGCAGGCAATCGAAGGACACGACAAAGCAATGGCGACTCAGATTACCGGGCAGCATATCAATAATCAGGTAGATACCGTAGTCGGAACGCTGCGCAGTAAAATGCCGGATTTTTGATGTATAAAAGAAAAAGAAATGTCCATACTCTCTGTAGCATAGTTATAAAAACAGCAGACGGAGGGAATACATATGGACAGAACAAAGATCAAAGATCAATTCGGACAGTTCGGCAGGAGGCGGGAATACGGGGCGGATGATGACAGAACGACTAGCCGGCAGATGAAAAAATCAAGGCGGATGTGCGCCGCAGCTGCGGTACTATTTGCATTCGCTGCGGCGTTTGCTCTGACAACGGCGGTTTACAGGATGGATGCGAAAGCGCAGAGTGATCTTCAGCGACGATTATCAGAAGAAGTGCTTCGCTTTCATGTTCTGGCAAACAGCGACAGCAGGGAAGATCAGGCGCTGAAATTAAAAGTGCGTGATAAAGTGCTGGAGTTTCTGGAGGCAAACATGGCGGATGAACAGCATATGACAGAGGATGAAACCGTGATGTGGATACGGGAGCATATCGATGAGATCGAGGATGTGAGCCGCCGGTGTGTTGCCGAAGAAAACTATGATTATCCTGTAACGGCGGCGGTGACAACTTGCTGGTTTCCCGATAAAACATATGGCGATGTAACGTTTCCGGCAGGAAATTATGAGGCGCTGCGTATTGAGATCGGTTCGGCAAAAGGACATAACTGGTGGTGCGTTCTCTATCCGAGTCTCTGTTTTCGCGATGCGGCAAATGCAGTCGTTCCGAATGAAGGAAAAGAAAAATTGAAACATGTTTTGACAGAAGAGGAGTATTCAGAAATCACGGCAGGAACAGAGTTTAAAATAAGCTGGTATTTTTGGAAGAAGAAATAAAATGACACAATTTTTAATAGAACATTTCGTAAAAGATTATGAGGACGTAGAGAAGATATCTGTAAGAACGGCGTATGGAGTGCTGGCAAGTATTGTAGGTATCTTCTGTAATGTCTTTTTGTTTGCAGTAAAATTTACTATCGGAGTGATCGCGCACAGCGTGTCGGTTATGGCGGACGCTTTCAACAATCTGTCGGACGCAGGTTCGTCGATCATTAGTTTTATCGGAGTGAAAATGGCGGAGAAACCTGCGGACAGAGATCATCCGTTCGGACATGGAAGGATTGAATACATAGCGGCGCTAGTAGTTTCTTTTCTTATTTTGGAAGTAGGGTTTACTTTTCTGAAAGATTCGATCGGGAAAATACGAACGCCGGAAATGCTGAATTTTCAGATAGCTTCGGTCATTATACTGATCTTATCGATCGGAGTGAAACTGTGGCTTGGTCTGTTCAACAAGCGGCTTGGCGAGAAGATAAATTCTAAAGTGATGATGGCAGTGTTTGCGGATTCTATGGGAGATGTGATCACAACAGGCGCGACGATCCTTTCGCTTATCGTTTTTCGAATTACGGGCTGGAACATTGACGGAGTGGTCGGAATCGGAGTTGCCCTTGTTGTAATGTGGGCAGGAGTCGGCATTGCAAAAGATACGTTGGAACCGCTGATCGGTGAAGCAATCGATCCTCAGGTATATGATCAGATTAAAGCTTTTGTAGAAAAATACGACGGCATTGTAGGAACGCATGATCTGATCGTTCATAATTACGGACCGGGAAGGAGCATGGCTTCGATCCATGCGGAAGTACCGAATGACGTAGATATCGAAAAATCCCATGAGATCATCGACCGGATCGAGAGAGATGCCAAGCAGACGTTAGGTCTGTTTCTTGTCATTCATATGGATCCGGTGGAGATGAAAGATGAAAATGTGCTCAAGATACGGAAAGTGGCGGAAAAGATCTTAAGAGAACTCGATCCTTCGTGCAGTCTGCATGATTTTCGTATCGTTCACGGAACAAGACAGATCAATCTTGTATTCGATATGGTCATTCCCATCAATTATGATGAGGAGAGAAGAAACGAGCTTCCGCTGCTGATGATGGAGAGGCTGAAACAGATCGACAACAGATATGAGTGCGTGATAACAGTCGATTATGAATTTGTGGCGAAAGCGGAAGCAGAAGAGTAGAGCGAAGGATAAAAGACGGATGAAAGAAGAATAAAGGACGATCGGAAAATGCTTTAAAAGAGGCGGAAAAGCGAAAAACAGCTGCAAGAAGAGCGTGAAAAACAACAAGAAGAATGGCAGGAAGAAGGAATAAAAATGGAGAGAGCACATAAATACGAATTTGAAGGCAAGGTAAGATACAGTGAGATCGATCACAGGGCGACAATGACTCTTCCGGCGTTGATCAATTATTTTCAGGACTGCAGTACCTTTCAGTCCGAGCAACTCGGATATGGAATGGATGTGTTGAAAAAAGAGAAAAAAGCGTGGGTTTTGGCATACTGGCAGGTGATTGTGAAAAGGTATCCGAAGCTATGCGAAAGGATCACAGTCGGAACATTTGCTTCAGGTTTTAAAGGGATGTTCGGAAACCGTAATTTTTATATGAAAGACGAAAGCGGAGAGCAGATTGCCTGTGCGAACTCGATATGGGTGTATATGGACGTAGAAAAAGGAAAACCGGTTCGTGTTGACAAAGAACAGGCGGAAGCCTATGGGATTGACGAACCGCTGGAAATGCCGTATGAGGACCGCAAAATCGAAGAAGCGGAGTCTTATGAGGAAAAAGCGCCGTTTCCGGTGCGAAAATACCATATAGATACAAATGAGCATGTAAATAACTGTCAGTATGTTCAGATGGCGCTGGAAGTGCTTCCGAGGGATATCTTAGTCAGTCAGGTCCGGGTTGATTATAAGAAGTCCGCAGTGCTTGGAGATAAGATATTTCCGGAAACAGCACAGAAAAAAGACCGCGTGATCGTCCGTCTTTGCGATGAAGACAGAAAACCATATGCGGTCATAGAATTTAAAACCGGATGTCGGTCTTAAAGATCGAGTCCGGCAAGAATATCTTCAAGAACTTCTTCTACAGAGTCGGTAATATACTTTGCATGTCCGGCGATGCCGGGGGCGGCGTTTGACATGGCGTATCCCATGCCGACTGTTTCAAGCATTTCCACATCATTATATTGATCGCCGAAGGCGACACATTCTTCGGGGGTTATGCCGAAAAGATCCATCAGATTTCGGAGCGCGCTTCCTTTGTTGCACCCGGGAACGATGAAGTCGATCCAAATGTTTCCGGAAGTGACAACTTTGATTTCGGATGAAAATTTCTCCTGAAGTTCTTTCAGACAGTCCGTTGTTCTGCGGGAAGTCATGTTCGCGAACGCAATCTTTAAAAAAGGACCTTTGACAGTTAAGAGGTCGTCCACGATCTCGGTTGTGTTGTGCATCACATTTACAATGTGGTTTGCGAATTGGGAGTTATTGTTTTCGATCAGGCAAGTATCTTCTCGTGATACTACAATCTCAAATCCGGGTTCTTTTTTTAATTCGCGCAGAATGCGGTAAGCGAGATCGTCCTCAATCAGTCCCCGGGAGATAACTTTCCCCTGATGAATGCACAGAGAACCGTTTTCGGCGATGTAGGAGATATCGTCTTTGATCTCGTGAAAGAGAAGTCGTTCGTTTGCATACTGGCGTCCGCTTGCGGCAACAAAATGAACTCCTTTTTGGGTCAGCGCCCGGATAAGTTCGATTGCCCGGGGCGTCAGCTCCTGCGCTTCGTTTTGAAGCAGAGTGCCGTCTAAGTCGCTTGCAATTAATTTGATCATAGGTCAATCCCTCCATAAAGTTATAGAAAAGTTATAGATAAATATAAGGATAAGTGTTTCTTCTGCGTGTCCGCGTATTAGATTATAACGTAAAAAATATCGGCAGTAAATAAAAAATAAGACTTAAAAAGCGCATGAAAAAGCGCTTGATAAGAGAACTTTTTGATAGAGGCAAGAAAAATCCGAAGTTAAAAAATGAGTAGAAAGAGTGAAAGTCAGATGAAAAAAGACAAGATATGGATTTTCGCGGGAACAACAGAAGGCAGACTGCTCACCCGGTATGCATCACAAATGAAAATGAAGTGTTGTGTCAGCACCGCAACCGAATATGGAAAAAGCGTTCTGGGAGAGAATGAGGGAATCCGGGTCATACCCGGGCGGATGGATCAGTCAAAGATGAGAGCGTTTATAAGGGAAAATAATATCGGACTTGCGGTGGATGCAACCCATCCGTTTGCAAGACAAGTTACAGAAAATATTTGCGCCGCATGCGAAGAAGAAAAGATCAAATATGTTCGCTGTCTTCGGGAAAGAGAAACGAACGATCCGGCTGATCATGCGGGAGAAACGAGTGACGGAAGACCCATATCTGCGGCTTCGGTAGAAGAAGCGGTGGAATATTTAAAAAAGACAGGCGGGAATGTGCTGATATCTACAGGGAGCAAAGAACTGCATTTGTATACCCGGATAAAAGATTATAAAGAAAGATGTTTTGCAAGAGTCCTTTCGACGCAGGAGGCAGTCGCAGAGGCAGTCCGTCTTGGTTTTGAGGGGAAACATCTGATCGCAATGCAGGGTCCCTATTCGGAAGAACTGAATCTGGCAATGCTCAAACATATAAATGCAGCTTATTTTGTGACGAAAGAATCAGGCGGCGCAGGCGGGTTCGAGGAAAAGAAAAAGGCGGCGCAGAAAGCCGGGGCGGAACTTATCGTGATCGCGCGCCCGAAAGAAGAAGGAAAAAGCCTTCAAGAGGTGAAAAAACTTATGGAAGAATTCCTTGCAAAGGAAAATCTTCTATGATATACTACGAATGTTGCAAAAAAACACGCATGCGGTTATCTCCGTCGGTGCCTAAGCCGGAGAATCCGGACGGTTTCGGAGGAAAACAAAACATGCGGAAGTAAAAAACCAATTTGGAGGAAAGAAACATGGGCGTTATTTCAATGAAACAGCTTTTAGAAGCAGGTGTTCATTTCGGACATCAGACAAGAAGATGGAATCCGAAAATGGCTCCGTACATCTACACAGAGAGAAATGGTATTTATATCATCGACCTTCAGAAATCAGTAGGAATGGTTGACGATGCATACAAAGCCGTTTCTGACATCGCGGCAGAAGGCGGCACGATCCTTTTCGTAGGAACAAAGAAACAGGCTCAGGATGCGATCAAAACAGAAGCAGAGCGCTGTGGAATGTATTATGTAAACGAGAGATGGCTAGGCGGTATGCTCACAAACTTTAAGACGATCCAGAGCCGTATCAAACGTCTCAAAGAGATCGAGACAATGTCAGAAGACGGAACATTCGATGTACTTCCGAAAAAAGAAGTTATCGAGCTGAAAAAAGAGTGGGCAAAACTTGAGAAGAACCTTGGCGGAATCAAAGATATGAAGAGACTGCCGGACGCAATCTTCATCGTAGATCCGAAAAAAGAAAGAATCTGCGTACAGGAAGCACACACACTTGGAATTCCGTTGATCGGTATCTGTGATACAAACTGCGATCCGGAAGAACTGGATTATGTGATCCCGGGTAACGATGATGCTATCAGAGCTGTTAAGCTGATCGTTTCTAAGATGGCTGACGCTGTGATTGAAGCAAATCAGGGAGCAACAGACGAAGAATACTACGAAGCAGAAACAGCAGTAGAAGCTGAAGAGGCTGTTGAAGAGTAAGAAAACGAGAGCTTCAGCCTAAAAATAGGTTGAAGCTTTTTGCTTGTATAGGCGACGAGCAAAAGTCCGGGCCTGCCCGAGACCTTGGCGACCGCTTACAATCCCGGAAGACGCCGTTTGGCACTTACGGTGATTTGTTTAGGTGAAAAAGAATATTGAGAAGATAATGGAGGAAATTATCATGGCAATCACAGCAGGAATGGTAAAAGAATTAAGAGAAATGACCGGAGCGGGAATGATGGACTGTAAAAAAGCTCTCTCTGAAACAAACGGAGATATGGATGCGGCAGTAGAATTCCTCAGAAAGAACGGACAGGCAAAAGCTGAGAAAAAAGCTGGAAGAATCGCAGCGGAAGGTATTGTAAAAACAGTTGTAAAAGACAACAAAGCTGCAATCGTAGAAGTAAACTCTGAGACAGACTTCGTTGCAAAGAACGATGAATTTCAGGGATTTGTAGAGACAGTTGTAAATCAGATCGTTGATTCCGAAGCGGCAGATATGGATGCGTTCATGGCAGAAGCTTGGGCAGCAGATACAACAAAAACTGTAAAAGACGCTCTCGTAGAGAAAATCGCAGTGATCGGAGAAAACCTTAACATCAGAAGATTTGAGAAAGTTGCTGCTGACAACGGATGCGTTGTATCTTACATCCACGGCGGCGGACGTATCGGAGTTCTCGTAGTGGCTGATACAGACGTTGTGAATGACGACATCAAAGCATGCCTTAAGAATGTAGCTATGCAGGTTGCTGCTATGTCTCCGAAATATGTATCCCGTGATGAAGTTTCTCAGGAATACATGGAGCATGAAAAAGAGATCCTTCTTGCTCAGGCTAAGAAAGAGAACCCGGAGAAACCGGAAAATATCATTGAGAAGATGATCATCGGACGTCTCAACAAAGAGATGAAAGAAATCTGCCTTCTTGATCAGGTATACGTTCAGGACAGCGACCTTACAGTTGCAAAATACGTTGACAAAGTAGCAAAAGAAAACAATGCTAACGTAACAGTTAAGAAGTTCGTTCGTTTCGAGACAGGCGAAGGACTTGAGAAAAAAGTTGACGATTTCGCAGCAGAAGTAGCAGCACAGGCTGGAATGTAAGCGTTTAGCACAAGCGCGACATATACAAAAAAAGGATTCGATATGAGTTTACTCATATCGAATCCTTTTTTTGTATATACCGTGCGACGCACGGTAGTGAGATGTAGCGAAGCGGAATCGAACTAAGCGCTTGTGCGGACGAAGCGAGACGCACGGTAGTGAGATGTAGCGAAGCAGAATCGAACTAAGCGCTTGTGCGGACGAAGCGAGACGCACGGTAGTGAGATGTAGCGAAGCGGAATCGAACTAAGCGCTTGTGCGGAAAAAGAAAAATGTAACATATAAGAAATACTTGTAACTTTTTCGTAATGGTAATATAATGTGTTTATGTCACAAAAGAGAGTAGAAGATTCTTTTGCAGCATAAATATTATAAAAGAACAAAGAGGATAATCATTATGGGAAAATATTTTGGAACGGACGGCTTTCGTGGTGAGGCGAATGTTGTGCTGACAGTAGAGCATGCATTTAAGGTAGGACGTTATCTCGGCTGGTATTTCGGACAGGATCATAAGGCAAGGATCGTGATCGGAAAAGATACGAGAAGAAGCAGCTATATGTTTGAGTATGCTCTTGCGGCGGGATTGACAGCGTCAGGCGCGGATGCGTACCTTCTTCATGTTACGACAACCCCCAGTGTTTCATATGTGGTGAGAACGGAAGATTTCGACTGCGGTATTATGATTTCTGCAAGTCATAATCCGTTTTATGATAACGGGATCAAAGTGATCAACAGCGCAGGACATAAATTAGAGGCAGAAGTAGAAGAAAAGATTGAGGCGTATATAGACGGTGAGATCGGAGAGCTTCCGCTGGCGACAAAAGAAAAGATCGGACGTACTGTCGATTATGCAGCGGGAAGAAACCGTTATATCGGCCATCTTATCTCAGTAGCAACACGTTCTTTCAAAGATATGAGAGTCGGATTGGATTGTTCTAACGGAAGTTCATCTGCAATCGCGAAAAGCGTATTTGACGCGCTCGGAGCTAAAACATATGTTATCAATAATGAACCGGATGGTACGAACATCAATACAGACTGCGGATCTACACATATTCACGTTCTTCAGGAATTTGTGAAAGAGAAAAAGCTTGACGTCGGATTCGCTTATGACGGAGATGCAGACAGATGTATTGCTGTAGATGAAAACGGAAAAGTGATAGACGGAGACTTGATTCTCTATATATGCGGAAAATATCTTATGGAACAGGGCCGTCTTGAGGGGAACACGATCGTAACAACGGTAATGTCTAACTTGGGACTGTACAAAGCGTGTGATAAGATCGGTATGAAATATGAGCAGACGGCGGTCGGCGATAAGTACGTCTATGAGAATATGCTGAAAAACGGTTATATTCTCGGCGGTGAGCAGTCAGGCCATATCATTTTCAGTAAACATGCAAGAACAGGCGACGGCATCCTTACCTCACTTTTGATTATGGAAGTAATCCTTGAGAAAAAACAGTCTCTCGGCACACTTGCGGGAGAGGTGAAGATCTATCCTCAGCTTTTGAAAAATGTCCGTGTCACAGATAAAAAGACGGCGAGAGAAAATCCGGCAGTTCAGGAAGCAGTTCAAAAAGCGGCTGACGAGCTTGGAAGCGACGGACGTATCCTTGTTCGCGAAAGCGGTACAGAGCCTGTGATCCGTGTAATGGTCGAAGCGGCAACTGATGAAATATGCGAAAAGTATGTAAACAGCGTTGTGAAGGTGATCGAAGATCAGGGGCTGACAGAATAAGCATTACGATTTCGCGGGTAAAAATAGAGATCGGGAATTAAAAATATATGGATTTGAATAAAGAAAATATGAAAAAGATGAGAGAATTGATCGTTTTTACGATCATTCTTCTCATTGCACTTTGGAACTATAAACTGCTGTTTGAGTGGATCGGCTTTGCGTTCGGCATTGTTACTCCATTTCTTATAGGCGGAGGAATCGCTTTTGTGCTGAACGTGCCAATGAGTTTTTTTGAAGAAACTTTGTTTGGAAATAAGCGGGTAAAAGAAAAGAAACTGGCGAAAAGGCTGGCTCGGCCGTTGAGTCTTGTGCTTACGATCGTGGCAGTGATCGGAGTTGTCGTTCTGGTGATGTTCGTCGTTATTCCGGAGCTGGCGCAGACAGTGCTTTCGCTTGGAAAGACAATACAGGCATTTGTACCGGAGGCACAGCATTTTCTGGAAGAGTTATTTACAGACAACAGTGAAATACGCGCGTGGCTGAATAATCTGGACGTAGATTTGGATAAGCTTTTGGACAGCGTGATCGCTTTCTTTAGAAACGGCGCCGGAAACGTGCTGAATTCTACGGTATATGCGATCGGTTCTATCGTAAACGGTGTGACAACATTTGTAATCGCGTTTGTATTTGCATGTTATATTTTGCTTCAAAAAGAGAAACTCGGCGTGCAGGTAAAAAAAGTGATGCATGCGTTTTTGAAAGAAAAATGGGAAAAAAGATGTCTGAAAGTGTGTACACTGACTTCCAAAACATTTTCTAATTTTTTGACGGGACAATGTCTTGAGGCGCTTATTCTCGGGTCGATGTTTTTTGTGGCGATGAGCCTTTTCAAGATGCCGTATGCGCTTCTGGTCGGTGTGCTCGTGGCATTTACAGCGCTTATTCCGATATTTGGGGCTTTTATCGGCTGTGTTGTAGGAGCGTTCCTCATTTTGATGGTCGATCCGCTGCAGGCATTGTTTTTTGTCATTATGTTTCTCGTGCTTCAACAGATTGAGGGAAATCTCATTTATCCGAAAGTTGTGGGAAATTCGGTCGGTCTGCCTTCCATATGGGTGCTTGCGGCAGTAACGATCGGCGGCAGTTTGATGGGCGTTGTGGGGATGCTGATCTTTATTCCGTTAGTGTCGGTTGTATATACGCTGTTTAGAGAGAGTGTATATAAAAGACTGGAACAAAAACAGAGATAATTCATATATTTCATGTAGAAATGAATGGAATTTAATAAACATCTTGACTTACTTCCGTTTTTCGTGGTACAATACTACGGCGAATGGAAGTAGGTCTTTTTTTTATGCCTAAATTTTGACGGGGTCGCAGCCGTCAGCAACAAGTAGTGAATAATTAAAGCGGAGGTGGAAGTTGTGCGCACAAGAATTACATTGGAGTGTACGGAATGTAAAAACCGTAACTACAACATGACGAAGGATAAGAAAGCTCATCCGGATCGCATGGAAACTAAAAAATACTGCAGATTCTGCAAATCACACACACTGCACAAAGAAACGAAGTAGTCGTCAGGGGGAAGTGGAATTATGAGTGAAACAGAAAAGACTCAGAAAAAGAGCTGGTTCAAAGGACTTCAAGCGGAATTCAAAAAGGTTATTTGGCCGGATAAGAAAACACTTGCAAGACAGACCACGGCAGTTGTTGCTGTTTCCGTAATCCTCGGAGCGTTGATCGCGGTGATCGACGTAATCCTAAGATACGGTATTGACTTATTGATAAAATAGTTGACCGCAGCGGAAAGGTGATTTTATGTCAGAAGCAAAATGGTATGTAGTTCATACTTATTCAGGGTATGAAAACAAAGTGAAAGCGAATATTGATAAGGCGATCGAGAACCGTCATCTTGAAGATCAGATTCTTGAAGTACGCGTTCCTATGGAAGAAGCGACAGAGTTGAGAAACGGTGTTCAAAAAGCGGTTCAGCGCAAGATGTTTCCGGGGTATGTGATGATCCATATGGTCATGAATGACGATACATGGTATGTAGTCAGAAATACTCGCGGAGTGACAGGCTTTGTCGGACCGGGATCAAAACCGGTTCCGCTCGAGGAGCATGAGATGGAAAATCTCGGCATCCAGAGAGATAATGTTATCGTGAATTTCGGAGTCGGCGACATGGTTGTCGTACTTAGCGGAGCATGGGAAGGCACAGTGGGAACTGTGCAGAGCATGAACGAACAGAAGAAGAGTCTGTCGATCAATGTTGAGCTGTTCGGCCGTGACACACCGGTTGAACTTAGTTTTTCAGAAGTGAAAAAAATGGATTAAAAGTAAGTGGGAGGGGCTTGTCCCCGACAATACCACAAGGAGGTAATTGAAATGGCAAAAAAAGTAGAAGGTTATATCAAATTGCAGATTCCTGCCGGCAAGGCAACTCCGGCACCGCCGGTTGGTCCGGCTCTTGGACAGCACGGCGTTAATATCGTTGAATTTACAAAACAGTTCAACGCAAGAACAGCAGATCAGGGCGATCTGATCATTCCGGTTGTCATCACAGTATACAATGACAGAAGTTTCAGCTTCGTTACAAAGACACCGCCGGCAGCAGTTTTGATTAAAAAAGCCTGCAAGATCCAGTCCGGATCAGGCGTACCGAACAAAAATAAAGTTGCGACGATCACAAAAGCTCAGCTTCAGGAGATCGCGGAACTGAAAATGCCGGATCTTAATGCGGCAACAGTTGAGTCTGCTATGAGTATGGTAGCAGGAACATGCCGTTCTATGGGTGTAGTAGTAGAAGAGTAGGCACAGAGTTTCGTCTGCATATTCAAAGCGCGGTGAGGATGAATCGGTTTTGAAGGGCAGAATGTAAACATCCGTGATGCATTGAAACAAACATCAAGTGATTTGAAAGAAGTGGGAGGGGCACGTTCCCGCAAATACCACAAGGAGGTTATTGTAAAATGAAACGAGGAAAGAAATATATCGAAGCTGCAAAACTGATCGAGAGAGGAAACCTCTACGAAAAAGAAGAAGCGGTAGCATTAGTGAAAAAAGCAGCAACAGCAAAGTTTGACGAGACAATCGAGGCTCACATCAGAACAGGTTGTGACGGACGTCATGCAGATCAGCAGATCCGCGGCGCGGTTGTTCTTCCGCACGGAACAGGTAAAAAAGTTCGCATTCTTGTATTTGCAAAAGACGCAAAGGCAGAAGAAGCAAAAGCAGCAGGAGCTGATTTTGTAGGAGGAGACGAGCTTATTCCGAAGATCCAGAACGAAGGATGGCTTGACTTTGACGTAGTTGTAGCTACACCGGATATGATGGGTGTTGTAGGACGTCTCGGACGTGTACTTGGACCGAAAGGTCTTATGCCGAACCCGAAAGCCGGAACAGTTACGATGGACGTGACAAAAGCGATCAACGACATCAAAGCCGGTAAGATCGAGTACAGACTTGACAAAACAAACATTATCCATGTTCCGATCGGTAAAGCATCCTTTACAGAGGAACAGTTAGCGGACAACTTCCAGACGCTTATCGATGCAATCAATAAGGCAAGACCGTCAGCGGTTAAAGGACAGTATTTGAAGAGCATTACTCTTACATCTACAATGGGACCTGGCGTGAAGGTTAATCCGATGAAACTTGCATAATTAAAGTAATATACAGCGAGACAGCATATCATAGTATGTGCTGTCTCGTTTGTTTTATAGGAAGCTTATAGAAACCGGATGAAAGTCCGGATATGCCCAGAAACTTGGCGATCGCTTATTTGTTTTAAAGTATGTGAATATGAAACACATGTGTAAAAAAGTAAAAATAGTAAAATTGACAAATTTTTGAAGAGAAGATGCGCCCGGAAAGGCTGTTTTCATAGGATGAAAAAGGAAATATTGTTAAAAATCACAAAAAAATTATGTAGTGATAAAAAATATTGAGTTTTATGATGAAAAAAACTATAATAATGAGAGAGTCGCTAGAGGCGAGTTGGTTTTTTATATCGACTCTGACTAAATCAGGATATAAACTTTTTACTGGAAGTTTATTAGCAGAAGTAACGAGAGAAGTACGAAAACGTGTTTTCTCTCGTTAAAAATTTTAAGAAAGCAGAGAGGTAAAAAATGGGAAGGAAAATGAAAAAGTTAACGCGCGCCGGCGCGGGAGCGCTTGCCGGAGTAATGGTCTTCGGATTGGCAGCTCCGCTTGCACCTCTAAGTGTTGAGGCGGCAGATGAAGTGAAAAATCTGGCGATTGGTTCAACAGCAACAGTCAACGATAAAGAAACAGACTATTGGGGCGCGGATAAAGCTGTTGACGGTATTGTTAACAGAACTGCAGCAAAAAGAGATCAGTCCCGTTGGGCAACGAACGTAGGCGGAGATGCAGATGCAAAGTGGCTGAAGATTGATTTGAAAGAAGCAAAAACATTCCAGTCGTTTGTTCTTGCATGGGAAAGAAGAAATATTACCGGTTATAAAATCCAGATTTCACAGACAGGCGAAGATAATTCATGGGAAGACGTCTATACAAAAACAGGAGCAAGTCATATTTCTCATATAAATGAAAATATTCATTTGCCAGAGGCAAAAACAGCACGTTATGTACGTTTATATATTGACGGATATACGGCGAATGCGGCAGATGATCAGACAAATTGGCGATCAGTTTCTCTTTATGACTTCCAGATCTATGCAAATGAGATTCCTGATACGGTTCTCCCGGATGAAAACTACTGTCTGGAAGGAACAGCAGAAGCAAGCAATTTTGAAGAGGTTCAAAGCGAGCCGGGAAAACAAGGTCCGGCAAAAGCGATTGACGGAGATTTAACAACACGCTGGGCAACAGAAAGCGATGGAAAAGGAACGACAGCCCGTACGCTGACTGTGAAGCTTCCGGCAGCGCAGTGGGTAGAATATGTGAAGATCGACTGGGAAATGCCGGCAAGCGGAGTTCCTACTCCGAAGAAATATACGATTGAAGCGGCAGAAAAAGAAGGCGGCGAATTTACTGTAGTTCATACAAACAGCGAGCAGGTTACAAAAGCCGAGCAGATTATCAAGTTAGACAAACCTGTATGGGCAAAAGAACTGAAATTAAACGTAACGGAGTACGGCGCTGCGACAGGAACTTGGTATAATGTTTCTGTGGCAGAATTCGGCGCATATGCGATGAAGCCGGAGTCAGGCGTCATCGATGAGAATGCAACAGCAAAACAGATTGCGGACAAGCTGGCAGCTCCGACTGTAAAGGCGGACAAAACCGGATTAGAGTGGCAGGATGTGCCGGAAGGAGTTACTGTAGAGTTCCTCGCAGATTACGAACAGGTTGTCGGAAGAGACGGCAAGATCTATCAGCCGCTTAGAGAGACAACTGTAAAGGGAATTTACAAAGTAACAAAAGGTGAAGAGACAGCAGAAGGCGCAAGAGAACATACAGTTACGATTCCGGGTAAATATGATAACGCTGGAACAAATGCGAAACCGGTTGTAATTCCGGAACTGGCAGAGTGGTATGGCGGAACAGAGGCCGGATCTGTTAAGATCGGTGAAGGCACAAAGATCGTTTATAAAGACGCCGCGTTTAAGGCAGCGGCAGAAGCTCTTGCAGCAGATTATAAAGCAGAGTACGGCGTTGATCTTCAGGTTGCAGACAGCGGAGAAGATGCAGGCGATATCGTCTTTACAAAAGATGATAAAAACGGACTCGGTGAAGAAGGCTATATCATGGAGATGGACGATAAAGTAAATGTAAAGGCTGAGCAGGCGCAGGGAGCTTACTGGTCGACACGTTCCATTCTTCAGATCGTGAAACTGAATAACGGTGAGATTCCGAAAGGTATTACAAAAGACTATCCGAAGTTCAAAGTAAGAAGCTTTAGCTTGGATGTTGCCCGTAAACCGGCATCTCTTGAGTCATTGGAAGATTTTGTAGACGCTATGGCATACTACAAGATGAATGATTTTCAGGTTCATTTGAATGATAACTTGATCTTCTATGAGAATTTTGAAAGCGCAGAAGTCGCTCGAGAAAGGGCGTATACAGGATTCCGTCTTGAGTCCGATATTAAGGCAGGCGGAGAAAATAAAAAAGATCTGACTAACGAAGACCTTTTCTATACAAAGGAAGACTTTAGAAACTTTATCGAAGAGTCTGAAGCGCAGGGAGTAAGTATTGTGCCGGAAATTGATGCTCCGGGACATTCGGGTGCATTTACAAAAGTTCGTCCTGATCTGATGCTTCCGCAGAATCAAGCTGTCAACGGAAATGCAAAACGTGCAGGCGAGCAGTTTGACTTAAGCGGTGATGTGAATTCCAAAGACAGTCAGTATGGTAAGAGCCTTTCATTTGTTCAGGGTGTGTGGGATGAATATCTGACAGACAATATGTTCGACGACAGTATGACAGTACATATCGGAACAGATGAATATTATGGTGAAGAGAATGCTTTCCGTCATTTCTCCGATGATATGATCAAATATATTCAAGGTAAAGACCGTACAGTCCGTATGTGGGGAAGTTTGACGCAGATTGACGGAGACGGAACAGTTCCGGTAAAAAGCGAAAATGTACAGTTGAACGTATGGAATACAGGATACTCCAATCCGAAACAGATGTACAACGATGGATTTGATCTTATCAATACACTGGACGGTTCTCTCTATATGGTTCCGAATGGAAGCGGAAGCAGAGGAGGATATGGCGATTATCTGAGAACAGAAGACCTTTACAAAAATTGGATTCCGAATAATATGGGCGGAACAGTAATTCCGGCAGGATCTGATCAGATGCTCGGAAGTACGTTTGCGATTTGGAACGATAATATTGACACTGCTGCACAGGGAATCTCAGAAGTTGATAACTTTGAGCGTTTTGAAGATGCGCTTCCGATTCTTGCAAGCAAAGGCTGGGGCGAAGGTGAAGATCTTGAGTTTGCCGCAGTAAAAGAAAAAGCGGAGAAACTGGGAGATGCTCCGGGAAGCAATCCGTACTATGAAGAAACGGCAGATAAAGACGGCAAGTATATGTCTTACGGTTTTGACAATAAAGAAGATTCGTCTGAAAACAACAGAGATATCAAAGAGACAAAGAATGCAGATATTGACGGCGCGCTGAAACTGAAAGGCGGCGAAAGTTATGCGTCGACACCGATTGAAAAACTTGCAGTCGGAAACGCCCTGTCATTTGACGTTACATTAACTGAAGAAGCAAGAGCAGGACAGATCCTGTTTGAAGCAGATACACCGGGCGGAGAAGATTATGTACATGATATCCGCATCATGGATGACGGAAGAGTTGGATTCAGAAGAGAGCTTTATGATTACTACTTCGATTATAAACTTCCGGTTGGCGAGAAAGTTCATATGGAAATCGTGACAGATACGTTGAAAACTGTGTTGATCGTAGACGGAAAAGAATATCAGGCAACAGGAATTTACATCAACAGACAGACTGATAATACGCTCAGAAAACAGGGGATTAAAAATGCAACACTGCTTCTGCCTGTTCAGCGTATCGGATCAAAGACGAATTCAATCGTCGGCACGATCGATAATGTAGAAGTAAAGACAGCAGATCCGATCTCGTCAAAAGATGAGTATAATAAAGCGGCATGGACAAAAGTATCTGTTGATACAGAAACCAATATTGCTGATAGTAAAACAGAAGGTCTTTTCACATATGCATTTGACGGAAAATCAAATACAATCTGGCATTCAAATTGGAAAGATGGAAAAAGCGATAAGCTGAAACCGCAGGGAAGTTTTGATGAGATCGGCGGAGTGATCAATCTCGGTCAGAAATATACGATCAATCAGTTCTCCTTCACTCCAAGACAGGGAAATGCAAGTGGTCAGGTGACAAAAGCTGATTTATATGTGAAGGCAAATGAAGGTGACGAATGGGTAAAAGTTGCCGAAAATACAGAATTTGCCGCTGATGCATCTAAGAAGACATTCTACTTTGACGAGCAGGAAGTTCAGTTTGTAAAATTCGTTGCAAAAACATCTAATGACGGTTGGGTAGCTGTATCTGAATTTGATGTTGACAATGAAAAGGTAAAAGAAATGACAGTTTATGCTGCGGCTCAGAAGGGCGGAAAAGTTACAAGCAGCGCAAAAGACGGAAAAGTAATGCAGCACGAGAACGTTACTGTAACGGCGACTCCGAATAAAGAGTATAAGTTTGCAGGATGGTATGATATTCTTACAGGAGAAAAGGTATCTGATGATGCGGAATATACATTTGCTGTAGAAATGAATACATCTTTGATCGCTCATTTCACGAAAAACGGTGAAACGCCGGATCCGCAGCCGAAAGAGTGGACGGTAACGATCGACGGGACAGGACATAAAGTAAAAGACGGCGAAACACTGACAGTAGAAGAGCCGTCTAAACCGGGTCATGCGTTTGCAGGGTTCTACCTTGTTGGAACAGATACGGCTGTAGATTTCACAAAACCGATCACATCTGATATGAATGTTGAATCACGCTTTACACAGTATAAAGTTACAGCAGTAGAGAGTGAGAACGGAACAATCACAGTCAGCGAGATGAATGACAAAGGTGAAGTAACTGTTACAGCAAAAGCAAATGACGGATATATCTTTAAAGGTTGGAAAGTAGATGGAAAAGAGACAGAGGCTCTTGGAACACCTTATACATTTGTGCCGGTGAAAGATACAACAGTTGAAGCTGTATATGAGAAGAAAGATGATACAAAAGTTTATCATACAGTAATCATTAACGGACAAACAGTTACGGTAGAAGATGGCAAGACGCTTGATCGTCCTGCTGATCCTGTAAAAGAAGGATATAAGTTCATCGGTTGGTTCGTGGATGGAAAAGAATTTGATTTCAATACTCCGATTACGGGAGATCTGAAGATCGAGGCTCGTTTTGAGAAGCTTCCGACTACTGATAAGAATGATAAGAACGACAAAAACGATAAAGTTGAAGGCGCAGTTCAGACGGGCGATACAGCAAATGCAGTACCGTGGATCGTATGCCTCGGCGCAGCCGCAGGAGCTGGTGTTGTGGTGTTGAAATCACGCAAAAAACGTTCTTAATTTAAAAACTGTTTTCAGAATGTGATAAATAATTGATCTTGAAAGCATAACAAATAAAATAGTATCATACAGTTTTTCTGCCGACAGGTAATCCTGTCGGCAGTTTTCATATAGGTGATAGGTCAGAGTGCGGGAACGCCGGAGATTTTGGCGGCTATGTACAATCCTGAAATGCGCCTTCTGACATTCCCTGTGGTTCTGTGTTTCTTTATAAGTGAAACACTACAATCTACTTTGTTCAAAGTGGAAATAAACTCTTCACCTCATGTAGGTGTTTTTTAATAGTAAAGTGAAAAATATTATTGTTTTTGAAGGATAGATATGCTATGATAAATTCACTCACAGAACTTCTATCTGTGAAAGATACCGGCAGTTTCGCCGGTCTGAGGAATTCCCTCAAAATTAC